>Ga0247823_10004637_pt1 | contig 10989 bp, 7 predicted proteins | sample 13C_PalmiticAcid_2_FD_192426 | JGI IMG/M metagenome (GOLD analysis project Ga0247823, IMG submission 192426) | Soil microbial communities from agricultural site in Penn Yan, New York, United States - 13C_PalmiticAcid_Day30 | ecosystem: Environmental > Terrestrial > Soil > Agricultural land...
CCTGCCAGCCGAGCGCGAGTGCGCGCGCGGCGGCGACACCGATGCGGACCCCGGCAAAGCTGCCCGGGCCACATCCCGCGGCGATGATATCGGCGCGGCCGCCATCGGCCAGTTCGGCGATCAGCAGCACGAGCCGTTCGGCGTGGCCGCGCCCGATGACCTCGTGACGATGGTCGACGACCATCCCCGCCTCGACCAGCGCCACCGAACAGGCCTCACTCGCCGAATCGATGACCAGGTGCCGCATGGGTCGGAGAACGCTTCGCTCAGGCGATGCGGTTGAAGCGTGCGAAATCCGGGCGCGGGCTGCGCTCGAAGATGCTCGCCGGGTCGCCATAGCCGAGGGTCGAGATGAAATTGCTCTTCACATTCGGCTGGTCGGCAAAGAAAGCCTCGTCGACCGCCGCATTGTCGAAGCCCGACATCGGCCCGGTGTCGAGGCCGAGCGCGCGCGCGGCTAGGATGAAATAGGCGCCCTGAAGGCTCGAATTGCGAAAGGCCGTCGTGGCGGCGTGCGCCTCGTTGCCCGCAAACCAGCTCCGCGCATCGGTGTGCGGGAAAAATTCGGGGAGATGTTCGTAAAATTCATTGTCGCTCGCGATGATCGCGGTGACCGGCGCCTTCAGGATCTTTTCCTCGTTCCCCGGGATCGCAAGCGCCGCCAGCTTTTCCTTCGCCGCGTCGCTCACGCACCAGACGATCCGCGCCGGCAGGCTGTTGGCGCTCGTCGGGCCGAACTTCACCAGATCCCAGATCGCGTGCAGCTGCGTTTCCGATACCGGCTTGTCGAGATAGCCGTTATAGGTGCGCGCGGTACGAAACAGCTGGTCGAGAGCGCTGTCGGAAAGCGGCTCGCTCATGGGGCAATCTCCTGGAGTGGAATTGGTCAGACGGCGTGAACTGCCGTTACCTCGGGAACATAATGTTTCAAGAGGGACTCGATGCCATTCTTCAGCGTCGCGGTCGACGACGGGCATCCGGCGCAGGCGCCCTGCATCTTGAGGTACACATTGCCCTTGTCGAAACCGCGATAGACGATGTCGCCGCCGTCGTTGGCGACCGCGGGACGAACGCGCGTTTCGATGAGTTCCTTGATCTGGTCGATGATGTCGGCGTCGGCGGGGTCGTCGGCAAAGCCTTCATCCTCGGCCGGAACCGAAAAACCCGCGCTCGCCGCGTTGAACAGCGGCACGTCGGCGAGGAAATGATCCATCACGATCCCGAGCACGTCGGGCTTCACATCGACCCATTCGGCGCCCGGCGCGATCGTCACCGAGACGAAATCGCGGCCGAAGAAGACACCCGTCACGTCGCCGAGTGAGAAAAGCGCGCTCGCAAGCGGCGACGCATCGGCTTCTTCAGGGCTCGCAAAATCACGGGTTCCCGCCTCCATCACCGCCCGGCCGGGCAGGAATTTGAGCGTCGCGGGATTGGGCGTCGATTCGGTTTCGATGAGCATGGGGTGCATGTGGGGCGCAGAGTGGCTTTGTGCAAGATGAGTTGGATGCGCTAAGGCGCGCCCATGCGCCGTTTCACCCATTTCGTCGCCATCGACTGGTCGGGCGCCCGCGGCCCGCGGCAGCGCGGGATCGCACTCGCGGTTGCGAGCGGCGCGGCGGCGCCCGCGCTGGTGCGGCCGGGGCATATCTGGTCGCGAGCCGAAGTGCTGGACTGGCTGGAGAGCATGGCCGCGGCGGGCGAAGACATGCTGATCGGCTTTGATTTTTCGGCTGCCTTCGCCTTCGCAGACCGGGGCGCCTATTTTCCCGAATGGCCTGCGAGTCCTGGCGATATCCGTACCTTGTGGGCGCTCGTCGAGCGGCTTGCCCATGCCGATCCGCACCATGAAATTGGCGCCTTCCTCGCGCACCCTGAAGCGCACCGGCATTTCCGTCACGGCCGGGGCGACGTCGGCGACCTGTTCGAGTCCGGCGCGGGCCGTTTGCGCGTCGTCGAACAGCATCAGCGCGCGACGAAGCAGGCGACGAGCGTCAGCAACTTCAACCTCGTCGGCGCGGCGCAGGTCGGCAAGGCGAGCCTTACGGGAATGCGCCTGCTGCATCGGCTGGGTGGCCAGATACCGCTCTGGCCGATCGACCCCGTACCTGCCCGAGGCCCGCTGCTCGTCGAAATCTACACCAGCCTCGCCGCGCGCGCCGGCGGCATACCGGCCGGGCGCAGCAAGATTCGTGACGGCGCGGCGCTCGACGGCGCGCTGGCGATACTCGGATCGCCGGCAACCGGCCTTCGCGGCCCCGTCAGCGACCATGCGAGCGACGCGCTGCTGACCGCCGCCTGGCTACGCACGATCGCAACCGATGCGGCCCGCTGGAGCCCCGCCCCGCTCACCGACGCGCTGGCAAAAACCGAAGGCTGGACCTTTGGCATTATTTGATGCTTTCCGGGTTCCCGCATTTTTTGCGAACGTCAGATGTTTCCATCGGGCGGAAAAATGCCTAGGGGGCGCAGAAGCGCCGGCTTAGCTCAGTTGGTAGAGCAACCGCCTTGTAAGCGGTAGGTCGTCAGTTCGAGTCTGACAGCCGGCACCAGTTCCCGCCCCGCGCGGCCTCGCCATCGATTGTCATTGCCGATAGCTTTTGATCTCGATCCCGTGGCGCGCAATCTTGTCGTACAGCGTTTTGCGCGGGACCCGCAATATCGCCAGCGTTGCCGCCACATCGCCGCCGGTGATCGCAAGCGCGTCCCGGATCGCGTGCGCCTCGAATTGCGCGACACGTTCGGGCAACGTCGGCATCGCCTCGCGGGTCGCGGCCACACGCGGCGCGATACCGAGCACTTCGCTATAGGCGAAATTGCGCAGCTCACGGACATTCCCCGGCCAGTCATGCTCGATCAGGTGGCGGCGGGCAACGTCGCCCATGCTGAAATCCTGCCCCCCCATGCGCCCGGCCGCCTCCTCGACGAAATGGGCGAAGAGCTGCGGGATGTCGGCTCTTCGCTCGCGGAGCGGCGGCATGCGCAGGCGGACGACGTTGAGGCGATAGAATAAATCCTCGCGAAATGTGCCCGCGCGGACGGCTTCCTGCAAGTCGCCCCGCGCCGACGCGATAATGCGCAAATCGACCGATCGCGGCTCGGCTGCACCGATCGGCTGCACCTTCCGTTCCTCGACCACGCGCAGCAGTTTCGCCTGGATCGCGAGCGGCATATTGTCGATGCCGTCGAGGAACAACGTGCCGCGATCGGCTTGCTCGATCCGCCCCTTGCGCGCGACCGGGCCGTAACCGGCGGCACCGCGATCATGACCGAACAATTCGACTTCGGCGAGCTGCTCGGGGAGCGCAGCGCAGTCGACCGCGACGAACGGGCGCCCCGAACGCGGCCCCTTCCGATGGAGAAGCAGCGCCGCAAGTTCCTTGCCGGTGCCGGTCTCGCCTTCGACGAGCACGTCGATGTCCGCTCGCGCAATCTGCAGGATGGTCGCGCGCAACTGCGCCATCGCCGGGCTGTCGCCGATCAGCGGGCTGTCGACGCTCGTTTCCGCGGCGGCGCGCAGCATCCGGTTGTCGAGAATGAGCCGCCGCGTTTCGAGCGCCTTGCGCGCCGACGCCACCAGATGATCGGTCGCATAGGGTTTGGACAGGAAGTCGAAGGCCCCGCCCTTCAGCGCGCCGATCGCCATCGGGACGTCGGCGTGGCCGGTGATCAGGATGACCGGGATGTCGGGATCGATCGCCCGGATGCGCGCGAAAAACTCGAGCCCGTCGATACGCGGCATCCGGATATCGGTGACGACGGCACCAACGAAGCCTTCGTCGATTTCCGCCAGCGCCGCTTCGGCTTCGGCAAAGGCGCGGACCTCGATATCGGCGAGTTCGAGCGACTGGGTCGTCGCGGCGCGCAGGGCATCGTCGTCGTCGACGAAGATGATGTGCTGGCGGATCACGAACGCGCTCATGCCCGGCGCACCACCAGCCTGAACGCGGCGCCTCCCATCGGCGAAGCGATATGGTCGAGCGTGCCGCCGAATTCACGCGCGATGTCGCGCGCGATCCCCAGCCCCAGGCCCAGACCGTCGGCCTTGCCGGTGACGAAGGGGGTAAAGAGATTGTCGGCGACGTCGGGATCGACCCCAGACCCGTTGTCGGCCACGGTGATGACGACCTCGGCTTCCGCCACCGTCTCGATCCGGATGCGCGGATCGGCGTGGCCAGCAAGCGCATCGAGCGCATTCTGGAGCAGGTTGACGAGGATCTGTTCCAGCCGCACGCGGTCGGCGATGCAGCGAAGCCCCGCCGTCTCCCCCATCCGCTCGATCGTCACGCCATTTTCGCGGATGCGATCACCGACGAGCAGGAGCGCGCCGTCGATAACCGGGTCGATCTCGACCGGCCCCATCGTCGGCGTGGTGCGGCGGGCGAAGTTGCGCAATTCGGCGATGATCGCACCGATCCGCTCGGTCAGCGACACGATCGTCCCCAGATTGTCGCGCGCCTTGCCCGCGTCGCCGCGATCGAGGAACTTCCCTGCATTCTCCGCAAAACCGCGGATCGCCGCTACCGGCTGGTTGATCTCGTGCGCGACGCCCGCGGTAATTTGCCCGATCGTGCCGAGCCGGCTCGCCTGTGCCAGTTCCTCGCGCGCCGCCCGGAAACGCCGGTTCGCGTCGACCAGATCGGATGTCCGCGCGGCCACCTCCACCTCGAGCATATGGCGCGCCTCCGCCTGCAACCGTCGCTTTTCGCGCGCGCGGAACACCCAGATCAGCAGCGCCGCGAGCAGGATGAACGCGATCAATATTGCCGTGCGCGCGGTCGCGTTCGCACTCGCTTCGGCAGGTGCCAGCGGCTGGAAGGCATAAAGCCGCGCCCCCGCCATCGGCACCGCGACGGCCGCTTCGCGGTAGCGGACAGCGGGGCCGGTCCAAGTGCCGCCGTCGCGCGTCAAGGGCAGCGGCGTGAGCGGCAGGTTGCCGAACTGCAAGGCCGCGCGGATGGCGGCGCGCGTCGGCGCGTCGATCGGCGCGAGGGTCCGGAACCGCCAGTCCTCGCGGCTGGTGATGATGATGACGCCATGGTCGTCGGTAACGAAGGTCGACAGCGGCTGGCGCGCCCATTCGGCCTCCAGCCGGTCGAACTCGACCTTGACGACGATCACCCCCAATGTCCGCCCCGCCTCTTCGACGCGGCGCGCGATGAACAGGCCGGGGCGACCGCTGACCGTGCCGAGCGCGAACAGTTCGGCACCGCCCTTGGCCATCGCGTCGCGAAAATAGGGGCGGAAGCCGTAATTCTGGCCAACGAAGCTCTGCGGCTCGCGCCAGTTGCTCGCGGCAATCGTCCGGCCGTCGTGCGCGATGAGGTAGATGACCGCGGCATCGGTCCGTTCGGCAAGCAGCTCCAGCTTGCTGTTCATGCGCCGGACCGTCGCGGCGTCACCGCCGCCGAGCACGTCGTGCACATCGGGATATTCGATCAGTACGAGCGGCAGCAGGCGGAATTTCTGAAGCTCGCCCGCGAGGCGGCTGGCCGCGCTTCGCGCCTGCTGCGCCGCGGCGATGTCCGATGCAACACGCGCGTGCCCGCCCGCCCATCCGAAGGCCGCGAAGGCGATGGCCGCCAGCAGCAGCGCCGCCAATGCCGCGGCCCAGCCAAGCCGCCGCCCGGCACCCGGCGCACGCGAATCAATCGGCTGGAGCGGATTCATCATTTGTGCGGATTATCGCACAAATGATGAATGACTAAGCGGAAAATCACACAAACTGCCGCAGCCATTCTACCACAATTCGGCATTACTCTTTATTTATCAAATGATTGATTAGAAAATAGAAGCCGCTTGGTGTGCCCGCAAGCTCGCCCATAAAATCGCTCTAAGCAGCGGCGCAAAGCCGTGCCGGGAGATGGAGCGCATGGCGGCAATCGCAATTCAGGACATTGGACAGACGCCGGCGGGAAGGACACCCTTCTATCGACACCTCTATGTCCAGGTCCTTGTGGCCATCCTGCTCGGCGCCATCATCGGCCATTTCTGGCCCGTCTGGGGCGAAGCGCTCAAGCCGCTCGGCGACGGTTTCATCAAGCTGGTGAAGATGATCATCAGCCCGGTGATTTTCCTGACAGTCGTCACGGGTATAGCGGGCATGAAGGAGATCGCCTCGGTCGGCCGCGTTGCGGGCAAGGCCTTCGCCTATTTCCTCTTCTTCTCGACCCTTGCGCTGATCGTCGGCCTGATCGTCGCCAATCTGGTCCAGCCGGGCGCGGGCATGAATATCGATCCCACGACGCTCGACGCGAGCGCGGTCGCCGATTTCGACAAAAAGGCGCACGAGGCGAGCCTGACGGGCTTTCTGCTCGAAATCATCCCGACGACCTTCCTGTCGGCATTCACCGAAGGCTCGATCCTCCAGACGCTGTTCGTCGCCATCCTGTTCGGCCTGTCGCTGTCGATGGTCGGCAAGCCCGCCGAACCCGTCCTCGACCTGCTCGAGCGGATCGGTATCGTCGTCTTCCGGCTCGTCGCGGTGCTGATGCGCGCGGCGCCGATCGGGGCGTTCGGGGCGATCGCCTTCACGATCGGCAAATATGGCCTCGGATCGCTTGTCAACCTCGGACAGCTCGTCGCGACCTTCTACCTGACCTCGCTCATTTTCGTACTCGGGGTGCTCGGCGTGGTCGCGCGGCTCAACGGCTTCTCGATCCTCAAGCTCTGCCGCTACCTCAAGGCCGAACTGCTTCTCGTGCTCGGCACCTCCTCGTCCGAAGCGGCGCTGCCCAGCCTGATCGAGAAGATGGAGCGCGCAGGCTGCGAAAAGTCGGTCGTCGGGCTGGTCGTACCGACGGGCTATTCGTTCAATCTCGACGGCACCAACATTTATATGACGCTCGCCGCGCTGTTCATCGCGCAGGCGTGCAATGTCGAACTGTCGCTCGGCGATCAGGTCGCGCTGCTCCTCGTCGCGATGATCAGTTCGAAGGGCGCCGCAGGGGTGACGGGCGCAGGCTTCATCACGCTCGCCGCGACGCTGTCTATCGTGCCGTCGGTCCCGGTTGCGGGCATGGCGCTGATCCTCGGCATCGACCGCTTCATGTCCGAATGCCGCAGCCTCACCAATTTCATCGGCAATGCCGTCGCGACGGTCGTCGTCGCGCGCTGGGACAATGCGCTCGACCGCGAACAGCTACGGCTGGCGCTCGACAGAGAGCCGGCGCCCGGCATCGCCGCGCCGCCGGTCGAACAGGATATGGATTAGGGGCCGAAGAGGTCCGGAAAAAATAACAGGGAGGATGACAATGAGAGGTAAGAAATCGGCAATGCTGCTGACAAGCACGGCGATCTGCCTGCTCGCCTGCGCGCCGGCCCGGGCGCAGGACAGCGGCGCGGCAGCGGACAGCGAAGCGCAAGCGGATGATACCGCGGCCGCAAACGACATCGTCGTCGTCGGCACACGCATCGAAGGCGCGCGCGTCACAGAAGCGCTGCCCGTCGTGGTCGTCGGACAGGACCGGATCGACGCGATCGGCGCGGTCAGCGGCGACGAACTGCTCCGCAACATCCCGCAAATGGGCGACGTCAGTTTCAACCCCGGCAACAACGCGCAGACGAGCAACGCGGCGCGCGGCGACGTCGGTTCGGTCAACCTGCGCTCGCTCGGCGTCGGCAACACGCTCGTGCTCCTGAACGGCCGCCGCATCGTCACCCACCCCGCAAGCCAGGGCCTGTCGGATACCGGCACCGTGCCGGTGCTGAGCTATAACTCGAACGCGATCCCTACCACGGGACTCCAGCGGCTCGAGGTGCTGCTCGACGGCGCCGCGGCCCTGTACGGTTCGGACGCGGTCGCGGGCGTCGTCAACACCGTGCTCAAGGACAATTACGACGGCCTCCGGCTCCAGGGCCAATATGGCGGTGCCGAGGGTACGCACCTGCGCGAATTCCAGGGCAATATCCTGGCGGGCAAGAGCTTCGACCGCGGCAACATCACCGTGTCGTTCGAATATACCGACCGCTCGGCGCTGCGCGCCGAAGATCAGGACTTCACCGCCTCGGCCGACCTGCGCCCGCTGTTCGCCGACTATCCGGGCTTCGCCGGGTCGACGACCCCCGACGCCCGCGCAACGCGCGGCGCCTGGCCCGCTCTGATGGTCCCCGTCACCGGCGGCCGGCCCCGCCGCGGCACGACCAACCTGACTACCGCGGCGGGCGCATTCACCGTGCGCCCGACCAGCCTCGGCGGCTGCACCCAGCAGCTCACCGCCGACCTCTGCCTCGTGAACACCGCGCTCGCGACGACGGGCGCCTTCCGCAACCTGCGCTACGACACTGCCGTCGGCACGACGGTGATGCCGAGCGTGAAGCGCTACAACGCCTTCGCTAACGGCCATTATGACCTGACCGACGATCTGACGCTGTTCGGCGAGTTCGGCTATTACCGGTCGAACACGATCCGCATCCAGCCCCCGGTGATCAACCTCAACCAGATCTGGATCCCCGCCAGCAACTATTACAACCCCTTCGGAGCGGCGACGATCAATGGCCAGCCCAATCCCAACCGCATCCCCGGGCTCGTCAACGTCCCCGCCGCGGGCCTGCCGGTGCTGCTCACCACCTATCGCTTCGTCGACACCGGACCGCAGCGGGTGAAGGTGACCGGCGAGCAGCTGCGCGGCCTGATCGGCGTGCGCGGCGAGGCAGCGGGTTTCAAATGGGACAGCGCCTTCGTCTATTCCGAAGCCTCGGCGGTCGATAGCAGCCTCGCAGTGCGCAGTTCGGCGCTCCAGCGGAGCCTCGCGCTCGCGACCCCCGACGCGTACAACCCGTTCAACGGCGGCTGCATCGACAGCCTGAGCTCGGGCGATTGCACCCCGAGTTCGCAGGCGGCGCTCGACGCGATCACCTTCCAGCTCCAGCGCCGGTCGAAGACGACGCTGACGATGGGCGACTTCCGCGCCTCGCGCGCCGATCTGCTCACCCTGCCCGGCGGCGACCTTGGCGTCGCCTTCGGCCTTGAGGTGCGGCGCGAGACGCAGCGCGACGACCGCGATTCGGCGGTCGACGGGTCGAGCCCGTTCATCGATGCCGTGTCGGGCGCGGTGACGATCAGCGACGCCGCCGCGGTCAGCGACAACCCCGACACCTATGGCAAGCGCACTGTCGCTGCTGCCTACGCCGAGCTCGCGGTGCCGATCGTGTCGGAGGAGATGAACATCCCGCTCGTCCGCCGTTTCGATATCCAGCTTGCCGGACGCTACGAACATTACAGCGATTTCGGCAGCGTCGCACGGCCGAAGGTCGCGGCGGCGTGGGACGTCGTCGACGGGTTCCGCCTGCGCGGCTCCTTCTCGCAGGGCTTTCGCGCTCCGAACCTCGAACAGGTCAACGCGGTCGAATATGCGCGCCTCGCGACCAGCCAGGATTTCCTGCGCTGCGAGGTTGACCTGCGCGCCGGGCGGATCGCCAATTTCAACGCATGCGGCAACAATGTCGGCTATTCGCGCCGCGTGTCGGGGAACCCCGACCTCAAGCCCGAGAAGAGCACCAACTATAATCTCGGCGCGGTGTTCGAGCCGACCTTCCTGCCCTCCGACCTCGGCCGCATGACTTTCACCGTCGATTATTGGTCGATCAGGCAAAAGGGTATCGTCGGCATCCTCGGCAACGACACTGCGATCGCGCTCGACTATCTGCTGCGCCTGCAAGGCTCGTCGAACCCGAATGTGATCCGCGACGCCGCCAACGCCGACGATGTGACCGCATTCGCGGGCACCGGCATCGCACCGGTCGGCCGCATCACCACGGTGCGCGACCAGTTCATCAACCTCCAGCCGCAGACAGTGCGCGGGCTCGACTTCGCCTTTTACTGGCAGTCGCCGAAGACTGACGCCGGCAAGTTCGACTTTGCCGTCAACGCGACCCGCCTGCTGAAATTCTCGCGCGCGCCCGGCGATGCGGTCGACGCACTTGTCGAGGCGCGCGCGAACGGCGATATCAACGCCGCGACGCCGCTCCCCGAATCGCAGAATCTGATCGAAGCGAACGGGCGTCCGAAATGGCGCGGCACCGCATCGCTGACCTGGTCGCTCGGCCAGTTCCAGGTCGGCGCCTTCGCGCGCTACACCGGGGCCGTAGACGAGCTCGCCTTCGTCGATACGAACGGCAATCCCTGGCGTGTAAAGTCGCAGGTGACCGGCAATCTCTATGCGCAGGTCCGCATCCGCGACGATGCCGGGCTCGGCGGCGATATGCGCTGGCGCGTCGGGGTACGCAACGTCACCAACGAAAAACCGCCGCTGACGTCCGAAGGCTATCTGGGGTCGCTTTACAGCCCCTATGGGCGTTACTGGTACACCTCGGTCACGGCGGAGTTTTGAGATGAAAAACGGGCACGGCATCTGGTTCCTGATCGGCGCTGCCGCGCTCGCCATCGCGCCGGCGGGGGCGGCAAAGGAGAGCGCGCCCGCGCCGACCGCCGCCGGCGCGACCCCATCCGCTCCCCCCAAAGCGGGGCCGAAGACGATCCTGTTCATCGGCAACAGTTTCACGCAAGGCGCGCATTCGGCGGCGCGCAACTGGCGCGCGGGGTCGGTCACTGACCTCAACAACGCGGGCTACGGCGGCGTACCCGCGCTGTTCAAACTGTTCGCCGAGCAGGCGGGGCTCGACTACCGGGTCAGCCTCGAAACGCAGGGCGGCAAGTCGCTGGGTTTCCACTATGACGAGCGGCGCCAGCTGTTCGACGCCAAGTGGGACATCGTCGTGCTTCAGGAATTCAGCACGCTCGACCGCGACAAGCCGGGCGATCCCGTCAACTACATGCGCAACGTCGACCGGCTCGCCGCGCTGTTCAAGGCGCGCAATCCTGCTGTCGACATCCGGCTCGTATCGACATGGACACGCGCCGACCAGACGTACAAACCCGGGGGCCATTGGTACGGAAAGCCGGTGACGGCGATGGCCGATGACCTCCGCGCCGCGGCCGACCGCGCACGATCCGCCAATCCGTCCGTGGCGGGCATCGTGCCGGTCGGCCAG
>Ga0247823_10004639_pt1 | contig 10988 bp, 11 predicted proteins | sample 13C_PalmiticAcid_2_FD_192426 | JGI IMG/M metagenome (GOLD analysis project Ga0247823, IMG submission 192426) | Soil microbial communities from agricultural site in Penn Yan, New York, United States - 13C_PalmiticAcid_Day30 | ecosystem: Environmental > Terrestrial > Soil > Agricultural land...
GAGGGCGAGCAGCAGAGCGTGCGCCTGCCGCTGCGCGAGTACCTGCAGATCGTGGCGGCCACCAACTTCAAGCAGCGCGTGCGCAAGACCATGGACTACTACCACGCCGACCGCCTGAACTACGCGGTGGTGGGCACGCCCAACCGGCTGGAGTACGACCAGGGCTTCTTCGTGAAGAACGGCGACGGCTCGGCCGACCTCAAGCCCATCGCCCACCTCTACAAGACGCAGGTCTATGCCATGGCGCGCCACCTGGGCCTGCCCGAGGCGATCTGCAATGCCGTGCCCACCACCGACACCTACACCCTGCCGCAGGGGCAGGACGAGTTCTATTTCGCCCTGCCCTACGCGCAGATGGACCTGGCGCTGTGGGCGCTGGAGCACGGGCGCACGGCGGAGGAACTGGGCACTGCGCTGGGCATGACGGCGGCGCAGGCGCAGCGGGTGTACGACGACATCCGGGCCAAGCGGCGCGCCACCGAATACCTGGCCGCGGCGCCGGAGCTGCTGCCCACCTGATCGCCAGACGCTGAGCTACATTGCGGGCTTCATTCAGGAGCACACCATGCCCAAAGGCGAACAGCGCAGCAACAAAATGCTGAAGAAGCCGAAGAAGGACAACAGCCCGCCGCAGGAAGCCTCGCCCGGCTCCTCGCTGTCCCCCCGGCCCACGCCCCCTGTCACCTCGGTCATGCCCAAGGGCAAGCTGAAGAACAAGTAGCGCGGTGCGCGGGTGGTGTCGGCCCGCCAGTGCCTCGAACCCCTCCCGCGCCCGCCATGGACATCAAGCTCATCGAAGACCTGGCTGCGCTGGAACGCTGCGCGAGCTTCGTGAAAGCGGCCGAGGCCCGGCACGTCACCCACCCCGCCTTCGGACGGCGCATCCGCGCGCTGGAAGACTGGGCGGGTGTTCCCCTGGTGGCCAGTACACGCGCGCCCGTGCGCCTGACCCCCGAAGGGCAGGCGCTGCTCACGCAAAGCGCGCCACTGCTGGCGGGACTGCGGCAACTGCGCACGCAGTGGGGCGCGCGCGACCCCGCCGAAGGGCAAGGCAGCGGACTGCTGCGCGTCGGCACCGGCCGGACGCTGGCGCGCACCCTGGTGGCCGACTGGCTGGGCCGCCTGCGGGGCACCATCCGCGGCGCGCGCGTGCAGTTGCGCACGCAGGCCATGGAGGAGATCTGCGCCACCTTCGAGCGAGGCGAGGTCGACCTGCTGATCTGCTACGAGCACCCCGCGCTGTCCTATGGCCTCACGGGGCAACGCTTCCGGCACATCACCCTGGCCACGGATCGCCTGCTCCCCGTCGCGCGCGCCGACGCGTCGGGACGCGCACGCCACGACCTGTTCGACGCCACCTGGATCGGGTACGCGCCCAGCCTCACGCTGGGCCGTTTGCTCGAAGACCATCTGGCGGCCACGCGCACCGGACAACAGCCACCACCCACCATCGTGTGCGACTCGGCCGACGCGGTGCTGGAACTGGCCATCAAGGGACTCGGCATGGCCTGGCTGCCGCATTCGCTGGCCGCGGCCGCGGTGCGCGCCGGCCTGCTGAAGGTGCTCGGCGGACGCGGCGACCAGATCCACTTCGAGGTCCGGCTGTACCGGCACCGCGCACGCCAGTCGGACCTGATCGAGGCCGCCTGGGAACACAGCAATCGTTAGTCGGCACGCTTCGGTGCCGATCCGGCACCGAAGGCGCGGTCGGCACGCCTAGAGTCCGCTTCGTCGCTGCACTGTCGCAGCCCACAAGGAGCGCCGATGAAGTCCCCCGCCGTCCGCCCACTGTTCCGCCGCCGTGAGGTCCTGCTGCTCACCGGCGCCGCCGCCACCCTGGCTTGCGCGCCGGCGCTGGCCCAGAACACGAACTACCCCAGCCGCCCGATCACCCTGGTGGTGGGCTACCCGCCCGGTGGCAGCACCGACCTGACGGCGCGCGTGCTGGGTGAGCAATTGGCCCGCGCGCTGGGTCAGCCGGTCGTGATCGAGAACGTCGGCGGCGCGGGTGGCGCGCTGGGCGCCCAGAAGGTGGCGCAGGCCGCGGCCGACGGGCACACCCTGCTGCTAGGCAGCAACAACGAGATGGCCATCGCGGGGCTGGTGAACCCCGCGCTGCGCTACGACCCGCTCAAGCACTTCACGCCCGTGGGCATGGTGGCCTCCCAGCCCATGGTGCTGGTGGCCAGCCCGCGCGCCGGCATGTCCGACGTCGCCAGCTTCATCGAGCGAGTGAAGCAGAACCCCGGCAAGTTCAGCTACGGCTCCTCCGGCATCGGCACGGGGCTCAACCTGGCGGGCGAAATGGTCAAGCAGGCGGCCGGGCTGTTCATCGTGCACATCCCCTACCGCGGCGTGGGCCCGCTCACCACCGACCTGATCGGCGGCCAGCTGGAGTTGGGCGTGTACGTGTTGTCCAGCGGCCTGCCGCAGATCAAGGCGGGCAAGGTGGTGGCGCTGGGCGTGACCGAGCGCGAGCGCTCGCCCGTGGCGCCCGACATCCCGGCCCTGGCCGAAACGCCCAGCCTGCGCACGGTCGACATCGGCACCTGGTTCGGCCTGTGGGGCCCGGCGGGCCTGCCGGCACCGGTCACGCAGCGCCTGCGCGCCGCGCTGGCGGACGCGCTCAAGGCCCCGGCCCTGGTGGAGAAGCTGACGGCCTCGGGCGCGACCATCGCCCCGTCCGGCGCGGTGCTGGCCGACTTCCAGGCGGCCGAGATCGCGAAGTACCGGCGCATCGTCGACCAGGCCGGAATCCGCGTGTGAACCCGCCGCCATTCGAGATCTCGCCGCCCGACATGGGCCACTGGCTGGCCGGCAACACCGGCACGCCCGGCGTGTGGCGATGGGCCGCCGATGAACCCGGCCGGCACGTGATGGTGAGCGCACTGGTCCACGGCAACGAGTTGTGCGGCGCCTGGGCGGTGCGGGACCTGCTGTCGAGCGGCCTGCGGCCGCGGCGCGGCACGCTCAGCGTCGTGCTGGCCAACCTGGAGGCCTTCGCGCGCTTCGACCCGCAACGGCCGCACGTGTCGCGCTATCTGCACACGGACCTCAACCGCCTGTGGGGCGGCATGCCCTGGCGCCACGACGGCACCGCGACGGGACCGGAACACCGGCGCGCCCTGGAATTGCTGCCGCACGTGGAGGCCAGCGACTGGCTGCTTGACCTGCATTCCATGCACGAGCCGGGCCCGCCACTGGCGCTCACCGGCCCGCTGACGCACCACGCCGCCCACGCGGCCGGCCTGGGGCTCGGTGCGCTGCGGGTGGCGGACGAGGGCCACAAGGCGGGCGTGCGCCTGCGCGACCACGGGCGCTACGGTCGCGCCGATTCGCTGGAGGCCTTCGCGCTGCTGGTGGAATGCGGCTACCACGGCGCGCGCTCTTCGGTGGACGTGGCTCTCGATGCACTCGCCCGCTTTCTCGAGCTCAGCGCCGTGGTGGATGCCGCGGACATCCCGCGTCACTGGAGACAGGACGAAGGGCCTGCCGATGCGCCCTTGCTGGTGGTGACCGACGCCGTGACCGTGGCACCCGATTCGGTCCCCGCCTTCGTGCGGCCCTGGAAGAGCGGCGACCGCATCGCCAAGGCTGGGACCCTGATCGGCTGGAACGCGGCGCTGCCCGTCACCACGCCCTACGACGACTGCGTGCTCGTGATGCCGACCTTGCTGCACGCCAGGCCAGGCGCGACGCTGGTGCGCTTCGCGCGCGCGGCGATCTAGTCCGACTGCCCCGCCGGCAACACCAGCAGCGCCCGGAAGTCGTTCACGTTGGTGTGCGTCGGGCCGGTGATCACGAGATCGCCGATCGGCTCGAAGAAGCCGTAGGCGTCGTTGCGTTCCAGGTGCTGGCTCACCTTCAGGCCCTTCGCCGCCGCGCGGGCCAGGGTGTCGGGCGCCACCAGCGCACCCGCGTTGTCTTCGATGCCATCGATGCCATCCGTGTCGGCCGCGATGGCCCAGACATTCGGCTGCCCGCCCAGGGCCTGCGCCAGGCCCAGGCAGAACTCGCCCGCGCGGCCGCCGCGCCCGCGCGTCTGGCCCTCGGCGCGAGGGCGCACGGTCACCGTGGTCTCGCCGCCACTCAGCAGCACGCAGGGCGCCTGAAAGGTGCTTCGCCCCAGCGCGACCGAGCGCGCCAGCGCCGCGTGCATCTTGCCCACCTCGCGCGACTCGCCCTCGATCTCGTCGCTGAGGATGTGCGCCGTGAGGCCCAGCGCGCGCGCGGCCTCGGCCGCGGCCTCCAGGCTTTGCTGCGGCGTGGCGATGAGGCGCGTGTCGTGGCCGGCCAGGCGCGGATCGCCGGGCTTGGGCGTTTCCAGTTGGCCCGACTCGAGCGCGGCGCGCACGCTCGCCGGCACGGCGATGCGGTAGCGGTCGAGGATGGCGAGCGCGTCGGCGCAGGTGCTGGCGTCGGCCACCGTGGGGCCGCTGGCGATGACGCTCACGTCGTCGCCAGGCACGTCGCTGATGGTGAGCGTGACCACCTGTGCGGGCGCGCAGGCCGCCGCGAGGCGCCCGCCCTTGATGCGCGAGAGGTGCTTGCGCACGGTGTTCATCTCGCCGATGTGCGCGCCGCTGTCGAGCAGCTCGCGGTTGATGCGCTGCTTGTCCTCCAGCGTGAGGCCGTCGCAGGGCAGCGTGAGCAGGGCCGAGCCGCCACCGGAAATGAGGCAGAGCACGAGGTCGTCGGCGGTGAGGCCTTGCACAAGCTGCAGGATGCGCTGCGCGGCCGCGAGGCCGGCCGCGTCGGGCACGGGGTGCGAGGCCTCCACCACCTCGATGCGCTCGCGCAGCCCTTCAGGGCGCGGCGGCGTGTGGTGGTAACGCGTGACCACCAGGCCCGACAGGGGTGCGTCCGCCGGCCACAGCGCCTCCACGGCCTGGGCCATGGCGCCGCCGGCCTTGCCCGCGCCGATGACCACCGTGCGGCCCTTGGGCGGCGGCGGCAGGAAGGCGGCGGTGTTGTGCAGGGGCAGCGCGCGGCGCACGGCCGCGTCGTACAGGTGGCGCAGCAGGGCGCGGGGGTCTTGGAGGGACGGGCTCATCTCGTGCGGAAGGTGGAACGGGTTCGCGGCGACCCGGCATTGTCCACAACGCGCGCGGCCGGCCCGAACGGGGCGAATCGACGGAGCGGCGGAGAGTGGGGGCTTGTCAGTTCGCCCCGGGCCAGCGCAGCGGCCGTTCCTCGAACTCGGTGCTCAGCACCACGGTGCTGGTGGTGCGCGCCACGCCGGGGATGGCCTTGATGGCGTAGAGCACGTCCTCCAGCGCGCGCGCGTGGGTGGTGCGCAGCTTGGCCAGGAAGTCGTACTCGCCGGCCACACTGTGCAGCTCCAGCACCTCGGGCAGTTCGCGCAGGCGCGGCGCGATGTCGCGGCAGTGCACGCCGCCGTCGTTGCGGATAGCCACAAAGGCGGTGAGGTGCAGGCCCACGCGGTCGGGGTCCACGCGCAATGAGAAGCGCTCGATCACGCCACGCTCCACCATCTTCTTCACGCGCTCGTGCACGGCGGCGGTGGACAGGCCCACCTCGGCCGCCACGTCGGCGTACGAACGGCGGCTGTCACTGCTCAAGGCCGTAAGAATTCCGGCGTCGATCTCGTCGAGCTGAATATTTGCTTGCATGCGCGCACAGTTCTGATAAAAATACGGACCATCGGCGTTTCGCCAGAAATCTTACGTCATAGGTGGCCGCATGCCGTCCATTTTCAACCCATCCGGGCCACAAGGCCAATCGTGGCGCCTGGCCCTGGCGCTGCTCATCGTCTACCTCGTCTGGGGCACCACCTACTACGCCCTGGCTGTGGCCATGCAGACGCTGCCGCCTGTGCTCATGAACGGCGCGCGCTTCGTCGCGGCGGGCCTGGCCATGCTGGCCATCGCGCGCTGGCAGGGGCTGGCCTGGCCCACGGCGGCGCAGTGGCGCGCCAGCGCGCTCATCGGCGGGCTGATGGCCTTCGCGGCCATGGCGCTGGTGGTGCTGGCGCAGAAGGCGGGCATCGGCTCCGGGCTGATGGCCACGGTGGTGACCACCATGCCCATGTGGCTGGCGCTGTGGACACGCTGGGGCGGCGAGCGCGTGCCGCTGACGAGCTGGCTGGGCCTGGTGCTGGGTGCGGCGGGCGCCATGCTGCTGGCGCTGGAGGGCGACTTCTCCACCACGCTGCTGGGCACGCTGTGCGCCTTCGGCGCGCCGCTGGCCTGGAGCCTGGGCTCCTACGCCTCGCGCAAACTGGTGCTGCCGCCGCCGGCCATGGCCTCGGCCGCGCAGTGGCTGCTGGGTGGGCTGATGTGCACGCTGGCGGCGCTGCTGTTCGAGCCCGATGCGCGCGCGTTCCAGTGGGCGCAGGTGTCGGCGGGCTCGGCCCTGGCTTGGCTCTACCTGGTGGTGATGGGCACCATGGTCACGCTCAACGCCTACCTGTGGCTGCTCAAGAACACCAGCGCGGCGCTGGCGGGCAGCTACTCCTTCGTGAACCCGGTGGTGGCGCTGGCGGTGGGCGTGTGGCTCGGTGGCGAGCGGCTCACGGGCTGGGTCTTCATCGCCCTTCCCCTGATCGGCGTGGCGCTGGCGCTGATCCTCTACGGCCGGCCGGTGATGGACGGGGCCGCCACGCTGTGGCGCCGCCTCAGCGCAGGACGTCGAGCAACCAGCGGTTGAGTTCGCCCACTTCCTCGGGGCACACGCTGTGGCCCATGGGATACGTGTGCCATTCCACGGGGTGGCCGAGGGCCAGCAGGGCGTCGCGGGCGGCCTCGCCGCGTTCGAGCGCCACGATCTCGTCGTCCTCGCCGTGCCCCATGAACACGGGCAGGCCGGCGTTGGCCTCGCTGCGTTCTGCCGCCGTGGTGGCGGGCAGCGGCAGATAACCCGACAGCGCCACCAGCCCCGCCAGGCGCTGCGGCGCGCGCAGCCCGGCCAATAGCGTCATGGCGCAGCCCTGCGAGAAGCCCATCAGCACGATGCGCGAGGCCGGCACGCCCATCGCGATCTCGCGGTCGATGAGGGCCTGCACCTGCGCCATCGAGGCGCGCAGGCCGGGCTCGTCCTCCTGTCGCGGCTGCGCCGCGTGCGACGAGGGCGGGAAGATGTCGTACCAGGCGCGCATGGCGTAGCCGCCGTTGAGCGTGACGGGCCGCACCGGCGCGCTCGGAAAAACGAAGCGCACGGGGCCGACTTTCGTGAGGTCGAGCATCTGCGCCACGGGCACGAAGTCGTTGCCGTCGGCGCCGAGGCCGTGCAGCACGATGAGGCTGGCCGCAGTGGGCAATTCGGGCGCGCCCGAGCGGCCTTCGAGGAGTTCGAGTCCGGTGTCGTTCATGGGATGGCAGCATAGCCGCTGCACCCACCACAATGCCCGCATGACACCCCAATCCCTGCTGCACCACGTCGACACCGGCCTGCCCTGGGCCGCGCGCCTGAGCACCGACCCCGCCTACACCCTCGACCGCGCCTACGCCGACGCGCTGGCGGTGCGCGCCCTGCGTGTGGCGCGCGGCGAACGCCCGCTGGGCTACAAGGTGGGCTTCACCAATCGCGGCATCTGGCCGGTCTACAACGTGTACGCGCCCATCTGGGGCACGGTGTACGACCGCACCGTGGTGTTCTGCGAGGGCGAAGGCCGGCTCGACCTAGCGCACACCTGCGAGCCGCGCATCGAACCCGAGGCGGTGTTCGGTTTCCGCGCCGCGCCGATGGCCGATGCCTCCATCGCGGATCTCTTCGCCGCGCTGGACTGGGTCGCGCCCGGTTTCGAGATCGTGCAGTCGCACCTGGCGGGCTGGAAGTTCGCGGCCCCCGACACCGTGGCCGATGGCGGCCTGCACGCGCGCCTGCTGGTGGGCCGGCGCGTGCCGGTGCGCGACATCGCCGCCGATGCCGTGGGCCTGGACGCGGCCCTGGCGGGCGCGGGCGTGGTGCTCGCGCGCGATGGCGAGGCCCTGGACCAGGGCAAGGGCGCGGCCGTGCTCGATGGCCCGGTGCAGGCCCTGTGGCATTTCGTGCAGGCCCAGCGCGCCTGCCCTGGCGCGCCACCGCTGAAGGCGGGCGACATCGTCACCACCGGCACCTGGACCGACGCCTGGGCCGTGGCCCCGGGCCAGACCTGGCACGGCGCCTTCGACGCGCCGCTCTCGCCGCTGACATTGCGGCTGGAGTGAGCTCCCCAATCGGCGGCCGACACGGGGAAAACCCAGTGAGGGAATCGGCGCCCCCTCGCTAGATTGGGCGGGTTTCAAACCAAGGAGACCCGTTCATGAGCGCGAAGATCGCCGACGACCTGCTGGCCCTGCAACGCCTGTACGACTGGGAGAAAAAGGCGCCCACGCGCGTGGCGCTGACGCAGCCCATGGGCGGCGGCGTGGTACACGACTTCACCTGGGCCCAGGTGGCCGACCAGACGCGTCGCATGGCCGCGCACCTGCAGGCCCAGGGCTGGGCGCCGGGCAGCAAGGTGGCCATCCTCTCCAAGAACTGCGCCTGGTGGATGATGAGCGACCTGGCGATCTGGATGGCGGGCTACGTGTCGGTGCCGCTGTACCCCACGCTCGCGCCCGAGACCATCCGCCAGATCCTCACGCACAGCGAATCGAAGGCCCTGTTCGTGGGCAAGCTCGACGGCTGGGAGGGCATGAAGCCCGGCGTGCCCGCCGGCCTGCCCTGCATCAGCTACCCGCTGTCGCCGGTGGACGCGATCCAGGCCTATGAGGGTTGGGACGCGATCTGCGCGCGCACCGAGCCCTTGAAAGGCCACCCCGTGCGCGCCGAGAACGACCTCGCCACGCTGATCTACACCTCGGGCACCACCGGCCTGCCCAAGGGCGTGATGCACAGCTTCGGCAACTTCGCCTGGGCGCTGGACAAGGGCCTGGCGCGCATCCCGCTCACGCAGAACGACCGCATGCTGAGCTACCTGCCGCTGGCCCACGTGGTGGAGCGCATGCTGGTGGAGCACGGCTGGCTGCGCACGGGCATGCACGTGTTCTTCGCCGAATCGCTGGACACCTTCGCGGCCGACCTGCAGCGCGCGCGGCCCACGGTGTTCTTCTCGGTCCCGCGCCTGTGGGTCAAATTCCAGCAGGGCATCCACGCCAAGATGCCGCCGGCCAAGCTCGAGCGCCTGCTGGGCATTCCCATCCTGGGCGGCATCGTGCGCCGCAAGATCCAGAAGGCCCTGGGCCTGGACCAGTGCAAGTTCGCCGCCGGCGGTGCCGCGCCCATGCCACCCGCGCTCCTGCAGTGGTATGCGAAGCTGGGCATCCCCGTCAACGAGGGCTACGGCATGACCGAGAACCTCGCGCTCTCGCACATCACCGAGTCGGGCAAGAACCAGGTGGGCAGCGTCGGGCCCGCCTACCCGGGCGTGGAGCAACGCATCGACCCGCAGACCGGCGAGATCCAGATGCGCAGCCAGGCCCTGATGCAGGGCTACTACAAGGAACCCGAGAAAAGCCGCGAGGCCTTCACCGAAGACGGCTGGCTCAAGACCGGCGACAAGGGCAGCATCGACGCGGGCGGCCTGCTGCGCATCACCGGCCGCGTGAAGGACCTGTTCAAGACCGGCAAGGGCAAGTACGTGGCGCCCGCGCCCATCGAGGACAAGCTGGTGATGCACGACGCGGTGGAGGCCTGCGTGGTCACCGGCGCCAACCTGGGCCAGCCGCTGGGCATCTGCATGCTCAGCCCCGACGCGGCCGAGAAAGCGAAGAACCCCGACGAGCGCGCCGCGCTGGAGCGCTCGCTCGCCGAGCACCGCGCTGCCATCAACGCCACGCTCGACCCGCACGAACAGATGCAGTGCCTGGTGGTGGTGTCCACGCCCTGGACGGTGGACAACGACATGATCACGCCCACCTTCAAGGTCAAGCGCAACCGCATCGAGGACGTGTACGCGCGCAACTACGAGAACTGGGAGACCACTGGCCGCCCCGTGCTGTGGGCCGACTGAGCCGCCACCGACCTGCACTACGATCGCGGGATGCACATCCTGCTCACCGGCGCGGCCGGCTTCATCGGCATGCACACCGCGCAGCGCCTGCTGGCGCGCGGTGACACGGTCACCGGCATCGACAACCTCAACGACTACTACGACCCGGCGCTCAAGCAGGCCCGGCTCACGCAGTTGCAGGGGCTGCCGGGTTTTCGCTTCGAGCGGCTCGACCTGGCCGACCGCACGGGCATGGAGGCGCTGTTCGCGCGCGAGCGCTTCGACGCCGTGGTGCACCTGGCCGCGCAGGCCGGCGTGCGCTACTCCATCACCAACCCCCACGCCTACCTCGAGAGCAACCTCACCGGCTTCGGCCACGTGCTGGAAGGCTGCCGCGCGCAGGGCGTGGGGCACCTGGTCTATGCCTCCAGTTCCAGCGTGTACGGCGGCAACACCAAGATGCCCTTCGAGGAGAGCGACCCGGTGGACCACCCGGTGAGCCTGTACGCCGCCACCAAGAAGGCCAACGAGCTGATGGCGCACACCTACAGCCACCTCTACCGCCTGCCCGCCACGGGCCTGCGCTTCTTCACCGTGTACGGGCCCTGGGGCCGGCCCGACATGGCCTACTTCTCCTTCACCAAGGCCGTGCTCGAAGGCCGCCCCATCGACGTGTTCAACCACGGCGACATGAAGCGCGACTTCACCTGGATCGACGACATCGTGGAAGGCGTGCTGCGCGTGCTGGACAAGCCCGCCACGCCCGAGACCGACGGTGGCGCGCCCTGCCGCGTGTTCAACATCGGCAACCACGACCCGGTGCAACTGATGGAGTTCATCGCCTGCATCGAGCGCGCCACGGGCCGCGAGGCCACCAAACGCCTGCTGCCCATGCAGCCCGGCGACGTGCCCGCCACCTACGCCAGCACCAAGGCCCTGCACGACTGGGTGGGCTTCGCGCCGGCCACTCCGCTGGCCGAGGGCATCGAGCGCTTCGTGCGCTGGTACCGCGCTTACTACAAGGTCTGAGGCGGCGCCGCCTCAGACCTTGTAG
>Ga0247823_10004640_pt1 | contig 10987 bp, 2 predicted proteins | sample 13C_PalmiticAcid_2_FD_192426 | JGI IMG/M metagenome (GOLD analysis project Ga0247823, IMG submission 192426) | Soil microbial communities from agricultural site in Penn Yan, New York, United States - 13C_PalmiticAcid_Day30 | ecosystem: Environmental > Terrestrial > Soil > Agricultural land...
CGAGCATCGGGCTGCGGGCACGCACAACTACTTCCTCGGCAACGACCCGTCGCGATGGGCGCGCAATGTTGCGCGGTTCGATGAGGTCTCGATCGGGTCGATCCGTGACGGCATCGACGCGCGCGTGCACATCGACGGTGGCTCGCTGCGCTACGACCTGATCGTTGCGCCCGGGGCCGATCCGTCGAGCGTCGCGATCGCGTTCGACGGAGCGCTCGGCGTGCGCGTCGACGAGCGCGGGGAGCTGCAGATCGCCACCAGCCTCGGCGAGATCTCCCATCGAGGACTCTATGCCTATCAGATGCACGGCGCCGTTCGCAGCCGTGTCGACTGCGCCTTCGCGCCGAGGGCCGACGGCACCGTCGGCTTCACGGTGGGCGAGTACGACCGTGCGCGGCCGCTGGTGATCGATCCTCTCGTCTGGTCACGATACGTCGGCCATGCCGGCGAGTCGAGTGCCGCGACGATGGCCGTCGACTCGATCGGCACCGTCTTCATCGCCGGCTCATTGGTACTTCAGGGATATCCGACGAGCCTCGGCGCGTACGACAATTCCTGGAACGGCGAGACCGACGTCGTCGTGACGCGTCTGGAGCCCGGCGGAGCCCAGCTCGGCTACTCGACCTACATCGGCGGGACGCTGTTCGACTGGGCCTCGCGCATCGCGATCGATCGCGCGGGCTTCGCGTACCTGGCGATCATGACGGGCTCGACGGATTTCCCGACGACCGCAGGCGCGTTTGATGAGTCGTTCAACGGCGGATCACTCGACGGCGTCGTGCTGAAGCTCGATCAGACCGGCAGCACGCTCGTCTACTCGACGCACCTCGGCGGGACCGAGACCGAGGATGGACTCGACATCGCGGTCGACGCGACCGGCGCGGTCTTCGTCAGCGGCTGGACGGACTCGCGCGATTTCCCGACGACCGGCGGCGTGATCGCATCGACGTACAACGGCGGAACGACCGACGGATTCGTCGCGCGAGTGGAGCCCAACGGCGCGTCGCTCGGCTTCTCGACGTTCCTCGGCGGCGGCAGCAGCGACCACCCGACGAGCATCGCCCTCGACAGCATCGGCGCCTTCTTCGTCGGCGGCTACACCGAGTCGACGGACTACCCGACGACGCCCGGCGTCATCAAGCGCACGCTCGGCGGACCGCAGGATGCCTTCGTCACGAAGATCAATCCGGTCGCGAGCGTCATCATGTACTCGACGTTCATCGGCGGCACGACGCACGAGGGACTGGCGCTGCTGGAGGTCGATGCGGCGGGCGAGGTCTTCATGGCGGGACAGACCGCCTCATCCGACTTCCCGACGACACCGGGCTGCTATCAGACGGCACGCGGAAGCCAGTACGTCGTCCGCATCGACCCGCTCGGCACGACGCTTCGCTACGCCACCTATCTCGGTGCGATCAACGACAGGGTCGGCGCGGCCTCGCTGGCCCGCGCGGGTTTCTTCTGCGTCAGCGGAGCGACCAGTTCGCGCGTCTACCCGACGAGCGCCGACGCGGTCACCCGCGGCTACGGCGGAGGCTCGACCGACGCCTACGTCACGATCGTGCGACCATCCGGCGCGACGCTCTCGTACTCGACGTACCTCGGCGGCTCCGCCGGCGACGTGGGGCTCGGCATCGGCCTCGACCGGCGCGGCGACGTCTACACCAGCGGCGGCACGGCTTCGCCGAACTTCCCGAACACGATCGCCGGATCGCGGGCCGAGGGCCTGACGGATTTCTTCGTCGCGAAGATCGGCCGCTGCCTCGTCGAAGCGCACGCCGGGCGCGATCGGACGATCTGCCAGGGCGACGCCGTGGAGATCGGGGCAGTGGCGACCGGTGGGATTCCCGAATACCGCTATCGGTGGCGCGCCAACGGTGTCGCGCTCGCCGCGGATACGGCCGTGATGACCGTCCGGCCCGAGACGACGACCGTGTACATCGTGACCGCCGAGGACTTCGTCGGCTGCGACGATGTCGACACGGTGGTCGTCACGGTCAATCCCGCGCCGCTCGTGGCGGCCGGAGCCGACACCGCGGTGTGCGCGGGGTCCTCGGTCCGCATCGGCAATCCTGCGACCTCGGGCACGCCGCCGTTCGTCTACCTCTGGCAGCCCGCGGCCGGACTCAGCTCCACGAGGGCCGCGCAGCCGACCGCACGTCCGGACTCGACGACGTCGTACGTCGTCGTGGTCACCGACGCGAAGGGCTGCACCGCGACGGACACGATCGTCGTGTCGATCAACCGGCCGCCGGTGCTCGAGCCGCCGACGGCCTACGAGATCTGCGCCGGCGACTCTGCGACGCTCGGCGTGACGATAGCCAGCGGCGCCGGACCGTTCACCTATCTCTGGACGCCGGCGACGGGACTGTCGAGCACGAGCGTTGCCGATCCCCGCGCGGCTCCGGCCGCGACCACCAGTTATCGCGTGACCGTCACCGACGCCAACGGGTGCTCGACGACCTCGGCGCCGATGACGGTGACCGTCGGCTCGACGCTGCGCACGCGCATCGCCGCTAGCGGATCGACGCGACTGTGTCCGGGCGAGAGCGTGACGCTCGACGCGGGCGACTTCGCGCAGTACCTCTGGTCGAGCGGCGCGACGTCGCGCTCGATCGTCGTGACGACACCGGGACGATACTGGGTCGCGGTCACCAGCGCGAGCGGGTGCACGGGCGGATCCGACACGGTGCAGGTCGCCGCCGGGGCGCCCGCCGACGCGTCGTTCACCGGCGCGACGAGCGCGTGTCCCGGCACGCTCGCCGAATACACAGCAGCGGCGCCGGCCGGCTCGACGCTCACGTGGCGACTCGACGCCGCGCGCGGCACGATCGAGTCCGCCGCCGGCACGAGCCCGCTGCGCGTGCGATGGAGCGTCCCCGGACGCGATACCGTGCGGCTGGTCGTCGCCTCGGCCGACGGCTGCGTCGACTCCACGTTCGTCGCCGTTACCGTCGTCGCCGCGCTCTCGCCGACGATCACGCCGTCGGGCGCGACCGCGCTGTGCTCCGGCGACAGCGTGACGCTCGATGCGGGCGCAGGCTTCGCGACCCATACGTGGTCGAACGGAGCGAGCACGCGGACGATCGTCGTGCGCGAGGCGGGCGACTACTGGGTCGACGTCACCGACGCCGGTGGCTGCGGCGGCCGTTCCGACACCGTGCGGGTCGTCGTGCGCCCGTTGCCGGCTCCGGAGATCACGGCGCTCGGCACCGAGATCTGCGCGGGCGATTCGGCGGTGCTCGTCGCGAGTCCAGGCTTCGATCGCTACGACTGGTCCAACGGGATGACCGGACAGCGTATCGCCGTGACCGAGGCGGGCAGCTACAGCGTCACGGTCGTCGACGCGAACGGTTGTCGAGGCGTCTCCGCACCCGTCGCGATCGTCGTGCACCCGTTGCCCGCGCCGCCGTCGATCACGCAGTCGGGCGACACGCTCATCTCGAGCGACGCGGCGGCGTGGCAGTGGCTGCTCGAAAACGTCCCGATCGACGGCGCGACGGCGCGACGGCACGTCCGCACGGATCCTGGCAGCTACGCGGTCGAGATCACCGACAGCAACGGATGTCGCTCGCGCGCGACGGTCGAGACAGCGGAGCGACACTTCGCATGGGTCGACTCGACGAGCGCGAAGCTCGGCGATCGATTCACCGTGGCCTTCATCGTCGACCCTCCGCTGCGCGCGTCCGACGGCGTCACGGCCTACACGGTCATGCTGCGCATCGATCCGCGCGACCTCTTCGCCCATGCGGTGCGCGCGCCACGATCGAGTCCCGGTATGCCCCTGCCGACGCTCGCTGCCGGAGAGCTCGGCGGCATCGAGCTCCGCTACACTGGACCGACGGCGGTGACCGGCGACACGCTCTTCCTGCTCGAGCTGCAGGGGCTTTCGACGGCGAAGCCCGTGAGTTCAATCCTCGTCGGGGATCTCGACTTCGGCCGCGCGGCCGACGTGCGCCGCGCGGGTGACGGCCTCGTCCTGCTCGAAGGCTGCGACGTCGGGACGTTCGCCGCCGGCAAGCGCGTGCACATCACGAGCGCGAGAGTCGACGCGTCGAGCGGCGAGATCGTCGTTCGGTACGGAGCTCCGTCGGCCGCTCGTCCGACGCTTCACCTGCTCGATGCGGCCGGACGATCGGTCGAGACGATGCGACTCGAACAGGGAATCGATCTCGAGCAGGAGGCGCGGCTGCGCGTGCCGGAGAGCGGGCTGTACATCATCGAACTGCGCGATCGCGCCGAGCGCTCCGCCACACCAATCGTCGTCACGAGGTAGCATGATGAACTCTACACCAATGCACAGCGTGGCCGATGGAGCAACCGGGCGACCGATCGCGGCGCCGGCAACGATGCTTGCTTTGATGATCGTGGCGCTGCTTGCCGGGCTGCCCGGCGCGCCACTCGCGCACGCACAGACGCCCGTCGCGGTGCTCGTCGGCGGAGGCGTCTCCGGCGGCATCGGCATCGAGAGCGCGGACGTTCCGGTGTACGCCGGCGACGGCGGCTGCGGCACGTTCGAGGAGGGCTCGAGCGCATCCGGCGCGATCGACGGTCGACTCGTGCTGCCGACGTTCTTCGGACCTGCCGTCGGCCTCGATGCCCGTCTGCGTCTGGGCTACGGCTCGGCGCAACTGACCGCGACTCCGCCGACCGCGACGACCGTGCGCAACGGCGGCGCGCTCGTCGAGCTCGACCGTGAGTATCGCATGGATCGATCGACCGTCTCGGCCACGGTCGATCTGCTCGCGCGCTTCGCGGCCGGCCCGCTCTCGCTCGGCGCGGGCGCGTCGCTCGGCGCGCGGCTGTCGTCGACGTTCGAGCAGACCGACAACATTCTCGGACCCGGCGCGAGCGCGTTCTCCGACGGCAGCACCTCGATCGCGATGACGACCGCCGCGACCGAGTCGTCGACGTTCATCGTCGCGCCGATCGTCGCGGCCGGCTACCCGATCGCGCTCGGCGCGAGCGGCACACTCATCCCGGAGCTCTCGCTCCGATTCGATCTGCTCTCGTCGCTCCAGGACGGCTCCTGGCGCAGCGTCGAGCCGGGACTCGGCGTCGGCATCCTCTTCGATCTGACGCCGGCGGCAACGCCGATCCGGGAGGGAGGGGGGTAGAGGCGAGCGGTCGAGCCGGGGCGCGTCACCACAATCACCGATCGCTTCGATCCGCCGAGCTTCGTACCTTGGCGCACCCCCCTCGTCCAACTCCGACCGCATCTCTATGTCGACGACCTTCTCCCGGTCGCTCCGATCGCTCGAGCGCGACCGATTCACGCGTGGCGGGCGCATGCTCGCCGGCGCGCTCGTGCTTCTCGGCGCATGGTGCGCGTGGATGCTCCTTGCGCGCGTCGGTGTCTACGCCTCGAGCCGCGAAGCCAGACTCGAGGCCGCGCGCTCGTCGCACGTGCTGCAGACCGAGGTCGGCGGCGTCGTCAAGGAGAACCGTCTCGCGCTCGGCGCGCGTGTGGCCGCCGGCGATCCGCTCGTCGTGCTCGACGCGGCGCTGTCGCAGGCCGACCTCGCCCGCGAGCGCGCGCGGCTGCAGGGATTCGAGCGTCAGATCGCGGCGCTGCGTAGCGGCAGGGGCTCCGAACGGACCGGTCAGCTCAGCAGCGCCGCCGAAGTGCAGGCCGCGATCACCCAGGCGCGCACGCGTCTGGCCGAGGCCGAGTCCGCCGCGCGGTTCGCTGAGGACGAGGCCTCGCGCATGGCCACGCTCGGCCGCAGCGGAACGGTGGCGACGCTCGAGGTCGAGCGCTCCGCGGCCGAGGCCCGGCAGCGCCGGCTCGCCGCGGTCGCGCGACGCGACGAGCTCGTGCTTCTCGAACGCGAAGGCGCCACCGATCGCAGCGACCGCCAGTCTGGCATTGAACGCATCGAGCGCGAGATCGCGGAGCTCGAGGGAGACGCCGCCGCATCGCGCGCGGCGATCGCCCGGCTCGACCGCGAGATCGCGCTGCGCACGATCCGCGCGCCGATCGGCGGCCGTGTCGGTGAGGTCACCGAGCTGCGTCCCGGATCGGTCGTCACCGCCGCCGCCCGCCTCGGCTCGATCGTTCCCGACGGCGAGCTGCGCATGGTCGCGCAGTTCGCGCCTCAAACCGCGTTCGGTCGTCTCGCCCCCGGTCAGCCCGCCCAGCTCCGCCTCGCCGGCTTTCCGTGGACCCAGTTCGGTGGTGTGCCCGCGCGCGTGCTCACCGTCGGCTCGGAAGTCCGCGACGGCCTCGTGCGTGTCGAGCTCGCGATCGAGCCCTCGAGCTCGCGACGCATCCCACTGCAGCATGGTCTCCCAGGCTCCGTCGAGGTCGAGGTCGAGCGCGTGACGCCGGCGGCGCTCCTTGCTCGTACGGTCGGACTCTGGCTCGGCGACTCGAGCGATGCGGCCGTGGTCGCGGAGGGCGCGACGCGGTGAGCGCCACGCCAACACGCCGCCGTCTGCTGGCTCCGGAGGTCGTGCAGACCTCCGCAATGGACTGCGGTCCCGCATCGCTGAAGTCGCTGCTCGAGGGACACGGCATCTCGATCGGATACGGCCGACTGCGCGACGCCTGCCAGACCGAGGTCGACGGCAGCTCGATCGACACGATGGAGGACATCGCGCGGCAGCTCGGGCTCGATGCCGGACAGGTGATGGTGCCGCCGGCGCACCTGCTGCTCGAGGAGTCGCGATCGCTACCGGCGATCGTCGTCGTCCGCCAGCCCAACGGCTTCACGCACTTCGTCGTGCTCTGGCGCGTGCACGGTCCGCTCGTGCAGATCATGGACCCGGCCGTGGGCCGGCGCTGGCGCACCGCTCGCTCGCTCGCCGATGAGCTCTACGTGCACCGCATGCCCGTTCCCGAGGCCATGTGGACGCGCTTCGCGCACGGCGACGAATTCCTGCGTCCGCTCGCGCGCCGGCTCCGCACGCTCGGGCTGCCGCGCTCTCGCGCCGAATTGCTCATCGATTCCGCCGCGGCCGACGAGGGATGGCATCCCCTTGCCTCGCTCGACGCGGCGACGCGCATGCTCGAGAAGACCGTCGAGACCGGCGCGCTTAGGCGCCGGCACGCCGCGGGTGTCCTCGAGAGTCTTTACGCCCAGGTCCGCGATGAGTCCGCCGAGCGCTGCGCGATCATCCCCGAGAGCTTCTGGTCCGTTCGCCCCGCGCCCGCCGAGGATGGCGTCGCGCACCTCGAGATGCGCGGCGCGGTGCTCGTGCGCGTGACCGGCCTGCGCGAGCGCGATCCGGAGGAGCCGCCGCTGCCGGAGTCGCTCGCGAGCGCGCTCGATGAGCCGCGCCCGCGTCCGATGCGAGACCTCTTCGGGCTCCTGCGCGACGATGGACTGCTGGCGCCTCTTACGGTGCTGGCGGCACTCGCGGTTGCCGCGGGCGCGGTCGTGCTCGAGGCGCTGCTGTTCCGCGCGCTCTTCGATCTCGGCACGACGCTCGTGCTCCCGGAACAGCGCCTCGGCCTCTGGGGCACGCTGGCGACGTTCGCGGCGGCGCTGCTGCTGCTCGAGCTTCCGCTGGCCGCAGGTCTTCTGCGTCTGGGACGGCGCATCGAGCTGCGCCTGCGCATCGCCTTCCTCACGAAGATCCCTCGCCTCGGCGATCGCTACTTCCGCAGCCGTCCGATCTCGGACATGGCCGAGCGAAGCCACAGTCTTCACTCGCTGCGCGGGCTCCCCGAGCTCGGCGGCCAGGTCGTGCGCACGATCGCGCAGTTCCTCGTCACGCTCGCAGGCATTCTGTGGATCGATCCGGAGAGCTGGCCGATCCTGCTTATCGGCGGAGCGATCGTGCTCGGGCTTCCGTTTCTCGCGCAGCCGATACTCGCCGAGCAGGACCTGCGTGCGCGCACGCACGTCGGTGCGCTCGGCCGCTTCTACCTCGACGCGCTGCTCGGTCTGATCGCGATCCGCACGCACGGCGCGGAGCGCTCGGTGCGTCGCGAGCACGAATCGTTGCTCGTCGAATGGGCGCGCGCATCGTTCGCGACACAGCGCACCGCCGTCGCGATCGAGGGACTGCAGGCGCTCGCGGGCATGACGCTGGCCGCCACGCTCATGCTCGATCACATCGGTCGCTCGAGCGGCGGCGCGGTGCTGCTGATCGCGTACTGGGGATTGAGCCTTCCGACGCTCGCCAGCTCGCTCGCCATGGCGATGCGTCAGTATCCCATCCATCGCAACCTCGCGCTGCGCCTGCTCGAGCCGCTTGCTGCGGAGGAGGAGGCGCACGATTCGCCGGAGGCTGCGGGAGCAGAGAGCGTGCGGCCGACACCAGCTTCGACGCTCGAATCCTCGACATCATCCCGAACGGGGCTCACGATCGAGATGCACGGGGTCAGCATCGTCGCCGGCGGTCACACCATCCTCGACGGCATCGACCTCTCGATCGCCGCCGGTGAGCACGTCGCGGTCATCGGTCCCTCGGGCGCGGGCAAGTCGAGCTTCGCGGGGATTCTCCTCGGGTGGCATCGCGCCGCCTCCGGAATCGTCATTGTCGACGGTGCACCGCTCGCATCGGAGCGCATCGAAACGCTTCGCGAGCAGACGGTCTGGCTCGACCCGGCCGTGCAGCTCTGGAACCGTTCGCTCATCGACAACCTCGCCTACGGCAACGACGCTCTCGCCTCCGACGCCATCGGCGCCGCGCTCACCGACGCGGAGCTGCGCGGCGTGCTCGAGAGGCTTCCCGAGGGCTTGCTCTCTCGGCTCGGAGAGGGTGGGGGACTGGTCTCCGGAGGCGAGGGACAGCGCGTTCGCCTGGCTCGCGGAATGCTGCGCGGATCGCCTCGGCTGGTGATTCTCGACGAGCCTTTCCGCGGCCTCGACCGCGCGCGACGCCGCGCGCTGCTCGAGCGCGTGCGCGCGATCTGGAAGGATGCAACGCTGCTTTGCATCACGCACGACGTCGACGAGACCGCCGCGTTCGAGCGCGTGCTCGTCGTCGAGGGCGGTCGCATCGTCGAGGACGGCTCGCCGGCCGAGCTCCTCGCCCGCGACGGGTCACGGTTCGGGGCACTGCTCGAAGCCGATGATGCCGTTCGACGCGGAGCATGGAGCGAGGGGGCATGGCGCAGAATGAGGATCGAGTCGGGCGTGCTCGTCACGGCGCCGCCGGCAGGCACACCGATCGAGGCGTCGGAGGTGGCGTCATGACGCGCGTCGAGCAGCACGCCTGGCCCGCGGAGGCCCTCGGCGACGCCATCGCCGCGCTCGCTCGTCACGGCGGGTTGACCGTCACCGAGGCCACGACGAGCCGCCCCTCGTCGGCGGTCATTGCCAATGCGCAGGCGCTCGCCGGTTGGATTGGTGAGACATCCTCCGTGCTCGGCATCGAGGCCGAGCCGGTCGAGTCGTCGTATCCGGAGCTCGAGAGGATGCTGCGTGGCGCGGCGCCCGCGCTGCTCGGACTGCCGGCGCGCACGCCGACGACAGGCACCGCTGTCGCGACGGGTCGGGTGCAGGCCGCTGCTCCACGGGAGTTCATCGCGCTGATCGGATCGGATCGTCGCACCGTGCGGCTCCTCGCGCCCGACCTCACCGTTCACACGATCGCATTGGAGGAGCTCCGCCGTGCGCTCTGCATCGAGCTCGAGGCGCCGCTGGTACCGGAGACGCTCGCCATGCTCGAGCGTGCCGGCGTGCCCTCGGCGCAGCGTGAGCGCGCGGCCTATGGCGTGCTTCGCGAGCAGTTGAGCTGGCAGCGCATCGGCTCGTGCTGGCTGTTGAGGCCGGCTCCGGGCGCTCCGTTTCGCGAGGGCCTGCGAGTGATCGGCGCACCGATGCGATTGGCGATGCTCGTCGGCGCGCACGCGCTGCAGTATGCCTTCTGGCTCGCAGGATGGTGGCTCATCGGTCGCGGCGCGATGCAGGGCCGGATCGACATGGGATGGATCGTCGCGTGGGTGCTCATGCTCGGCTCGATCGTTCCGCTGCGGATGCTCGAGGCGTGGCTGCAGGGACTGCTCGCGATCGGCGTCGGAGCGCTGTTGAAGCAGCGGCTGCTGCACGGAGCACTCTCGCTCGAGCCCGACGAGATCCGTCACTCCGGCTCCGGCGAGCTGCTCGGTCACGTCATCGAATCGGAGGCCATCGAGGCAATGGCGCTCGGCGGCGGCTTCGCCTCGATCGTCGCGATGGTCGAGCTCGCTCTTGCGGTCGTCGTGCTCGCCCTCGGCGCGGGAGGCATCGTTCACGCGCTGCTGCTCGTCGTCTGGACCGCGACGGCGCTGGGGCTTGGCTGGAGGATCTTCCGCCTGCGCTCGTCGTGGACCGACCGCCGCCTGGCGATCACGCACGATCTGGTCGAGCGGATGATCGGGCACCGCACGCGACTGGCGCAGGAACGACCTGAGCGAATGCACGAGGAGGAGGACCAGGCGCTCGAGGGATACAGCGGCGAGTCGCGCCGGCTCGATCGCGCGACCGCGCTTCTCGGCGCGGCGATCCCGCGCGGGTGGGTGCTCGTCGGGCTGCTCGGCCTGCTGCCGGCGATCATGAGCGGCGCCTCGGCCGAGTCACTCGCCGTCGGCATCGGCGGACTCCTGCTCGCGTCGATGGCGCTCTCGCGCCTGGCGCAGGGACTCGTCGGCGTCGCCGGCGCGGCGATCTCGTGGCGGAAGGTGCGGCACCTCTTCGACGCCGCCACCCGCCACCGCGCACCAGGCGCCGCAGCGCTCCTTGCGCCCGCGGCAAACGGAGCGCGTGCAAACTCCTCGGCGGGTGAGCGCGACGCTCACGTCGACGACGCGCACTTCGGATCGGCTCCGGTGCTCGAGGCAAGCGATCTCGTCTTCGGCTATCGCGACTCGGCCGCACCGGTCCTGCGCGGAGCTTCGCTATCGATCATGCCAGGCGAACGGATTCTTCTGGAGGGCTCCTCCGGTGGCGGCAAGTCCACACTCGCGGCGATCCTCGTCGGCATGCGCAGCCCGCGCTCCGGATTGCTGACGCTGAAAGGCCTCGACCGCCATGCGCACGGCGACGAGCGCTGG
>Ga0247823_10004642_pt1 | contig 10984 bp, 10 predicted proteins | sample 13C_PalmiticAcid_2_FD_192426 | JGI IMG/M metagenome (GOLD analysis project Ga0247823, IMG submission 192426) | Soil microbial communities from agricultural site in Penn Yan, New York, United States - 13C_PalmiticAcid_Day30 | ecosystem: Environmental > Terrestrial > Soil > Agricultural land...
TTGTGAAACCGTCGCGAGGAAAGGCTTGTCTGATGATCCTGTTGGCTCTTGTGGGAGGGTGACAGTTGGAAAAGTTCAATTCTTGACCGGCTGATGACCGAGGTGACAACTTCTGGGGATCTCGGGGATGGCTGAGTTAAGCAGCGCCCGGCGACGGGCCGTGACTACCGTGATAGGCTGCTGGCCCTTGGTGTTCTTCAAGATGGGGTTGGTTGAGCTCGAGGTGATCCAAATGTCGAGGCACACGAAGGATTTATCTCAGAGACCAATCGGTCTCTCAGAAAGACACTTAAAATACCCTTGGAGATTTTAGCATCTGACATGCAGGGGCTCAGCCGCCGCCAGAGTGATCCAGCAGACGCAACGACGAGGCAAGCGAGCCTGGGATCTCTGGATGGTAACCTGTAATCTGTAATCTGAATAGCGATTTTGGACTCGGGAGACGGCGTGAGGGGCCTTCTCTCGGCTATGCCGACGACGGATTGCAAGGCACTCAAGCGAGTTCAGCGCCGTCAGCGGGCCCAACAAAAGCCCCAAAATTGAGGCAGGTTGTCGTCTTGGTCTGCGATCAGCCCAAGGTGACCCAGGGAGAAACACGAGCTTCGAAGTCTCCACTCAAGCCGGGGCAGGCAGTGCACCACTCACGTTAATTTGGCTGCCTGGGGCTGGAGCTTCCATTGAACCTTCCGAGTCTTCGAAGTTTGGTTCCACTGAAGGAGCGGCCCGCCTGTGCCGTCAAACCCCTGGAGCAGCAGCCACAGGGGCCTTGATCATTCATCCAACGCACCTCACCTTCAGCGATAGATGGTTTCTTTGTTGAAGCAGATTGCAACAAGGACGCGACAGGATTCAAGTCACCCAACGCCAGGCACGGAACGCACGGTTGAGCAGCGCCCCTGCATCATGGTCTCTTCTTCTGCAAGCACCCGCCTTTCATCATCGCAAGCACCCAGTCCCGAATAATCCGCCGATTTGATGATTGCCCCATGCCCTCCCAGGCGTCTAAGCTGATGCACATCACTTTTGCATCTCGGGGCGACCGAAGACATGGTATCAATTCTTTGATGCTTGACTTTGCAATGGCAGAGAATACCGACGGTACAGCAATCCACGGCAGCCGCAGTAGCCGGGCATCACTCCGGCGCCAAGCCCGTCAACTCGGGGTGTGCTCCACTCCGTTCCGGGTCCCCGGGCCCGGGGCATTTGACGCCGGATTCGGGCGCCGGGGCCAGACCGGACAAGGGGCCAACAGGTCCGGTTGAGCATCTCCAGTAGTACGTAAGCAGACCAGCAGTGGGTTTGGCACCCCTATGTATGTCCAATGTGGCTAGAAAACGATAAGAGAATATGGTGAGAGAGAGAGGGGTATTCGGGCGCACGTTCAACGCCATGTTGATGCCAAGGCGATGGCTTCAGAGTGGCGAGCTTTCGTATTCTCAACTGCAATGATGACCTGAATCCCACTTGTCACCTGGACAGCTTCATGACGGACAGCAGCTTGACACACACACACAACCCACTAGTTCCCCGTGTTGTCTAAGTCGTCATTTGCAGACCGACACAGCTTGATTGACAATTTAGATCCCACATTAGGAACCTCCTAATAAAGTTTTCTACTGTTGTCCAGCAATTGACTGGAGACAGGGGAGAGAGTGCAGCGACTACCCCGCGCGTGCCGATCAAGACATCTCAGCTGTCTCGAGACTGTCCAAGAGCAACGACAAGAGTGATCAACATGCTTGAGGGGGGTTGAATCGTTTCGAAACTGCCAGCCTATCGGGGATGCGCCTGTCAACTCCACTCCCCCTGCGGGCCCTCGATGAATAACAAGTTCTCCAAATGGGGCATTACGCAGCCGAGACGAACGCGATTTGTCAATGGCTGGCACTCAAACTAAAAGTATTGTGGTTGTATGCATGGAGAGCATGATCTCCCCCTCTGGTGGAGTGATACAGCAGGACCGGCTCTTTTCTGACGGACGAGGACCCCGCTCGTTTGTGCGGTTTGGGGTTTCTCGGGAAGGGAGCTGGAACTCTGTCCTGGCCCCCTGGGTAAATGCACGAAGGGTGTGAAACACACTCGTCAACGGGGAGCGTCGGGAGGGGAAGTCATGGGAATTGGGTTGGGTTGTGTGGTCACGGGGCCATTGTCTCACTTGGGGAAATCGTTGATGTCAATGGATCACCTCACTCTACCACTCTGATGAGCTGTCGTCGACACGGCCTTGGAAAGGGGAGAGGGAACCACTGCACCGACGTTACATGGTGGATGCAGAAGCAACGCCCGCGGATCGAGATCGGCTCATTCTTCTCGTCCGTCACGTGGTGGTGGTCCTAGAACCTTGTTGCAGTGAAACGTCCAAGGGCCGGCGCATCGACGCCTGTCGAATCAGGGCCAAGCAGGACCCGGCCGATCGTCCCGGCGATAGGCGGGCAGCGCTCGGTCTGTGCCCCTCGCGGCTGAGAATACATTCCGCATCTATCGCTGTGAGGACACTGCTGTGGTTGAGGCGACGCGCCTGTTGAACACGAGTAGTGTGCGACAAGGGGGGGGGCGACTGTGATTCAACAACACTGTGAGGGGCCTGTTTGGTAGTCTCAGTTGTCGTGCGGTTAGGTGTACGCCTTGTGTCCCAGGAAGGACACACATAAACCAGCCAGGTGAGTGGCTTGTACACGAGATCCAGGGCTTCACGACATGATCGCCCCGGTGGCAACGCGGAGCTATGTGTTTGGAGTTTGGCCCGGCCGGGAATGCTCCCCAACTCGATATATCCTGCATGCGTGTCGGGACGCAAGCGGTCACCGGCTGAGTTCAGGGCGGCTTCATGATGCTGAGTCTGTGTAGGGGTGTAAGCACCGTCATCGACACACCTTCGTTAGACAAGCTAAGCTGTCCATGGTTAGTCGACAGGCGGGGCAGGATTGCGGCACTGGGACCGACGGCGGGCTTGGCGCCGTGTGGATGGCCGAAGCTCTCACCGTCGTGAGCTTGGTCTAAGGCCGATATACCGGGTTTGGTGGAGAAGAGGACCGTTTGTGCTTGCCACACTTGCGCAGAGCATGGTGGTATTTTTGGCAAGGGCAGGGGATATGCGGTGCTCGGCGGTGGTGTTGGGATGGGTCGAGAACCTGGATGAAGCCGTTGGAGAGATTCGCGCAGATACCACCTCTGCATGCCTCACTGCTGACTTTGCCGGGCAGCACAACCAGTAGTACCCCGAGAGCCACACGCTCGCATGCGGCGTGCAGGCAATGCTACCCAGCATGCAGCTCGCGAGCCCGGGAAAGCTGCGAATTAGAGCGGTGACTGCGGTCCCGTCCAATACCCGGACCTTCGTTGTCCCCTACTTTCTGCATTCCCAAGCTTGGCGAGGCGTCGGTAGGAGTGCCCAGGGCTCCTGATGATTGGGTTCTCACCGCAGCTTCTGGGCGTTGGAGAACCTGGGCCAAATGTGACCTTGACGCGAGGGGGGACACTCGGTGCCAATGCAAGCCTTCAGTCCCTCACTGGGCCTCCCAGTTGACGTGCTGCGGCCTGTTTGGAGGGGATGGATGGGACGCACAGGGGTGACCCAGTTTGCCGGTGTCTTCTCCTCAGTTATGTGTGCGCGTCCGGGGAGATCCAGACTTTCGTCTGATCGATCGCTGGCAACAGCGTCATCGTATCGGGCGATGATCTCGGGAGGGTGAGGTCACGTTGTGGCTTGAGCCGATGCGAGTCAGGGTCCGAGGGACGAGCGCGGGGCAAAGTGAAGATACAATACAGAAGAGAGGGAAGTGGAGGGAAAACAGCGGCTGCGGATGTATGGAGGGGTCCTATATTGCCGCGGCTGCCTTTCCTAGACTTGGTGGCGTGCATCAGTTGTCGAGTCTCGCACCAAACGCTGTCAAATCCAGGCCGTGGCGTCCTGCAAGTGCAAGTTAGCTGTGTCATAGACATCCCCAAGGGGCATCTCGTGCGACTGAGAGCCATGCAGGAGGGCGACCAGCTAACGAGCGGCTTGATAGGTCTGTTTGCTCGGGGCGCTGCGGTTGAAGTTGGGGGAAGGTCACGTTGGACTTGGAATCGACGATCCGTCGCTCAGCTCAGCCCAGAGCACCCCACCTAGGAACACCAACCCTTGATGGTTTGACGCACTGATGGGCAAGAGTGGATGGGAAAAGGGAATAGTTGAAGTGAAAGAGAAAAAAAAGGAAGGAGATTAGAAAAGAGTATGTGAAAACAAGAGTAAACAAATCAGTGAAGAGGCAAGCAAAGGAAGAAAGAGCAGAGGTACTGAGAAGAACGAAACTCCCCGCTCTCCCATGGAATCGTTTTCGAAGACTTGAGCCCAATCAGAGAGGCGACAGCGGTGGGATGCGAGACAAGAGCCGTTGCACTTTCCCCTCTTGGCATTTTGTTTCTCTGGTTCCTTCCTCTCCCTTCTGATGTTTTCCCACAGCCCAGGCCCGAATGTTCCGGAAAAGGTGACTGAGTCCAAAACCTTCTCGACTTCCATTTCGCTTGGCCGCGCGATCCTGCTGGAAAGAGCAAACGAGACGGGCATGGGCTCACCAAGTCGTGCGACCTTGGTTCCGGAACATCCGCTAGCACGTTCTGGGTAGCACTACCAGGCACACCCTCGAGCCCGCAGCTGGCGCATTTCTGATTGGGCTGATCCGGGACTTCCCCGCTTTCAACGGCACCCCACGACGCGAGCGCCGAGCACGATTCGAAAGAAGCCAAGAGAAAGCGGGCCACAGCGGGCCACAGTGTGATTCGCCTTTGTGCACCGGTTGAACTCACGTTGTCCCGTGTCGGATTCCGCTCCCTCGCCAGTCTTTGGACGGAAAGGCAGACGAGGCCTGTTTATCATCGCCATCAGCTGTGTTTGGTGTGAAGCGCAGCCAGCAAGACGACCAGACGATTATTTTGATTGATAATCTTTTTTGACGATTTTGCTGAAAGCTGTTGGCTGCCTGGCCACTGCTGCGGCAGATCTGGCGCCTTCCACTGTCCCGCCTGCTTCCTCCCTCCCACTGAGACGAGCTTCCAGTTGAAGCGCGGAGCTGAACAAAGAAATCCCCACTTAAACTTTGGCGTCCCGGAACAACAAAACCCACCCACCACGTCGACGACGACACCACCACCACCGCTAGGCATATCGTTGCCCTGGTGCCGGTGACACTCTCCTGTGGCCGTCCTGCCCACGCTGTCCCGAAATTGTCGAGCCCCGACGAGCTGCCGCCCTGCAGTCGCCCCGCGTTGCTTCGACCGTTTCCGACGCCGCAAGCACACCATCAGGCACCGACTGCGGCCAATAACACCTCGGGTGCCCGTCGGCGAGAGACTGCCCCTCCGAGCCCTGCGCGCGACCGACGCCGCCTCTTGGGTGCACAGAGGCCCTCGCCGTCATCGATGCCTGTGTAGCGACCGACCGGCGCTCCCCGATTGCACAGACCCTTCGACCTGCCCTCCGACGTCGACAGCGGGACATCACCTGAACCGCGCCGCATTATGTCTCAGGCTTGTGCTGGACTCTAGCTTCTGGCAGCTTGGCCAGAACACCCCTGGCTGGTTCCATTTGGACCTCCAGACCACCTACCTGCCTGTCCCTGCTCGAGACCCACGGCTCCTCCGTCGTGCCCCGCGTCGAGAGAGCGCCTTGACTAGGACCTCAGTGTTTGCGCCCCGGTGCAAATGCTATCGAAAGAACTGGGCGCTGGAACAGTCAATACATCACAATGGAGGAAGAAACCGTCATCACGCCCAACATGCTCGCCCCACCGGCCGTGGCCTCGCTCAGGGCCGGCGCCGGCCCAATGGAGCGGTCGCTCAGCGCCGACATCCGAGAGGAGAGGGAGGAGCTCCGAGAGGCCGCTGAGCAGACCTTGAACGTCATCCTGGATCTCAACATTGACGGGACCATCCGCTGGGTCAGTCCGTCATGGGTTGACGTGATCGGGACCCAGCCAGATTCCGTCGTCGGTACCCCTATCGCCCAGCTCATTGTCAGCGACAACCCCGGCATCTTCTCAGCAGTGGCCGAGAGCATGACGCAGGATGACAGCCGGAGCCAGTTCATCCGTTTCGCCGTCCAGCTGGGCCCTCTATCCAAGCTCTTGCCGCTCGAGATGCTCCAGGAACCCGAGGAACCCGCGCAGCCCGTCCTGGTCGACCTGGAGGCCCAAGGCATCATGGTCTACAGCGGGGCGTCCGGCGGGGAAAGCCATGTAAGTTACTTCTAGGAGGCCGTACAAGAGACACTAGATGCTGATGCGAGATTCCAGACCATGTGGATGATCCGGCCATGGGTTGCGCCGCGCGAGATCAAGATTGACCTGCCCACAGTAATCGTTGACTCCCTGGGATCCGGCGCCGAAGTACTCGCAAGCTATCTCACTTTGCTCGCCGAGTCGGGCCTCGATGACCCATCACAACACCCTCCACCGCCGCCCGTCCTGTGCCGGATATGTGAGCGCCAGATTTCGCCGTGGTGGTTTGAGAAGCACACGGATCTGTGCTTGCAGGAGCATCGCGCTGAGATGGACGTCCAGATGTCCCAGGAAGGCCTGACAGAGCACCGGCATGCAATCGTCAAGGTGCTCGACGCGCTCGAGGCACGGCATAGCCGGTCGTTGGCGGGGGGCGATCAGACAAACTTGCCCGTCGCCGAATACAAGGGTCTGGCGATCGGCCCGCCGACCTCGGTCAACTCATCTCCGGGAAACTCGTCCCCTGTTCCCGGTGCGGTCCCGGGTCGGTCGCGCGAGCGATCTTCCGGGTTCGGACACGCACGGGCTAGGTCCTTTGCCATCCGTAGACCGCAGGCGAGGATAGTCGAGCTGCTGCTGGACCTATGCGACACGGCCATTGAGATCAGCACCCCCGCCATCAAGGAGTCGTCCCACGCCCCTGGCGAGTTCCGCACGCAGTCGCCGCAGTCTGAAAACCGGATCACGCAGGTGATACAGTGGGAGACTCCGGGCACGAACACCTTGGAGCAGGAGCAAGGCCTCGCGCTGCTCTGTGCCGACACGGAGAAGGCGGCCAAGGAAAAGGTCGAGGCCGTCTACCGTCATCGGAGGATCCTCGAGTATTCTGAGCGGATCCGGATTGAGTTCGCCTACATGGTCCAGGACTGCATCGACGCTGCCATGCGCAAGGCTGCCAAGATTGCCGCGGGCCGTCTCAGCGACTCCACCGACGACGAGGAGATCGAGCTTGAAGCGCCGCCTGTGACGGAAGAAGGCATCTTCGCCGGATCCTTCGATGCGCCCTCCACCTTGGCATTGGCGTTGCAGAACGCCGATATCAACGAGGATCCCGACAAGCGCCGGCTCTCGCTGGCGCTACATTCTCCCAGGTCAAGCAGCCCCAAGGAATGCCCGACGCCCCGTTCCAACCGTGGCCCTGTCGGGAGTCTGACGGGCGCCAGTCAATCTCGCAGGGAGTCCATGATCTTCGAGAGCGATGCTGGGGATAGTGACGGCAGCCTCCGGTCTTCGTCCGTGGCCTCGAGGGCTCCCCCGCGGATAGACTCCCCCATGTCCGAGTTTGGCGATCTCCGCCGGCAGGCGAGCTCTCGACAACACCACCGCAGAAGCTTGATCCTTCCAGGTGCCGTGTCGCCGAGGAGACAAGAGTCGCCCTCGAGAAGCGGGCAGCCATCGTCCCCCCTCCGGATTCACAAGCCGCGAGGGCTCCCGTTCCCGTCCGAGGCCATGTCTCCCGAAGCGTCGCCGATGCTCCCAAGCAGCGAATTCACATCGCCTAGCATCTCGCACACCTACCACCACCATAGGAGGCAATCTTCAGCTGCGGTTTCTTCGGCGCTCGGAGAGCTCGGAGTCAAGCCCCCACCTTCCCCTCGGCTGAGCGCTGTCGTTGGCGGTCCGCAGGCGAAGGCCGTCCCTCCCTCGATCAAAGACTTTGAGATCATCAAGCCTATCAGCAAGGGCGCGTTCGGCAGCGTCTACTTGTCAAAGAAGAAGTCGACGGGGGAGTATTTCGCCATCAAGGTGCTGAAGAAAGCGGACATGGTCGCCAAGAACCAGGTCACCAACGTCAAGGCCGAACGCGCCATCATGATGTGGCAAGGCGAGAGCGACTTTGTCGCGAAGCTGTACTGGACCTTCTCGAGCAAGGACTATCTCTACCTGGTGATGGAGTACCTCAACGGAGGCGACTGCGCCTCTTTGATCAAGGTGCTAGGCGGCCTTCCCGAGGACTGGGTCAAGAAGTACCTGGGAGAAGTCATCCTGGGCGTCGAGCACCTGCACAGCCGGGGCATCGTTCACCGAGACCTCAAGCCCGACAACCTCCTGATCGACCAAAAGGGACACTTGAAGCTGACCGACTTTGGTCTGTCGCGGATGGGACTGATTGGGCGCCAAAAGCGGGCGCTGAACAGTGGTGCTGATGCCGCACCCGACCTCCTCAAGCAGGGCCCGTTCGCTCGATCCACCTCGATCGCCTCGTCCCGGTCCACCTCGATGGACCTCCACGGCCGAAGTCACTCTCCTGGTTCCACCCCACAGATGACGCCGAGCGACTACGGGATGAGCTTGGGCCAGCCGTCGTACTTCAACCTCGGAGCGTTCTCTCAGGAACCGCGTCGTGTCTCGACACAACGGAGCGATAGTGGCGGCAGCGAGACGTTGACACAGATGCTCGGAGGCTTGTCTCTGAATGACCCGCATGTGAACTATTCGCAGGCCATCCTGTCTCCGGCCGAGGGCAGCGAGGCCGAGGTTGCCGACTCGCCGGACCTCGCCTCGCTTTCCCACACGAACACGCACACCAGCACCGAGTCCAACAACAGGGGGACCCCGCCGCAGCCGGCCATGCCGCCGCCCAACTGGGCCCTGTTCGACCCCGAGGACACGAACCGTCGATTCGTCGGCACGCCTGACTACCTGGCTCCCGAGACGATCAAGGGCGAACCGCAAGATGAGACGAGCGATTGGTGGTCCGTCGGATGCATCATGTACGAGTTCCTGTACGGCATCCCTCCGTTCCATGCAAGCGAGGCAGACAAAGTCTTCGAGAACATCCTGGCCCGCAGGCTTCATTGGCCCGACGAGAGTGAGGACGAGGTCTCCCCCGAAGCCAAGGACCTCATCCACAAGTTGCTCTGCTCCGATCCCCGGCAGCGGCTGGGTGCTAACCGCGAGGAGAAGTTCCAATCCGGGGGCGAGGAGATTCGCAACCACCCCTGGTTTAGCGAGGTGAACTGGGACACGCTCCTTCAGGACGAGGCTCAGTTTGTCCCGCAGCCTGAGAATCCCGAGGACACGGAGTATTTTGACGCTCGCGGCGCCACCCTCCAAGCGTTTGCTGAGGAGATGGAAGACCAGCACTCGCCGCCCGTGACCGCGCCTCCCGCCGATTACCACGATCGCCCGCACGATGCGCTGTCCCGCGTTAGGGCTCAGGTCAACTCGATGAAGCGGGGCCTCATGCCTTTGCATATCCCCCCGCATGTCCGGGATCTGAAGAGCAGGCGGCTGAGCGAGCCGGTTGCAACGGATGACTTTGGAAACTTCTCATTCAAAAATTTGCCGGTCCTCGAGAAGGCGAACAAGGACGTGATCCAGAAGCTTCGCGCCGAAGCCATCGCGGCTCAGAGCAAACCCATCAGTCCTGGCGGCTTGGGCAGTCTCACCTCGCCAGGGCCGACTCTCGAGGGCAGCCCCATCATCACGAATCCGGTCCAGAGAACACTATCCAATGCCAAGGCATCGCATAGGCCACAGTCCCCGTCCGGGGTCAGCCACGCCAACTCGTCTCCCAGCCGAGCTTCTCAGCCGTCGTCCCCGTTGTTGGTCTCCTTCGTCGCCGGCCCCGGGACCGAGGGTCGACGGAAGGCATCGAGCAATTCGTCGAGTCTCTCACAGCCCTCAGGGAACTCATTGCAACCCGGAACCTTCTTCGAGGTGCCCCGCGTCCCGCCTAGTCTGCAGAAAGCGGCCACCACCATCGCCGCCACTTCGGCACCCATCAAATGCCGGGGAGGCGCACCTGCTCCGCTGGCGCTCTCGCCTCAAAAAGCTGTGCCAAACCACGTCATGTCTACGCCGCGACACAGCAGCAGCTCATCCGGAGGCCGTTCCCGCTCGCTGACGGTCGGCTCGCAAGAGGGCAGCCCGGTCATGACGGACGTGCTAGCCGCTCACCACAGGAACCGCCGCAGCCAGGTCTTTGACATGTCGCCGTCGTCCTCGGACAACGAAGGCGACAAGGCGAATGCACTGCTCAGAGTCCAGCGGCGTCGCCAGAGCTCGAGGCGCATGTCATACATCGCGGCAGGAGATGGGCCCATGTTCCGTCCTCTGGACGTGCTCATTTGCGATGACCATCCCGTCTCTCGGATGGTGATGGAGAAGCTGCTCGAGAAGTTGCGGTGTCGCACAATCTCGGCGGCGACGGGCAGCGAAGCGATCCGGTATGCCATGAGCGACATCAAGTTTGACATCATGTTCTTGGAGTTCCGGCTCCCGCAGCTCTCGGGGTCGGATGTTGCTCGCATGATCCGCGACACCAAGCACACCAACACGCACACCCCGATGGTCGCCATCACGTCGTACCTCAAGGAGCTGCCGGCGCCGCAGTACTTTGACTCGCTCGTCGAGAAGCCAATCAGCTCGTCCAAGCTAACCGAGGTGCTGAGCACGCTTTGCCACTGGAAGGCCCCAGCACCAGGCCAGACCAACTCGCTGTCCCTGACGCTAGCACACCCCGTCCCGTCCGGCCTGCGGCAAGAGAGTCTGCGGCTCGAGGACAGCCCCACGTCGGCCTCGTCCGGCTACGCGATGCGATCCGGCAGCAGCTTCCGCGAGGACTCGATCAGCTCCAGCCTCTTTGGCGATTCCGAGTCGGTCGCAACCGACGATATTCCTGTTCTCATCAGCAGAAAGGCGACGGGCGACTGGGGGGACGAAGGCGGACTCGGCATCTCGGGCCCGGACGAGCTCGTCTTGGACACCGGCGCCACGACCAC
>Ga0247823_10004643_pt1 | contig 10983 bp, 9 predicted proteins | sample 13C_PalmiticAcid_2_FD_192426 | JGI IMG/M metagenome (GOLD analysis project Ga0247823, IMG submission 192426) | Soil microbial communities from agricultural site in Penn Yan, New York, United States - 13C_PalmiticAcid_Day30 | ecosystem: Environmental > Terrestrial > Soil > Agricultural land...
GTCCACCGCCCCCTGCTCCGCCGCCGCGGGCTATGCCATGGCGATGGCGGCGGCGCCGGATGACGAGGTGATCGCGATCCGCGCCTATCGCAATGCGCTGGCGGCGGGCGATGTTCCGCTGGCGATCCGGGCGGCGGCGGTGCTGAAGCGATCCGACGTCGCGCCGGCCGACGTTTCGATCCTCGACTTCGCCGATGCCCTGCGCCGGCGGGATATGAACGGGGCGGACGACTCGCTCGGCAGGATCGGCGCGGGACCGCTCGACTTTCTCGCGCCGGTGCTGCGCGCATGGCTCGCCTTCGACCGCGGCGCTGACCCGATGCCGCTGCTCGACAAGGCGAGCGAGAGCGGGCTCAGCCGTCGCTATATCGCCGAGCATCGCGCGCTGCTGCTGATCGCGACGAACCGCACCGAGGATGGCGTTGCGGCGTTGCAGGCCGCGGTGGGTGCCGATCCGGGTAGCCTCGACCTGCGCTGGAACGCGGCGACATTGCTGTCCGCGAAGGGCAAGCGCGATATCGGCCTGTCGCTGCTGGCGGGCGATGATCCGGTGCTCTCAGCGCTGCGTGCCCGGTTGAAGAAGGGGCCTAAGCCGGGCGCCGCTTTCGGCGCGAGCCGCGCGTTCACCCGGCTCGCCGCCGACCTTGCCGGGGAGGAGACTCAGGCGCTGTCGATCCTGCTGACGCGATCGGCGCTGCTGCTCGACCCTGCCGACGATCGTGCGCGGCTGCTGCTTGCCGATGCACTGGCGGGCGAGCAGGCGTTCGATCGCGCGCTGGGTGCGCTCGACGCGGTGAAGAAGGACAGCGCCTTCTACCCCGCCGCGCTGAGCGAGCGTGTCGGGCTGCGCGGCAAGCAGGGCGATACGGCGGGCGCGCTGGCGCTGGCGGCCGCCCTTGCACAAGCGCCGGGCGCGGGCATCGCCGACCGGCAGCGCTACGCCGACCTGCTCGCCGGGCAGGGGCGCGAAAGCGAGGCGGCGGACGTCTTCGCCACGGCGCTGGCACAAGCGGGCGAGAACGCGACCTGGATCAACCACCTGCAACTGGGCGGCGCGCTGGAGCGTGCGGGCAAGTGGGACGCGGCGCTCCCCCATCTGCGCAAGGCGGTGGAGCTTGCGCCGGAACAGCCGGTCGCGCTCAACTATCTGGGCTATGCGCAGGTCGAGCGGGGCGAGAATCTGGGCGAGGCGACCGCGTTGCTCGAACGCGCGAGCAAGCTGCGGCCCGATGACGCGGCGATCACCGACTCGCTCGGCTGGGCCTATTTCCGGCAGGGCGATGCCGCGAAGGCGCTGCCGCTGCTTGAAAAGGCCGCGCAGGGCGATCCGGGAAGCGCGACGATCAACGAGCATCTGGGCGACGCCTATTGGCGGAGCGGCCGCCGGTTCGAAGCGCGCTACGCGTGGAGCGCCGCGGCGCTCTATGCCGAGGGCGAGCAGAAGACGCGGCTGTCAGGCAAACTCGCCGACGGACTGAACCAGCGGACGGCGGCAAACTGATCCTCACCGAGCCTGCTCCCGCCAAGCTCAACCTCGCTCTGCATGTGCGGCGGCGGCGTGACGATGGCTATCATGAGCTGGAGACGCTGTTCGCCTTCGTCGCGGACGGCGACACTGTGACACTGGGCGGAGGCGAGGGGTTCGCGGTGGAGGGGCCGTTCGCGGGTGCGCTGGCGGAAGAGGGCGACAACCTCGTCACGCGCGCGGCCGCGAAGTTCGCGGAGACGTTCGGCGTTGACGTGGCGGGGCGGATCACGCTCACCAAGCGGCTGCCGGTGGCATCGGGGCTGGGCGGCGGATCGGCGGACGCGGCGGCGACGTTGCGGCTGCTCGCGCGGCGGGAGGGCGTCGCGATCGACGATCCCCGGCTATTCGATTGCGCCGATGCGCTGGGGTCGGACGTTCCCGCCTGCCTCTACAGCCGCACCGCGATCGGGCGGGGGCGGGGTGAACGGCTGGAGCCGGTCGCGGGAGCCTCGGGGACGCCGGTGCTGCTGGTCAATCCGGGCGTCGCGGTATCGACGGCGCGGGTGTTCGGCGGCTGGGACCGGGTCGATCGCGGCGCGCTGGGCGAAGGCGATCTGCTCAACGTGGCGCGGGCCGGGCGGAACGATCTTGAGCCGCCCGCTCTGGCGGTGGCGCCGGTGATCGGCGAGGTGCTGGACCTGCTTGCGGCGCAGCCGGGCGTGACCCTCGCGCGCATGTCCGGATCAGGGGCGACCTGCTTTGCGCTGTTCGACACCCTCGCCGGACGGGACGCCGCGGCGGAGGCGGCCGGCGCCGGGCAACCCGGTTGGTGGTGTCTCAAAACGGTGCTGCTGTGACAGTTTCATGTGCCAAAACGGGACGGCGTGGCGGTGTGGCGCTGCCTTCCCTCTGGGGAATCGAAATTGGCCCCGGTCTTGCTGTAGCTTCGGTGCGGGCCAGGCGCCGGGAGCGAAACGTCCGTGGATGGCCCCCGCTCGCTTCGGCGGGCGGGCGCTATCCTCGCCATCAGACCTGTCGGCCATGATCGGCTGGCAACTTCACGACGATATCGCGATTCTGACGCTTGAGCGGGGCGGCGCGCGCAACGCCATTCCGATCGCGGGGTGGGAGGCGCTGGCAGGTGCCGCACGGGCGCTCGCCACGTCAGACGTGCGCGCGGTGATCCTGCGCTCGGCGATGCCGGGTGTATTCTCCGCCGGGGCCGATCTTGCCGAATTCCGCGATCTGGTCGCCGATCCGGCGCTCCGCATCCGCTTCCGCGAGGCGATGGCCGCCGGGATCGAAGGTGTCGCGGCGCTGCCCATGCCGGTGATCGCGGCGGTCGATGGCGGCTGCTTCGGCGCGGCGGTCGCGCTGACTCTGGCGTGCGATATCGTGGTGGCCGGGGACGAAGCGGTGTTCGCGACCACGCCTGCGAAACTGGGGCTGACCTATCCGGCGTCTGACGTGGCGCGGCTCAAGGCGCGGGTGGGCGAAGGGCAGGCCGGGCTGATGCTGTTCACCGGCGCGCGGATCGACGCTGATGAAGCGGCGCGGACCGGCCTCGCGCATCGTCGTGTCGCCCATGCCCGGCCCTCCGCGCACGAACTGGCCAGCGCGATCGCCGCCAACGTGCCGGAGGCGGTGCGCGCGCTCAAATCGGTGCTGCGTGATCCGTCGGAGGCGGGCCATACGCAGGTGTTCGACGACGCTTTCGGGTCGGCGGCCTTCTCGGCCCGCCTCCATGCGTTTCTGGAGGGGAAGAGATGAGCGCCGCGCACTTCATCGACGGCGCCGCCGACCTGCTGATCCTGTGCGATCATGCTTCCAATGCCGTGCCGGAGGGGATCGATCTGGGGATCGAGTCCGCGCTGCTCGGCAAGCATATCGCCATCGATATCGGCGCCGGGGCGGTCAGCGAAGGACTGGCCGCGCATCTTCGCGCGCCCGCGATCCTCGCCACCGTCTCCCGGCTCGTCATCGACCTCAACCGTGAGCCGGACAGCGCCGGACTGATCCCGCACATCAGCGACGGACATGCGATCCACGGCAATGATGGCGCCGATCGCGCCGAACGGATCGCCCGTTTCCATGGCCCTTATCACCGCGCGATCGCCGGCATGATCCGCGCGCGGCGGCCGAAGCTGCTGGTCTCGGTCCACAGCTTCACCCCGCGGCTGGAGCAGCATCACGGGCCGGAGCGGCCGTGGGAGATCGGCATCCTTTACAATCGCGATGCGCGCGCGGCGCGGATCGGGATCGCGCTGCTGGAGGGCGCGGGTGTGGTCACCGGCGACAATGAGCCCTATTCGGGCCGTCTGCTCAACGCGACGATGAACCGCCATGCCGAGGCGAACGGCATCCCTTATCTGGGCATCGAGATCCGCAACGACCTGATCAGCGACGCCGCGGGTGTGGCGCATTGGGCGCAGCTATTGGCCGGAATAGTAAAAGACGCGCGCAACAGACTTGCGCAAACGGGGTTCCCGGCGACATAGGCGTTCGCGCCATGACCAATCGTTTTGACAAGTCCCGCCTGCCGTCGCGCCACGTGTCCGTCGGTCCCGAACGCGCGCCGCACCGCAGCTATTATTACGCGATGGGCCTCACCGAAGAGGAGATCGCCCGCCCGTTCGTCGCGCTCGCCAGCGCCGGCAACGACAGCGCGCCGTGCAACACCACGCTCGACGCGCAGGCCGATGCCGCGCGCAAGGGCGTGATCGACAATGGCGGCATGCCGCGCCGCTTCAACACCATTACCGTCACCGACGGCATCGCGATGGGCCATCAGGGGATGAAATCCTCACTGGTCAGCCGCGAAGTGATCGCCGACTCGGTTGAGCTGTCGGTGCGCGGCCATTGCTATGACGCGCTGGTCGGCTTTGCCGGCTGCGACAAGTCGCTCCCGGGCATGATGATGGCGATGCTGCGGCTCAATATCCCGTCGATCTTCGTCTATGGCGGATCGATCCTTCCGGGCCGCTATCAGGACCGCGACGTCACCGTCGTCGATGTGTTCGAGGTGGTGGGCAAGTTCGCCGCCGGCACCTGCCCGATCAGCGAGGTCCATGCGCTCGAGAAGGTCGCATGCCCCGGTCACGGCGCGTGCGGCGGCCAGTACACCGCCAATACCATGGCATGCGTCGGTGAGGCGATCGGGCTGTCATTGCCCAACAGCAACATGGTCCCGGCGCCCTATACCAGCCGCGAGCAGATCGCGGTCGCCGCGGGCTGGCAGGTGATGGAGCTGCTGGAGAAGAACATCCGCCCGCGCGACATCTGCACGCGCGAAGCCTTCGTCAACGCCGCACGCATCGTCGCGGCGACCGGCGGCTCGACCAACGGCGCGCTGCATTTGCCGGCGATGGCGGCCGAAGCGGGGATCGAGTTTGACCTCTTCGACGTGGCCGAGATTTTTAAATCAACGCCTTACATCGCGGACCTGAAGCCCGGTGGTAAGTATGTTGCCAAGGACATGTACGAGGCCGGCGGCGTCTACATGCTGATGAAGACGCTGCTCGCCAACGACCTGCTCGACGGCAACTGCCTGACGGTGACGGGCAAGACTCTGGGCGAGAATATCGATCAGGTGACGTGGAACCCCGACCAGAAGGTGATCTACGACGTCAAGGCACCGCTGACCCCGACGGGCGGCGTGGTCGGTTTGCGGGGTACGCTGGCGCCCAATGGCGCGATCGTGAAGGTCGCGGGCATGAGCCGGCTGGTCTTCGAAGGTCCGGCGCGCTGCTTCGATTGCGAGGAAGACGCCTTCGCCGCGGTCGAGGAGCGCTCGATCCGGGAGGGCGAGGTGGTCGTCATCCGCTACGAAGGTCCGAAGGGTGGCCCCGGCATGCGTGAGATGCTGTCGACCACCGCAGCGCTCTATGGTCTCGGCATGGGCGAGAAGGTCGCGCTGATCACCGACGGGCGCTTCTCGGGTGCCACGCGCGGCTTCTGCATCGGCCATGTCGGGCCCGAAGCTGCCGAGTGCGGCCCGATCGCGCTGGTCGAGGATGGCGACATCATCCGCATCGATGCCGAGGCGGGGACGATCGACCTGAACGTGGCCGAGGACGTGCTCGCCGAGCGCCGCGCCAAATGGCAGCCGCGTGAGAACGACTATCAGTCGGGCGCTCTGTGGCGCTATGCGCAGAATGTCGGACCTGCCTATAAGGGCGCGGTAACGCATCCGGGGGCGAAGTCCGAAAAGCATGTCTACGCGGATATCTAAATCGCTGGCGGTGAGCGCGGCGCTGCTGTCGCTCACCGCCTGTGGTGACAATGCGAACAAGGTGGCGCGCGGCGAGGGGGATCGAATTCCCTGCGCAGTGGGCGGCGCGACCGAATTCGCTTCCAACTGTACCGTCGAGCGCGCGCAGACCGGGGACGGGCTGATCCTGACCGTCCGGCACCCCGATGGCGGTTTCCATCGACTGCGGGTCACGACGGATGGCCGTGGCGTGATCGCTGCGGATGGCGCGCAGGAGGCGAGGGTTTCGGTCGTCGGCGACGGTGCGATCGAAGTGGCGATCGACGATGCGCGCTACCGGCTTCCCGCGACGGTGAAGGGCGGCGCGGCCAGGTAAGCAGTTTGCCCTCCGCGAACTTTGCGCCTATCCCGGCCGAGCCAGAGGGCCGGGCGGCCGCGTTGTACTTCGGTGCACCGAGGAAAGTCCGGGCTCCACGGGAACACGGTGCCGGGTAACGCCCGGCGGCTCCGGCTTCGGCCGGGGTCAGGGAAAGTGCCACAGAGAGCAGACCGCCCACTGGCCCCGGATCAGGTCCGGGGCTGAGGGCAAGGGTGAAAGGGTGCGGCAAGAGCGCACCGCGCGACCGGCAACGGAAGCGGCACGGCAAACCCCACCGGGAGCAAGATCGAATAGGGATCGCATATGGGGAGTTCCGCCTCGCGATCCGGGTTGATTGCTTGAGCCCGCATGCGAGTGCGGGCCTAGAGGAATGGTCGCCCATCGCGCGCACCTCCGCAAGGAAAGGGCCGCGTGGACAGAACCCGGCTTACAGGCCCTCTGGCACTTTCGCTGACGACGATGACGGGCTAATCGCCCCGCCATGCGTATCCTTCTGACAGGTTCGTCCGGCTGGCTCGGCCGCTATCTCGCGCCCCTGCTTCGTGATTCCGGGCATGCCGTGACCGGTCTGGACGTGGCGCCGGGCGCGGACACCGATGTGATCGGCACTGTCGCTGACGCCGCGCTGATCGATCGCACCTTTGGCGAATACGGGGTCGAAGCCGTCATCCATGGCGGCGCGCTGCACAAGCCCGATATTGTCCGCTATCCCAAACAGGCGTTCGTCGACGTCAACGTCACCGGCACACTCAACCTGCTCGAGGCGGCGGTGCGCGCGGGCCACGACCGCTTCGTCTTCACCTCCACCACCTCGCTGATGATCAGCCAGGCGATCCGCGATGAAGCGGGCGACGCCGCGGTGTGGCTCGACGAGGACTCGGGGCCGATCGAGCCGCGCAATATCTATGGCGCGACGAAATACGCCGCCGAGCAGTTGTGCCGCCTGTTCCATGCCGAGCACGGCCTCAACAGCATCGTCCTGCGCACCGGACGCTTCTTCCCCGAGGAGGACGATACCCACAGCCACCCGCCGGGCGAGAACCTCAAGGCCAACGAATTCCTGCACCGCCGCCTGACCGTCGAGGATGCGGCGCGCGCGCATCTCGCTGCGCTGGAGAAGACGCCCGGGATCGGCTTCGGCACCTATCTCGTCTCGGCGCCCACGCCCTTCGCGCCCGGGGATGCGGCCGAACTGAAGCACGATGCCGCCGCGGTGATCGCCCGCGCGTTCCCCGAAGCGCCCGCGCTCTACGCCGAGCGGGGATGGGAACTGCCGGCGCGGATCGGGCGGGTCTATGACAGCGGCCGGATCACGCGTGAGCTGGGCTTCGCCTTCGACACCGGCTTCGCGCAGATCCTCGCCGCGCTTCGTGCCGGCGCGCCGCTGCCCTTCGCGCACGACGCCGACTATGTTTCGCCGAAAGAGGTAGCCTGACCGCGCCGGTACGCTCGCTTGCCGCAGGGGCGGGACAGGCGTAGCATCCTGCGATGATCGCGTGGTTCCGCCGCCGTTATCTGGACCTTCTCTGCTCGATATACATCTATAACGAGCATCGCGGTTATACGAGCATCGACCGGGTGCTGGAAGCGGTGCGGGCGCGCTCTCCGGACGACCACGCGCTGATCGCGGCGATCGAACAGCACCGCGCCGACGAGCATAAACATTATACGATGTTCAAGCGCTGGTTCGAACTGCGCGGGAAGATGCCGCTGCGGGTCGACCGTACCTGCGGCCATATCGACCGCTTCGTCGAGATCATGTTCCGCCAGACGATCGACGATCTCGATACCAATGCCATCATCGCGCGCGACGATCTGTTCGAGAAGCTGTGCCGCGTCATCTCGCTCACCGAACAGCGCGGCTTCCGCCAAGTCGAGATCCTGCTGCGCCACCCGCTGGTGCGGCACGATCGCGCGCTGGTCCGCATCTTCGAGGTGATCCACCGTGACGAGCCGAGCCACTGGGCACCCTATGACGGCTGGCTGAAGGCCAACGGCAAGCGCGATCCCAAATGGTGGGAGCGGGCGATCGACGGGTTCATCCACTCCGAACTGCTGTTCCTCAAGCTTCCGGCGCTGTTCCTCAATCCATGGCTCAGGCGGCGCGAGGATTGGGCGGATGCGGGAGATGTTGCGACCCGGCCTGCCTGAACCGCCTGCTTGCCAAGATAGTTCGTATACGAAATAAATACTTCGTATGCGGAGTGATTCGGCAGCGGTGGCGGGCAGCGTGGAGAGTAAGCGCAAGCCGCGCTTCCTGTTCCTGCTCAACGTCGCGCACCGGCGGCTGTTGTCGGCCGCGCAGGGCGATGCCGAGGGCAAGACGGCAGCGCGTGCTGGCCTGTTGATGACGCTGAACGCCGGTGGCGAGCCGATGCCGATGGCTCAGCTGGGTGAGGCGCTGGACCTCAGCGCATCGGCGCTTTCGGGGCTGATCGACCGGATGGCGCGCGACGGGCTCATCCGGCGCTGCGCGGACCCGCTGGACGGCCGGGCATGGAACATCGCGCTGACCGACGCGGGAAAACAGCGTCGAGCGGATGCGGTGCGCGCGGCGCGGCTGCTCAACGAGAAGTTGTGCGATGGCTTTGACGATGCCGAACTGGCGGTCGTCGCACGATGGCTGGACGCGGTGCGTGATAAATTTCCGAGGGAGACGATGAAATGACGGCGCACATCACGGTCGGAAAAGCGGATGGCGTCCTGACGCTCGTCATGAACCGGCCGGAGAAGAAGAACGCCCTGACCGACGCGATGTACGGGATTCTGGCGGACGAGATCGAGGGCGCGCAGACCGACAGCGCGACCCGCGTCGTCGTGATCCGCGGCGAGGGCGACATGTTCACCGCGGGCAACGATCTGGCCGATTTCGCCGCCGCGAAACCGGGCGAGGGGCCGCGCAATGTCGGCCGCTTCATCCACGCGATCGCGCGCGCGACAAAGCCGCTGATCGCGGCGGTTCAGGGGCGCGCGGTCGGCGTCGGCACGACGATGCTGCTGCACTGCGACTATGTGCTGCTGGCCGAGGATGCGAAGCTGACCACGCCGTTCGTCAATCTTGGCCTGGTCCCCGAAGCGGCCTCCAGCCTGCTCCTCCCCGCGCGGATCGGGCATTTGCGCGCCTTTTCGATGCTGGCGCTGGGCGAGGCGGTGGCGGCGCATGAGGCGGTTGCGTGGGGACTGGCCAATGCCGTCGTTCCGCTCGGTGAGCTTGTGTCCGCGATCGAAGCGGCGGCGGCGCGGATCGCGCGGCAGCCGACCGGCGCGGTGCAGGCGACCAAAAGGCTGATGCGCGACGCGGAACAGCTCACCGGGCAAATGGCGGTGGAGGGGAAGGAATTCACCGCGCGCCTGCAAAGCCCTGAGGCGAAGGAGGCGTTCATGGCCTTCGCCCAGCGCCGCGAACCCGACTTCACGCAGTTCAACTGATCCGCGCCAGCCCCAACCCCAGCTTCACGCACGAAAATACCGCCTGCGCTTGCTCCGGCGCAACAAAGGCGTAAGTGGGCGCTGTCATGTCCAGCAAAGCGCTTACCCTGTACGAGAAGATCTGGGCCGCTCACGTCGTGGAACGCCGCGACGACGGCACCTGCCTGATCTATATCGACCGCCACCTCGTCCACGAAGTCACCAGCCCGCAGGCATTTGAAGGGCTTCGCGCCAATGGCCGGCGCGTGCGGCGGCCCGATCTCACGCTCGCCGTGCCCGATCACAACCTGCCGACCACGCCGCGCGTCGATGCGGCGGGCAATCGGGTGCCGATCGCGGACCGTGAGAGCGCGCAGCAACTCGCGGCGCTCGAACGCAACGTCGCCGAATTCGGCATCGACTATTTCGGCGCGACTTCGGCCGAGCAGGGCATCGTCCATGTCGTGGGGCCGGAACAGGGCTTCACGCTGCCCGGCACCACGTTGGTGTGCGGCGACAGCCACACCTCGGCGCACGGCGCGCTGGGCGCGTTGGCGTTCGGCATCGGCACCAGCGAGGTCGAGCATGTGCTGGCGACGCAGACTCTGCTGCTCGCCCAGTCGAAGACGATGGAGATCCGCGTCGACGGCACGCTGGGCTTCGGCGTCTCGGCCAAGGACGTGGTGCTCGCGATCATCGGCAAGACCGGCGCGGCGGGCGGCACTGGCTATGTCGTCGAGTACACCGGCGACGTGATCCGCGCGCTTTCGATCGAGGGGCGGCTGACCGTCAGCAACATGTCGATCGAGGGCGGCGCGCGCTCCGGCCTGATCGCGCCCGACGAGAAGACCTTCGCTTACCTGAAGGGCCGCCCGATGGCGCCCAAGGGCGAGCAATGGGAGCAGGCGGTGGCGTGGTGGAAGACGCTGCCGACCGATGCGGGTGCGGTGTACGATCGCGTCGTCACACTCAACGGCAGCGATATCGCGCCCTCGCTCACCTGGGGCACAAGCCCGGAGGATGTGGTGCCGATCACCGGTGTCGTGCCGGATCCGGAGAGTTTCGCCGATCCCGCCAAGCGCGTCGCGGCACAGAAGTCGCTCGACTATATGGGGCTGGCTCCCGGGACGCGGATGCAGGACATTGCCGTCGAGAACATCTTCATCGGCAGTTGCACCAACAGCCGGATCGAGGATCTGCGCGCGGCGGCGGACGTGGTTAAGGGGCGCCATGTCGCCGACGGCATCCGTCAGGCGCTGATCGTGCCCGGTTCGGGACTGGTCAAGCGTCAGGCCGAGGCCGAAGGGCTGGACCGCATCTTCCTCGAGGCCGGGTTCGAATGGCGCGAGCCGGGCTGCTCGATGTGCCTGGCGATGAACCCGGACAAGGTGCCGGCCGGCGAACGCTGCGCTTCCACTTCCAACCGGAATTTCGTAGGAAGGCAGGGTCCGGGGGCCCGAACCCACCTCGTCTCACCCGCAATGGCGGCGGCGGCGGCGGTAACGGGAAGGCTCACCG
>Ga0247823_10004644_pt1 | contig 10980 bp, 17 predicted proteins | sample 13C_PalmiticAcid_2_FD_192426 | JGI IMG/M metagenome (GOLD analysis project Ga0247823, IMG submission 192426) | Soil microbial communities from agricultural site in Penn Yan, New York, United States - 13C_PalmiticAcid_Day30 | ecosystem: Environmental > Terrestrial > Soil > Agricultural land...
CCTGTCCCATGGCACCGACTGTAACGTCCAAGGGTTAAGCGTGGCCGAACGAGGATTTCAGTCCTCAGAAGGCGGGCGTTTCGCTGCGATGCGCGGTCTGGCGGTCGAAATCCCCCTGGGCCCCGACAGTCGTGCGGCGATACATCAGGGCCTCGGCGACGTGGCGGCGCAGCACTCCGGTCGAGCCGTCCAGATCGGCGATGGTGCGCGCCAGCCTCAGGGTCCGGGTCCAGCCGCGCGCCGTCAGCCCTCCGGCCTCGCCCGCCCGCATCAGCAGAGCGCGGCCCGCGTCATCCGGCGTGGCGAAGCGATCCAGGGTCTCGCCCGAGGCGCGAGCATTGATCGACTGATCCCGCGCCTTCACCGGATCGAAGCCCGCCTTGAGGATCCGCTCCTCCTGCTGGCCGCGCGCCGTGGCCACGCGAGCTGCGGCCTCGGCGGTGCCCTCGGCCGGCGCCGGCAAAGCCATGTCAGCGGCGGTGACCGGCGGGGTTTCAACCGTCAGATCGATGCGATCGAACATCGGCCCCGAAATGCGGTTCTGATAGTCGCGCTGACATCGCGGAGCCTTGCCGCAAGCGCCCCGCCCCGATCCGCCCAGACCGCAGCGGCAGGGATTCATCGCCGCCACCAGCTGGACCCTGGCCGGATAGCGGACATGGGCGTTGGCCCTCGCCACCACGATCTCGCCCGTCTCGAGCGGCTGACGCAGGCTGTCGAGCGCCTGGGCCGAATATTCCGCCATTATGTAGCAAACACACCTAGCGGTGGGCTGACTAAACCGTTGTTCTCGCTACGTTCTTCCGCATGGAAAACGCCAAGCCCCAACGACCCAACACCGTCGCCGGCCTGATCGAGAAGCGCGCCCAACTTGCGGGCATGCTGAAACACCATCGGGCGGAAGAGCGGAAGATCATCTGCGATCTCGATCACCTCGACGCCGCGATCCGGCTGTTCGATGCGAAGGCCGACACGAGTCGGATCGCCCGTTACCCTACGAAGCACCGCGCGAAGAAGGGCGAGGTGGTGAGGCTGGTGCTGCGGATGCTCAAGCAGAGCGCGGCGCCGCTCACTGCACTCGACATCGTCCATGAGCAGATCAAGGAGCGGGGCCTCAAGGCGGATGACGACACCGTCGTCATCATGCGCAAGCGCGTCGGTGCCTGCCTGACCAAGCTCAAGGCTGACGGTCACGTGAGGAACGCGCCTAGCAGCGGTCTCTATAAGCTGTGGGAGTTGAACCGATGAGTGCGCCCCTGCGGTTCTGGCGCGGGCAGCATTTCTACCAGATTGCCCAAGCGTATGAAGGGTCGGGCTTCATTGGCATTTGTAATGGCCGAGTGATCGCTTGGGCACCAGATCGGCCTGCGGTGATGCGAGCGCTGCTGATGACATTCGGCTGGCAGCGCTAGGCTGCTACTTCGATGCTTTCCGCGCGCCAACAAAGATGCCAGTCAGCACCATTCCTACAAGCCCAATCACAGTTACGGCAGTGCTTCCAACCGTGGATTCGGGCTGGTAACCGCCCCGTAAGCTAGCTTCACTATATTCTTCAGAAGCCCGGAACTCGCCGGCGCGGAGAAAATGCATGAACGCTCCCTCGGCTAGCGCCAAAATGGAGGCGCTTGGCGCCATTGTTGAGCAACTTCTCATTCAGCTAGAAAAATCAAACATGTTGCGCCCCGCCGACACGGACGGACTGCTCAAGGGAGCACTGGATGACCTCCAAGCCAATATGCACGTAAGAGACGCTACGCGCGCTCGCGCCAGCGAATACGTTGAACATTTGCGGTTAGTTATCGTCGCGCAGCGGTCCGATCGCTAAATAGTATCCGCCCGGCAGTCGAAGATAGTCGGTCTCGGGGTCAAGATCATCACTAGGCCTGAGGCACTTCCTTCGCGTGGCCTGAACGCGTTCCGTCGATTGAGCCCAAAAGGCAGCAATTTCGGCATCAGTTTCAGCGCGTTCGCTCATAGTCGATGACATCCTTGAAGCCGAGAATTCCGTCTCGAAACGGGCGGCCAATGGCCGGTCAAGGTCGCGTAGCGACCCTGATTTGCTTATCATATACTATTGAATTGTCAAGAATTGCGACGTTGAGGTGGAGAGTCAGTTTGAGAAGCTAACTTGATCGTGACCGGCTCCGCGTCCACGTTGGCGTTATCCGAGCCGCCCGCCGGAGCACGCTTCGAACTGCTCGATTCTAACTCACCTTGCCGCCGGACGCCGACCACGCAGCGTCCGAAAAGCTCGCTCTTCCTCACTGGACAGCATGCGGTGCTGCCTAGCTTGTTGGAGAACCGACTCGGCCTGTCGGAGAGTGGACCGGATCAATGCGACAGTTGTGGCTTGCAGTGTGCTTGAGAACTTATCGAAGAATGCCAACAGCGGATAAATTAGACGAAACGAATACACGTCGACCTCTCCGCCTCGGATGGTCAGTCGGCTCTGCATGATCTCGCAGGCACCTTTAGCATTTTCGTCAAGGTCAGATGGAAATCCGCTAGTGGCGCTCATAAGAAGATATCGCGCCTTCTGGTTATCGATCATAAAAGTTAGATATGCTGGCAAGCGTTTCGCCTTCTGATAAGCGCTGTCCAAAGCCTTCCCAGCGGGCTCCCACTCAAGGAATTCAATCCTCGCCATTGCAAGCTGGAGCCAGAACTGCGGGTCATCTCTGACCACCGCAAACATCAAGGCTGACTCGTAGTATGATAGAATGAGTTCTCGGGCTCTTGCGCCACGAAATGCTCTGGTAACGAACGCAAACCTGAGAAGACTTGGAAGAGCCTCCGCGTAGCGCGTGTCCGCCGCACGGAAATCAATTACCATTTCCAAAAACAACTTGAGCGCATCGTGAACAGCGACAGGCTCGATGATGTGAGCGAGAAGGTGCTCGGCGAGCACTGGAGATCGTGCGCGGAAATTGTCATCAGTGTCGGGAACCAAGTCCCTGACGCCGGAATCTGCGAACGCACGGTGTATTGCTCGGCGATCAAGATTGAACATATCGCATATGTCACTGAACGACAGCCCAATGTTAGCCAGTCGAGAAGCTAACAGACATATCAATACAGTGTATGAACTCCGGTCACTCGATAGGCGCTCTACCGGCTCTCTGATACGACTACTGATAGACGGGCTATTGAAAACGTGGAGAAGAACTCCGCGCACCTCATTGTCGCACTCTTCTTCTACAAACTTGCGGCGATCCGACTCAGTTTCGCCTGCACCTTCAGGCCACAAGCCGTAGAAGCTGAGCACGGCGTCAAGCTCGCGAAGATCGGCGGCTTCCAGACGATCCAAATCCACCCGCTTCGTGCCGCTTCCGAGCAGCTCCCGCAGCCTCACTTGCTCGGACGCCGTTCCGGATGAGCGGGTAGTCACAATCAGAATGTCGCGGACACTCAGGTAATCAAGGACGACACCGATGGCGTCTTCATATTCTCGGGCGCCCTCATAAAGAAAGGCGATCGGCCGATCCTCGGCTTTAAGCTGTTGCAATTCCTCATGAAGGCGGTCGCTGGCGCGCCCGCCTTCGAGGACGAGGAACCCGTCGCGTCCCAGTTGAACGGCAAGTTGCTGCAGGAAGATGCTCTTTCCGTTTCCGATGCGCGATGTGAGGACAACCTTCCTTGCGTTGCCGCTCCAGTCGGCCACGGTCCGGATCCCGTAATTCCTGTTGAAGGAGTAGGGTGCTGTTGGATCGATGAGAGCGCTCAAATGGCATTCCGGCCTGAACGTGCCGGCTACCAATAGATTCCAAACGTCAGCTGGCTGAGGTTTCACAGCGTCAGGAAGATTGAGACGTGAGAAACTGAGGATCGGGGCTGCCAGATCGTCTGGTATAATCGAGGTATCGACCTGATCCAAAGCGTCGGCGAGACCATCAGTCCCTATAGTCACGACGGTGCCGAATTCACCCGCAGCTTCGATAAGGGCATCATCTGCACCGGATTCGACTACGATAAAGGTCTTTCTTTTGATGGATGTAGTCTCACGAAACAATCTCGCGATATGCAAATCAGAAAAAGAAAAGCCAGCGACAATAACTGCAGCAGAGCGGAATAGGTCCGTCTGAAATTGTGACGGCCATTTTGTCCGCATTACCTCAGAATCAACGTAGCTGATCCGGCCAAGTAGCAAGGGCGACGCTACGTTCTGCCCGCTGAGTTCTTCGGGATACCCGTGGAGGTGAACAATCCACGGCATGTCGGCACGAACGCTCGACGGTGCCCGGGAGATTGAGACCGGCTCGCGCTTTAAGCCGGCGGCATCTGATGCAAACTCAACGATGTTATCATAGTTTGTCGTGTAGATGCGGACCCACGGTTCGGCTGAGATGCGGGATTGCGCGGCCGTCACTTCACCTACGTTGAAAAGCGCCTTCAAGAACTCCGGTAGGGCCGTAGGATTGTGCGAGAATTTGCGGCGGAAAAGGTCAGCCGCGATATCAAACGGGACGTCGTCAGCACGCTCGGCGGCTTTGAGCAGTAATGCTGCAAGTTCAGAGGTCCGTGGGAGCGCTTTCTCGCTCCGGTTCTTTGCTCCAAAGGAGAAGCCGGAACCGGTGAACAACATGGCTCGCCCTAATCGGGCGGCTAGCAGTGCGTCTTCAAATTGCATCTCGTGCCCCTTCAGCCCAAAGCCTAGCGGAGGGCATGCATGGATCAAGCTCAATAAGAACTGAGTTCGCGTCCTGGCGACGCCGGTCCTTCGTCGCCCAGCTCCGGCGCATCGCCTTATAGCGCTGTCTCACTCGCGCGAGGATGGCACCGTAATCGAACCGGGTCCGCGCTTCATCCACCCATTCAAAGTCATAAAGCGCGAGCCCATCGCTATCAGCGGGGGCATGGTTGGTTGCCCTACTCAGGGCCGAGCCAGCTGGTTCGCTCGATCCACCAGCCGCAGTTGATTGTCGATCTCCTGATCCGTCGGCCGATAGATTTCTCGGCATGCGTCGTAGCCAAGCTGCGCGCGACAGGCCTCTTCCTTCTGGCGCCGTGCTTCTGCGCGCTGACGTCGCTCCTCGTCGCTCTTTCGCTCGGCCGCAACCGCAGCTTCGACGCGCTCCCGCTCGGCTTTCTCGTTCCGCTCCACGACCGCCAATCGAGCGGTTCGCTCCTCAAGTCGTCGCTCTGCGGCTGCCTTGGGGTTTAGGGTGTCACCCACAGCCTGCCCAACCGAGCGGACGGCCCATCCGCCAAAAGCCAACAGTAAGGCCAGCATCACCACCGCGCCGGCGCAATTCCCGACAATGTCATTCTTCGGCTCAGCCATCCGTCCCGCTCACAAGCCTCATTCGATTTATGTAGGCTATAGCCCGTGGTTTAACGGGGGCTGAATCTGTCGCTTGTCCGCATGAACGGACGGGCGCTACTGGCGTGGAATTTACGGCGACTTCGCTCCGAGCGAGGGATTTCGCAGGAACGCTTAGCGGCGGACACCGGCGTTGACCGGGCCTATGTCAGCGAGTTGGAGCGAGGACTGGGCAACGCCTCAATCGATCTGCTTGATCGGCTGGCGGTTACGTTCGACGCACCTATTGGCGAGTTCTTTGTTGTGCCGGTGGAAGGCGCGCAAGAGCCCGCACCGCTTAAGCCGGGTAGACGTCCTCGGGCATAGCCAACGGACGGGTCCCTAGAAGGGGATGTCGTCGTTTAAATCGTAGCCTTCGGTAGTAGCGCTGCCTCTTCGACGCTCCTCCACTGGGCGGGGCGGCAGAAGCGCTTTTGGCGGCTCCGTTGGGGGAAGCTGCCGATTGCCATCATCCTCTGCTTTGACGACAGCGACAGCCTGAAATGTATTACTCACGATCTTATGGAACGTCGGACTTTCCGCCAGCGCCACCACATTTGCCGTGAGGGATACGACCTCTAGAAGGATGCGTGCGAGCATGAATATGGGCACGCGGGACTTATCTAGTTCGGCCTCGAACTGAGAGAGCTTGGAACGCAAAGCTGATCGCTTAGCTTCGCTCATCTCTGCGTCGTCAATTGCTTTTTTAAGCACGTTTAAATAGTCGCGAATTTTTTCGCGTGACTTGCTGTCAATCGCAGCCGTATCGCGACGTAATCGCATTGTATTGTCGAGCATAATCTGAATCAGATAGTGATCCAGTTCCGTTTGGAATTCGACGAAATCGTTAGAATCGAACTTATCCCGGCGAGGCACAATCATTTTGGCGAATGGTTCGATTTGATAGTGTTTAGCTGAGGCGATGACGACATTCATCACAGAAAGCTGGGCGCTCTCATAGGCTTGCCAACTGGCACGCTCAGTTTCATCGACTTCCTTTAGTCGATCGGCCAGCCAATCAGTCGCTCTCTCGACGATCATGCCAAATGCCAGCCGGTCATCATCCGGTAACTCGTTTCTGAAATCTGGCGACAGAATCTGAAAGATGCTCATGCGCAAAGACTATCCTTAGCTTAGCTAAATCGCCAAGCAGCCACGCGCATCGCCAAGACGTCAGCCGCCCTTCGATGCCATCAGCCGCTCGATCTCGGCTAGGATTTCATCCTTACTGATGGGCTCTTTGCGCTCAGGAACTAGGCCGTCAAACGCCACCGAAGCAACGCCCATCGCGACCATGCACTGAACCCAGAAGGTCGCGCTGAATGTGCCGCGCGCGACCTTATTGCGCAGGTTCCGCTCGTTCTCTTCCACGCCTATCGCTGCGAGCCGCTCGGCCAGTTCGCGGGTGCTCAAGCCCCTGCGCCCCATCTCGCCGCGAATAGCGTTCACGACCCAATCAGAGGCGGTTTGCTCGTCCATCTGGCACCAAATAGAGGGCGAACGCATCAAATATGATGCTTTCGCATTGACAAAATGCACGCCTGCGGTGCACACGCATCATATCTGATGCTTCTGCACCAACTTTGAGCCCTCTTGTCGCAGCATTTCCTCCTTTCTGCAAAGGCCCGGACGTTAAGTCTGGTGGAGGTCGCCCGTCTTTCCGAAGACGAGGCGAGGGCGATGTTTCGCACTCTGAGGTTTGCAGACTCTGACGGGAAGCCGGTTTGCCCCCGCTGCTCGTGCGACGCCGTGGTGGAGTATCGGAGCCGGAAGATTTTCAAGTGCAAGGGATGCGAGCGGCAGTTCTCACTTACCTCGGGCACGATCTTCGCGTCGCATAAGCTCTACTTTGCCGAAATTCTTGTCGCCATGGCGATCTTCGTGAATGGTGCCAATGGCGTAAGCGCGCTGCGCCTCAGCCGAGAACTCAAGCGCTCCTACAAGACGGCTTTCGTGCTGGCCCACAAACTGCGTGAAGCCATGGGCACGATGAAGGTCGATCGGAAACTGACCGGCACCGTCGAGATCGACGGCGTCTGGGTCGGGGGACACATCAAGAAGGCCAATGAAGCAGCAGGTCGCAAAGACATGCGTGTCTCGAATCCGAAGAGGGCGTCAGTCGTGGTGATGCGCTAACGCCGCCCCGGCGGTCGCACCCTCACGTTTAAGGTCAAGCACGAGAAAGACGCCGTCGATGCCGTGCTCGAACACGTCGATCCATCAGCACGCATCCGGACCGACGAAGCGTCGCACTGGATCAGGCTTCACGCCTACTTCGACGACGTGAAGACGATCAATCACAAGCAGCGCTATGCGGAGAAGGGCGGCGTCCATACGAACTGGGCTGAGAGCTTCAACTCGCGCCTTCGCCGCGCTGAGCGTGGGGTGCACCACCGTATTTCGGGCCGCTACCTCGACGCCTATGCGCAGGAATTCGCTTGGCGAGAAGACTTCCGGCGTGTCGATAATGGGCGCCAGTTCACAAGTCTCCTGCGGTCGGCAGGTGCTACAGCTGTATCTCGGCGCTGGGCTGGCTATTGGCAGCGGCTGCCCGACGCGGTCGCTGCTTGAGCGAGTATTTGATCGGTCTTCCTTCGTGGCGTTCGATCATCCCACGCTCTACCCCTCGTTGGCAGTTGCCGTAGGCGACCGACGCCAACTGCTGCAAAGTGCCTTCGCCTAAGTCGGCGATGCCCAGTTCGTGCACTAGCGCCTTAGCAATCGACCAATTCGTCATCGGCTCTGTAGCCTTCCTGAGCACTCGGTAAGTCGCTTTGGCGCCGTCGCCAAACTTCCTGTAGCGGGGTCGGGTGAGGATCGGCTTCACCGCCTCACTGTCCCAGTCGGGTTCAAACTGCTTGATCGCGACCGCCATAGCTTGCAGATCGGCAAGCATCTTCCGCTTTCGTCGCTCGATCTCTAGCTGCTTCTCGATGATCCCGACCATGCCCATGACGGGCTCAACCTCATGGTCGATCACCTGATAGGCGCCCATCAGACGGGCATATTTGTTCTCAAGCTGGGTCGCTGCAATCGGTCTGGCCATGCCGATCGGCCTAGGCGGGCGACGTTAACGCCACGGAACGATGTTTGGCTAAAGTGCAGCAACTACAACCAAAAGAATCTGTGGTTGAGGGATTGCAACCGCGAGACTCCACTGGCGAATCACCGAAATGTTAACGAGCCCGCAGTGCGCGAACACTGCGGGCTCGTAGGAACCGCCGAGGCGGCCCCGGTGCGATATGCAAGCCGAGTAGAATCGGAGTTGCGCTGGCGGTCAATAACCTCGGCTACATGAAAGGTAGCCAGATGGCTGATCGTGCAGTGCGTAACACCGGCAAGGACCGTGATGGCGACATCACCCGCTTGTGCAATCCCGGCGATTGGTGGTCGCCCCGAACCAAAGCTGACGCAATCCGCGATATCGAAACGGGCGCTCATACCTACCACGTCCCGTGGGTTGGCGGGCGGACGGAGATCAGGGTGGTGAACGATCCTGTGAAGGGCAAATACCTTCGGACGGATCGCGACAACACCAACCGCAACAATCTTGACGACCTGCCCGACTGCTGAGGCGAGGATCGCGGCGAACCGGGTTCGCCGCGATCATTCTTTAGGAGAATGCGAATGCCGTATTTGAATTCCACCGCGATCCGCCGCGTAGAATATGACGCCAACACCCGTGTGATGCAGATTTGGTTTGCGCAGGGCGGGAACTCTTACAGCTTCTGCGGCGTGCCACAGCACATCTATGATGGACTGGTCGGCGCCTCTAGCGCCGGCACCTATTATGATCATCACATCCGAGATCGCTACCAGTGCTGATCTTTATCAGACACCTGATAGATCACCATCGCGCTCCTTTTTGAGCCAGTTCCGAGGCATTTCCTTCGAGTAAGCTGACCATCCACTTAAATCGGTCGGGATCACTAGGATGCTTGGGTCCTCAGATTCGAATTCTTTACGAATGGAATCGCGCACCTCAGTAGCTGACATATCGGTGTATACAAGCCACGCTTCGCTACCAAATCGAAGCCAATCTTTGTATTTATTGAAGTGCTCTTTTACCTTGTTGTCTTCAATAGACAGAGAGTCGTGAAGCATTACTGCGTAATAATTCGACACAGTTAAGCGCCCTTGTCTGAATCTATTTTTCGATATTCCTCAGCGTCTGGTCTTCCGTTGATATAGACTCCACCTTTCGACTCGGCCTCTAGCCGTTTGTATTCTATAAATTCTGCGCCTTCGAGCATGGCTTGTGCGGGGTTTCGTTCAGCAAAGCGCTGAGTAGCACTGGCCCACCAAACGAAAATGCCGCTCGCGCAGAACCCTCCCAGCAGCAACGCGCCGTTAAACCAGTGGTTGTTATTCAAGCGCCAAAAAATAACGCCCCAGAGAGCCATGAGGGCGATGGCGACCTGACCGGTCTTGCCCACCACTCCTTTGCCCAGTCGAACGCCTCGCCCAGCTTCCGAAATCCGGCGGATTATGTCGTCAGGGTTTGAGGGCTCTTGGCTTGCCATATCGCGAGAATAACAGCGGGAAGGCCATAAAGCATAGCTTCTCGTCTTGATTTAGCGATTAGTCCGTCGCGGACGGCCTAGGTGTGTTTGCTACATAATGGCGGAATATTCCGGCAACTCGTCAAGGAAGAGGACGCCGTTGTGGGCCAGCGAGGCCTCGCCCGGCCTGGCGCGCAAACCGCCGCCGGTCAGGGCGGCCATGGAGGCGGAGTGGTGCGGCGCCCGAAAAGGCCGTTCACGGGTCAGGGCGCCGCGATCAATCAGGCCCGCCACCGACCAGACCATGGAGGTCTCCAGCAACTCCTGCGGCGTCAGCGGCGGCAACAGGCCGGGCAGGCGCTGCGCCATCATCGACTTGCCGGAACCGGGCGGACCGATGAATAGCAGGTTGTGGCCGCCGGCTGCAGCGATCTCCAGCGCCCGCTTGGCGCTCTCCTGCCCCTTGACCTCGCGCAGGTCAGGGACGGCGCCGCCCGTCGTCACCGGGCCGGGCTCGGGCGCGCGCAGCACCTGGGTTCCCCGGAAGTGGTTGATCAGACCGATCAGGGAACGCGGCGCCAGAATGGCCGTGTCGCCTGCCCAGGCGGCCTCGGAGCCATTGGCCTCGGGACAGATCAGACCCAGGCCCATGGCCCCCGCCGCCATGGCCGCCGGCAAGGTTCCCCCCACGGCCGCGATCTGGCCATCCAGTCCCAATTCGCCGACCGCGGCCCAGCCATCCAGAACGTCCGGCCCGATCACCCCCATGGAGGCCAGCAGGGCCAGGGCGATGGGCAGGTCGAAGTGACTGCCTTCCTTGGGCAGGTCGGCGGGGGCCAGATTGGCGATGACTTTCTTGGGCGGCAGGGCCAGGCCGATGCCGGCGAAGGCCCCCCGCACCCTTTCACGGCTTTCGGCCACGGCCTTGTCCGGCAGGCCGACAATGGCGAACGCTCCGGCGGGCGTCGCCACCTGCTGCACCTCCACATCGACCCGTCGCGCCTCGACCCCGTCGAAAGCGACCGTCACCACCCGCGCGACCATCGGTTCCCTCCCGCTTGAGCGAAGAGAACAAATCACGAACTAATATCGACTGCAAGAGCGTCGTTACGCCAACATGATCAAGGCAGGCCGGCTTCGGGCGCGAGCGTATGGACCACTTCACCCGCAGCATTAAGG
>Ga0247823_10004645_pt1 | contig 10980 bp, 6 predicted proteins | sample 13C_PalmiticAcid_2_FD_192426 | JGI IMG/M metagenome (GOLD analysis project Ga0247823, IMG submission 192426) | Soil microbial communities from agricultural site in Penn Yan, New York, United States - 13C_PalmiticAcid_Day30 | ecosystem: Environmental > Terrestrial > Soil > Agricultural land...
CGTAGTCATGCCAGTGCTCCTTGATCGCCGCGCTCTCGTTCAGGATGTAGTAAAGGTAGATCGGCACCATCAGGAAGCCGAGTGCCAGGCCCAGGAAGCCGAGCACCTTGCCCGCGCCGCCCTTGATCCAGCCGAAGATCTCGTCGAAGTAGCCCTTCGCATCGGCAAAGAGCTTGGTGTTTTCAAGGTGAGGTGGATTTTTGGCATCCAGCTTGAAGGTGTTGCTTCCATCCGGAGGAGCCAACAAGGGATCGATGAAGGGCTTTGCCCAGTCGTTCTTCAGCCGGTAATCGATCAACGTGTTCACGATGACCTTGTCGAATGCGTCCTTGTCCTCGGAGTCCTTGGCAGGAGGCGTGGACTCCGGCGCGATTTGCGCTTGGGCGTTTGCGGCCATCTCCGCCCGCTGGTGCTGGAACTCGCGGATCTGCCCGCCGACGAGCGGGATCATGATCCCGATCAGGCCCGCCACGAGCAACGTGAAGGTCGCAAACACCGAGACCACCGACCATCGCCGCGAAAAGCCGCGCTTCTGGAAGAGACGCACCACCGGATCCAGCAGGTAGCCCGTGATCGCCGCCACGGCCAGCGGCACCAGCACCGGCTGGAGGAAGCCGAAGACCTTTCCGATTAGCCAGATCAGCCCCACGACCAAGGCCCCGAGCACCAAAATCGAGACGCCGGTAGCCGCATTCCATAGGGTGCGGAGTTGGAATCGGGTGGGGTAGCGCGCCATCGCAGGCAGTCTCTAGCAGAGATCCCGCGCCCACGGCATGGGAAAATCACCGCCGCATTCGAAGCGCTGCGGTTTTGCCGGGTACCGCCCGATGGCGGCACCCGGCAAAAGGGGAGGGGCGAAAAATTTTTAGTCGAGCAGCGAGACCGCATCCGCCACCGCTCCGGCCACCCGAGCGGGTTGATCCGGGATCTTCACGGAGTGGGCGACGCTGCCGTCCGCCTTGTAGGCGGTGATGGTATTGGCGCCGAAGTCCACCACCACCTTCGCACCGCTGAGTGCCAGCGCGGTGTCACTCGTGGTGGCGCTGCGGAAGGCCGAGCCCTCGAAAAGCCCGGATTTTTCGATCGCGGACTGCAATTCCTTGTCCCGGCCGACGAAGCAGATCGCGATGCCATCTGTCTCTTGCGGCGGGGAATAAACGCCGCGCGTGACTTCCTTGCCGTCCTTGTTGGAGAGCAAGGGGATGCCAAGCCCGAGCACCACCACCGCGGTGGCGGCCATGCCGAAGCCCGGCGTGGCCAGAAAGGCGCGGAGCTTGCTGAAAATGGAAGCCGGCGTGGTGGCCGTGATTGCGGCGGCCTTGGCGCGCGGTTCGAAGCGCTGCATCAGCTCGTCCGCCAGCCCGGCGGGCATCGGCGGAGCCTGCTCGAGCGAGTACGCAGGCAGGCTGCGCATCAGGAGATCGCGGGTAGCGTGGAGATGGGGAGGGAGATCCATGGCTGTATTCCTCCAATCGCAATCGGAATGTCCGATTTTCAAAATACTAAGTTTTCCCTGATCTTTTCCAGAGCCTCCTCCACCAGTTCGCTGATCGCCCGGCGGCGGGTGGAGAGGGAAGCCCCGGCTTTGATCCCGAGTTTCGCGCAGACCTTGTCGTTCTGGATCAGGTCCTGCACCGTTGCGCTCTGCGCCACGTAGAGGGTGTAGAGCAGTTGCCACTCGATGGCGCTCAGCGCCTCGCGGCATTCCTTGTAGATCTTCTCGAAGCTGATCGCGGCGGATGCGGCGTCCTCGAATTGCAGCGGCCGCTCGGCGTCGCCGGTCAGCGCATCGAAGCTTTCCCCGGCATTCGGCTGGTTCTTCTGCGCGCCGCGGCGGCGGAACCAATCAATCGCCCGGAATTGCACGATCCGGGAGTGAAGGGGGATGATTTCTTCAAAAACCGTCGGCTCCTGGATCGGTGCACTGCGGCTCTGGTCGCGCTCGCGGACCAACTCGGCCAGCGTCTCGATGAAGACGTCCTCGGCGTCGTGGCCCTTGATGCCCTTGCGGCTCAGCGTGGCCAAGGCCAAGGGGCGCAGAGTATCGGGCAGACGGTTCCACTCGGAATCGTGGAAGCCGCGCTCGGAATCCTGCCGTTGCAGGCGGTCGAGATCGAGATTCTGAGGATAGCGCCGGTCGGTGGGATCGTGGTGCAACTGCGGGTCGGCGACCTTGCGGCGCTCGCCTGCCACCAGTTCGCGCGTCGCTTCGGTGGTCTCTTCGATCACCCGCGCGGTAAATTCCGCTTCGCCGGGGAGCCGATCAAGATCCACTGCCACGTTGCGCATCACCCGCTCCGCGATCTCCGCGGCGCGTTCTTCAGACAACAGGACACCTTCCACCGGGCGTCGAGCGCGGTGCCAACAGGCTTCCCAGCATTTCTGCAGGTGCCTCTGGGGAGACGTGGGGGCCATGGGAACAGCGAAAGTAGGAAAACATAAAAAAGAATGCTTTGCAAGCCTCTAAGTAATCCTTATTTTAAAAACACCCAAGCGGTCGCCAAGTCCCACCGAACGCTTTCCCATGAAAACCAGCCTGCTGCCCCTCGCCGGGATAATCCCGGCTGCCCTTATTGCGCCCCTATCTGCCCAGTCGCCCGGCAATTTCGTGAATTCCACTCCCGGTTCGGCGAGTTGGAGTCAGGAAGCCACGGCCACGGGCGGCACCCGCACGATCTTCACGATCAATGCGAACAGCGTCTTCCAATGGACCTCCGGCTTCAACCTGGCCGAGGGCAACGAGATCGTCTTCGACTTCACCGGGGGCGATAGCCTCGTGAACCTGTTAGGCGGTAGCGGCGTGAATTCCATCAACGGCACCGTCACCTCGAACGGCAATGTCTCCTTCATCTCGCCGCAGGCGGACCTGGTGGTGGGTGGCAGCATCACGGCGAAGTCCGTGACCCTGTCCACCCTGGATGCCGATCCCGCGGCGCTGATGTCCGGCAACAATGTCAGCTTCACCGGGAGTCCCTCGGCCTTCAACGGCCTGCAGATCACCGGCACCATCAAGAGCACCGGCGGCGACATCGTGCTTACCGGTCAGCGCGTGACGCTCAGTGACAAGGCGCAGATCCGCGCCAAGGGTGACGCCCTGATTGCCGGTGGTAGCCGCATCGATCTCGATCGCGGCGCCGCCGCGGGCAAGATCAAGTCGAAGGCGGGCGATGGCATCGTCCTTCACGTCGGCAACACGCGGGCGAGCCGGATCGAAGTCTCGGCCGGCAGCCAGATCACGCAGAAGGGCGGCATGAAGGCGCCGCGGATCTTCCTCGAAGTGGGCCCTTCCGGCCAGATCGTCATGGAGAAGGGCATTGTGTTAGGTTCCGTGGAAGCGAAAGGGTCCTTGGACAGTGACGGCGTGGAAGGCAATGGCCACACCGACCAGGATGCCGTGTCCTCGCTGCACCCCTCCATCCTCAAGGCGCCCGGCGTCAAGCGGCCGGATGGCAGCACGGTTTCGACGGCGCGCACCGTGGTGAGCAATGTCCCGGTTTCCGCCAGTGCCGATAGCGGCCGCGACCGCAAGGCTGCGACCAGTGCCGTGGCCAGCCGCGACAAGGACAAGACCGCCAAGCCGATGATGCAGCGCGCCTCCTTCTTCGGCATGCGCGGCGGCAGCGAGACGGTGAAGGCGGAGAAGGACAACAAGCGCTGATCGAAGTGGCGCGGCCTCTCCAGAGCCGCGACCGGGAAGATCCGCCCTTGGCAGGGTCGTCGTGATTCACGCGGCGGCCCCGCTACTCGACCTCCGCTTCCCCAGGAAGCGCGCCGCAACGAAGGCCAACAAGGGCAATACCAGCCATGCCCTCTTCCAGGGAAATTCCGTCTTCTTCCCCACGATAATCTCGCCGCCGGTCTCCAGCGGCGCATTCTGGCTCATCACGAAGGGCCCGTATCGCAGCACCGCCAATTCGAAGTCGGCATCGTCCTTCGTTGCCGTCAGGAACTCGCGCTGGCATTGCCACAGCGCTTGGCCAGGGCGGTCGGAAGCAAGGGCGAGGCGATAGAAGCGCTCCATGAATTGTGGTGTCGAGCGGTCCGACACCGGCCACAAGGCCACTGCAATCTCCCGGGCGCCGGCCTGCGCGAAGCCGCGCCGCAAGCCTAACAGGCCCTCGCCCGAGACGGCCGTGCCAGCCCCCGATTCGCAGGAGGAGAGGGTGACCAGGCGCGTGCCTTGCAGCGGCAGCTTCGCCACCTCCGATGGATATAGTAGATCATCGTCGGCGGAGATCTGCGGGCTGTCCTTGGTGCGCAGCGCCGCGGCATAGAGCAGGAGGCCGCCGTGGTAGAGCAGCTCCGCATTGTTCTCGTCGAAGTCCATCACCGCTTCCCGCGGCTGCTGGCCGGAGAGGAAGAAGGCATGCGAGCCGAGGTGCAGCACGCGCGGTGCCTGCTTCAAGTGCGCCAAGGCGGACTCCGTCGCTTCACCATCGCGGAGGAAGGCGGAGCCTTGTGGGGCCAGCTCGCCGATCCGCCGCGTTTCATCCGCGGTGCCCGGCATCGAATCGAGACTGGCCAGCAACCTGAGCAGGGGATCATCGCCAGCGGCTTCCTTCGCCTTCGGGAAATCCGACACGCCGAACACGGTCCAGGGGCTCGCATCCAGCCGCTCGGACGCGGCCGTGCCGAGAAGATCCCGCGCGCTGGTGACCGTGACCACCTGCAGGTGCTTCGCGCAAAGGGGGCGCGCCGCTTCATCTAGCAGCGCGGCCAGGGGCAGGAAGTGCAGCGCGCCATCCGGCGAGAAGGCGATGTGCTCCGTGCCCGCGGGCAGGACCTTGGCGATGGGGTCCCAGTAGCCGTCGTAGAGCGAGCGCAGCACGCTGCGCATCGTGAGTGTCGGGGGCGTGGTCTTCTTGCCTGCCAGTTCACTCACGCGCCATTCCAAGCGCCTGCGGAAGGCATCCAGCCAGCGCTGGAGGTCCGCGGCATTGCCCAGTGGCACCCACTTCGGCGGGCCCTCCGGTAGCAGCACCACCGCGCCGTAGAGGATCTCCGGCTCGGCACCGGGGCCGAGGTAGCGGCAAGCATCGACGAAGGCGGTGCCGGGCTTGAGCGTCTTCTGGATCGCTTGCCAATCTGGTTGCGTCACCACGCCGCCGCCAAGCATCGCATCAAGCAGGCGCGCCTTGCTCGCCGCGAGCACCCGCGCGATGCGCTCCGCATCGCCCGTGGCGCAGGGCAGCGAGACCAAGTCGAGGCGCTGCAGGAAATTCAGGCGCTGCTGCTCGCTGCCGTGGCTGACCATTTCATCGAGCAGCTCGAGCCCGATGGCGGTGGCGCGGTCGATCTGTTGGGTGGCATCGCTTTCGCCTGCGAGCAGGGAATTGCGGGCCAGGTTGCGGGCAGTCTCCGCGACCTGCAAATGCACGCGGGGAAGATGCTTCTCTTGAAGCACAGCGGCCCGCCGCAGGTGATCGCCTGCGCTGCGGTAGTTGCCCATGGCTTGCTCGGCACAGCCCAGGTTGTTCAGCGGCCGGATCAGCGCGCCGTCATCCTTGCCGCGTGCTTCTTCGAGGATCCGCAGGCATTCGGCAAAGGCGGTTGCAGCTTCGAGGTTCTTGCCTTGGGACAGGTCGAGCGCGCCGAGGTTGTTCAGGTAGGGCTCCGCCCGGAAGCTATCTTGCTCGCTGCGGTAAAGCTCCATCGCGCGATCCGCTGTTTCCTCCATCCTCTGTCGCGCTTCGTTGATCTTGCCCAAGCGGAATTCCGCCAAGGCGAGTTGGCTCTCGAGGGTGAGGCGCAGCTCCGGATCGTCGAAGGATAAGGCCAGAGCCTCGCGACAGTCGGCCGCGGCCCGCGCATGGCTGCCGATGATGTGAAGGTAGCGGGCCCGGTAGCCGAGCCGGCGCGCGCGCGGGAGGGTATCGCCCGCAGGCGTCGCGGCCAGTGACTCCTCGAAGAGTTCCCCGGCTTCCGGGTAGTGACCTTGGACGAGCAGGTTCAGCGCGAGGTGATCGCGGCTTTGATCGAGCGCGACCTTGCCCGGTAGGAGGGCGGTCAGCCGCTGGACGAGCTCAATCAAGTTCCGGGAGCGCAGCACCTGATCGCGCTGCTCGCGCATGGAGGACTCGCGGAGGGCGATCACGTCGTTCAGGTCCTTTTCCGCGGCCTTGGCTTCTCCCAAGTCCTGGCGGGTCAGGGCCAGCGCTTCCATGACATCGGCCCGCGAGTCGGCCGGGGCGTTCGCCAGGAGCCGCGCGGCTTCCTCCAGATGCGGCAGCGCTTCCTTCGGCTTGCCCATGCTGCGCTCGACGATGCCCAAAGCCTGGAGAGTCTCGCCATAGGAAATGGCGCTCGCTGCATCGCTGCCCTTCTCCCAGACCTCCTTCCACTCCGCGGCCACGCTTTCGTACTCGCGCTCCAGCGCCGCGGGGTCATTCACCTCCTCACCGTGCGCGAAGCTGCCCGCAAGCCACAGGCATGCAGGCACGATCAGGCAAGAGCGGGACGCGGGCGACATGGGCGGCCAGAAGCAAACACGGCGGCCTACCATGGCTCATCCGCGGGCCCAGTGTCCCTTAAGATGCGCTGACAATCAAGCCAAGCCCTGTCCCCGGAGCGGGCGGCTCAAGGAGTCGGAGCCGGCATGCTGACCAGAATCCGGATGAATCCAGTCGCCGTGTCCGCCGGGGCCGAGAAGTTCATGATCCGCTTGCCATCGACGATGGCACCCGGAATCAGGCTGCCCTCGGCATCGGTCCAGGTATCGAGGTCCGTCGAGTGCTGCATCACCCAGGTTCCTCCATTGGTGAGGAGGTAGGGATTCTCCGCATCGAAGAGAGCCGCCGCGATCTGGAAGGAGGTGCTGAGTTGGCCGGCTGCCACCTTCACGGCAAGTGTCTCCGGTCGCACCGCGGGATCGTGGGCATCGGTCGCGAAGAAATTCTCCAGGACATCGCTGGCGCCGTCGCTATCGCTATCCACTTCAGGCTCCGGCTCGACCTGGACGAGCTTGGTGACGACCTGCTCCGAAGAAGAAGGTGCAGAGGGAGCCGCGGCGGGAGCGTAGGCTGCGGCCTTCAGGTTCTCTTCGACTTGTGCCGGGGTAAGTGAGGGATTCTTGGAAAGTTCCACCAAGGCGGCGGCAGCGGTCAGCGCGCAGGCCGGGCTGGTGCCGCTCATCAGCTCGTAAACGCCGCTCTTTGGTCCGCCATCGCCGTAGCGGACGGTCTGCACGTTCTCGCCGGGAGCGTAGAGGTCCACGGCGGGACCGAAATTCGAGGTGGCGTATTTCAGGTTATCCTTGCCGCTGGCACCCACGCAGATGACCCCGGCCTTGGTGCCGTAGGCGGAGGGCACGAAGAGACCCGCGTCCTTGTTCTGGTTGCCGGCGGAAACCACCACCGTCAGTCCTGCGGCCACGCACTGGTTCACCGCATCTTCCATCATCGCGCTCGTCGCCGGATCCTTCGAGCCGGCGGCCAGGCAGATCACACCAGGCAGGCGGGGCGCAGGCTGCTGCAGGTGATGGAGACGGGCCTCGTAAAGGGCCATCGAGATCGAGCCGGAATCCGTGGTGCCAGGTTCCTTGCCCATGTAGATGTCGTAGTTCACCGCCTCAATCGGCGTGCCCAGCGCGACACCCGTTTCGGGGCCGGCGACGATGGAGAGGAGCTTGGTGCCGTGTTCGAAGACCTGCGAAGTGCCGCTGTTGATGCGGTCGGTGGGCTTGAGCGTCAGCTTCGGGTTCTTCTTGAACCAATTGCCATAGGCGTTGCTGCCTTGCTTGACCGCCGTGTCGATCAGGTAGAGCCGCACCTTCTGCGTGGTGGCCGGATAAGAGAAGGCCTTGGCGGAAATGTTGGCTCCATCGTTCAGGCGCGCTCGTGCCCAATCGGCATTGGTCTCCGCATGTGCGGCACAGACCAGCAGGGGTGCGAGCAGGAGTGTCCGGAATTGTCCGGAATAGTTGGCGTAAGGCGAACGGATCACGGAATGAGGGTAGCTGCCCTTTTCTCTATCTAACTTTTTTGCCCTTTGTCCAGCATTTGTAATGAATGTGATAACTATGCTGAAAGTCTGAAAAACCCGATAGTTTCAAGGACTTGGAAGCTTCAATTTTTAAAAATTAGGCAAAGCTGATTTCTTTTCTTTTTAAGATTTAGCTATGTCTTTGCCTTTGCCTTAATAGCCAAGTTTGGCTAAACAAATGCGCTCGCTCTTGTCGCCCCCATGCGCCTGCTTTTGCTCGCCCTTGCCCTGATCCCTGTCGCACGCGCTCAATCGCTGCCAGGGCTGGAAACGCGCGTGCCCCAGGCAGCGCCCACGGAGTCGCTGCCGCCGGTGCGTCCCGAGGCCGGGGAAGGGGAGAGCGGCGGCTTGTTGATGTCGCGCTTGGAGCGGGTGGTTCTCGTGAAGCCGGGCGGCGCGGCCGAGTCCGATTTTGCCCCGGGTCTGGCAGGCTCCGGCGATCTCACCCTGCCTGCGCCACGGGCCCTCGCCAAGCGCCTAGCTCCATGGCTCGGCCAGCCGCTTCATCAAGGTGCGCTCGCCGCCTTGGCCGATGAAATCCTGATCCACTACGACCGCCATGGTTACCCCGTGGTCTTGGTCGAGGCTCCCGAGCAGGATCTCAGCAAGGGCGAGCTGCGCCTCACGGTGGAAATCGGCCGCTACGGGGAAGTCGGCCTGTCCCGGCCGAAATATGGGAATCCGGAAAAACTCCAAGCCGGCCAGCGCCTCGAACGCGGCGAGCCGGTGCGCCGTCCGGAGATCGATGAGGAGCTTGCTTGGTATGGGCGGACCAGCTTCCGCCATCCGCGGCTTTTCGTTTCGCCTGGTGCCGAGCCTGCCACGGCAGATCTCTTGATCGCCTTTGAGGAGAGCAAGCCCTGGCGCGTGACGACCGGCTACGAGAACAGCGGTCCCGATCTGCTCGGGAAGGATCGCTTCCTGCTCGGGGTCGTCGGCTGGACGCCCGGTGAGCAACTGCTGGCCTGGCAGACGGTGGTGGGCACGCCGCCCTCCTCACTGCTCGGGAATGCCTTTCACTGGGAGATTCCTTTCCATCGCAGCCATCAGCTCCTCTTGCTCGATGCCGCTTATGCGGAGGTGCAGTCGCGCTACGCCAGCAGTGGCGTGCCCTTGGAGAGTGAAGGCTCCTCGTGGTCGCTCTCGGCCTTGCACAAGGTGCCGCTGCCCGGCGTGTTCGGCTGGCGGCAGACCCTGGGTGGTGGCCTTGAGGTGAAGGGCACCGACCAGTTCTTGCTCTTCGGCGGCAGCTCGGTTTCGCCGGGTGAAGTGGTGCTAGCCCACGGCAAGCTGAGCCATGAGCTCGCGCGCTCATGGGAGAATGGCGGCGCTTCTTTCGAGACCTCGCTCTTCGCCGCACCGGGCGGCTTGGGCGACAACAACTCCGACGCCGCTTTCAAGGCCTACGATCCGGATGCGGATTCCAGCTATTGGTTCGGCCGCTTCTCCGGCGAAGGCTGGTGGAGCCCGGGCAAGGACTGGCAACTCCGCCTCCGCGGCATGGCGCAGGTGGCGGACTCACGCTTGCTCCCGGCCGAGCAATTTTCGGCGGGCGGCTACCAGACGGTGCGCGGCACGGCCGAGCGGGAATTCGTTGGAGACAATGGCTGGCAGAGCTCCTTCGAGGTGCTCTCGCCGCTGATTTCCCCGGTGAAGGGCTGTGATCTGCGGCTGCTGGTCTTCTTCGACCACGCCGGCTTGGAGAACAATCGCGGTGGCGGGGATTCCTCGCTCTCCAGTAGCGGGCTGGGCCTGCGGATGCGGGTCATGGATCACCTCGACCTGCGTCTCGACCACGGCTGGCGGCTGGATGATTCCGAAAATCGCACTCACTTCGGGCTTAGCGCGGGTTTTTGAGGATGCCGGAAATCATTGGATTCCAAAGCATTTAGGAATCCGAATGATCGGAATTTAAAAATTTCTCAGATTTTTTGGAAATCTGGATCTCGCGATTGCGATTGGTTCAGTAATGACGAGCTTCCTCCCCAGCTTCGAGATCACCACCCACACTTCGGGGGAAGTGCGGTGGCTGAGCGGAGCACGGGGAATGGCAAGTCGGGATCAAGCGGCACGGCGACAGCACAAGCGCCATCATGCCGCGGCCTCCCAGCACGCGGAACCCCGGACGGGGGGAACGGCTGGCAGGGACGGGAACCACCCAGTGATCGTAGGTCGGGGGACCTGCGGCGCTGCATCCCGCCCCCTGTGCCGTCTGTCCGGATACCGTACCCCAGGGAACGGCGCTGCGCGAGTCGGGGGACTCGCCGCCGCGCCTGACCCGGAGATTTCCAGCCATCGGTATCGTGAGCTCATGAGCCGCAGGGATCGGGGGATCCCTCGGCACTGGTAAAAGCCGGAGTCCGGGAGACTTTTTACCCCGGTTCACTGACAAGCCGGCACCGTCAATCCGGGGGGATTGAGACGGTGCCGGTTTTCTTTTTCCGGAGATCGGTCCGATCCGTCGGATCAAATCTGATACGCCACCTCTGGCGTCCTGCTGCTTCCCGCCACCGGCAGCACCTTCGCTTGTTTCGCCGCGTGCTTCAGCACACTCGCGGCGGTCTCCGCAGCCCGCAGCCGCAGTTCCGGCACGGCGGTGCATTCCCAGTAGCGGGCACGCAGCATCGGGCCCACGTAGTAGATCCCGCGGATAACGGTGCCGTCTCCCTCCACCAGGCGGAAGTCCGAGGAGGTATCCACGCCCAGGCCGAGCTCGTCCTCACGGATCCAGCCCTTGCCGAGCAGGTCGTCTAACAGAGGGCTGTTAGACCCGGCGAGGCGCGCGGTGAAGCCGGTGGCATTGATCACGCGGTCGAACTCACCACGTCGGCTGCCCGTCGCTGGATGCGTCCACTCGGCGAGATAGCGGTCATTGGGCAAGCGCTCGAGTTTCGCGATGCCGCCGCGGTATTGCTCGAGGATGCCTTCGTTCCGCATGCGCTCGGCCGCGGCCATGACCGCGGGGGCGATGCGGTGGCGCACCGACTCCCAGTAGGGCTT
>Ga0247823_10004647_pt1 | contig 10979 bp, 11 predicted proteins | sample 13C_PalmiticAcid_2_FD_192426 | JGI IMG/M metagenome (GOLD analysis project Ga0247823, IMG submission 192426) | Soil microbial communities from agricultural site in Penn Yan, New York, United States - 13C_PalmiticAcid_Day30 | ecosystem: Environmental > Terrestrial > Soil > Agricultural land...
ATCTTGAAGGGTCCACGCGGCAGGTCATACGAGATGTCAATTGGCAAGCCGAAAACGCTGGGTTTTAGTTAAGAGTCAGCGCCCAGTTTTTGTGAACAACTTTTTACCTTTTTCTTTTTTTTTTTTCAGGAGGATAACTCACACAGCCGTTCCGGCAAGGCTGCCCGTGGCCCCAAGCCGTCCACCCTGCCTGTCAATCTTGGCGCGAAGCTGCGGCTTCTTCATACTCGCAATGTCGGGCAGACTTTTGGGCAACTTCCAGTCATCGAGGATGACCGCGATGGTTCCCCACCCTTGGTCCCAGTTGAGGGTAAATTCGACTTCGTTAAGTCGCACTATGGGCAAATCCAGCCACGCGGGGACCTTGAGGAAGCCCGCCGTCGCGACGTACAAAAAGCTAGGCAGGTTGCAGGTGTCAGTGATCAGCTCGGCTCGCATCTGCGTCATCTCGGCCACCAGCGCCAGCTGCATGCGGCCCGACATGCCCACGTCGCCGTCGTCGGTTTTGTACTTGAAGTTGGCACGCACGGCCACGCTTACGTCTGGGTGCTCCGATGCCAATTTGGCCACCTCGAGCGACAGGCTGAGGTCGGTCGCGTGCAGGACGTCCCGAACGAGAACCCAGTTTTGCGTCTGGCTGCTAACGGTGGCGCTCAGACTGGTGGCCAACCACTGGCTATTGCTCCCCGCACCCAAAGCAAACAAAATCCGCACCTCGGCGTTGATGCTGTTGGTGGTGTACCCGCTGAGCCCCATGTCGACCGAAACAGGCGGCGCGTTCCCACCCTCGGTCAGGCCCCTTTTGTTACCACACAAGCTGACGGCAGTGGAAGGTGACAGACCAGACCCGGCGGCGGCCACGACGGTGAGCACCGAGTCGGCACTGTTATACTCGACCGCTAGCGTGAGCTGGAGGTTGTCGTTGACAGTAGCGCGCCCGATAAAGGTCACGGTAGTTTTCCGCTTGCTCACGCTGTTAATGCCGACCGCTTTGGCCGAGAGACTCAACCGGCCGAGCGTAAAGGGGCCCAGAGTCCACGTCGTGCTCGGCAGCCACGTCCCTCCTGCTTCGACGCTTGCCAGGTCGTACACCGGGACTAATCCATCTGTCTTGGCGACAAACACCACCTCGACCCAGGCGTCGAAGCCATTGCTGCTTTCCATCGAGGGCGCCGTCTCGGGGAAGGAAAAGTGTGCGCCAATCAGCTCGTGCACGACATCGGACACGGTGGGCATTCCCGTCTCGATGCGCACCACGAGCGTGTCTGTCTTCTTTGCCGCGCCGGCATCCTGAGTCTGACCGCGCGCGACCGTGGCGCTCAGCTCCGTGTCTAGACCGCCGATCCGGATCGTCGCGCTGGCGAGGAAACGGATCCGTCTCTTGTCTGGATCGCGGGGTTTGTCGATGGAAAGGAGCAGACGGCTGTTTGTGAAGACGATCTTGTCGTCCCAGATACGCCACTCCTTGCCTGCAGATTGGGCATACGTCGCCGTGATCTTGTTCAAGTCCCAAACACCGTTCGGTCCGTGTCCTCGCGACACGTGCAGGGCGCATTCGGCTACGCCCGGCGTGGCAGCGAGCATGTCTTCGGGTTTGATGGGTACCTGGCTCGGGATCGTATCCTTGACCTTGTCATCGGTCGACGGATCCGTGCCGCCGGTAACGGGGAGACGAAGGAGCGTCAAGAGCGAGGCTTCCTCGCCGGTGACACCAGGCGACGAGGCAGGGTAAATCGTAGCCGAAGCAGTAAACTCCGTCTTCTGCCTCGTCACCTCCAGCGGCGTCATATCATTAACCCGTTGCATCACCGCCGCGAGCCGGACAACGTACTCGCCCCCGCTCCCACCCGGCAATCGCGACAGATCAGCCGATACTATGCCTTCCAGCTGCGCCCTGTAGAGCATCATTTGTTCGTCGTCGCCGTCTGGCTTTTTTTTCTTCTTGGGTAGCGGGATCGCAAGCACGCGCATCGCGAGCCCGGTGAGCTTCACCCCGGAGAAAATCTCCCACCCGCCTCCAGATGCTGATCCGGAAAGAGCGAGCGAGGCCCTGATGGCTTGGATCTGTGTATCGAACCTATTATTATTGCCGGCATTTTGCTTCTGCGAAACAGCGATATCCATGCTTGCGGATAGACTTGCAAGCGTGGACGGCGGAGTGGCATCGGCAGGGAAGGAATCGGGGTGTGACCATGTATTCTTGTCTTGATCATCGATCTTGTTTTCCGAGAAGCGCGGGTCGAGGAGCGAAAACACGTCGGCTGGCTTGACGCCGAGCGGACTACCTGAGACGGACTCGGGCTGTGTTGTTAGTGAGAGGTGGAGGAGGAAGTGCCGAAGAGTAGTCGACTTTTGGACGCCTGCGACAAAGGCAAAGAGGTTGAGCTTCTTTTGCAGCGAGAGGGTCCCGTAGGCGTAGCCGACAATGTTGGGAGGACTAGGGGGAGGAGGAGGAGGAGGAGGTGTTGGGATCGGCTGCCCCTGAGGAGGCTGCGGGTAGGCAATGTCAAAGTAGAGACCCATGTTTTCGATGCGCAGCCAAGGCGCGAGGTCCCACGGCACGCCCATGGATGCTGCAAGGCGCGCCCGGGTCAGCTTGTTGTCGACAAACGTCAAGCTACAAAAGCGGGACCGGCCATAGTCCGGGAGGTCGCACCACGTCAGGCTGACGGGCGCGCTGGCCGGGAGGGGGCGGGCCGACGCAGCCGCTGGGAGATCAAGCGTCTTTGATTGGGGTGATGGATTGAGCAGAGGATGCCGCGCCATCTGGTCGAGGCTGATTCGGCCCCGGTCGGCGATGGCACAGTCCAGGCCGATGATTCTGGTTGCTGAGAGTGAAGCGTACGAGACGGTCGTTTGCACGGGGAGCCCAAATATCACCAGGGTGCCGCCAAAAATGACGCGGTAGTCCAGCGGCGTTTCCCGGGGCCGGCCTGTTCGCCCGGCGCTCAGCGTGAGAAAGAGATTGTCCAGGTACAGGTTCCCTTGGGTATCGGCGTCGGCAAATGGGTGCCAGTACATTTGCTGCAGGACCAAGTCGACGCGGGCGTGGTCGAGGAACCATCCCTTTCCTCCTTTTGTGTCCTTGCGGAGGCTGAGACGGGCGCTAAAGGCGTCGCTCCCTCCGCTGCGTTCGAGGCCGTCGTTGACGCTTGGCGGCGTGTCTTTGCGAATCAGTGTCTCTAGGGCATCATCAGAGCTGCTGCCCGTGGCCGCAAACTTGGCCAGCAGCGCCAGGGCCTGGCGCTTGCCGCCCGAAGTCGCCTCGATGCCGAGCGTCAGGGAAGAAGAAGACCCATGGGCGCTGCCAACCTGCAAAGTGGCGTGTGCGTCGACGACTTGGTCTCCCAGCGCAAGGACCGAGTCAAAATGGAAAGCGGTTTGCCACGCCCCGTCTGGCTGGTCTCGCGTTACCGCTAGCTGCAGCCCAAGATTCGTGAGCTTGACTTGCCCAGGAATAAGGTCCCAGTCCATGGCAGCAGCAAAGTCGATCTCGATGGCCTTGAGGAAAAAGGGGGATCCCGCCGTGAGCTGTGACACCTGGAGTCGGAGCTGGGCCGCATAGCCGATGCCTGGGTTGTCGGCCGTGTTGATTTGCTGGGACAAGCTGCTGTCGAGGCCGTCAAAAGCTAATGGAAATTAGTGGCTTGATCCTTTCCCAAAACAATGAAGAATAATAACACCGACCCGAATTCCAGACCGAAGAGCCCTTGGTCAGCGGCGAGAGGATCTCGGCCGGGTACCACGAGTCAAACCTGGACGCGAGACCGAGCTCGATGCTCATGTCGACCGGCGCGTTTTCCATGATGGACGGGATGGCACCGCGCACATGGAACTCGTGGTCCGCGATGGTAGCCGATGCCACAATCTGGACCCTCATCTCGGCTGTCATTGAGGTATCCGTTAGGTTGTCAACATGACGACGTGTTTGGGCCCTGTTGCTTACGCGAAGTGCTTTTCCCAGCTCTCGCCTCCGTCACTGTCCAGACCAGTGTCAGTCACGGTGTGTCATCAATCCTTCCGTGGAGTCCAGGCTGTAACAATTAACCCAATTGACAACTTACAGAGGGACACATTGTTGAGCACAAGTCCGTCGAACAAGGTCCAGTGGGCGTCGAGGGTCAGAGACGACGATACGTAGAACCCGTACCCCATCCCGGTGTCGCTGATGCTCAGTGACTTTTTGGTGCTGGAGAGAAGGGAATCAACGGCGGTTCCGATGGCGTTGACGTCTGCCGCAAAACCTTGCGCCATCTTGTCGTTGATCGTAGTCAAGGGTAGTATGGTGGGAGACTGTTGTGTTGACCTGGCCACGAGATGGATCCAAGCCCAGTGACCAGATGCGGGCAGGATGGCCAGCGGGAAACTCAAGAAGGTTTGTTTCGGTCGTCAACTTGCACTTGCACACTCCGTTAAAGACGTGTGCCGGGTTCCCAATTCGGGCTGGCCGGTGGGAGCGGACATCGCGATAAGCGCCACCGCATGTTGCGTGGCTGCATGCAGTCACGAATAGTTCAGAAGAAGCACGTTGCAGGGCGTTCAGCTGGCCTGGAAGCTTGGCTAAACGAAAATCCCTACCTTCTTGGGGCAGCGACATGCAGGGGTGTAGTGAGTTCACTAGATTGACGGAGGCACCCAATGGGCCGTGCAGGTACCCTTTCGAATTGGGAATTTTGGCAATAGTCGCCTGTCGTATCGTTTTGGGGAAATGCCCGTTATCGGCTTTTGGCTCTTGTCAACTCTGGCTGAAGTATTGGGTCTCGGGCGCTTCCATGGCACGACAGATCCAGTTGGGCGGCCGCCGACCGGTCTATTATCATCCGCGAGTCCTCCAAGGTGTTGCAGTCTTCAATCGTTTCAATCAAGAGGAAGAAACAAAGCAAAATCACTGCCCAATTTGCCTACCTACCTTCCACGCCTGATATGGCGAACTTCCAGCTTCAGCCTGGCCAGATGGTGCGGTTCCTCCTCCCCTTTCGAAACAGAGCACTGATATGACAACAGCCAGCGGCGCAGCTCACCGTCTTCGATGCCAGCAACGGCGACTGTAACTTGCTGGACTTTTGTCTCGACCCCGCCAATGTCACCAGACCCCAGGCATGGCTCCGAACCCTGATTGACACGGGTCCCACAGCAGACAAAATCAGAGACACAGTTGTTGACCACATCACCACCACGGGATTTCCACGCCCTGCCACCGTGCCTGCCGCCGCCGCCATGCCGCAAGCGGTGCTCAACGAGTTGGTTGTGACGCACCATGATAACGACCACAGTGGAAATGGGACAGGGATATTGAATTTTCTGGCCGCTCGCAACGGCGGTAGCTACCTTAGAGATGCCTGTCGCGTGATATACTCTGGTATCCCCCACCCTCTTTATCCGCACCCTGTTATCTACCCTACCCAAGCGGAGTGGCACTCGGAATATTTCGTGAAGTCCACAAGAATGGCTGGGCCCGGGAGCGAGGGCGTCAATGTCTTGCACTTTTACGCTCTACTGCCCCAGGGATGGCGGAAGTACATGACCGCTGCCGGCTTTACCGTGAGCATTCTTTGGGAGATTCCCACCCTCGATTTCAACGTCCACGGTGCCCAGTGCTTTCAGGGAACCGGCATCTGGACAGATGATATGGCGCCCGATCAGGCAGCGACGTTCGTCTACAGGAAGGGCTTCACTCCGCCGCCGACACCCCTTCTCGTCGTGAGTTGTCGAGTCATCATGCAAATGACATGGGTCAAGACAGATACAGCCCAGAACACAGGTATGTAGATGCACAAGATGGTTCAAGTTCTGTCTGCCTGAGTAGTTTTTTTGGGGGCTGATAATTAGATGCAAGCAACCCCAAGAACAGCCGTGTTACCGGATTGGAGACCGCAAGCGGCAGGGACTGACTTCCTCTCGAGCGCCCAACGTAACAACTTTCAATCGCCATTACATGACTTTCGACAACTGATCAATTGGGTTACCCCAACCCCTCCGCCAACCAATGGTGGAGGAGGGTCTGTTCACAATAACGACAACCACGGTAATTTTCATCTCCGAGCCGCCGACGACCTAGCCTCGCTGCGCAAAACGATCCGCGACCTTAACGAACACGAAAGAATGGGCATCACTGAAATAATCGAGCCCCAGTTGGGTAGGCAAGCCCTCATCTCCTCGCGGGTTGCCACCACACTGACGCGACTCTGTCTACCTTACCGATAGGCGACAAGTGTCCCCAGGACCCGAGCCCACCCCAGCAGCCAAGCCCCGGGCACCGTGCCATTGTCGGCCCACCTACATTGTACCGATACAAATTCCGGCAAGAACTCGTCCTCTGGTCTTTGTACGCGGATGCGCGCGGAGACGAGACCTTTACCCGGGAAGGAACGAGAGCGCTCTTCGACTGGCACCGGCACGGCTTTGACATTGTCAACCAGGCGTCCATCATGACCCTGTACCAACGCGACCTCAACAATGCCCGCTTCACCATGTTCTTCACCGGGGACGCCTACGACAGCTGCTTGTCTGTTTCGTCTGCGCAAGTCATGGGTCTCATCCGCCCCGCCAATTCTATATCTGCTGTTGTTTTTGTCAATGTCCTCAAGGCACGTACAATTCATGGTTGCTTTTCTTTGAAATGGCGGACTGACTACCTGGGCAAGCCGTTTGCTGACACACGGCCCTGCTACTAGATCCCCCACCACGGCTCCGGTGAAACCTCCGACGGTGACTTCTACAAAAAGGTCCTCGCCGACGTCTACATCGTTAGCGCAGGCGGCATGTTCAAATCCAAACACCCCGGGTACAACGTCATGAGAGCCATTCTCGAGACATTCAAGGACCCTGCACGCAACAACAGGCCCCAACGACCCGTCCTGTTTTTTAGTGAGCCCGAGGTTGATAAGCATAATTACGGTGTGATGGACTGTTTGGTGCCCGGCAATAAGGATCATCCTACCGTGCTCAACTACAAGATGTACAAGCTCGCCGAGTCCAGCGACCCTAACAACGTTGTTGCCAAGGGGATGGTGCAGTTTGTTCAAGACGCCGGTGGTATCAGGTATCTGGAGCCAGACGCGACGCAGTGGATTGAGTTGGGCAAGTAGTAGCTCAAGAGCGGCTCAGCTTCACGGGCAAACATGGAAATTGCTAAGGGCGACTGTAGGGTAGAACATACCTTGGTAGCGCTGTTGAAACTGGAGATTGCCGTCGCTGAGTTGTTACCACTTGCTAGGTGTGGGAGGGTGAAGGGGCGAACAGGGCGTTTCACCGCTTCCTGGAGAAAGGTGTCCCGATCGAAACGGCAACTACTAGCTCGGGAGAGCCACTGGTGCTTGGCCTGTTCAAAGTACATCGTCCGGATCTCAAGCTGGCAAAGGTCTTCTGCGAACGTGTGGATCCCAACGCGGATCTAGGTCGTGCAATACGCTCCTGCACAAGTTACTGGGTGAGCGCACTTGGGAGAAAGACAAGGACATGGAACCGCTCGTCGAGGCGCTGCTCGAGAGGGGAGCGAACGCAAGCCAGCAGAATCTGGATGGCCAAACCCCTCTCGCCGTCCTGTTCGAAACACCGAGGGTCGAGCGCGTTACCGAGAGAATCGTGGAGATGTTGGTGGACAAGGAAGCCGAAGTTTCCCAGAGCGTGAATCTCAAGGCTGCCCGCCGGTTCCCCAAGAACGAAGGAATCATGCGCGAACTGCTCTTAACCTACAGCTTTCAGGTTGAGGACCTCCAACAAACGTCTGAGAGCCACTCCACAGACGCCGAGTACCAGTGGTGGAACGAATGGGTGCGTTTAGCCCGGGAGGGCAACAACATGGAGTGGCCTGATTTGAAGCGGGTGCTGTCACAAAGCCACATGCGCACCTACCCCAAGACTGGCCCAAAGTTTGCGGTCACTGCCCTGGCTGTTCTGGTAGAAACGTATATTTCGACTTTTCAGGACGAAGAGTGGGAGACCCCGGACGAAGAGGACAGGCGTCGTGGACACCTCGCAGAGGTGCTTCGTCTCTGCAGGTCCCAGGAACTGCCCATCGGTATGAGGTGTTTCGACTACCTGATTGAGCTTTGTTTGTAACTTGGTGTACCTCACCAGGGGAGGTGAAATTATGTGCATCTCTGCAGGGAGAGCCGGTTAGGGCTTCACACCGCCTCTGCTCAAGCTTGGGAAGGGAGTTTCGCGAGGGACAACCTGGGGCTGGTTCACACTGTCATGTGCTCACCACCTCCACCACACTTCTCTTGGATAACTATTCATTATTCAAGTAACTAATCAGAAGCAGGCGACGGCAAGTAGACATTCCAGCCACCGTGGACCTCGCCCAGTCCCTTATACAGATACAAAATGGCAAGCCGTTGTTAAGGTCGGATGTCGCGACAGAAGATATCTCTGGACGGACTACTGGGAGCGGTTCTTTGGACTTCCTGCCCTCGTCGCGACGCAGGAGCCCACTGTGGGGCGCGGCGCATCGATCCCGATCAGGCTCAGCTAGGGTACAGTTTGCCCCCCAGTAAGTGACCAGGTCTTGGTGACGTCTCGATGAGGGCAATCGCCCCCTGGGATCCTCATACGTCCAAAGTCTTTGCGGTACCGCAATCCCCACTCGATCGATACTGTGCCGTAAGGAGTCCGAGAAACGTATTTAAGACAAACGGATGCCCGGGTTTCGGGACTCAAAGAATCAGACACACTCTCTGGTTCACATCGGAGACAGTCGACAAGATGAAGTCAAGCATCATTGGTCCGCTCTTTGCTGCGGCGGTCTCCGCCATCCCCATGCCGGCTCCGGCTCCGGTAAGTTATACTGAACACAAAACATTCTGGATACTTGCGGCTAACGGAACACACAGCCCGGCATTCCTTCGGCCGCCACGGCCAAGACCCAGCTCGCCGACCTTACGGTCAAGGCCGCTTACGATGATGGCAAGTATGACTGCGATCTATTCCCGACCTGGGGCACCGTCAGCGGAACCTGCGATACTCGGTATGATCTTTTCCCCTGTTTTGTTTGAAAAGATAGACTGACTCGGTATCAGCGAGACTGTCCTCACGCGTGACGGCAGCAACGTGGTGACCAACAGCGCCTGCACCGCCATCTCCGGAACCTGGTTCTCCCCCTACGATGGTGCCACCTGGACTGCGGCCTCGGACGTTGGCATCGACCACATGGTCCCGCTCAAGAACGCCTGGATCTCGGGTGCCAACACCTGGTCGGCCGCCAAGCGCACTGTAATCCCCGACTCGGCTTGTCTTTTGACGTAGAAGAAACATAGCTGACACAGTTGGCTAGCAATTCGCGAATAGCCTCGACACCCCTCAGCTGTGGGCTGTCACGGACAATGTCAACCAGGCCAAGAGTGACCAGTCCCCCGATGCCTGGAAGCCGCCCCTCACGTCCTTCTACTGCACCTACGCCAGGAGCTGGGTCTCGGTCAAGAACAGCTACGGGCTGAGCATCACTTCGGCTGAGAAGACGGCTCTGACTAGCATGCTGGACACTTGCTAGGCGGGAAGTGAAGGGTTGGGTGTTGGAGTGGTTCAATGAATGTGACGAAATCCTGCTCTGGACGATTCTCCGAATTCGTGTACATACTAGCACTTAAGGAGGAAAAGGGGGCCGAGCCGATCTGTCTGTTGCTGAAATTTTGTTTCTTAACAGCTAAAGAGATTGCTTATTAACGTACATTATAAGCGACTGCAACATATAACTAAGCGAGTGCAACACTTTTTACGCGACGCGTCACATCTTCCTTTAACATCAACATTTTCCACAAACACCAACATGCCTTCGGATACGTGTTTGAAAGAACGATTTCGTGTCCGCAGATAGGACTTCCCAGCGTTGCCCCTTGCTGCATTCGGTTTTTGAGGAGGACTACATCCCTGATGCACCCATGCTGCCGGTGTCCTATTCAAACGGCAGTCTATCCCTCCTGCACGCCAGTGCCAGTGCCAGCGGTGAGAAATATGACATATCATGATTCTTACACACGCCCTCTGACCTGTCGGTCGCCTGAGGGAATGAATCGGACATCGGGCATACTTCCGTCTCGCCGCCCCGCAGGCTCACCGCTTATCTCCACTAAGTTATGTCCCATCAACTGTCGATGCATCAAACCCCCGGAAACTGATGGGCGCGCCTCCGTGCTGTCCTCCTCGTGAAGTCAATCATAGACGGGTGTTACCTTAACCCACCTCGGCCGATGACGGTGACGAGCATGTCAACCTCAGGTGTCGTTTTTGGTTCACATCGGCATGGGTCACGGCAAGCGGCGAGCTGGGAGACGGAGTGGAGGGATGCTCAGATGCACCCATCAATGGTGAGTGGTAGTAATGAAGGGGCCGATCGCCTACAGCTTCGGTTTTTGGACGATCGATTCATAGCAGGTGAAGCTGGCCGATAATACAAGGGGACGGTACGTAGTAGGGCTCATCTCGGTGCCACTATTCTTAAACGGCTTGCCGATGGTGCACCATGATCGGTTTGCCAAGTGATGCGGGTACAGTCGTCTCGTTCCCCATAGACAGGAACGCTCGGGAAGAACAGCACCCTGCATACGGACGCCTGTACTATAGCAATTACGGATACCCCAGGTTTGCTGAGCTGTGTCTGTCTCCGTCGAGCCATCGTTGTACATATTGTTGGTTTTAGATTTTAGGTAGCTTTCTGTTCACCCCGTAGCACAGCGCAAGGATCGAAATCCATATGCCGGTCAAGATCACCCTGTCCTACACACCTTCCCCCACACCCTCTTCCCTCCAAGTACCTGGTGCCCTGACCCCTAAACTGCCATGCAGCGCACTAAGCCCCTTCCGTACACGAGCGTCAAGTCAGCGAGCCAGGCCCGTCCACTCCACGCCCTACAGCGCCCTTTCGATCAGAAGCCTATCAAGTCTGCCCGGGCAGCAGGGTACGTTAACCACCCCACGGGTCAGAAATGCGGAGTACAACCTCCGCAGAGGTTCACCAGCCGCGGCCCCTAATAGTCCATCAC
>Ga0247823_10004648_pt1 | contig 10977 bp, 5 predicted proteins | sample 13C_PalmiticAcid_2_FD_192426 | JGI IMG/M metagenome (GOLD analysis project Ga0247823, IMG submission 192426) | Soil microbial communities from agricultural site in Penn Yan, New York, United States - 13C_PalmiticAcid_Day30 | ecosystem: Environmental > Terrestrial > Soil > Agricultural land...
GTGAGTGGGAGTAGGAGTGGATGGGAAGGGGTTGGGAGAGAAGGGAGTGGGAGGACGGTTGTGCCGGGCGATTTTGGGCGGAAGGAGGAGGAGGATAATAAAGAAAGTGAAGCGGGGAAACGGGAGCATGGGTTGGGGTTGGGGATGACGGATCCCGAGGTTGACCCTGCGTCGTTTGATCATCTCGAAATGGAGAGGATGAGGAGGAGGGAGAGCGTGGTGAGCGGCGTGAGCGGGGTCAGTGTGGTGAGTGGGAGGAGTGGGATGGTTGTGGGAGGAGGGGAGGCGGGGAGCGTGGTGAGCGGGAGTGGTGTGTTGAGTCCGGTGCTGAGCGGGAGCGTGATGTCGTCGCCGCGGATGGTGCATGCACAGGTGGAGGGGGTGAGGGGCGCGGTGCCGCCGCTGCCGACGGCCAAGAGCTGGGCGGATGTGGCGAGGAAGAGGGGGAGGTGAGATGAATGATACCCGGGATTGTTGGAGTGTTTAGGACGCGAGACTGGCGTCGGGAGACATTGGGCGATGGACTGGCCCGACGCACACATGGTGGATTGGGAACATGTCACAAGATTGACAGAGCCGTGGGAATGTGCTGGGAAGAAGCTCCATCACCTGCTCGCCCAAAAATGGAGGATCCGAGTACCATATGGATCCCTTGGGGGTGCAGTGCGACAGAGGCGCTGGACGATTAGTGAGGTGTAACATGTATGAGGAGGAGATTTGAGTGATGATGTTTATGATGAGACGGGATACGTTGTAGACAAAATACGAGTGTTTATCGTCTGTGTGGTTTGCGGCTTTGTCCTGCGGCTCCTTTGAACAACAAAAACGTACTCAGGGGTAACTCAACCATACCAGTGTCTCACCATGGCAGTGTAGACCTAAAACTAACCGGAACACACAATTCCTCAACCACCGGAAGCACCGTGGTCCCAAATTTGAGTTGATGCGAGCAAGCCACCTCATCACCATGTTTTTGTCTCATGACCATCATTACACTCTCAAGTAAAGCAGCCAGAGCATGTGCATGTCCACCCAACATCCCCCAATCGAATCGAACCCTTCAACATCAATTCAGTACAGACCCTCACCCTCGCCATCATCATCATCATTCTTTGCATTGCGCCCAACCCAAACCATCGCTTCCCAACCCAACTGTGGCGGCGCTGACACCCCTCCTGTCATAGACCCCAAATCCAACGCCGACAAAACAAGAAGGTCGGCTGGTGTAGTGGTTATCACGTCTCGTTCACAAAGTTGAATTAGCTGGGTTCTTCCCACCGAGAAGGTGCCAGGTTCGATCCCTGGGTCGATCATCTTTTGCTCCCATCTCCGCCATCAGGATTTTTGATCCAATGTCTCCACCGGGTTGTCCTATTTATTTGCCCCTCTTGTCTTGATTCTTTTGGCAGTTGATGGGGTCTGTCTGTTGCTTGTCAATGTTCCGTACTCTGCGGAGACTCCGCCGCCCGGTTCGGGCCCAGATCAGCGGAGCGCTTGCTGCCCTTTTCTATCACACACTCTAGTCACCTTGGCTTGGACTCCCGTCACGACCTTCACACAAAACATTACTTGTAACACTGTCTGACTCAAACCTACCTACAATACTTCAGTCACGCCAAGCCTCTATCCACCACCCACCCAACCAACCGCCCCTCAATGCCAATTTCCACTTCTCCCTCCTCTCCGAGACCCCTCCCATCTGCTTCAACACCCAACAATGCATCGCAACGGTGACCCATACCAATGCCCTCTCCCATGCTCCGAGCCATACCACAGACAACGTAATGTAACCATGGTCTCTGATCCCATCCGTACCTGCCGATGACCACCTTGCGAACCGGCTCCGCAATCTGCCACGGCTCCGCCGCCCCAACACCTAAGCCCAAGCAAGCTTCTTAGACGAGGCTCAGGCAAAGTAGCTCTTCCACAGCACGCCCTCGAGATCCTCGAGCTGCTCACTCGTAAAGTACTGCAACACACACCATCAAGTCAGCACACGGCATTCTTTTCCCCACCACACTAAAAACAAGAGAAGAGGGGAAGCAAGTGTGAGGAAAACAAACTGTACGAACCTTCTGATCCACCCCCCAACTATCCTGCCTCGTCTTTTTAAACTCGGCCAAAATCGCCTTGGTCGCCTTCCCCACCACGCCGGGATCACTCGCGGCCCCGGCCGCCAGCCCCGCCAACACCTCAGGCATCCACGCCGGCGGCGGCGTAGCATACGGGAACGCCTCGACCAAGGCCCCCAGCCCGAGCACCGCCGCGTGCCGCCGCACAATCTGCCTCTGCGTGTCGACGGGCGTGTCCGTCCCGGGCACCTTCTTCTTGGGCATGGGATTGAGGCGCAGCTGCGTCTCGAAGCGGGTCTTGAGCTTGTAGATGATGGGGTTGCGGATGGACGCCGGCGAGCAGCGGATCATGCCGGCGAGGGTGGCGCTCGCGCAGTCGCGGACCTCGAGCTGGGCGTCGGCGAGCATGTCGCCGACGGCGTCGAAGAGGAGCTGGCGTTGGGCGGGCTGGGTGAGGAAGAGGCGGCGGAAGTAGACGACCTGCATGTTGACGAGGGCGCGCAGGCGCTGGTGCCACGACGCGGCCGTTTTGCCGACGCGGATGAGCGCGGCGATGAAGGCGTCGTCCTCGCCCGAGCGGAAGGGGATGTTGGGCAGGTGGCGGTACACGTGGTACGCGAGCTTCATGAGCTCCGGGTCTTCCTTGACGTCCATCATGTGCAGGAGCTGGTCGATGAAGGGGTCCGGGAAGAAGGGGACGAGCTGGATGCATTCTTGCGAGGACAGCATGCTGTCGAGCCAGATGAGGACCGTTTTGGAGCCCGAGGTGTAGCTTGAGGGGGTTTGTTGGCCCGGGGTCCGCTCGTGGCGCCACTTTTCGAGGCGGGCGAAGACGTCCTTGATGGTCGCCGAGAACTCGTCCGACGGCTGGTACGGGCGGATTCCGATCGGGGACTCGGCCTTGTTCTGCTCGAGCAGAGTCGAGACATCCTTGAAGGATTCGTGGTACCGGGTGCGGTAGATGGTGGCGATGATCCTACCGATCGACTCTCGCACCGACTTGTACGGGTGGTCAATGTGCGCGAGACAGTCCTCGAGAATCGGCTTCTCGTGGCGGAAGTGCCATCCGGCATCGTTGACGATGAACTCGACGAGCTGCACCTTGGAGGATTCCTTGAAAGCCGCGTTCGAGTTCATGTCCAGCCGGAACGACGCCAGCGTCTCGGTCAGCTCCCGGCATCGTCGGGGGTCCTTACCCTCAATGATGACGTGGAGGCATGTCATCCAGTACGACAGGTTGTCGGGCGTCAAGTCGTCGGCAATGATCTTGAGCATCATCGGAGCCGCAAACTTCCAGACCTTGTCCCGCATCTCCTTGGGATCGTCCACGCTCCCAGCGAGCAACGCGCCAAGGATCTCAGCGGTCGCGCGGTGCTGATGCTTGTCGCTGCCGTCGCCGTACACATCCTTAACCATGTCGACGATGTCTTCAAAGGTGGCCGTTGTCCGGCCGTAATGCATCAGGTCGAACACGTTCATCAGGAGCACGAGATTCTGCATCCTAAACCGGTCCGCCCCGGAATCTCTCGGCTCCTGCTTGAGATACTCGAAGCACTTCTTGAACCAGTCCTTGGTGATGATCTTGCCGATCTGCTCGCGCACGCGCTCCTCGACCTCGTCGTAGGCCAAGAACGGCTTCGGGTTGGCGCGGGAGACGGTGAACTTTTTGCCCCACACCAGCCACCCGGGATAGTCGCAGTCGACAAAGAACTTGACGTCGTCGTAGTCCTCGAACTGGTCGAGGAACGTCTCCGTCAGGTCAGGATCGTCGGTAGGCACAGAGACCTGGAACTTGTTCTCGTCCTTCTCCACCTCCGTGAGGTAGTTCCTGTAATCGTGACCGTAGACGGCCCGCATGTCGATGGCAGTAAACATCGCCGAGAAGGCCGACAGGTAGTTGGAGCGCAGACTGGGGTGTTGATCGTTGGCGCCGTGGGCAATGAGGTCGACGAATGCCGGGTTGCCGAGCGTGTCAAACCGCAGAGTCAGGTTCAAAGCAAAAATGGTGCACCTGTTTGCGACCTTCCAGTGGGACTCGCGCGCCTTTTTCGTCAGCTCCAAGCCCAGCGCGGCTTTCTTCGCTTCCACCTTGGTGCGGCGCTCCTTGATGAAGTCGTTGCGACGCTTGATGGTGGCCGAGCAGTCCTCGGCGGGGCGGATGGTCTCGACGATGTCCCGGTTGAAGATGATCATGCGCTCAAGCGGCTTGCCAAAGTCGAGCAGCGGGTAGAGTGCCGAGGACCCGAGGTTCTGGATCGAAGCTTTGTCGACGCTAGCGGTCTGGATGTACAGGCGCATCAGGTCTGGGGCGAACCGCCAGTCACGCATGACCGTCTTGATCAGCGTCGTGAACAGAAGCGTGTACATTGCTCCCTTGATGCGGTCATGATCCGTCTCTTCGAGAGCCTTGCGCAGCCTGTCCAGAATGACGGGAATGACCAGCGGCCTCCCGCCAAGCAGGACTTTGAGGGACGAATCCTGAGCGCCTTGGGCAACCCGGCGGACGTCCGAGTACGACGAGGTGCAGGACTCAGCGAGGTCGAGAAGCAACTGCTTGTCGAGCTCGCTCTTCTTGCGGTAGGCCGAGTTGTACTTGACTCGCTGAAGCTGGTAGGCATCGGCACGCTTCACGAGCAGCGGCCGGGGGTAGACTTTCCGCAGCCCGCTGATCTTAAATGGGGAGATGTCGGCCTTGTACAAACGCACAAGACGTTCCAGCGGATGGGCCGAGCGCTCGATCCCAACATCCGTGATCCACGTCCTGTACGTGGCATAGAGTGCCGTGAAGCACGCAACGTCGTCCTCTTGGTTTGCGTACAAGAAGGCGTGAGTCCGCGACAGGAGCTTCCCAACATCCTCTCGCAAGCCATGAATGCGGTCGTACACGGGGTCCTCGGGGCTCAAGAGGTACCCGGCCGGGTAGTGGAACTGCCGTTTCAGCTCGTCGTCGTCCGCAACTTCGGCAAGCGGATCATCGTCCTCCTCCATCATCGCGTCTCCTTCCGCGTCAGTTTTGCCGGCGCCGTTTGCGGCTTGGCCGCCTCTCTCTCCCGAGGCGCGAATCGGGTCAAAGAGCGTCGAGACGCCCGAGATTATCAGCCGCAGGGCGGTCAAGCTTCGCGACAGCTCGTCCGACCATTCCTTGTTCTTTCCTTTCCTGCTGACCGGCGGATCGTCGCTCATGAGCTGCTCGAGCCGCTGCGCAGCGCTCCGAGCCTGGCTCTCGAACAGCTCCACTGCAAAGACAACCTCGGGATGCGCCGGTCGATGCCACTTGATGGTGAGGTCTGCCGGGGCGGTCGGGCGGCCCCAGTCTTGGACGTCCAGCCCGCGAGCAATCACGTCGGGCTCGTACAGGGCATTGTCGATGGGGTACGTGTGCGTCAGGTTGAGGAGCAGGTGGTGGATGTAGTTGGAGATGTGGATGGTTGGCAGCCCACGGCACTTCTCCTGCATGTACTCGGCAATCCCGAATAACTCCTCCTTGTACCTCAGGACCTCAGCGCCCACGTGCACGACGCACATGCTGAGCATACTAACGTGCCAGACAAGAGCGCGGTCCCGCGGGAGCACCTCGGTGCCGCTGCTCCGATCCGATGCGGCGCCGTTGTAATCGATCTCGTTGCGGATGTTGATGATCAGCATGGGAATGAACACCTTAAGCGTCTTTTCCGGGTTGACCTTGCACAAGGCGTTGCAGATCCAAGCCATCGCATCCCGGGCCTGGTGGACGACGTGGCTCGAAACGAAGGTGGCCAGCTTCTCGAGCACCATGTCAAAGAGATCCGGAGATAGCGATGCGAACAGGGGTGTCAGAGCTGCTGGTAAGGTGTTGATGACGTTGTCTTCTGGTGACCCTGTGCGGAGGTGGCTCGAATCTGGGAGGTTCTCCAGCAGGGCAAAGACCTTGCCCAACAAAGCCAGGACAAATTCGCCCAGACCGGCAGTGGATGAGCGCAAGATGCTAGCCTCATCCTCATCCGTCAACTCCTCGCTGTAGCAGATCTTGACGTCCTGTCCCTCGCGTTCCATTCTCTCCATCTCGCCTTGCACCCAATTCATGGCAAGGCTGGTGTCGTGGATATTGTCGGTGTCGTGCGCCAAGGGTACAAACGGAATGCTGTAGGCAACGCTCTGGATGAAGTTGAGGGTGTATTGCGTCTTGCCCAAGTCGTTCGCATCGATGCCGGGCAGCGCCAACGCCAGCAGCGCAGTGATGTGGCACCGGTACCCCTTCTGCTTCGACATGAGGTTGGCAATCATTTGCAAGCCACACAGACTCGACGTGGTCCGGTGAACCTCGACCAGGCCTTGCAAACTAGGGTAGAACCGCTGGAGTGCGCCGGGGAGCATCAGGTCCGGCTCAAGATAAGCGAGGCCTTGCAGGGTCGAGTAGTAGTAGTTCACGACCTTGGAGCTCTTGGCAAAGAGCCCCATGAATGTAACCTCCCTGAGGGAGAGAACAAAGCGCCGCTTCAACTCGCCGTTGATTCGGCGTTCTGAGGGCACGTCGAGCTCGCCGCTCTGTTCGCGGTTCCAGCGCGAGACGAAGATGTCGGTCAGGAAGAAAGTGAGCTGGGCCAGGAACCCGGTCCACGCCCCCTGGTTTGACGGATGGAAGAATGTGTCAATAGACTCCATCAGGCCCTCCAGATTTGACAAAACAGAGCTCTCCTCCTTGAGGCAGAGCGGAGAGAGGGAGTGCGCAATCCACCTAGCGACCATGTACGGAACCGGGTACTTCTTCTTGTCCTTGTCTAGGAAAACGCCCAATCCCGAGGCGTAGTCGAGTGAGGCATACGGCGAGTTCGCTTGTCCGACCGGGATCTCGGTCAACCGCAAGATGGCCGTAAAGATGAGGTCGGACTGCTCGCGGGTGAAGATGCCATGCTCTGTAAAAGGCACGTGTGTGCAACCCAGGTAGTCTCTCGACATGCGGGAGAAGATGTCAATGAAACAGACGTCGAAGCCTCTCGACCTGGTCATGAGCGACCACAAATGGAAAAAGGTCGGAAAGAAGTCCGCCGGCTGCGACTGGGGCTCGGTAGGAGGCGTCGGGCCGGTGGGCAACATGACGTTGAGCGCGCCGGCGACGATGTAGGCATTGGATATGGCCGAGGTGCTGAAAAAAGGCAGAAGCTCCTCCAGGATCGCCCGGCGCTCCTTGGGGTCAAAGTACGAACTCGCGTGTAGACAGAGCTTCAGGAGGTGCTTAGATGACCGCCGCCTCGATCCCTGATGCGAAGCGGCCTCTGACGGCAAGACCAACGCCTTTAGTTCTTTCCACAACGGCCGCCAATCGAGGGTAAGATCCTCGCCGGGCTTGAGGTAGTGCCTTTTTCTGAAGTCGGAGACAGATCAATACGCTGAACATGGTTTCCAGGGGCAAGGGGAGCGGTTCTGACCTTGTCAAAGTGATGACCATACGGGAGAATCGGTCTGCCGTCGTGGTGTCGAGCCCGGGGGCCAAGGCAAGGTGATAGTACAAGCGGGCGAGGCGAGCGCGCAAGTCCCTCGTCATCTCAAACTTGAGGTTCAACCACCCCTGCAGCTCCCGGGTCCAGTGTAGCGCCCCGGGCGAGAAGTCCTCGGCCATGATGGCGGTGTAGAGGTTCTTGAGAATGCCGCGGAGGGCAGCATCCCGATGCGAATCGTCCTCGACATCGAAAGGCAGCAGGCGGAAGTAGCTGAAAGTGCGGGGCCGGTAGCGCTTCTTGTCGTCTTCGTGCTGCTGTTCGCCGCAGGGCAGGCCCGGGGATGTGGCCCGTGAGATGGTCTCGACGGAGGTAAGCAAGCCCGTAAGGAACGAGGGTGCCGCAGCGCCGGCCGACGCAGCAAAAGCTGCGTCAGAGGCAGAGTATGTTTCTAACGACTCGTCCATTGTGTCTGAGATGGCGCCGTTGGAACCGCTGGAGCGGGTGTCGTGCGAGGTCTCGGGTGGGTTGTCAAGGTCGGTCGCACAATGCCGCGATCTCGGAATTGGAGGTTGGTACTGGCACGCGATGTGCCCGGCGAGCTCGAGGGAGGTCGGGGTTCAGACGGCGGGGAGAAGTGGAGCTGGATCGGTGGTTGCAATCAGCTCTCGCAATCATTTCGCCCCCAGAGGCAATCGAAGTCGGTGTGGCGGAACCGCTGTGGTCCTTGCTGCTCACAGCTGCTGGTTGCTCGTGCTTGCCACACTGCACTCCGCGGATCCGTCTTGATCGGCCTGCAGGCAACGTGGAGATCTGGGTTGATCTGAAGGCGGAGGGCTGGGGGCGAGGGTTAGCTGACCTCGTTGGGAGGATGTTCGGGATGGGATGCCGTTGGTTGCGGCGACAAGATGACGGAAACTGGGGTCCGCGAAAGGGTGCGGAAGGCTGTGAAATGTGGATGGAGCTCTGACGCCAACCTTCCCCGCCGTGGACCCTGTTGCTTGTTGCTTGTCAAGGGAATATTGTTTTGGACTGCGCACCTTCATAGACCCTGCAAACCACCAGGCAAGGCTCGGAGCACCAAACGCAGCCAACCCACGGATTTTCTGGGGCTTGGGAAACACAGAATTGTGTTTCTGCGCGGCGTCTCGATCGTCTCGGCGGCAGTCGAGGTGACAGTGCAATGACAGGAGCCCAGACAGCCCAGACGGAACAGATCCGCAAGGTCGGCAACGAAATTACGGTAATGTATTACAAGGCTTGCAAGGTTGGGCCAGACAAGCGGCTCAGGCTTGGCTCGCAAGGTGTTGGGGAGCGCGGAACAGGGGTCGCACAGGCCCTTCGGGTGCCCTGCAGCTACACAGGTGAGGGCCCGATTGCGGGGTTCGATTTGCTGGGGGAATGTGGTTTTTTCGACCAAGACGGCCGTCAGATCGCACGACAGGCACGGTTCCGGCACTTCTTATGCAGCAAGCCGGGCATGTGTGCAGGCGGAAGCGACTACGCGGACGCGCAGGCACCCAAACCGGCAACGCAAGCTTCCAGAATGGCGACACGGACCGACCTCAACCAATCGGGACGGCTCTCGAGGTCCCCGCTTCGGTGGGTTTGCTGCTTGTTGAACCTCAACCGCAAACTTGACCCTGGCCCTCTTCCGGAGCTGGAAATGTCCTGTGTGGTAGGCTGATTGTGCGGGGAATTGTCGAGATTCAACCCTCAAAGCTTTTTCTGATTTCTGTGTCAAAGTTCGAGCCAGGAATCATACATCACAGAATGGGTTGATTTGCTTGCGACCCCACACGCCAAACTCCATGACATCATTGCCCAGTGCTGCTTCCAACGCAGTCGCTTCAGATCCGGGACTGTCTGGCGAGGTGTGAAACCCTAACCCTTTCAACACTTCCACACCACCCAAGCTGTGGGCAAGCAGTAGCGACTTCCATTGTATAACCAACACACTTCAACCTGGATCCCTTCGTGCCAATCCCCAGCTCCACACTTTAATCTAGACGACGTCTTTTGAAATCCTCACTACCTCATCAACTTCTCAAAACCCTCGCCAAATATGACGTCGACATCCACGCATCACCACCTGGAAACTTGCAAAGTAAGGGAAACGGGTGTGCCCACGGGACTCTGGAAGGATAGTGTGTACTGTTGGAGGCCGATAATGCTGAGAGTTGCCGAGTCTCTGATTGCGTCTAGATGCTCTCAACCAACTTCATTCCCTCCCATCGCTCTTCATCCACCCTCACGCCTCGGGGTCCTTGCAAACGGCCTCCAACCGCCAGCCATCCGGATCAACCACAAAGGCCGCGAAGTAGGTGGCTCCGTAGTGCGCCCTCACTCCAGGCAGCCCATTGTCTGTGCCGCCAGACGCCATCGCTGTGGCATGGAACTCGACCACGGCCATCCGCGTGGGAGCGTTGAAGGCCAAGTGGAACCCGGGGCCGGGAGGTGCGGCGTCCTCGGCGAACTCGAATATGTTGAGCAGCTCATGCGCCTCATCGGGCCCGTATCCGAGGGTGCGGACCTTCTTCGTCCCTGGGGCGGACGCTTCGCTGTCGTAGACCAGACGGAGGCCGAGAGGCGCGAGCACAGCGCTGTAGAAGGCTTTGGAAACTTCGTAATCGCGTACACCAATGGAGATGTGGCCGAGGGGGTTGTAGTGAGACATTGCAAGGCTGGTCGGAGGGCCGAGTTTTGTTCCTGACTTGCTGGGAAAATGATGAGGGAACCAAATCCACTGCCCGAACCCCGCGAGGTCATCACCTCATCCTCAGCCAATCGCAGGCAGAATGAAGTGAGGTAAGCGGCATTTCGACTCCTCCACCAGCCAGCCCCAGCCTTGCAAACCAGGGTTCATCACGTTGACATGATATGATGGACAAGACTTGAACAAAATGTGCGTTTAGTCACAACAACCTGTGCCAGAGACAGTATTTTCGCCATGATTACAACCAAACAACTCCCACTTGACTCCCTACATCGTCGCCACCGAGCCTGCTCTATCTTAAAGCCACATACCCGTCGACCACGTAAAGCACAGCAAAGTCACACAAAGATTTTTGGTCCTAGGTTTATCGTGAAGTTGTGAATTCCACTTCGCTAGCCACAAACTTGCTGAAACTGCCACCTTCTTCCCCTTGAGCCAACCTGCGCGGCCAAGCCTCCGTATCTCGACGGCAAATACCAGTCCCAGATTCCGCTCCAGCACAAACACAACTTTAAAAAGCACCGCTTATGTCCCAGTCCCTGTGGAACTTTGTTTGCCTAATTTGCTGCCCCAAATTGATGTCACTTTCTCTCCTCTTTCAAGATGTCGGCGAGCACGTAGGCGACCTTGCAACCTTAGGAGGCTATCCTCTCGGGGTGGTTTCCGGTCCTGGGTTTGAAGTAGCCTCTTTTGACAGGCAGTAAATTAGACTGAGTAGGGCATCTAGAGAAGTTACTTTCTCTCCTTCGACGGAGAAGGAGGCGGAGTGGGCGGG
>Ga0247823_10004649_pt1 | contig 10977 bp, 8 predicted proteins | sample 13C_PalmiticAcid_2_FD_192426 | JGI IMG/M metagenome (GOLD analysis project Ga0247823, IMG submission 192426) | Soil microbial communities from agricultural site in Penn Yan, New York, United States - 13C_PalmiticAcid_Day30 | ecosystem: Environmental > Terrestrial > Soil > Agricultural land...
CGCCATCAAATTGCGCTCGATCTTGAACTGCACCGCGAGCTCGACGGGGCGGACGTCCGGGTCGACGCCGCTGACCAGCATCCGCTGCGCGTCGCCGGCGCGGAGCACCGCGAGCCCACGGTCGATCCGCCCGCCGCCGCCGGTCAGCACGACGATCGCGTCGGTCTTGCGCGCGTCGAGCGGCTTGCCGAGCGAGAACAGGAACGAGGCGAAGCCCAGCGCCCAGGCGAGCAGCAGCAACAGGCAAATGCGCCAGATCACAGCCGCTTCCCCAAGGTGCGCAACACCGCGACGCGCGCCGCCAGCGTCGAGAGCAAGGCGAAGCCCATCGGCAGGAGCAGGAGCAGGAACCAGTCGCGCTGCTGGAGCGCGACTCCGCCCAGCATCTCGGAGCCGACCGCGCTCAGCCGCCCTTGCAGGAACCAGACGAGCGCCAGAGCGGCCGCCGTGCCGGCGATCCCGCCCAGCAGCGTGTCGAAAGCGATGCGCCGCTGGAACAGGCGGGCGATCTGGACGTCGGTCGAACCCAGCATGTGGAGCACATCGATCGTGTCGCGGTGCGTGTCCAGCCCCGCGCGCGCGGCGAGCAGCACCACCGCGGCGGTCGCGCCCGCGATCAACAGCATCAGGCTCACTGCCAGCCAGCTCATCGTGCGCATGAAGCTGCGCACTGGCGACAGCCATTGCGCGTGGCGATCGACCCGCGCGCCCGGAGCGATCCGCCGCGCCGCAGCCTCGATCGCAGCGAAGTCGCCGCCGCGCGCCTCGACATCGATCATCGCCGGCATCGGCAGCTCGGAATCGAGCCCGGCGTCGCCGAGCCACGGCTTGAGCAATTGCGCGAGATGCGCCCGATCGACTTCGCGGACCCGCGTCACCCCGGGGAGCTTCGCCAGCGTCGCCACCATCGCTGCCGCCTGATTGTCGCGCAGGCTCGCGATCGGCTCGACGATCTGCACCGTCAGCCGCCCCGAAAGCTCGCGGTCGAGCTGCGCGGTGGCGGCGAACATGCCCAGCCCCAGCGCGCCGGCGAGCACCGTGAGAAACAGCATGATCGCCATGATCCACGTCATCGCGCGGGTCGGCGTGCCTTCGTCGAGCAGCCGCCGGTCGGCGGCGTTGGGGCTGAGGCTCAGGATCATGACTGGCCGGGCGGGTTGCGCAGCCCGCCGGTGGGATCGCTCAATTTGCCATGCTCGATCCGCATCATCTGCGCGTTGGGAATACGGTGGAGCAGATGGAAATCGTGCGTCGCCACCACCACGGTGGTGCCGAGCCGGTTGAGCGATTCGAACAGATAGAGCAATCGCTCGGCCATTTCCGGATCGACATTGCCGGTCGGCTCGTCGGCGACGAGCAATTCGGGCCGTGCGATCACGGCACGGGCGATCGCGATGCGCTGCTGCTCGCCGCCCGACAGCGTCGGCGGCTTTGCGCGCCCGCGTTCGGTGAGCCCCACCCAGGCGAGCATCTCGCGCACCGGCGCCTCGATGTCGCTCTCCTGCACGCCCGCGACGCGCAGCGGCAGCGCGATATTGTCATAGGCCGAGAGGTGCGGGACCAGCCGGAAATCCTGGAACACCACGCCGATCCGGCGGCGGAATCCCGGCAGCCGCTGCCGGGGCAAGGCACCGGCATCCTCGCCGAAAAGCCGGATCACGCCGCGCGACGGGCGCTGGGCGAGGTAGAGCAATTTGAGCAAGGAGGTCTTGCCCGCGCCGGACGGGCCGGTCAGGAAATAAAAGGATCCGCTCTTGAGCGTGAAGCTGACGTCCGAGAGCGTCTCGGTACCCGTGCCATAGCGCAAGCCGACATTCTCGAACTGGACGATATTGGCCATTCGCCGGCGCCGGCCGCTCCTTGCATTTCGCGTGGCGCACGGCATCGCACAGCCGGCTCGCGGGCTCAAGCGATGGCGGTGCGGAGACTCTTGTAGGGCCGATTCGTTACAGCTAGAATCACCATACCCGGCCAGTGGGCAGCCGGGCGGGTGAGACGCTTAGATGATCCTCGAATGCAGCCAGTGCCGGACGCGGTACCTCGTTCCCGACAGCGCGATCGGAGCCGAGGGACGCACGGTGCGGTGCGCGAGCTGCAAGCACAGCTGGTATCAGGCGCCCGCCATTCTCGATCTCACCACCCGCACCGCTCCGGCGGAAACCCGTCCCGCGGCAGCACCGGCACCGGCACCAGTACGCGAACCGCAGCCCGCCGTGGCGCGCGCACCCGTTGCGCGACCCGCGCCTGCGCCCGGCGACGTGCTGGAGGCGCCGCGTCCCGCGCCGCCCAAGGCCCGGGTCGAGGCCCCTGCGCCACGCGTCTATGAAGACCCGATCGCCGAGGCGCCGCCCGAATATGATCCATTCGCGCCGCCGCCGCGCTTCAAGCCGCGCCGCAACCCGGCGAAGCGCTGGACCGCCGCCGCGGTGATCGCCGGCGTGTCGATGCTGCTCGGCACCGGCGCGATCCTCTATTCGGGCGCGCCCGGCATCGCCGCGCAACTCGGGCTCGGCATCGGCGGAGAGGCGGAGACGCCGCTTCGTTTCACCGACAAGAGCGTCGAATTGCGCAACATGCCCAATGGCAGCGAGGCGTTCGTCGTCTCCGGCAAGGTGATCAACCCCACCGGTGATCCGCAGCGGGTGCCCGACATCCGGGTCGAGCTGCGCGACGGCGCCGATCAGCTCGTCTATAGCTGGCGGATCACTCCCGAGAATCGGGCGCTGGGGCCCAAGGCCTCGCTCGACTTCACCGGCGCCAAGCTCGATGTGCCGCCCAATGCCAAGGTGGTCGAGCTCAGCTTCGCGAGCGAGATCGGCGGCTGATCCAGCCGAACCGCAGGCCGTGCAGCAATGCGGCCGCGACCATTCCGAGGCCCGAAGCGAGCACCAGCCCGTTCGGCCCATAGCCGCCGTGCACCAGCAGCATGCCCAGCCCGCCGGTGATGACGAAGAAGGCAAGGATGCCGTTGACGCCCGCGATCACCTGGTCGCCGAGCGAGCGCAGCGCGTAGACGAATACCACCTGCACCCCGTCGAACAGGATGAACGGCGCCCATAGCACCAGCATCGCCGCGGCGAGCCGATGTACCGGTTCGGTCGCGGGGAAGATCGCGACCACGGGCAGCGCCAGTACGATCAGCACCAGCGACAGCACGCCCGTTGCCAGCGCCGCCAGCATCGCGGCGATCGCGGTCCGTTTTCCCGCTTGCTCGGGCACGCCTTCGCCCACCGCATTGCCGACGCGCACTCCGGCTGCCGAGCCGAGCCCCAGCGCCACCGCAAAGGTTACGTTGTGGATCGAGAAGACGATCTGGAAGGCATGCGCGGTGGTGGCGTCGATCCGGGTCGAAAGCGCGATCAGGATCGCGAAGCCGATCAGCTCGAGCCCCGAGGCGATCGCCGGCACCAGCCCGAAGCGCGCGAGCCGAAACGCGCCGGACCAGGAGTCGCGACTGCCGAGCGCGGACAGATCGTGCACATTACGCTGCCCGGCGCGCGGCAATGTCCACGCCGCGACGACCATGCCGATCGCGCCGAGCGCCGACGCGATCGCAGTCGCCAGCGCCGCGCCGACTGCGCCCATCACCGGCAAGCCGAGCTGGCCGGTGGCGAGCACCCAGGCGAGCAGGGCGTTGAGCGGCAGGATCGACAGATTGACCACGGTCACGCGCCGCGGCCGGCTCACGCCTTCGAGGAAGAAGCTGGCGGCGACGATGATCAGCTGGAAAGGATATGCCAGCGCCATCACCTGCACCACGTCTGCGGCGGCGGGCGCAGTGCCTGCCGCGACGCCGAGTCCGAGCAGCATCGGTTCGGGCCACAGGAACAAGGCGAGCCCGCTGGTCAGCCCGAGAATCAGCGCGAGCAACATGCCCTGATGGAACACCCGCCCGGTCTCGCGCAGGTCGCCGGCGCCGTCGGCGCGCGACACATAGACGAGGATTCCGGTCAGCCAGCCCAGCCCGACGACGATGCCTGGAAAGGTCAGCGATCGGCTCGCGCCCAGCGCCGCGGCCTCGCTCGTGCTCACCAGCCCGACCACCGCGACGTCGGTGACGTGGAGAATCGTCCAGTTGAGGCTGGTCAGCACCACCGGCCATGCGAGCGCGAGGATGCGGCGCATCTCGGCGGAGAAAGAAGGGGAGAGCAACATGCGGGCCGCCGCGTGTAGAGATATCTGCAGATTAGCGAAAGCGCATCTGGATGGCTTGCGTGGGTCGAAACGCTTTGCTAGGGGCCGCGCCTTACCAGACGCCGGGAGCCTCCCGGCGAGTTTCACGTGCGGTCGTGGCGGAACTGGTAGACGCGCAACGTTGAGGTCGTTGTGGCCGAAAGGCCGTGGAAGTTCGAGTCTTCTCGACCGCACCAGAAACCCCGGGCGCCGCAGCGCGGCCCCGATTTTCTCCAGCCCTTGGCACAATTTTGCGACAAGTCGCTTGTAGCGAACCGTTGAACGCGCCCGTACAGGGCTGCGCGCCTGTGGTTTGGAGCAAGACGGCGATGGTGAATTGGGGTTGCGCGATCGGTGCGCTGATGGTCGGCGCGCTGCCGATGACGGCATTGGCGCAGGATCAGGCGACGCCGCCCTCGGCGCCGGTCCAGCCCGGTGCGGTCCCGGACCCATCCGCGCCCGCGACGCAGGGCCAGCCGCCCGCACCCGCTGAGGAAGTCACCGAGACCGCCGGCGAGGAGATCGTCGTCACCGGCCAGTTGCGCGGTGCGGTGCCCGGCGACATCCCGCCCGAGATCCAGCTCAATCCGGCAGATATTCGTGCCTATGGCGCCTCGAATGTCGCCGAGCTGATCGGACAGCTGTCGGCGCAGCTCGGCACCGGCCAGGGACGCGGCGGCGAGGCGCCGGTGATCCTGCTCAGCGGCCGTCGCGCGAGCATGAGCGAGGTTCGCGATCTGCCGCCCGAGGCGATCGAGCGCATCGACATCCTGCCCGAGGAAGTCGCGCTCAAATTCGGCTACAGCGCTTCGCAGAAGGTCATCAACTTCGTGCTGCGCCGCCGCTTCCTCGCGCTCACCACCGAGATCGAAGGGCGCACGCCGACCGCCGGGGGCAATGCCGGCGGCAAGGGCGAGGCCAAGCTCGACAAGATTCGCCGCGACGACCGGCTGTCGCTGAACCTGCTCTACGATCAGTCCTCGGGCATCCTCGAGAGCGAGCGCGGCGTGTCGCGCGCGGGATCCTCGCTGTTCGACACGCGCGGCAACATCGTCGTGGGCGGCGACCCCGATACTGCAATCGGCGTTCCCGAGGCGGCAGCGAGCGGCCCGTTGGGCGCGGGCGCCTTCGCGGGCGCCCCTAACGTCACCGACGTCACGCCCTATCGCACGCTGGTGAGTCCGCAGAAGAAGCTCAATTTCAGCGGAGTCTATCGCCGCCCGCTGTCGCCGAAGATCAGCGCTGCCGCCACCGTGGCGCTCGAGGGGACCGAAAGCCAGTCGCTGCTCGGACTCCCCGGGATCACGCTCGATCTGCCCACCGGCAATCCCTATTCGCCGTTCGCGCAGGACGTGGAGCTGCTGCGCTATGTCGGTCAATCGCCGCTGACTCGCTCGAACAGCAGCCGCAACGCCGAGGTCGGGCTGACCTTGAACGGCGACGGCACGCCCTGGGCCGACAGCTGGCGCTGGTCGTTCCAGAGTAATTACGAGCTCAACACCTCGCAGTCGATTACCGACAACGGCGTGGATCCGGTTGCGATGCAGGAGCGGCTCGACGCGGGCGATGCCAGCTTCAATCCGTTCGCCGCGCTTCCTGCGAGTCTGATCCGCAGCCGCCCGTTCGACACCGCCAACACGCGCTCCAGCACCGGCCGGATCGACATGCTCACCAACGGGCCGTTGTTCCAGCTCCCCGCCGGAAACGTCAATGCGAGCATCCGCGTCGCGGGCCAGACCCGTGACTTTTCGAGCGAGAGCTTCCGGCGCGGGATTGCCAGCTCGGCCGACATCGCGCGCGACAGCGCCAACATACGCGGCAATGTGGATTTGCCGATCGCCAGCCGGCGCAACGCCGTGCTCGATGCGATCGGCGATTTCTCGCTCAACGCCAATTTCGAAATCGAGCAGCTCTCCGATTTCGGACGGCTGACCGCCACCGGCTATGGTTTCAACTGGTCGCCGATCCCGCAGGTCCGCGCGCTGGTGAACTGGACGCAGGACAGCAACGCCCCGAGCCCGCAGCAGCTCGGCAACCCCATGGTGACCACGCCCAATGTTCGCGTCTTCGATTATGTGCGCGGCGAGAGCGTCGACATCACCACGATCACCGGCGGCAATCGGTCGCTTCGCGCCGACAGCCGGCACGTGTTCAAGGCGGGGCTCAACATCCGGCCGTTCACCGAGACCAACCTGACGATCATCGCGAACTATACCAACCAGCGCTACCGCAACACGCCCGGCACTCTCCCCGGCGCGACCGCCGAGGTCGAGGCGGCATTCCCCGATCGTTTCGTGCGCGACGCCGAAGGGCAGTTGCTCAGCATCGATTATCGCCCGGTCAATTTCGCCAGCTACGATCATTCCGAGCTGCGCTGGGGCTTCAACCTGTTCGTGCCGATCGCGTCGCCGGCCCAGAAAAAGATGCAGGCGCGCCGCACCGCGTTCCAGGCGGCGATGGCCGAATCGCGGCGCACCGGCCAGCCGCTGCCACCCGAGATGGCCGCGCAGCTCGATCAGTTCCGCCGGCTCGGCCAGCAGCAGAGCCTGTTCGGCGGCAACCAGCGCGGGGGGCAACGCCAAGGGCAAGGGCAGCAGCAGGGTGGCGAACGGCCGCAGGGCGAGGGCGCACCGCAGGGCGGCGCTCCCGGCGCCGGGCAGGGGCGCGGGCCGGGCGGCGGCTTCGGTCCAGGCGGCGGCGGGGCGCGCGGCGGCTTTGGCGGGCGTGGCGGCGGCTTCGGCGGCAACACCTTGCAGTTCAGCCTGTTCCACACCTGGGTGTTCCGCGACCAGCGCGTGATCCGGGCAGGGCTTCCGGTGCTCGATTATCTCGACGGCGCCGCGCTCGGCAGCAATGGCGGCACGCCCGCGCACAAGCTCGAATTCCAGAGCGGAATCCAGCGCGACGGCTATCGGCTGCGGCTCGAGGGCAGCTGGGAGAGCGGCACCGAAGTGACGACCGGCGTGCTGGGCAGCACCGACCGGCTCGATTTCGGCAGCCTGACAAAGATCAATCTGGTCGCGCAGGCCGATCTCGGCCAGCAATTCGATCTGCTGCTCAAGCATCCGTGGCTGCGCGGGACCCGCGTCAGCTTCCGCGTCGACAATCTGTTCGACGCGCGGCGGCGGGTGACCGACGGAACGGGCGAAACGCCGCCGGCTTATGAGCCCGATCTGCTCGACCCCACCGGCCGCGTGATCCGGCTCAGCATCCGCAAGCAGTTCTTCTAGCGCGCAGCGAGCGTCGGCTGGCGCATCCCGCGCCCGAAGCCGCTGCCTTTGTCCTGGTCCATGATCCGGCGATAGAGCAGGGTGATCGACACCCGGCGGTTGCGCGGATCGGTGGGGGCATCGACGATCAGCGGCTCGCGATCGGCAACGCCTTCGATCCGCTCGAAGCGCATCTCGGGTACCCCGCCGCCCGACAGCCGGCGCCGCGTGGCCTCGGCGCGGCCGCTGGAGAGCATCCAGTTGTTCATGTTGCGCGGATCGCCATAACCGAGGCTGTCGGTATGGCCGCGGATCATGATCGGGTTCTCCATCCCGGCGATGCTCTCGGCGATCGTGCCGATCAACGCGCTGGCGTCGGTGACCAGAGCCGTCGTGCCGATGTCGAACATCGAATAATTGGCGTCGTCGAGCAGGTCGATCCGCATCCCGTCGCGAGTCGCGACGAAGCGGATATGCTTGGCGAGCTTGGCCAGCTGCGGCCGCGCGCGCATCTTGTTCTGGATTGCCTTGGCGGTCTGGTTGAAATTCTTCTGGTCCTGCGCCTCGAGCGCGCGCTGGTCCTTGAGCGTGCCCTTCTCGCCGGTGCCGACCTGCTTGCCGCCGACCCCGCCCACGGGGACCGTCATTGACTTGGTGCCGGTCTGCGACGCCTTGTTGGGGTAATTGTCCTTGGCGTTCAACGCGTCGCCGCCGAACAGTCCGTTCGAACCAGCGCTGTTCTGGCGCAGCTCGACGAGGGTCGGCGCGAAATAGTCGGCGAGCGCCTTGCGCTGTTTCTCGGTCGTCGCGCCGAGCAGCCACAGCAACAGGAAGAATGCCATCATCGCAGTCACGAAATCGGCATAGGCGACCTTCCACGCACCGCCGTGATGGCCGCCATGGCCCTCGACATAGATCTTCTTGACGATGATCCTGGGCGGCTGGTTCGATCCGTGGGGCGCACGTGCTGCCATTATGCGACTCCCGTCGCGCGGTGCCCGCCCTCACCCCCACCCGGCCACCCATGAGAGTAACCTGGTTGGGTGGCCGGGTGGGGGTGAGGGCCGGTACCGTACGTCATGACGTCAGCGTCCGCGCAGGCCGTCGAACACTTCGCCGAAATTCGGCTGGTTGGCGTGGGCGATGCCCGAGCGCGCGGCCTCGATCACCAATGGCTGCGGATGGCCATGGAGCGAGGCGATGATGATCTGCTTGACCGTGTGGTAGATCGCCGCATCGGCATCGATCACCTGCTGGAGCCGGGTCGCGAGTGGGCCGACGATGCCGTAAGCGAGCAGCACGCCCAGAAAGGTGCCGACCAGCGCCGATCCGATCATCCCGCCGAGGATGCTCGGCGGCTTGTCGATCGAGCCCATCGTTTTGACCACGCCGAGCACCGCCGCGACGATGCCGAGCGCCGGCAGCGCATCGGCGAGGCCCTGCAGCGTCGTCTGCGGCCCCTGCACTTCGTGGTGGTGATTCTTGATCGAATTATCCATCACCTCTTCGACGGCGTGGACGTCGAGCGTGCCCGACGAGACGACGACGAGCCGCAGCGTATCGGTGATCAGGTTGATCAGCGTGTGGTCGGCGAGGAGGCGCGGATATTCGGCGAAGATCGCCGACGACTTCGGATCCTCGACATGCGGCTCGAGCGCGATCGGCCCTTCGGTCCGCAGCATCTTCATCAGCTTCGAGACGAGGAAGATCGTGTCGAGATAATCCTGCTTCTTGTATTTCGGGCCTTTGACGACCTTCATGAAGCCGCTGCCCAGCGCCTTGAGCTCCTTGGTGGAATTGCCGATGATCAGCGCGCCGATCGCGGCGCCGCCGATGATCAGCATCTCGTGGGGGAGGGCGTGGAGCACGGGCCCGAGCGCGCCGCCGGTGATGACGAACCCGCCGAACACCATCGCGATCAGGACGACAAAGCCGATCAGCACGAACATGCGACTAAACTTCCCCCTGTGCCGTCACTCGGCCACTCATTTTGGTAAACGACCGCTTCGCCGTAAGTTTGAGCGGAAAAACGCGCCCTTGGGCGGGCGAGCTCAGAGATAATCGAACAGCGACAGGCTGGAGAGCTTGGAGAAGCTCGCCTGCGTCGCCTGCAGGATCGTCAGTGTCTTCTGGAGTTCGGTGACCGCGACGGTGACGTCGGTATCCTCGAGCGCCGAGCGCACGTCCTCGCGCGCCTCGCCCGCCGCGGTCAGCCGCTCGGTGTCGAGTTCGAGCCGGGCAGCGCGTGCGCCAGCCGATGCCCGCGCCAAGGTCACGCTCTCCAGCGATCCCTTGATCCCCGACAGCGCATTATTGGCCGCCGCCTTGACGTCGCCACCTGCTTCCAGCGCGGCAGCGAAATCTGCGAGCACGGCGAACATGTCGCTCCCGCCCGCGGCGAAGGCGCGCATTCCGGTCACCGTGCCTTGCACGCCGGTACCCTCGCCGATCGGGATCGCCGAGGGTTCGCCGGTGCCGGCGAAGTCGATCGATCCGTCGGTATCGCGGATATAGGCGACGTCGCCGGTGGCGCCGCCGAACAAGGGCTGGCCGCGTACGTCCCTGGTATTGGCCAATCCGAAAAGCGTGTCGCGGATGGATTCGAGCTCCTTGCCGATCGCCGCGCGGTTGGTGTCCGAAAGCGTGCCGTTCGACGCTTGAGTGGCGAGCTCCAGCGCCCGCGTAAGCTGCGCCTCGACGCTCTCCAGGGTGGTATCGGTCTGGGCGAGCAACCCCTGCGCCATGCCGATATTGGCGGCATAGGCACCGTCGTTCGCGCTCTGCCGGCTGATCCCCTGTAGTCGCAGATAGGCCCCCGGATCGTCCGAGGGCGCGAGCAATTTCTTGCCGGTGGCGATCTGGATCTGGATCCGGTCGGCATCGGCGGTCAGCCGCGTCATCAGCGACGCGGGACGGTTATAGAGCTGCGAAGTCGCGACGCGCATGGTCAGCCTCACCGGATCTCGAGGATGGAATTGAGCGTTTCGCGCGCGATCTGGATCACGCGACTCGACGCCTGATAGGCTTGCTGGAAGCGGATCAGATCGACCGCTTCCTCGTCGACATTGACTCCGGTTGCGGCGGCGCGCTCGGCAACTGCCGAATCGCGCATCGCGGTCTGCGCTTCGGCCACCGACTTGCGTGCCGAAAGCGCGGCGGCATTCGCCGATGTGACGCTGGCGATCGTGTCCTCGAAGCGGCCGCTGCCGCGCAGCGTCTCCAGCCCGGCGAGATTGCCATTGTCGCGAATGCCTTTGCCGGGCGCCGCCGCGGCGATGCCGCGCGGATCCTCGAGCACGAGGCTGAGCTTGTAGGCCGGGTCGCCGAGCGCGAACATCGGCGCGCCGGCGTTGCCGTCGAGATCCTCGCCTGCGGCCTGCACCGTATTGGCGCCCTCGGCGAACGCCATGGCGAGCCTGTTCACTTCGTCGAGCGCGCCGGCGATCCGCTCGGCGCCCTCGGCGAAGCCGGCGAGGACACCCCCGCTCGGAAAGGTTGCGCTGCCCTCACCCTGGAAGTGCAGCGTATAGGCGACGAGCCCCTCGTCGCTGCGCTTGTAGGTGATCGCGCCGGTATTCTCGCCCTGGACCAGCAC
>Ga0247823_10004651_pt1 | contig 10974 bp, 18 predicted proteins | sample 13C_PalmiticAcid_2_FD_192426 | JGI IMG/M metagenome (GOLD analysis project Ga0247823, IMG submission 192426) | Soil microbial communities from agricultural site in Penn Yan, New York, United States - 13C_PalmiticAcid_Day30 | ecosystem: Environmental > Terrestrial > Soil > Agricultural land...
GCGTCAAGGCCGGCTTTATGAGCAAAAGCCAGGAGAACTTGGAGCAGGCCAGCAAGGCCGTCGGCGCTGCCTGCCGCGCTCTCGTCCGCCAGGTGCAGAGCATGATCAAGGACCGCAGTGCCGAGGAAGACCAGGTCGACTACTCCAAGTTGGGCGCGCACGAGTTCAAGGTGCGCGAGATGGAGCAGCAGGTATGTAATCAGATTTTTTTCTTCGAGTCCGCCCGCACCATTTGCTAACCATCTTCTTGCAACTCAGGTCGAGATCCTTCAGCTGGAGAACGCTCTGTCGTCTGCCCGACACCGGCTGGGCGAGATGCGCAAGATCTCATACCAGGAGGAGTAGAGATACCGAGCGAGGAGCCTGAGTGGATCGGAAGGTGTCGTGGGGGCGGGGAGGCAGCGCTTGATTCCTATTCGACTCTATTTCGCCGTGTTTAGTTTGAGCAACTCATTGGAGACTTTTTCTTCGGCGATTCCGTTTGTCCCTTAGGGCTGACAATGTTTAGTGGTCGGGTGTTGAGCTTGGGATCCCTTGCAACTGCAAGAACAGCAAACATCGAGCAACAAGCCTGGATGACCAGAGCAAGCAGTCCGATCGGGGACAGGACTCTGTTGCCTGTCTGCAAGGGTGGGTGTCCGGCGGCTCCAGCCACACTGCATCATCATCCAAGCCGTTGCAGTTACCCCTGTGCCGAGGTGGGGGTTCGTCAGCCTAGCCCTGGGCTTTCAGCCCCGCATTCCAAACCCCGCCAGCCTGCAAGCCGATGCCGGTCTCGTGAAGCCATAGACCACAACCCAACTGCCCAGGCCACACCAGGGGTTCCGGGGGTTCCTGGTCAGATTCGCACACCCTCCTCAAGCTAGAACGTCCAACTTTCCAACTTTCAACGGCGATGCGGCAGCATGGAAGACGTCACCAACCTCGATGCTAACTCTCCTCCGGACACAGTACGTAAGTACTGGGCTGTCTGCGTGACTCTTCCACCCCGCACTGCGTCGTGTTTGCTTCGCTTAGTCGTCAGCTGGAGGAAAAAAGCAAACATTCTTGCCCAAACCCTAACCCTGTTTTTCCCTCCCTGCAGCGCCAGATCCCTGAAGATCCGATCTCGCGAGAAGCCTTGGAATATGAGCCTGATCCCAGCTGTGCCAGAAAAAGCGATCACCTCCCAACTCCTTACCACCATTCGTATTTGCATCCCCTAGCGCTGCATGCCCTGACAGTCACAAGCACACGCAGCCCTCACGTCACACAAGAGAGCGGGAGACGCGGAAAGAGCAAGGGGAAACCCGGTCCGTCCGCTGCAGGGTGGATCAGCCCGCCCAAGCCCCAGATTGGGCAAACGAACGACCCTGCGGCTGATCCGAGGTTGGTGCAGATCGCCGTGCATTAGCGTGTGGAACCCTGCTGCTTAAATCGACGACAGGTCGCAATCCAAGACATCCCTTGCAGGAAGGAAAAGTGCCAGTCTGAGCCGTTGATTCACTGTGCTGTGTGCTATGTACTCCTGACGGCGATAACGGGGGAAGAAGATCCTCTAATGTACCTAGATACATACGAAATGGAGAGAAAAAAGGGAAAAGTGTCCGCAGAGAGAGAAGACTTGGATGGGGGGGTGGAGTTGTCAAAGAAAGACCTGTATGTCACCTCCTCCTTGTCCTTTGTCCTGTATTCTCTCCGTATAGCGCGAGCTGGGAAAACTTGACCGGTGGAAACGGTGGCGACAGGGCTGGGGGTGCTTTGAAGGAGCGGCCTTGCATGCGTTCTTTGCTCGGCAGCAGAAACGGCCGGCAGAGACATTAGGCATGCTGCCGCAAGCCACTCGGATACGAAGTGCTGGCTGCTCGCACGGTACCGCGGAATTGACGAATGAGATGTCGGGGGTGTTCCCGTCGGATTGCTTTGCCCTGCCGCTGGCAGTCGGGTTGCCACAGGAGTTGTCGGCTGACCCCCGCCATTGCTTTGATTCCGCGAGTATTGGTGAGGGTGGGGGTTTGGTGCTTTGGGCGACGGCTCCAGCTGCAGCGGATTCATGTCGAGTCAGAAGGGAACATGGCCTGCTCGGACTGCAGCAACTTGGAGAGATCAATTGAAGCCTGCAATTTAGTTAGCAAGACGAGTCCGCTGAGTGTAAATTGAAAATAATCGGGACTAGCGGGTTCTTACCGGGTGCGCCATTCTCCATGCCCATCGGGAAGAACTGGTTTCCAAGATTGCCCTGGTTGCCCAGATTCGCAGCCCCATCGCGAAAGATCTGGTTGAGCATCGCATCGAGCTCTGGGTCCTCGTCTTGAACCATGAACATCGGCTCATTCGCCGAAACTGCGCCCAAGTCGGAGAGTTGATGGACCGAGACGCCCTGGGTGATGAGCGGGTGCGCCGCGGGCACCTGAAAAAGCGCCGACATGGCGAGATGAGGATTGTTCTTGGCGAACTGGCGAAATCCGTCCATGGTGTTGGTCGGCTTGGCCGGCGCTCCGGGCTGTGTGTTGACGCAAATAACGTCGTTGCTCGGGCCCGAAAGTTTGGCGATGATGGGGAGTGGATCGGAGACCGGCAGCCCGTGGTTCAGGCAGTTCATGAACAGGCCGAGCGCGTTCATCGGCTGCACATAGCTCTGGACCACCCGGGTCGCGGTGCGCTCCAGCTTGTGCGTGCCGTCGTCAAGTTTGACGAGCTCCCAGCCAAGGGCCGCCAGGTAGTTATCGCGAACAACGATCCCCAGCTGCTTGATGGAGAAATTGATCCAGCTCTGCAGCGAGACGTTCTCGTTTGACAGAAAATCTCGGATCGCCGAGTACACCGCACACATGAAATGCCACCTTTTCTGAAAAGGTCCTTCTACCAGAGCATCGCCATGATGGGCGACTCCTTCTTCTGCGGGGCCCAAAAGCGAGGGGTAACCAACTTAGTTGTTATCAAATCTACCTAATGTCTCATGTCCTAAATAGTGTGACAACGGGTAAATAGCCCAGTTCTGCGCAGTCACTCCCTGCTCGTGGGTCATCCCCTCGCATCTCGAGCCAGGGATTTTCTCTTGGAACGCCAGCATTGGGAGGGCAGTTCAACGTTTTGGTACAGTCGTTATGTTCCGAACCAAGCTTCATCATGTCACACCTCAGTCTTGCTTTGAAATCTTGAGCGAATCTTGCCTTGCACAGCGACCGAATTCTAAACGGAACTGCTTCCCTGAGAAGAAACCGTTGGCTTCCACCAGGGCGTCACTTGATCCGCCATTGCAATCGCCTGAAATATTGCCCGGTTTATACCACTTTGGTTTAAAACACGGTTGAGTATCAAAAAACCCAATGGAACGGTGGTACCCAGAAGGTTGTCCCAGTGACTGCTGAATTCCCTTGGGATTTGCAAGGAACTGGGGATACACGACTAGCATTGACGACTGGGGTCACCACATTCAACACCTTTATTCTGATCTATTGTGGTCTCTCAGAATGACTTTGAAATGAAGCTCTCAAATCCGTAGCACTGCCTAACCTGGGGTTTAAGGTGCAGTTCACAGCGAGAGAAACTGCACGGTTGTCCAGGATCTGACTGTCATCAAAACGCAAAGTAGAAGCACAGGCAGTACCTCTCTCTTCACTTGCGGATATGGCATGATGATTGGGTTCAGAGGGTGGGCAAAAGGGAGTGGTTTGCGTACCTTCCCTCACTGGTGCTTATTGAAAACTTCGAGTAGACCTGAATAGCGGGAACAGCTATTGACGGCCTATTGTGGCTAGGGTTTGAATAAACTTGAATAAAGAATCCCCGAGCAGCCCGCATCTGCCCCGCCCTCTTTTCCTCTCTTTCACGCCCTCGCAAAAAACCCCAGCCTTTTCACCACACCCCTCTCTTTTCCAAATTCCTCCCACACTCGGAAAGCGACCTTCCTCTCCCTCCAACAAATTTTTTTCTTCCACGATTCAACAACACCACAACATCGGCGCCTCCCAGCTTGGAGGTTTTCGGTCAGTCGCTGCCCATTCTCTCTTCTTTGTTCTTTTCCCTCCTCGTCTCTTTGCATCGACCACATCCACTCCGTAAGTACTTCTCACGACCGTCGACCTCATCTCAACAATTTCCATCCGTCAACATCGCAAACGACCACGGGCAAAATGGCAGCTCAACCCCAACCCCTCGACCCCATGATGGCCAAAATTCTGGGCCAGAAGTACTGGAATCATTTCGCCATCCAGCTTGGTCATTGGAACGCCATGAAAGTCATCATCATGGATGACGAGGTGTTTCATGAAATGGCCACCCCGGTCAAGATTGAGCTTGCTCGCGAGATGTGGTAAGTTTCTCATTTCAGCTGCAGTCGGACCGACCTCAATTGACATTCGCATCAGCAAGTTTCTCAATGAGGACGTGATGTATGCTCGGGACGCCGACAATTCCCAGGTCTGGATTCTCGGACCCAAGAGAGTCATGCGCCCCGACATCACCGTTGTCGGCAACATTCCCATTTGGGACCCGAAAAGGAAGCATGTCCCCCCTCCGGAGATCAAGATCCCTCGCCCTCCCAATGCCTACATCCTCTATCGCAAGGACAAGCACAACGAGGTCAAGGCCGAGAATCCCAACCTGCACAACAATGAGATCTGTAAGTCGCTGTGCCATTTTTTCAGTCTCACTCACTGACCCTTCCCAGCGGTCATCACCGGCGCCATGTGGAAGGGCGAATCTCCGGAGGTTCGGGCCAAGTATCATCAGAAGTCCTTGGACATCAAGGCTCAGCTGCTGGCACTCCACCCTAACTACCGCTATGCGCCCCGCAAGTCGTCGGAGATTCGTCGCCGTGCGCCTCGTCGCTCTGCCAATTCTCATCTCCAGCCCGGTTCGCCTGCCCATGCTCAGCCCTTCCAGCACAATGCGCACAATAGACCCGAGGTCAACAACATGAAGGCCGGGCTTAAAGCCACCAGCGAGATTACCCGCCACATCCCCGGCGCTCAGCAGTTCCTGCCCCCGGTTGTGGCCCCTGGCTGGAACCCTTATCACCTGTTGCCTGGCGCCACCTCCCCTGCCGAGGTCTCTTCGATTGAGGAGGATCTCGCTGAGGATCTCGACGTGGAGATGGCGGTCCAGCAGGCCGCCACTGGCGAGGCCATGAACATGAACAACGACCAGGACTTTGCCGCCAGCGTTGAGGAGTTGATCGACAACTGGGACATTGAGGCGGACTTGGCTCAGATGCTCGCTGAGATCTGAGCAATCCCCTCTTCGGCAATCAGCAGCCTCCGCATGAACAGCATGCACCTCCACGAGGAGACCCATGAAGCCGCGACATTTCGGTTCGTGCAATTGAGCAACACCAGCAGAGGAAGCACAAAACCCAGAAATCCCCCGAAAAAAAATTGAAAACACAAAACACAAAAAGGTCAGTGATCACTTCCATGCCTCAGCGTGCCCAGCCCGAAACCAATCTATGGCGACATGATGCTGACATCCCATTCGCGACAGATTGCAATACCCTCGTCCTGCCCTTCGCCAATCTCCGACTCGACCGCATCCCCATGGTCTGAGTCGCTGGAGCGGCAAGCTGCGACACTGTTTTTCCGCTCGACGTTTTCACCAAGCCTTTTCACCACCATGCAACATCAGCCTCATAATTGTTTGTTGGAGGGACACCGCCAGCATTGATGGTCACTCGTGCTATACCCTGTGATTAAGTTCTCTGGGGAGGAACACTCGACGATGGACTCTAGGACTAGGTTCTTGGAGACGAACTTCTGGGATTGAGTTCTTGGAGGGGGAAGAAGTCGGAATGGGATGGTCCAAGGTACTGATACCGTTTCGGGAGCTGTTTGTTTGTCATTTGGGATGGTGATGGAGGCTTTTCGGGGTTGATGGAACGGAGCCGCGAGGCCTCGGAACTTAGATAAAACCCCAAGAGAATTAAAAAAAGAAACATATTTAAATGTTTTCTCCACCTGGTGCGTGAGTGTTGCGACTGTACTTGCGATAACACCGCTCTTGCGAGCCGCGAAGCGTCGCCTTCCTCCATGCTTCCCGGCCTCCTTGAGACGCTCAGTAACCAGAATCATCGCGGCCCCAGGCAAACTGTTGTTGCGCCCGCCAACCCTGACCAGTGAGCATCACAACAATGCGAGAGCGCCAGATAAGCAATCTGTACCCAGGAACGCAATTACAGGAAACCATCGCGAGAAGCGGGATATCCACGGAAGGAGAGATTCGGACACGTCAACCTGTCTCGCGCGATCATGGACACAGTCGAGGAACATGGGCACAAGGGTGACTGGACCAGAAGGGAACTTTGCCAGAGCACCTGTCAATTGAGTTCATTGCTGACTAGAGATGGAGCCAAGCTAGCAAGTCTATTCGGTGCCAGGAAGCTCAAGGGCATCGTGTCCGAAAGTCCAGCCATTCCTCCGTCATCTTCCCCGATCTCATGACCCACGACTGAGCTTCCGCCCAACCGACCGAGTCAAGACCTGCCCAAGCAGCAGCCAAGCAAGTGAACGCGAGAACGATACCCCCAGCTCCCCGGCTGGGTTTACTGCCGGCCATTCCAATCGCTGCTCCAGATGAAGGTCCGGCAACGGAACTCCGTTCCTTGCTCTTTGTCCCCCGAGGGACCCAACGGACGAGCGCACATGAAGAAGGATCTGCCTGTGACGGTGTCAGCCGGACTGGAAGAGGAAAACAACAATGGATGGAATGACACATTGGATACTGGGGCGAAGAGAAGAGGCGGAATGAGAGTTGTGAAATGGGGGTGCAGATATGCGGTTGGGAGGCAAAGGAGATGGGAGCAGCAACGGGCAAGAAAAATACATACCGCAGTTGATGCCGGCCTTCTTGGTGACCAGCATCTGGCAGTCATCTCCATGCTCGCACCTGGGGACGACTCGCTTGCCGAGCAGCTTCGACCAGGACTCTTTCGCTTCGATGGGGTCAAACACCTTCTCTGTGGAGGAACTCTCGGGTTTGGGGTTTTCCTTGACGGTGTTCTGAATGCCAGCCGCTGTGACGGGTCCGCTGCTTGATTTGCTGTTATGAGAGATCTCCTTTGAGATCGGTTTTGGGGAGCTGTTCCCAGTTGGGGTCAGCCCCTCAGTATTCGTGTCATCTGCTTCACTGGCAGGATTGGAATCTCGCGTCGGAGTCTTTGGCTTGAAGAATCCCTTGAGGCTGCTCTGTGACTTGCCCAGTGTGGATTTTGTTGAACTCTCCCTGTTCAGGGCAACCTTTCCCTTCTTTTGAGGTCGAGTCTGGGACGGGGACGGCTCTGCCTGCCGTTTCGCTGTCAGGGGTTTCTGGGGAGATGCTGATGTGCTGCTGTGGAAAGGTGCGTTGTTCACCGTCGCCGATGATGTTGCTTGGCTCGCCGATTGCGACGCCGGGACTGTCCCGTCCCGTGGGGGCTTGCTATCTTCCGCACCAGCTGCACCGTTGAGAATACTGGGATTCTCTTGATTGATTGCCTGCGTTGGTGTGTGATCTGACTTGGTGGTCGGGATGGCCTTCTTGAAGAACATATCCCGGATACTCTGCCGGCGGTCGAACTCGGGAATGAGTTTTGCCGACGTGGGTAGAAGATCCTTGGCGGACCACTCTCGCTGCCGTTCTCCGCCTTTGAACATGCCTGGCGGATTCATGACATCTTCAATACGGAGCTTGGTGCCATCGAGACTGACTGTGTCACCAATGGTAGCGAATACGGGGCAGTGGTCGGACCCCAGCAGGCCCTCTTGGATGTTGGAGTCGATGAACCAGTCCTTGATTGCAGCGCTGCACAGAACGTAATCTATCCGACTCCCAAAGTTGCCTGGCCGCGCATTCTTCCTGGTCTCCCAGCAGGTGTACATGCCTGCACGAGTGGGATGGAACTCCCTGCAGAGGTCCCAGAGAACGGGCTCCTCGCGCCCTTCATCCTTCTCTCCTTCGACACGCCCTCCAAACACCAAGTGATTGAAGAAGCGCCGCGTTGGAGTCGACAAGAATTCGGTGAGTGTCATGCCCTCCTTGCGCAGGCGTTCTGCCAAGCCAGCGGTGTCCATTTCAGAGCGGACGATGTTGAGGTCGCCGCAGAGAAAGACTTGCTTCCCCATCGCAACCAGGTTGCGAACCCGTACGTCGATGGCATCGATGTACGCCTCGCGGAACTCTGTTCTTGTCTCGTCTCGGGTCGCAGGGCTGTAGAGTCCAATGAGAACAAAAGCAGGGAACTCCAGGATCACGCAACGGCCTTCAGAGTCGAGGGTTTGCTCGTCGACGGAGTCGGAAAGTTGTCCAGGGGCCGGGTACCCGCCAATTTGTTGGTCTGTAGGGAGGTCCCTGAACTTGGTAGAGGAGTTCGGGGAACAAAGAGCGCCCGTGATGCCCTCTTCTGCGCGGATCGGGCAGCATTTGGAAGAACGGGTATAGATGGCAACGCCAGAATATCCTTGCTACGGGGTTAGCAAGGGCCACGCCAGCGGAGATCGCCTCGGATTGTCGAACCTTTCTTGTACTTGGGGAGACTGAAAAAGACGTCCCAGCCCGGAACTAGGACCATGTCATCTCTGAGATCCTTCCGCTGGATCTTGGTCTCCTGCATCACAACAATGTCCGCCTCCAGCGTGTCAAACATGGCCTGCAGACGGTCAGTTTGGCAGGCCTGTCGAAGCAGAAACCAGGTGAGGCCGTACCTGGAATGTGCGGTTCTCCCGCCACGGCTGATACCCAAACGGATTTCGTATGCCATTGACTGCAAAGGCATCAGTAACAAGAAGGAGCACGGCGATGGCCGGAGCAAGCATGTCTCACCGTTCCATGTCGTGATTCGAAGCGGCATCTTGGCTTGCCTCGATCCTCCTGTTGCGATCGCTGTGTTGTGGGTTCTTTCAGGGTGGATGTTGCCACGGGATCACATCAAAACCCCGAAATAATGTTTGCGGAGTTCGAGAATGGTGAACGTGCGCTGAGTCGAGCAGACCATGGGCGAACAAATCCCAGGTTTCAAGGGCTCAAAAGAACGAGAGTCGACGCATTCACGGTCGCAAACTCAAGACGGTGTAATCGCTCCTTTCCCATTCTGGAAACGCATCACTGAGCACTCGCCTTCTGGTTGGAAAATAGCCTCCCGGTGGCTTTAATCTTGTCTCCTTTGATCCTGGGCGCAACAGGCGATTGTTGCCCCAATGCTGTCCTTCCTCCGACACGTCCAACCAACTTGCAAGACGGGCAGGTGTCACGAACAACTGCACCGCCTGCTGGTCGCGCGGTCACCTGACCTGCGCCAAACGATGTCATTTCCTGCTTGGCGAGCAGCTGGCTCGTGCGCAGGGAAGCTCCCACACAAACCCGAGGTCTAACCGAAAAATGAGCTGATCGGGGTCTGACCTCACACCAGCCAGCGGAGCTCAGCCAAAAGCGGGTCAATTGCTTCATCCATCTCTGCTTGCCTCGGACAGCTCCCACCACACGGCAATTGACACTCCGCACCACCACGAATCGAGCCGCCGTCGAAGCACTCCCACCACCATGTTTGCCCAGCGCCAGGTTGCCCGCGCTGCCCAGCGCTACGCTGCTCAGTTCCGCGCCCAGGCCCAGCGCCGCTTTGCCAGCCACGAGACCGAGAACCACTTCATCCGCGAGCGCCGCCACGTCAAGGAGCACGCCGGTGCCACCACCGGTACGGACACCCCCGGTTCACATGATATCAATTGACTGGAAAGCTAACCGGCAAGCAGAGCTGTGGCGCAAGATCTCCCTCTAGTATGCCACCTCCATCTCACCCCTATCCCCGATGCGTGGTTTTCATGATCCCTTCCGGTCTCCATGTGTCCGAGCCGACGACCTTGCCTTCGGCGATACGAAAAAGAGAGGAGCTTTAGTAGCTCTATGGCAGCGAGACCAGGATGGAGAGAACCAGGACACATGGAGAACCACGACAGTCAACCACAAAACGGAGCTGACTCAGACACCCAAACAGTGCCATCCCTCCCTCCCTCCTCCTCGCCGGCCTGAACGCCTACAACCTCTGGAACGAGCATTGGGAGCACTGGTCGCACATGCCCCCTCTTGAGGAGCGCGTCGAGTACCCCTACCAGAACATCCGCACCCGCAACTTCCCCTGGGGCGACGGTGACAAGGTATGTTCGACCCCCAACAGGCATCTCCTGACCTGCCAGCGGATTGTGTGATCATTAAGCTAACAGCCGCCAACAGACCATCTTGTACGTACACTCATCAAGTCTCCGCCACAAAGGCTGGGGACGAGACACCGGACACACACAATGGAATGAAATGCTAACCCTGTGACGCAGCTGGAACGACGACGTCAACTACCACAACAAGGACAAGACCACCTAAGTGGGAAGACGATGGCCAATTCCACTTGTCGTTAGAGGAGGACCGGGCGACAACGGAGGTGTACACGTAGACGGAGCGAGAAGAGCAACACAAGCGGACTGTACATGTTTCCTAGAGTCGTAAGAACCAGGTCCCAGTAATGGGAGCCTCTTTTTGTGATAGACCTGCCGTATTGTTCGTGTGTGGCCCGTGTTTTGTGTTTGCCCGGTCTCGATTTGACAGACACATGCTTGACGTTTCTTGCATGGAGTAGCTGCGCAAAAACGAAACACGTCTCTCGCAACTGCATCGGTAAAAGCTAACAAACATCCCACCCACTCTCCAGTCATGGCAACGAATTAAGCCTGAGACGTCTGGGTTGACCATCACTCTTCCTTTTACGTCGCCAGAGTCAGCACTAGACATCGCCCATCTATGATCCTGCTGCCATCCGCGACTCTCAACACTCACCCGCCCCTGACAGTCCCAGCACTACCCCTTCCTAGCCACTTCTTCCTCCCATATTCCCAGATACGTATCCGCGCAAGTTTCAGCCCGCACAAGATCCCCTTCCGCCCTAAACAACGCCGCCTTCTTCGCCATCATCTCACACTTCTTGTCCACATCCTCCACAGCCGAGAAGCACTCAAACGCCGAGTCCAGGTTCCGGTGGAC
>Ga0247823_10004654_pt1 | contig 10967 bp, 13 predicted proteins | sample 13C_PalmiticAcid_2_FD_192426 | JGI IMG/M metagenome (GOLD analysis project Ga0247823, IMG submission 192426) | Soil microbial communities from agricultural site in Penn Yan, New York, United States - 13C_PalmiticAcid_Day30 | ecosystem: Environmental > Terrestrial > Soil > Agricultural land...
AGGGCGCGCTGGAACTGCTGGGCATTCCCTACACCGGCCCGGGTGTGATGGCCTCGGCCGTGGCCATGGACAAGCTCATGACCAAGCGCATCTGGCTGGCCGAGGGCCTGGCCACGCCGGCCTGGCGCCAGGTGCGCAGCGCGGCCGACACGCGCGCCGCTTTCGAGGCCCTGGGCTCGCCCATGATCGTCAAACCCGTGCGCGAAGGCTCCACCATCGGTCTCACCAAGGTGATGGGTGCCGACCAGTGCGAGGCCGCCTACGCGCTCGCCGCCAAGCAGGACCCGATGGTCATGTGCGAGCAGTTCATCGCCGGCGACGAGGTCACCTGCCCGGTACTGGGCACGGGCGACTCGGCCCGCGCCATGCCGGTCATCCGCATCGTGGCGCCCGAGGGCAACTACGACTACCAGAACAAGTACTTCACCGACGACACGAAGTACCTGGTGCCCTGTGGCCTGCCCGAGGGCGAAGAGGCCGCGATCCAGGCACTGGTGCTCAAGGCCTTCCGCACGCTGGACTGCCGCGGCTGGGCGCGCGCCGACGTGATGATCGACGCCGCCACGCGCAAGCCTTACTTGCTGGAGATCAACACCTCGCCCGGCATGACCGGCCACTCGCTGGTGCCGATGTCGGCGCGCGCGGCCGGCATCTCCTACGAGGACCTGTGCGTTCAATTGTTGGCCACGGCCAGCCTGGACAACGCCTGAGCCGTTCACCATGCCCACCACCACCGACATGCCCCTTGACGTGAAGCTGATGGCCCTGGCCACCCAGCTTCTGCTGGGCGTGTTCGCGTTGCTCGCGCTCGGCGCCATCGGCACCTGGGCCGTGCGCCACCCGGCGTGGACGGTCAAGGGCATCAGCGTGCACGGCGACGTGGCGCACCAGAACGCTGTGGGCCTGCGAGCCCAGCTCGCCACGCAGATGCGCTCGCGCCTGTCGTCGAGCTTCCTCACCGTCGACCTGGAGCAGGTGCGCCAGATGTTCGAGCAGGTGCCCTGGGTGCGCCGCGCCGTGGTGCAGCGCGAGTTTCCCAACCGCCTGCGCGTGACCCTGCAGGAGCACGACGCCGTGGCCTGGTGGGGCGAGGAAGGCTCGGGCGAACTCGTGAACTCGCACGGCGAGGTATTCGAGGCCAGCCCCGACGACGTGGACGGCCTGCCCGAGCTGGCCGGCCCCGACGGCCGCGCGGCCGACGTGCTGGCGCTGCACCAGACGCTGCAGGCGCAGTTCGCGCGTCTCGAGCTCGGCCTGGAACGGCTGGAGCTGGGCGAGCGCGGCGGCTGGCGCGCGCGCCTGCACAGCGGCGCGGTCATCGAACTGGGCCGCGGCACGCCCGAGGAACTGCAGGCCCGCGTGCAACGCTTCGTCGGCACGCTGCCGCAGATCACCGAACGCTACGCGGGGGCGTTGCAGACGGTGGACCTGCGCTACCCCAATGGCTACGCCCTGCGTGTGCGCGGCGTGACCACCACCAACGACCAAGCCACACCCAACACACCTTCGAACCGGTAACGACCACACCATCATGCCCAAGGAATACAAGGACCTCGTCGTCGGACTCGACATCGGCACCGCCAAGATCATGGTGGTGGTGGCCGAGGTGCAGCCTGGCGGCTCGCTCAAGCTCGCCGGCCTCGGCGTGGCCGCGAGCCATGGCTTGAAGCGCGGCGTGGTGGTCAACATCGACGCGACGGTGCAGAGCATCCAGCAGGCCCTCAAGGAAGCCGAGCTGATGGCCGACTGCCGCATCGCGCGCGTCTACACCGGTATCACCGGCAGCCACATCCGCGGCATCAACAGCAGCGGCATGGTGGCCATCAAGGACCGCGAGGTCAGCGCCACCGACGTGGCGCGCGTGATCGAGACCGCCAAGGCCATCAACATCTCCACCGACCAGCGCCTGCTGCTGGTGGAGCCGCAGGAGTTCGTGATCGACGGCCAGGAAGTGAAGGAGCCGATCGGCATGAGCGGCATCCGCCTGGAAGCCAAGGTGCACATCGTCACCGGCGCGCAGAGCGCGGCCGAGAACATCATCAAATGCGTGCGCCGCTGCGGGCTGGAGGTGGATCAGCTCATGCTCAACCCCCTGGCCAGCAGCCAGGCCATCCTGACCGACGACGAGAAGGAGCTGGGTGTGGCGCTGGTCGACATCGGCGCCGGCACCACCGACGTGGCCATCTTCTCGGGCGGCGCGATCCGCCACACGGCGGTGATCCCGATCGCGGGCGACCTCATCACCAGCGACATCGCCATGGCGCTGCGCACGCCCACCAAGGACGCCGAGGACATCAAGGTGGAGAGCGGCTGCGCCAAGCAACTGCTGGCCGACCCCGACACCCAGGTCGAGGTGCCGGGCCTGGGCGATCGCGGCCCGCGCCTGCTTGGCAAACAGGCCCTGGCCGGCGTGATCGAGCCGCGCGTGGAAGAAATCTTCTCGCTCGTGCAGCAGGTGCTGCGCGACAGCGGGCACGAGGAAATGCTCTCCAGCGGCATCGTGCTCACCGGCGGCAGCGCCGTCATGCCCGGCATGGTGGAACTCGGCGAGGACATCTTCCTCAAGCCCGTGAGGCGCGGCGTGCCCAACTACCACAGCGCGCTCTCAGACATGGTGGCGCAGACGCGCGCGGCCACGGTGATGGGCCTGCTCGAAGAAGCGCGCCTCGCGCGTGTGCGCGGACACAAGGTGGCGCAGAAGGCCGGCTCGGTCTCGGGCACCGTCGAGCGTGTAAAGAACTGGTTCATGGGAACGTTCTGATGGCAGCGACGATCCCCCTCACCACGCACGGTCCGCCCCAGTGGCGGCCGCCGGGGCGGCGCCGACGACGAGGACGGTGTGACGAACACACCGGACCTCCCGGATGACCCGAACCGTTTTCCCGATTTCCGTTTTCGCATTCAAAGCATCAAACAAAACTGGCAACTGCAAAGGAGCACCCAATGAGCATCGAAATGATCGAAGTTGAAGAATTCAACCTGGGCACGCAGATCAAGGTCATCGGCGTGGGCGGCGGCGGCGGCAACGCGGTCGAGCACATGATCGCCCGCCAGGTCCAGGGCGTGGAGTTCATCTGCGCCAACACCGACGCGCAGTCCCTGGCGCGCAGCGCGTCGCACAAGACGATCCAGCTCGGCATCACCGGCCTGGGCGCGGGCAGCAAGCCCGAGAAGGGCCGCGAGGCCGCCGAAGGCGCCGTGGACCAGATCCGCGAGGCCATCGAAGGCGCGCACATGCTGTTCATCACCGCCGGCATGGGCGGCGGCACCGGCACCGGCGCGGCCCCGGTGATCGCGCGCGTGGCCAAGGAGATGGGCATCCTCACCGTGGGCGTGGTCACCAAGCCCTTCGACTGGGAGGGCGGGCGCCGCATGGTCAACGCCGACCAGGGCCTGGCCGAGCTCGAGGCCAACGTGGACTCGCTGATCGTGGTGCTCAACGAGAAGCTGCTGGAGGTGCTGGGCGACGACATCACCCAGGACGAGGCCTTCGCGCACGCCAACGACGTGCTGAAGAACGCCGTGGGCGGCATCGCCGAGATCATCAACGAGTACGGCAACGTGAACGTCGACTTCGAGGACGTGCGCACGGTGATGGGCGAGCCGGGCAAGGCCATGATGGGCACCGCCACGGCGGCCGGCCCCGACCGCGCGCGCATCGCCGCCGAGCAGGCCGTGGCCTGCCCGCTGCTGGAGGGCATCGACCTGTCGGGCGCCAAAGGCGTGCTGGTGCTGGTGACGGCGGCCAAGGGCTCGCTGAAGCTGGCCGAGTCGAAGCTGGCGATGAACACCATCCGCGCCTACGCCTCGGCCGAGTCGCACGTGATCTACGGCGCCGCCTACGACGACAGCCTGGGCGACGAGATGCGCGTGACCGTGGTGGCGACGGGTCTGTCGCGCCAGGGGCAGCAACGCCGCCAGCCGCCGCTGCAGGTGCTGCGCACGGGCACGGACGACGTGCCGTTCAACGTGCCCACCGTGAACCAGGCCGTGGGCGGCCCGGGCGCGGGCTCGGCCCAGCCGGACTACCAGCACATGGCGGTGCCCAGCGTTTGGCGCACCAACCGCACGCAGGCGGCGGCCAAGGTGGACGCGCTGGCTTCGGGCGGCATGGACGACTTCGAGATTCCGGCGTTCCTGCGCAAGCAGGCGGATTGATTTCGAAGCACTTCGCTCGTGGCACCTCGCGCACGCTCGCGGTCGCGGGGTGCTCCACTCCACAGCTGTCCCCCGGACCGGGCTTTCAGCCCGGTCCTCCTCCTTTATGCCGCTGCGTGAAGCACCCCACACCCGCGAGCTGAAGCAACGCTCGAGTGCGCATGCGACGAGTGCCAACGAGGTCGTCGGTGATTGGGTGTCCGGCGTAGCGAAATAAAGGAGGAGGAGCGGAGTGCGTCAGCAATCCGCTCCGGGGGACATTCGCGGAGCCGGACACCCAAGCGCCGATGACCGGGTCCGCCGGAAAAAAAGCGCTTCGAGAACCTGAACCTATCAAGGCCATCGCCATTTGCAACCATGCTCTGGGGCCGTGAAAACTACAATCCGAGGATGCTCGCGCAACGCACCCTCAAATCCCTGACCAAGGCGGTCGGCGTCGGCCTGCACAGCGGTCAGCGCGTGGAGTTGACGCTGCGCCCCGCCGCCCCCGACACCGGCATCGTGTTCCGGCGCGTCGACCTGCCCGAGCCCGTGGACATCCCTGTCAACACCCTCGCCGTCAGCGACACGCGCCTGGCCTCCACCATCTCCAATGGCGGCGCCAAGGTCCACACCATCGAACACCTCATGAGCGCCTGCGCCGGCCTGGGGCTGGACAACCTGCTCATCGACATCACCGCCGAAGAGGTGCCCATCCTCGACGGATCGTCCGCCTCCTTCGTCTACCTGCTGCAAAGCGCCGGCATCGTGGCCCAGAACGCGCCCAAGCGCTTCATCCGCATCGTCGAGCCCGTCGAGGTGCGCGAGGGCGAAGGCCGCGGCCTCAAGTGGGCGCGGCTCGACCCGTACCACGGCTACAAGCTCAGCTTCGAGATCGAGTTCGACCACCCGGCCGTGAACGCCTCCGGCCAGCGCGTGGAGTTCGACCTTGGCAGCGGCAACTACGCGCGCGAGATCGCGCGCGCCCGCACCTTCGGCTTCACGAAGGACGTGGAGATGATGCGCTCGCACGGCCTGGCGCTGGGCGGCGGGCTGGACAACGCCATCGTCATGGACGACGTGAAGGTGCTCAACGCCGATGGCCTGCGCTACGGCGACGAGTTCGCCAAGCACAAGATCCTGGACGCCATGGGTGACCTGCACATCGTTGGCAAGCCGCTGCTGGCCGCATACAGCGCTTTCCGCAGCGGCCACGCGATGAACAACCAGTTGCTGCGCGCGCTGCTGGAGCGGCCCCAGTCCTACCAGATCGTGAGTTTCGACAACGAGCGCGAGGCCCCGCAGGGCTTCGCCCAGGTCGCGCCGGCCTGGTGAGCCGGGCCACCGCATGCTGCTGTTTCGCTGGACCGTCCTGCTGCTGCTCATCGCAGCGGGCGTGTGCTTCGCTTTCTATATCGGCACCGGCCAGGCGCGCTACCGCCAATGGGGCCTGGTGATCCTCAAGTGGACGGTGATCGCGGCCCTGGGGTTCTTCGCGGTGCTGGCGCTGGAGCGCCTGCTCTGAGCGCGACGGTCCCGTCGACGCCGTCTCAGGACCCACTCTCCCCCCGGCACCGCTGTCCGGCCCTGTCGCGCAGCTCGATGGTTTCCCGCGCGTGTTGGGCGATGAGGGGCTCCGGGTCCTTGGCCAGGCTCAGCAGCGTGGGGCAGGACAGCCGGGGGTTGCTCAGCAGCGTCGGCTTTTCCATGCCGCTTGCCAGCACGAAGGCCTCGATCTCGGGCGTGATCTGCGGACTGCGCGCCAATTGGTAGTGCAGCATCGGCGACCCCCGCCCGCTGTGGGCGATCTCCATCAGCAGCGCGGCGGGCGCGTTGGGGTTGTCTGCGATGTAGTGAGCGTATCGGCCCTGGCGGTACAGACTCCACAGCTCATCGGCCGACCAGAGCGGCGAGGCGAGCGTCGCATCGCGCACCAGCACGCTCGGATCCGCGGACAGGCGCTGCAGCGCAGAGCGGGGCAGGGAGGGGTGGGGGGCGGTGTACTGGCGCACGCCGATGTCGGGGTCGGCCGCCAGCGCGACCAAGGTGTCGGCGGAGGTGGCGGGGTTCATGGCCACGTAGGCGCGGACCTCCCTCGCAGGCGAGCGGGCCAAATCGGCGAGCAAGGCTGGTGCGATCGGGCGCTCACTCAGGAACTCGTGCTTGTCGAAGTCGCTGATGTCGGGACGCTTGGCAAGGTAGCGCTCGGCTCCCTCCCTGGGCAGGCGCGGTCCAAGCCAGGGATCGAAGGCGTCGCCCGTGCAGCCCATGAGCGCGCCGGCCGCAGCCAGCACGAGCGCTGCCAGCGACCACCGTCCGCAACGTCGCAAAGAAATCATCGGGTTCTCCGGAAGCGGTGGCCCACGCCACCCGGGCCGATCCTGCCCCGGTGCGCAAAGCCATACACCCGGGGAGAATGGGCGCCGGTGTTAGCATGCCCGATGCTCATGAAGACCGACCCTGACCAGACCCCGGCCACGCCGCCTTCCGGCGACGAAGGCGTGCCCGTGTCCGTCAAGATCCGCGAACGCCTGAAGGCCGCGCGCCAACGCTTCCACTCCAACGACAACATCGCCGAGTTCATCCAGCCCGGTGAGCTCGAGAAGTTGCTCGACGAAGTCACCGAGAAGATGCAGGGCGTGCTCGAGTCGATGGTGATCGACACCGACAGCGACCACAACACCGGCAACACCGCGCGCCGCGTGGCCAAGATGTACCTCAAGGAGGTCTTCGCGGGCCGCTACGTCAAGGGCCCCGCGGTCACCGAATTCCCCAACGCGGAGCACCTCAACGAGCTCATGATCGTGGGCCCGATCACCGTGCGCAGCGCCTGCAGCCACCACTTCTGCCCGGTCATCGGCAAGCTGTGGATCGGCGTCATGCCCAACGAGCACACCAACGTGATCGGCCTGTCCAAGTACGCGCGCCTGGCCGAGTGGATCATGGGGCGCCCGCAGATCCAGGAAGAGGCTGTGATCCAGCTGGCCGACCTGATCCAGGAAAAGACGCAGCCCGACGGCTTGGCCATCGTGATGGAGGCCAGCCATTACTGCATGGCCTGGCGCGGCGTGAAGGACATGAACAGCAAGATGATCAACTCGGTGATGCGCGGCGTCTTCCTCAAGGACGCCAACCTGCGTCGCGAATTCCTGGCCCTCGTCCCCCGCTGATCCACCTTTCGCAAAGAAGCCCACCATGCTGGTCCGCCTGCTCTATGTCAGCCGCGCCGTCGACAAGGACCCCAAGGCCATCGACAGCATCCTGGAGTCCTCGCGGCAGCACAACCCTTCCCATGGCATCACGGGGGTGCTGTGCTACGGCGGCGGCATCTTCCTGCAGGCCATCGAGGGCGGCCGCCGGGCCGTCAGCCAGCTCTACAACCAGATCGTGGCGGACCCGCGCCACCAGGACGTGGAGCTGCTGCACTACCAGGAGATCACCGAGCGCCGCTTCGGTGGCTGGACCATGGGCCAGGTCAACCTGGCCAAGCTCAACGCCTCCATCGTGCTCAAGTACTCCGAGCGCCCCGAGCTGGACCCGTACGCCGTGTCGGGCGAGGTCTCGCTGGCGCTGCTCGAAGAGCTGATGGCCACGGCCAGCATCATCGGCCGCGCGTGAGAGGGTGTCGCTCGACGCCTTCCTGCTCGTCCTGCTCGCGGGCCTGATCCACGCGGGCTGGAATATCGCCGCCAAGCACGCGGGCGGCGATACGCGCTTCGCCTGGTTTTCGTCGGCGCTGATCGCGGTCATCTGGGCGCCCGTGGGCTGGTGGTTCGCGCGCACCGAATTGCCGCGCTGGGGCGCTGCCGAATGGGCCCTGGTGGTGGCCAGTGGCGTCATCCATGTCTTCTACTTCACCACGCTGCTGCGCGGCTACCGGCGCGCCGACCTCACTGTGGTGTACCCGCTGGCGCGCGGCAGCGGCCCGCTGATCACGGCGCTGGTGGCGGTGCTGTTCCTGGGCGAGCGGATCAGCGCGCTCGGCGCCGCGGGCATCGCGGCGGTGGTGGGTGGCGTGTTCCTCATCGCGGGTGGGCCGGGCCTGTGGCGCGCGGCGCACGACCCGGTGGCGCGCGAGCGCCTGCACCGCGGGCTCTACTACGGTGCGCTCACGGGCCTGTCCATCGCGGCCTACTCGGTGGTCGATGGCTACACCGTCAAAGTGCTGATGGTGTCGCCCATCGTGCTGGACTACATGGGCAACCTGGTGCGGCTGGTGCTGTTCTCGCCGCGCGTGCTGCGCGACCGCGCCGAGGCGCTGCGCCTGTGGCGCCTGCAGTGGCGCCACGCGCTGCTGGTGGCGGTGTTCAGCCCGGTGGCCTACGTGCTGGTGCTGTTCGCCATGCAGCGCGCGCCGCTGTCGCACGTGGCACCCGCGCGCGAGGTGTCCATGCTGTTCGCCGCGCTTATCGGGGGCCACTTGCTGCGCGAGGGCGATCGCGGGCTGCGCATCCTGGGCGCGCTGTGCATCGGCCTGGGCGTGGCGGCGCTGGCCCTGGCTTGAGGGGCTGAGGGGCATGGACTTCACGCTGCTCGGCTGCGACTTCACCAGCGCGCCCACGCGGCGCAAGCCCATCGTGCTGGCGGTCGGCCGCGCGGAGCGGGGCCGTGTGGTGCTCGATGCCATCGAGCGCTTCGAGTCGCTGGACGCCTGGGCCGAGCGCTTGCGCGCGCCCGGCCCCTGGGTGGGCGGCTTCGACCTGCCCTTCGGCCTGCCGCGCGAGCTGGTGCAGGCCCTGGGCTGGCCCGAAGACTGGCGTGCCTGCATGGCGCACTACGCCGCCTTGCCGCGCGCGGCCATCCGCGAAGCCTTCGCGGCGTTCTGCCAGGCCAGGCCCGCGGGCGGCAAGTTCGCGCACCGCGCCACCGATGGCCCGGCCGGGTCGAGCCCGAGCATGAAGTGGGTCAACCCACCCGTGGCCTTCATGATGCACGCGGGCGTGCCGCGTCTGATCGCCTCGGGCGCGCACCTGCCCGGTCTGCTCGATGGCGACCCGCAGCGCGTGGCGCTGGAGGCCTACCCGGGCCTGCTGGCGCGCAGCGTGCTGGGCGCCACCTCCTACAAGAGCGACGACAAGGCCAAACAGACCGGCGAGCGCCTGATCGCGCGCAAAACCCTCATCAACGCGCTGGAGAACGGCCAGGCGCCGCTGTTGCACGCTGCGGGCTTGCGCCTGCGACTCACGCACGCGCAGCGCGACGACCTGGCCGGCGACGCCAGCGGCGACCGGCTCGACGCGGTGCTGTGTCTGCTGCAGGCCGCCTGGGCACTGCAGCGCCACCGCGCGGGCGATGCGCGCTGGGGCCTGCCCGCGTTCGATCCGCTCGAGGGCTGGATCGTCGGCTCCTAGAATGCGCCTCATGGCCGAAGCACCCCCCCTCATCGACCCGCCCCAACTGCCGCGTGAGCTGCGCTTCGCCTTCGTCGAGGCCTCCTGGCACGCCGACATCGTCCAGCGCTCGCGCGACGCCTTTTTCGCCGAGATGGCGCGCGCCGGCTTCGGCCCGGAGGCCATCGACGTGTTCGACGTCGCGGGCGCCTTCGAGATCCCGCTGCACGTGCAGCGTCTGGCGCAGTCGGGACTCTATGCGGCCGTGGTGGGCAGCGCGCTGGTGGTCGATGGCGGCGTGTACCGCCACGACTTCGTGGCCGACACCGTGGTGCGGGCGCTGATGGACGTGCAACTGAAGACCGGCGTGCCCGTGATCTGCGCGGTGCAGGCGCCGCACCACTTCCACGAACACGTGGAGCACCGCAAATTCCTGCAGCAGCACTTCGGTGCCAAGGGCACCGAGGCCGCGCAGGCCCTGCTGAGCACCGTGGCCGGCCTGCGGGGCCTGGACGGGCGGCGGTAAGAAGCCGGCGCCCGCGGCGACCCACGGTACCCACCGACAGGAGCCGCCATGACACGAATCCTCTGGCTCACGCTGTCCCATGGCCTGGTGCTGGCCCTGGGCTTTGCCGCCGGCATTTACACGCTGCCGCTGCTGATCGCGCCGGCGCCACCCGACGCGTTGCAGGTCGATCAGGTCAGCGCGGGCGCGCTGTTCACCGGCCACTTCCGCCGCGACCTGAAAGACAGCGATGCGCTGCATTGGGGCGAGGGCGAGGTGAGTGTGGGCGCCACGCGCATCGCGCTGCGCGGGCGGCTGGCGCCGGGGCCCGACTACAAGCTCTACCTCTCGCCCGAGTTCGTCGAGACGGAGGCCGATTTCGCGCGCCTGAAGCCGCGCATGCGGCGCGTGGGCGACGTGAAAACCTTCGAGAACTTCATCGTCGAGCTGCCGCCCGGCGTGGAACCGCAGGGCTTCAACACGGTCATCGTATGGTGCGAGACCTTCCAGCAGTTCATCACTGCCGCGCGGTACCAATGACATGAACTTGTCCAACCTCGGCCCCTTGTCGCTCACCCTGTTGACCTCCCTGGTCGTGGCCATCGTGCTGCTCACCATCCGCGTGGTGGTGATGCAGCGCGTGCAGCAACGTCGCCAGCGCGAGAACCGGCAGGAGACCGAGCGGCTGAAGTCGCTGGTGGCCGCGTACCGCGCGCTGGCGGGTTCGTTCACGCCGGCCACGGCGGAGCACACGCCGCAGATCGAAGAGACGCTGGCCGAGCTGGTGCTGTTCGGCTCGCTGCCGCAGGTGGAACTGGCCGCCGCGTGCCTGGCCGCGCTGCAGCGCGGCGAGACGCCCGATTGCCAGCCGCTGGTGGAGGCGTTGCGCACCGAGCTGCGTCGCCAGCTCGGGCTCGACCCCATTCCGCCCTCGCTGCTCATCCCGCGTTCCGGGCCCGGCCGCGTCAGTACCGGGCGCGGCGGCCGGTACTGAC
>Ga0247823_10004657_pt1 | contig 10965 bp, 13 predicted proteins | sample 13C_PalmiticAcid_2_FD_192426 | JGI IMG/M metagenome (GOLD analysis project Ga0247823, IMG submission 192426) | Soil microbial communities from agricultural site in Penn Yan, New York, United States - 13C_PalmiticAcid_Day30 | ecosystem: Environmental > Terrestrial > Soil > Agricultural land...
CGATGGCATTGCGGTACAGCGGCGACGCGCCCTTGGCGACCACGTACGAGATGCGCACGTCGGCGTTGGCGAGCAGCAGTCTGCGGCCGGTCACCGGATCGGTCTTGGCGGGGGTGTCGCCGGGGAACAGGTTCGGTAGCCGCAGATGGCGGTGGCGCAGTGGGTGATTCGGGGTCAGCGACTGGTCGGGGAGTTCCCAGACCGTCGCATCGACGATCGCGGGCGGTAGGCCGCGGTGGTAGAGCAGCGACGAGTCGCCGGAGAAGCCCTCCTCGCCCATCAGCTCCTCGTAGTAGAGGTTGCCCCGCTCGTCCCGATGCTGGGTATGCCGCTTCGGTGGAACATCGCCGAGCCGCCGGTAGAACGCCACAAGCACACCTCCCGCTCCGTCGCAGGTCGGATGATCCTGTCATCCACGGTACCGCTCGAGGCGCGCGAGACGGCTCAGTCGGAGAACTCCGCGATGACCGGGGCGTGGTCGCTGGCGCCCTTGCCTTTGCGCTCCTCCCGGTCGACCGAGGCGTCCTTCACCTGGTCGGCGAGCGCGGCCGAGGCCAGGATGAAGTCGATGCGCATGCCCTCCTTGCGGGGGAAACGCAGCTGGGTGTAGTCCCAGTAGGTGTAGACGCCGGGGCCGGGCGCGAACGGACGCATCACGTCGCGGAAACCGCTGTCGAGCATGGCCTGGAACGCGGCCCGCTCGGGGACGGAGGTGTGGGTCTTGCCCTCGAACAGCTCCGGGGCCCAGACATCGTCGTCGGTGGGGGCGATGTTCCAGTCGCCGACCAGCGCGATCTCGGCCGCCGGATCCTGGGCGAGCCAGTCGGTCGCCCGCTCGCGCAGGGTCGACAGCCAGCTGAGCTTGTATGCGTAGTGCGGGTCGTCGAGGGCGCGGCCGTTGGGCACGTACAGGCTCCACACCCGCACCCCGCCGCAGGTCGCGCCGATCGCCCTGGCCTCCACCACCGGCGACTCGATCAGCGAGTCACCGGCGTTCTTGTCGAAGCCGGGCTGGCCGGGGAACGCGGTCTCGACGTCGGTGAGCCCCACCCTGGACACGATCGCGACGCCGTTCCACTGGTTCAGCCCGACGTGGGCGACCTCATAGCCCGCCTGGTCGAACTGCTCGTAGGGGAACTGGTCGTCGCGACACTTGGTCTCCTGGATCGCCAGCACATCGATGTCGTGGCGGTCCAGGAAGGCCGTCACGCGATCGACGCGGGAGCGGATCGAGTTGACGTTCCAGGTGGCGAGACGCACGGGTCGCGGTCCTTTCCTACGACGCGCTCGGCGGCGCGGCGTAGCGGTAGCTGTGGTGTTCCAGGAAGCCGAGTTCGCGGTAGAGCGCGAGCCCGGTGGCGTTGCCTACCTCCACTTGCACGTAGGCGTGGGTGGCGCCGTGGTCGGCGCCCCAGCGGATCAGCTCGGCGCACAGCAGCGAGGCCAGGCCGTTGCGGCGGTGCGCGGTCGCCACCGCGACGCAGGTCAGGCCGACCCAACGCCTGCCGTCGGGCGCGGTGGTCACCGCGCCCCGGCCGATCGCCAGCGCCTCCGGCAGGCCGAGCGAGGCGAAACCGAGGGTGCCGTCGATGACCGAGGTGAGCACCGAGACGTCCGGTTCCCGGACGGCGGGGTCGAGCGGGATCTCACCACGGTAGCGATGCGTCGTCAGCCAGCCCTGATCGGGCGCGTCGGTGATCTTGACCATCGACGGTCCTTGCGGCAGCACGAAATTCGCGATGTCGAGGCCGAGGACGACGGTCTCGCTCCAGGTGTTCCAGCCCGGCGGCACCGGCGCGAGCCGATCGGGCAGCTGCAGCAGCAGCGGCAGCCCGTTGGCGGTGTACCAGTCCGCGATCTTGTGCATGGTCTCGATCGACAGCACCGCTGGCAGGCCGGACTCGCCCAGTGGCACCGCGGAATTCGCGCGCCCGGTGTAGCCGTTGCCCGCGCGCGCGAGCCAGCCGTCGATCCACAGGTGACCGCTGCCCGGCCAGGCGGCCGCCGCCGCGGCCTCCAGCGAGCGGATCTCCTTGGTGCGAATCGGTCTCGGCCCCAGGGCTTTCAGCGCGACGACCCGATCGGGCGCCACGGACACCAGTTCGCCCTCGGCGGTCCGCACCGAGGGCGGGCTCAGCGACACCAGCTCACCGATCACATCGGTGAGCGGCTGCGGATACCCCTCCGGCAGCTGGTACCGCATGACGACGCGGCGACCGAGCGGGATCACAGTTCTCGGCCGCCTCGATCTGGACTGACCAGAGGGCGCGACGAAGCAGTGCCCGGCGGGAGGGAAGATCGAGGGAACAGACCGAGAACTCGCGGCGCCGGCCGCCATGACTCAGTCGTCATGGCCGAACGGGTCGGGCACGGTGCCGGGGATCCAGCTCAGACCCGGTATGCCCCAGCCGTTGCGCTTGATGGCCTTCTTCGCCGCGCGGGCGTTGCGGCCGATCAGCACGTCGACGTAGAGGAAGCCGTCGAGGTGGCCCACCTCGTGCTGGAGCATCCTGGCGAAGAAGCCGGTGCCCTCGATGTCGACGGGCTCGCCCTTCTCGTCGGTACCGGTGACCCTGGCCCAGTCGGCGCGGCCGGTGGGGAACTGCTCGCCCGGCACGGACAGGCAGCCTTCCTCGTCGTCGTCGGGATCGGGCATGGTCTCCGGGATCTCGGAGGTCTCCAGCACCGGGTTGATCACCACGCCCTTGCGGCGGATCGGCTTGCCCGCGGCGTCGAAGTCGGGGCAGTCGTAGACGAACAGCCGCTTGCCGACCCCGACCTGGTTGGCCGCCAGCCCGACACCCTTGGATTCCTCCAGGGTGTCGTACATGTCCGCGATCAGGTCGGCCAGCTCGGCCGGCGTCTCCGTCACCGGTGCGGTGGGGTTGTGGAGGACGGGGTCACCGACGATCACGATCGGGAGAATTGCCATGGGCGCCATTATCGCCGGTCGCGCGGGTGCGTGGGCGGCGACCCCTGTGGGGCACGACACCCCTACTGGCCCGTAGTCAACACGCCGGGACATCGGTCGAAGGATCCGGCTCCTGCGTGGTTGAATGATCCGCGACGTGCAAGCGTCATTTTCATCTCGTGATACTCGGCGAGGGAGCAAGATGGACGGCGCAGCGGCTCGCAACATCGAGGCGGGAACCACACAGGACTCGGCCCCCGACGAAAGCAGCGGGCTGAGTCGCCGTGAGCTCGACATCCTCGACTTCGAACGCAAATGGTGGAAGTACGCGGGCGCCAAGGAGGACGCGATCCGCGAGCTGTTCGCCATGTCGGCCACCAGGTATTACCAGGTGCTCAACGCGGTCGTCGACAAGGACGAGGCACTGGCGGCGGACCCGATGCTGGTCAAGCGCCTGCGCAGGTTGCGGGCGAGCAGGCAGAAAGCGCGAGCAGCGCGCCGACTCGGTTTCCAGGTCTGAGGTGTCCGATGGCGCCACTCACCGGCCCTCCGTGGTCACGCAGGCTCCCGTCTTCGGGCCGTGAGTTCGCGTCGCGCGGGGCCACACAGCACTCGTTGCGACTAGGGTTGCGCGGGTGAGCAACCCGAATCCCACCCCCGGCGGCCCGCCGCTGCGCGCGCTGGCGATGGTGTTGATCGCCCTGGCCATCGTTTTCGCGGGTCTGGGTGCGATGTCGTTGTCGAACTCCGGTGCCGACTCCGCCGATTCGGCCGAGCAGACCGAGACGACGACGTCGAGCGTGGTCGCGCAGGCGCCGGCCACCACCGCCGCCACGACCACCAGCGCGGCCGCTGCCCCGACCACCACCACCGCGACGACGACCGTCGCGCCGAGCACCACCACGGCACCGCCGACCACCGCGCCCGCGGCCACGGTCGATCAGAGTGTGCCCGTGCGGGTGCTGAACAACAGCCTGGTCGCCGGTCTGGCCGCGCGCACCGCCGGCGAGCTGACCTCGTCGGGCTGGAGCAATGTCAGTACCGGCAACTACAGCGGCGAGAACCTCACCACCACCACGGTGTTCTACGGCGGCGGCGCGGGCGACAAGGCCGCGGCCGCCGAGATCGCCGCGGAGATCGGCGGGACCGTCGCGCCGAAGACCGGTGACACGTCGCCGGGCGTGATCGTCGTACTGACCGGTCGCTGAACGAGGCTCGGCACGCGGTGCCGAGTGGGGTACTTGCGCTGTGGCATCATCTTGAGCGGTACAGCCCCTGTCCACCCAGCTTTACTCGTTAAACTCGGTACTCGTAAAGGAGTTCCCTGATGGCCACGTCGACAACTCGTCGCCCGTCCTGGCGCATTGTGACCCCGGTGCTGGCGGTTGCCGCGTTCGGGCTCGCTGCTTGCACCAACAGCCAGGAGTCGAGTGACGTCAAGGGAACCACGCCGCCGGTGTGGACCAGCTCGCCCGCGCCCGCCGGTTCCGGCACCGAGCACGGCGGCGGTCACGGCATGCCGACCACCGCGAACCACGGTGGCGGCGACCACGGCACTCCCGCCGCGGGCGGTCTGAAGACCGAACTCAAGTCCGGCTCCGGCGCGACCGTCGGCACCGCGACGTTCGTCACCGAGGGCAGCCACCTGGTGGTCACCGTCGAGGCGCAGGGTCTGACCCCCGGTTTCCATGGCCTGCACTTCCACCAGAACGGCACCTGTGAGGGCGACTTCACCTCGGCCGGCGGTCACCTGCAGGTCGGCGCGGCCAACGCGCACCCGGCCAGCGGCGACCTGACCTCGCTGCAGGTCGGCGCCGACGGCAGCGCCAAGCTGGTCACCCGCACCGACACCGTCACCCTGGACAACATCAAGGGCAAGGCGCTGATCGTGCACTCCGGCGCCGACAACTTCGGCAACATCCCGTCCCGGTACACCCGTGAGGGTGGCACGGGCCCCGACGAGACCACGCTGTCCACCGGTGACGCGGGCTCCCGGGTCGCCTGCGGCGTGGTCGGTTAGCGAGACGTAGATGGCCGGGGCAGTCCAGTCGGTACCCTTCCCTGGTTCGCCCCGGCCGACCATCGGCATCGAATGGGAGATCGCGCTCGTCGACAAGGTGACGCGCGATCTGTCCAACACCGCCTCGGCGGTATTCGACGCGGTCGGTGACCTGCGCGCCCACGACGGCACACCCCAGGTGACCAAGGAATTGCTGCGCAACACCGTCGAATTGGTGACCGGTGTGCACGACACGGTCGGGGGCGCGGTCGAGGACCTGCGCGGCACCATGGACGCGGTGCGCCGCGCGGCCGACCCGCTCGGCGTCGACCTGTTCTGCGCGGGCACCCATCCGTTCGCGCAGTGGTCGGCCCAGCAGCTCACCCGCTCACCGCATTACGACGAGCTGATCGAGCGCACCCAGTGGTGGGGCCGCCAGATGCTGATCTGGGGCGTGCACGTGCACGTGGGAGTCTCGCACCGGGACAAGGTCTTTCCGATCCTGAACTCGCTGCTGCTGTCGTATCCGCATCTGCTCGCGCTCTCGGCGTCCTCGCCGATGTGGTCCGGCGACGACACCGGCTACGCCAGCAACCGCGCGCTGATGTTCCAGCAGCTGCCGACCGCGGGCCTGCCGTTCCAGTTCGAGAGCTGGCGGCAGTTCGAGGGTTTCGTGCACGACCAGCTCAAGACCGGGGTGTTCGAACAGCTCGGCGGCATGCACTGGGACATCCGGCCGGCGCCCAAGTGGGGCACGATCGAGATCCGGGTGTGCGACGGCCTGTCCAGCCGGGCCGAACTGGCCTCGGTGGCCGCGCTGATCCACTGCCTCGTCGTCGATCTGGAGCGCAGGCTGGACGAGGGCGAGGACCTGCCGACGCTGCCGCCGTGGCACGTGCAGGAGAACAAGTGGCGGGCCGCGCGCTACGGGCTCGACGCGATCGTGATCGTCGACGACGCCAGCAATGAGCGTTTGGTCACAGACGATCTGATGGACCTGCTCGGCAAACTGGAGCCGACCGCCAAACGGCTCGGCTGCTCCGACGAACTGGCCGCGGTCGCCGACATTCCCCGTCACGGTGCCTCCTACCAGCGGCAACGCCGGGTCGCGGCGCAGTCGCAGGGTGATCTTGTCGCCGTCGTGGATTCGCTGGTGCGGGAGCTGGATCAGTAGCGTTCAGCTACGCGGCGGGGTGGCGTTAACCCGCCGTTTACGATGTTTGGATGCTTGTCGAACATCCGCGCACCGATGCGGGGGGTGCCACCCTTCGGAACCGTCTGCGTGAGCCACGCACCCTCGCCGTCGTCGCGGTGTCGGCGGTGCTCGCGCTGCTGGTCGGATTGCAGATCGCGGCCTGGGTCAGCGGGTTCGACGGTCCGTTGGCGAGCCTGGCCCGCGACTACGTCGGAACGCCGAAATCGATGTCGGTGCCGTGGGCGGGTCTGCTGCTCGCCCTCGTCGGGGTCAACGCGCGCAGGCGGTTGTCCGCGGTGGTCGCCGCGATCGGGATCGACGCGATCTACGCCGCGCTACGGCTGCTCGACGGCAAACCCTTCACGGTCGGCAACGGGCCGACCATCGTGCTGACCGGGCTGGCGATCGTGGCGGCCGTGCGCTGGCGTGGGCGCGAGCGCACCGACGCGCTGAAGGCGGCGGCGCTGGGCGCGCTGCTGGTGCTCGCCACCAAGGTGGGTGACGTGTGGCTGCACGTCACCTCGGCGGTGCGGCCCTCGGTGCTCGACGAATACCTCGTCCTCGCCGACCACGCGCTCGGTGACCCGTCCTGGGTGCTCGGCCGGGTGCTCGAGGTCCTCGGACCCGAGGTGTACGGCGTGCTGCACTGGGTCTACATCGAACTGCCGGTCGCGGCGATCGTCGTCGCGGTGTGGCAGTTGCGCCGGGTGGTCCCGACGGGGGAGTGGCCGACGCACTACCTGGTCCGGACCTTCCTGGTGCTCGGGCTGGTCGGGCCGCTGTTCTATGTGCTGTTCCCGGTCGTGGGACCGATGTTCGCCTTCGGCGCGGACGGGCACGGCTTCCAGGTGGGCAACTTCTGGCCCTCGATGCTGCCGCCGATCGACCACAACCCGGCGCCACTGCCGTTCGACGCGTTCACTCCGCGCAACTGCATGCCGTCGATGCACACCGCCTGGGCGCTGTCGCTGTTCATCCATACCCGTCGCGATGTCGACGGCTCGCGCGCACCGGCCTGGCTGCGCTGGGGCGGCGCGTTCTGGCTGGCCGCGACCGTGGCCGCCACGCTCGGGTTCGGGTACCACTACGGCGTCGACCTGGTGGCGGGCGCGGTGCTGTGCCTGACCGTGGAGTCCGCGCTGCGGGCGCCCGAACGCGGCTGGGGCGCGTTCCGGGTGCGGATGGTCGGTTTCGGCGCCGTGGTGTTCGCCGGGCTGCTGCTGTCCTTCCGGTATCTGGCGGTCCCGATGGCCGAGTACCCGGTGCTCGCGGGCGCCGTCGTCCTCGGGCTGCTGGCCGCGGTGGCCGCCGCGTTCCACGCGACCTGGTTCGCCGCGGCCCCGCGACGGGCGCTCGCGCCGGTGGCCGGTTAGTCGTCGGCGTCGCGGCCGAGTTCGTTGATCCGCAGCAGGCCGTCGCGGTGCCGCTGCTCGCGGTAGGCGGTGCGGCCGAGGAGATGGGCGATGACCGGTGCGGTGAGGATGGTGAACAGGCCCGTCAGCACCAGCATCCAGACGTTGACGTCGCCCCTGATGTCGATGCCCGTGCCGATCAGCACCAGGACCAGCCCGACCACTTGGGGCTTGGTGGCCGCGTGCATGCGGGTGAGGGTGTCGGGGAAACGCACGATACCGATGGCCGCGGTGAACGCGAGCGTGCAGCCGGTCAGGATCAGCACGGCCGAGACCCACTCCCATGCCGTCATCGGTCGTCCCTGACGCGGAAGCGCGTGACCGCGGCCGAGCCGAGGAAGCCGACCAGGGCCAGCGCCACGATCGCGGGGATGACCGTGGTGTCGTCGCTGTAGGCGGCCCAGACCGCGAGCCCGCAGGCGGCGATGGCCATCAGCGAGTCGATCCCGACGACCCGGTCCAGGGTGCTGGGTCCGGCCAGCACTCGGTAACTGGTGATGACCGCGGCGGCGGTGAGCAGGATGCCCGCGAGCACGGCGACGACCGTCACGACGGCACCTCCGAGTCGGGATCGAGCCGGCGGCGTTCGCTGGGTCGTTCGAAGGCGTTGATCAGCAGATGCTCCAATCGCCGGGTGGTGCGGTAGAACTTCAGCACCGATTTCTCGCTGCCCACGTCGAGCACGTGGACATAGACCACGCAGCGCGGCCGGTCCAGCTCGAGCACCATGGTGCCGGGGATCAGGTTGAGCAGGTCGGTGGCCATCACCAGCACCAGATCGGACTGGATGCCCAGGTGCACGCGCAGCACGCCCGAGACCGGCGGTCCGGCGGGGCGCAGCGCGAACCAGGCCACCTGCAGACTCGACTCGAACGCGTAATAGGCGCTGACCACGATCAATTCGATGAACGACACCGGATGGAACCGGCCGGTCACCGGGACCAGCGGCAGCGGCAGCGCGAAGACCACGATCAGCGCGACGACGAAGCCGGCCGCGACATTGGCCGCGCTCAGGTCGCCCCAGAGCGCGACCCAGACCGCGGTCAGCCACACCAGGACCCCGATCCGCAGCACGTTGTCGCGGTTGACCAGCCCGCCGATCGTCATCGCGGCTCCGATCCGAGGACGGCGCCGATGTAGACCGACGGGTCGTCCAGGTCGGCGGCCGCGCGTTCGGCGATGCCCAGGATCGGTCCGGCGAGCACGGTCAGCGCCAGCCCGGCGGTGACCAGGCCCGCGGTCGCCAGCACCATCAGCACCGGCATCCGGCCGGGGTCGGTGCGGTCCTCGTAGTACACGTCGGTCGAGTCCTCGACCAGCGTCGGTGGTTTCGCCGCGGTGAGATGGCCCTCCGGTGCCTCTTCGCGCGGCCGCCAGAACGCCTTGCTCCACACCCGCGCCACCGCGTACAGCGTCAGCAGACTGGTGACGACCGAGCCGCCCACCAGTACCCAGGCCAGCACACTGCCCTCGGCCGCGCCCGCCTCCAGCAGCGCGACCTTGCCGATGAACCCGGAGAACGGCGGGATACCACCGAGATTCAGGGCCGGGATCAGGAACAGCACGCCCAGCAGCGGGCTCGCGGCGGCCAGTCCGCCGATCCGGCGCAGCGAGACCGACCCGGCCTGGCGTTCGATCAGACCGACGGCCAGGAACAGCGCGGTCTGCACCAGGATGTGGTGGGCGATGTAGAAGACCGCGCCGGTCAGGCCCGCCGTGGTGGCCAGGCCGATGCCGAAGACCATGTAGCCGATATGGCTGACCAGGGTGAACGAGAGCAGTCGCCGGATATCGGTCTGCGCGATGGCGCCCAGGATGCCGACCAGCATCGTCGCCAGCCCGCACACCAGCAGGATGTCGTCGAACGCGCCGTCGGGGAACCACAGGGTGTGCGTGCGGATGATCGCGTACACACCGACTTTGGTGAGCAGACCGGCGAAGACGGCGGTCACCGGCGCGGGCGCGGTGGGGTAGGAGTCGGGCAGCCAGCTCGACAGCGGGAACACCGCCGCCTTGATCCCGAACGCCACCAGCAGCACCGCGTAGCAGGCGGTGCGCACGCCGCTCGGGGTGGCCTCGAGGCGCACGGCCAGTTGCGCGAGATTCAGTGTCCCGGTGGCGGCGTAGGTGATGCCGATGCCGATCAGGAAGATCAGTGACGACACCATCGAGACCATGACATAGGCGATCCCGGTGCGGATGCGCTCCTCGGTCGCGCCGACGGTGAGCAGCACGAACGAGGCGACGAGCAGGACCTCGAACCCGACGAACAGGTTGAACAGGTCACCGGCGAGGAACGCCGTCGCCACGCCCGCGGTCAGCACCAGGTACGTGGGCCGGTAGATCGAGGTCGGCTGGTTCTCGCCGCCGTCGGAGATGTTCTGTCCCGCACCGTAGATCGACACGACCAGCAGCACGAACGCCGACACCAGCAGCATCGCCGCCGAGAGCCGGTCGACCACCAGCGTGATCCCGATGGGCGACGACCAGCCGCCCACCTGGACCGCGGTGGTGCCGTCGCGGTCGGCCAGATACAGCAGCAGCGCGCTGATCACCAGCACACACGACAGCGCGCTCAGCGAGATCATCGCCTGGAGCCGGGGGCGGCGGCCGAACACCAGCGTCGCCGCGGCTCCGAGCAGCGGGACCAGCACCGGCAGCGCGGCGAGCGTGGGGAGCAGATCCGGGGACAGCGTCACTGTTCGGGATCCTCCCGTTCCCGCCGGGCGGCGATCTGGGCGTCCTCGGGGTCGTTGTCGACGTCCTCGGTGGTGGTCAGCATGTAGGAGCGGTAGGCCAGCGCGAGCACGAACGCGGCCAGCCCCATGGTGATGACGATGGCGGTGAGCACCATGGCCTGGGCCAGCGGGTCGGCCATGCCGTCGTGGGAGGTATCGGAACTGCCGAGGACCGGCGGCCGCCCGTCGGGGCCGCCCATGGTGAGGATCAGCAGGTTCACCGCGTTGCCCAGCAGGATCATCCCGAGCAGCATCTTCGAGACCACCCGCTCGAGCAACAGGTACACCCCGCACGCGGTGAGCGCGCCGATGGTGATCAGCAGAACGAGATTGGCACTCATACCAATTCCTTGTCCAGGCGGGCGCCGAGGCTGCGCAGCACGTCGAGGACCAGCCCGACCACGACCAGGTAGACGCCGAGGTCGAAGAACATCGCGGTGACCAGCTTGATGTGGCCGAGCACCGGCAGCGTCACCTCGACGATCGCCGACGACAGCGGCGGCGCGCCGAGCAGCAGCGAGGCGGTCGCGGTGCCCGCGGCCAGGGTGAGTCCGGCGCCGAGCAGGTGTCCGGCGTCGACCGGCAGCGCCTCGCCCAGCTCGTAGCGGCCGCCCGCCAGGTAGCGCAGGGTCAGCGCGAGCCCGGCGACCAAGCCGCCCGCGAAGCCGCCACCCGGCGCGTTGTGCCCGGAGAAGAAGAAGTACACCGAC
>Ga0247823_10004658_pt1 | contig 10965 bp, 9 predicted proteins | sample 13C_PalmiticAcid_2_FD_192426 | JGI IMG/M metagenome (GOLD analysis project Ga0247823, IMG submission 192426) | Soil microbial communities from agricultural site in Penn Yan, New York, United States - 13C_PalmiticAcid_Day30 | ecosystem: Environmental > Terrestrial > Soil > Agricultural land...
GCTTTCAAGTTCCGTCGATCGTTGCCACTCGCCCGACGCCCGCCGCCTCGAAGCGTTCGATGTCGCCTTTCAGGTCGAGCGTTCCCGACGGCAATGTCTCGCCTTTGACAAGAGCCAGATCGCGGCTCACCGAGTAAGGCGGATGTCCACGGCCACGTCGCACAGGCGCCCGCGATCATCGGGGGTTCTGCGCTGAGACTCGGAACCGCAGGGATTATTCAGCCTTGGCATCGATATTGATTTTGTTCAGAATAATATGTCCTGTTCGACACACACCGGAACCCTTCGCGGCCTCCACTATCAATCCCCGCCCTTCGCACAAGCGAAGCCGGTCCGCTGTGGTCGCCCCGGCGATTGGACGAAATCATCTTCAATCCCGGCATTGGTTCGTGGACTTGCATTGTTGATCCGTTTGGAATTTGAGGAAGGGTGCCGTCAGAACGTATTGACGTGCACGATGACCTTGAACGTTTGAAACACGATCCTGATGTCGTTCCAGAACGACCATGATTGCAGGTATTGCAGGTCGGCTTCGACGCGATCGATGAGATCTTTGACGCAGGCGGTTGCCCCGCGCAGTCCCTGAATCTGGGCTAGACCCGTGAGCCCCGGGCGGCACGCGTGACGGTGCCAGTATCGGTTGTCGATATCCCAGAAGAGACGGTCTTCAGCCGTCGAACTGACCGCATGGGGGCGCGGCCCGACGACGCTCATGTCGCCTTTCAGAATGTTGATGAACTGCGGCAGCTCGTCGATGCTGGTCCGGCGAATGAAATTGCCGATCCGCGTTACACGCAGATCCTGTCGCCTCGTCGACTCGGCGCCGGCGCTGTCACAGCAATCCTGCCGCATGCTCCGGAATTTGATGAGGCTGAAGAGCTGGTTCTGTCGACCGATCCGCGGCTGGACGAAAAACACGGGACCGGGGCTGTCGAGTTTGATGGCGATTGCAGTTATGAGCAGCATCGGCGCGAGTAAAATAAGCGCCGCTGCCGAAAAAACGACGTCGAAGCCGCGCTTGATGATGCGGTCGTGCAGGTTGAGGGGGCCCCGCGCGACGACCACGGTACGGCTGCCATTATGGTCGCCGATGCCCAGAGGCCGGATGTCGGACCATTCCTTTGCCATGAATTCGGCGTGGACATTCATGCCCTGAAGAACATCGGCCCACGCTGCGCGGCGCTGATTGGAGCAATGTACGATCACGCGGTCGACGCGACCGATGACGTGCGACAGCTGATCAAAGCTCGTCGGCGATGGGCTGGCGGGATCGAAGAAAAAGCTGGAGTCGACCCTGGCTTCGACGTCGTTTTCGGTCCGCGGGAGCGGACCATCGTAGAGCTCGATAATTGAATAGAGCGAGCCGTCGAGGACCCTGTACGCGTATCTGGCGTGGTAATAGTGGACGATCGACATCATGACAGCGGAAAGCGCGAAGGTTACCGCGACGCCGGGACGCGATATCTCCGGCCCGGCGCCTAAAGAGAAGATCATCAGCCCGAGCACGGTAGCACTGATTATCAACGCCAGCAGGACGCCGCCGATCGAGGTACTAGGCCGAAGAATGCCAGGTCCGGCGTAGGCACGCACCATGAATGCAGAGATCAGGAAGATCGGGATGACCGACCCCACGGCGAAGCCCAGCCCGCGCAACATGGTCGTCCCGACGAACATCTGGTTCACAGCAACAAAAACAAGCTGGATGGACAGGATGTCGAGTATCACAAGAAGGGCGATCAGGCGGAGGCGAACCATCTCCTTGGACGGCTTGCTCCGGAAGTGAACGACGACAGAATTGCGAAAATCGTGCGCGAAGCTGTTCATTTGATCACCCCCCGCGCCTGAGGCATTGGGCGCGATCGCTGCGCGGGAATTCTGCACAATTCCAGCGTGCCTTGCCTGCATCACCAGTGCCTTGCCTGACATAGCTGAACGACAGGGTATCAATTGCGCGGCCCGAAACAGGGAATTGGGTCGACTTTTGAGCGGGGTTCGTCCAACCGAGGAACCGGCAGGTCGCCTTTCCGGCGCATGCCTGCTCGGCTTGTCGGACAAAGTCGTCAGCACCCGATTTTTCAAGCGCGACCAGAAAGACGTCAGCATCCGGCGCGCGCGCCTGATCCGGCAAAATCTCGCGTGCGGCCGTCCGCATATTTTCCGGCCGCGCTGGCGAGATGGCCGCCGCCACGAAAGGGGGCGCTGCCGCGATCGTATCGGCAGGCAACAGACCTTCCCCGCGATGAGCGATCGACAAGGCGGCCAGCTTCGCGATCAGCGGTTCCGAACCCGAATAGCGGGTGGAGAATGACCCGGGCTCTCCAATATTGCCGCGCCAGCGGAAGAACAGATGCGTATCGATCGCAGCGATCTTGTCCATCTGACTGCTCCACGCAGGATGAACCCAATCGGTGTGATAATGGGTGGCATGCCCGACGGCCGCTTCCGTCTGGCCGGTCATCATTGCCGAGGCAGTCATCCGGGCCTGCCGCCAGATGGCCGCCGAGGGTTGGCGGCGCAGGAGGGAGCCGTCACACGCAAATGTGAATTGGCATCCCGTAGCGCGCTCCGCACCTTGAAAGACGACGCCGCAAATCGAGTGGGGGAAAGCGCGATGCCGAACTCTGTTGAGCACGACCTGCATAACGGCGCGTTGATCTACCGGCCGTGTACCCGCCTCGTAATAGCCGGCCGCCGCGAGGCAATCGGTTGCCCGCTCGCGATCGGTCATGCTCCCGGCCCAGAAAAAGGGCATGGCCGTGACCCGCCCGGCGGGGATGATCGCTATGCCGTCGTTGATGCTCCGCGCCTTGTCGGCTTCGGGGCCGGTCGTGGCGGCGGGCGCAACTCCCGGCGGAAGGTGCGGTATTGAAATTGCGGAAGCGGGAAGGCCCAATGGCCCGAGTTTGGGCCGGCCACCCAGAATGCTGTCGTCATTGTCAGCGAATAGCAGAACGAGACTGAGGCAAATCAGGAGAACGACCACTGTGGTCCGCACCGTCAACAACGCGGACAGCTTTTGCGACGCTGTACCAACGGCATCCAAAGCGCCGGTGGTCAGTTCATTTTTGGGCGCCAAGCTTGCCATAACCTGGATTCAGTTCGGCCGGTCGAGCTGGGTTGGCGCCGGTCGCAGGGAAGGAAAGCAAATCATTGAAGGCTCCGTTCACCTTCAAAGCCTGCGCTACGCGCGGCGTCATTCCTATCGTCAAAAACTAGGCAGGGATTTGCGTCATGAATTTCCGGTAAGGATTATCCATTAGGGGAAAACGGAACGCGAAACCGGTTGGATGAAGGGGGAATGCCACGGGCCCACCCTTTGCTCCATAAGCCTGACGGGCAGGGTGGGACGCGATGCTAAGCGGGTTTCAGGAAAAACGGCAAGCAATGCCAGATATTGGGGCGGGACAAGCCATCGCCGCGTCCTCTCCATCGGGAACACGCGACGATATCGCTTCGACGCCGCGCAAAGTCGCCTATCTGGTGAATGTTTATCCCAAGATCAGCCACAGCTTCATTCGCACCGAAATTGATGCGCTGGAGCGGCTGGGGGTCAAAGTGTCCCGTTTTACTATTCGGCGCACGCCAGAGGATTTCAGCGATCCCGCGGATCGGATCGAGGCGGCGCGAACGATGTCGCTGCTCGACGGGAATTGGCGCAAGCTGGCAGGAGCCGTCCTGCGCAATTTCCTAAAACGCCCCGGCAAGGCATATTCTGCTTTGGCCCGATCGTTGCGACAGGCGGATAGCCGTGTGCGCGCCGTTGCCTATTTTGCCGAAGCGGCGGCGCTGGCAGACCAAATGGAAAAGCAGAGTATCCGGCACGTCCATGTTCATTTCGGCACCAACCCGGTGGCCGTCGCCCGGCTGGCTGCACGCCTTTCCGGCATTAGCTACAGTTTCACGGCGCACGGTCCCGATGAGTTCGATGCGCCGCTGGCGCTCGATCTGCCCGGAAAGATTGCCGATGCCGCCTTTGTTGCCGGCGTTTCGAGTTTTGGTCGAAGTCAACTCATGCGGTGGTCCGACCCGGCACACTGGAGCCGTATTCAAGTCGTCCGCTGTGCGGTCGCGCGGCATTTTCTGCAAGAAGACGTAACGGATCACACAGGTCTTGAGAGCCGGACGCTGATCTGCGTCGCGAGACTGAGCGCGCAAAAGGGTTTGCCGCTTCTGGTTGCTGCAGCGGCGCGGGTCGCCGGATCGCATGATTTTACCATCGACATTGTCGGTGATGGCGACGGGCGAGCGGTGCTGGAAGAGCAGGTTGACCGTCTGAATCTGAAGGGCAGGATCCGGCTGCTGGGATGGCGTTCGTCCGAAGATGTCCGGAAATTGCTTGTCGCATCGCGTGCGTTGGTCTTGCCCAGCTTTGCGGAAGGCCTCCCGGTTGTCCTGATGGAGGCGCTTGCGCTCGGTCGGCCTGTGGTTTCGACCGCCGTTGCGGGTATCCCCGAACTGCTTGACGCCGAAAATGGCTGGCTCGTTCCTTCGGGATCTGTCGATGCACTGGCCGAGGCCATGACGGCGGTTCTCGACGCTCCACGGGAGCTTCTGGAGGCGATGGGCCAGGCAGGCCGGCGGCGTGTGCTTGCTGCGCATCATCCGGATATCAACGCGTGCGAACTTGAAGCCTTGCTTCGCCCCTGCCTTTAGCAGCCCTGCGGACGGATCGGCCCAGATGCCAATTCAAAGCGATGCAGGTGGAATGATCCGCAACGCGATCGAAAGATATTGTCGCCACAATGCAGCGCGTTGCTGCCGTCGGGGCAGGGGCTCGGCCAGCCGCAAGATATCGCGGCGCTGCATGCCGGTTCGCTCGCACAGGAACGGATGACGTGGTTGTTGGGCAAAATAGCTAAAGAATATGGCCATCCGGTCGCGACCGGTGGCCGGCTTGCCCCGGTGAAAAAAACGAGCCGTATCGGTGAAGATCACTGTTCCGGCGGGGCCGCAACAGCTGACGATATCGTCGGAATATGTGGCGCCTAGCGTTGCGGTCAAAGCAGCATCGTCTGCCAACTCGTAGTCGAACCCTACTTCGTCATTTTGGTGCATATCATGCCGTCGTATCATCTGGAACGGACCGCCATCCTCGTCCACGTCGTGCAGATATAGGGCGACTTTGAGCATCCGCCGGTCTTCCCAGTCTCGGTGCCATTTTCGGGTCGAAATTTCGCGACCGTCGGCGACGGTGTAGTTGACCGTCACGCCGTCATAAGCTGGCGGCAGCCCGATGTAGCTTTCTGCGATATCCAGCAGTCTGTCTTGCAGCCCAAACAGATAGATCGAGGGATGATCGATAATTCGATCAGGTGGTACGATCACAAAGACCTCGCCATTCGCAACCCGTTCTCGCGCTTCATCCGCGAACGCTTCGCTCAGCTTTCGGGCCTCCTCGATCACGATATGGCCGTCCGCGAGATTGAGGGCGTCGACGGTCGTGATGTACACCCCGTCTTTTTCCAATCCGGCAACTATTTTTGCGTCAATTCCCGAAAGGCGGGGCAGGGCCGGCTGATGGATACGAAGAGCGTCGCTGTATTTGCGGCCAAGTATGATACGCACGCGCGGCCGGTTGAACAGTTTCAATGCCATGCGGGCGGGCATGTCCCTGAACCAGCGTCGACGCCGTTCGATCATTTGACTGAGCATAGCTGGACCTTTTCACAAGCCGGCGAACAGCTCCTGATTTGGAGGGCGTGAAACCGATGTGGGGATCGGGTAAGAGGAGGCACGGGTGATCGGACCGATCTCGCTAGGATGAACCGGGTTCCGACATTGTGTTGTAGTAATATTCATATTCGGCCGTCTGGAGCGGACTCGAAATGGAACGGTTCAGCACGGTCCCGATGACGGGCGTCGGGCTGAGCGACTTGATCGTATTGACGAGCGCGCGCTTGGACGTGCGCGCTTCTTGGACAACCATGATGATGCCATCGACCGCTGGCGCAATCAGCATGATGTCGTCGTGGATGACGGCCGGCGGGGTGTCGATGATACAGATGGGCTGATCATCGGAATTGCGGATGGCGTTGGTCAACTCGGTCAGCTTGTCGGAGGAAAGCAACGCTTCCGGATTGGCCTTCGACGTGCGGACCCGATGGACCGTCAATTTGGTCCCATCAATACGCATACCAGATTCCTGCAGCGTGGCTGTCTCCGCGAGCGTGTCATCGATACCGGGGCGAATGGGTGACAGGCCCAGAGCTTGGCCGAGCGAGGGACGGCGCAGGTCCAGTTCAACGAGCACGGTGGGATGGATGCGGCTGAGCGCTGCGGCCAGATTGACGGCGACATGCGTCTTGCCGTTGCCGGGCTGGACCGACATGATCGCAAAAACACGCGATCCCGTGGCGCGGACGTGCTTCAGTAACTGCGAACGCAGGACGGAGAACGGGTGGACATCCTCGCTATCGGTGGACTCGAAGCCGACGACGAGATTGCGCCTCAACAGCTCGGGATCCAGCATATGGTCGGCCGTTGTCGCATCTCCGTTGATGGACGGAGCGATCGATACGATTTTGCCCGTTTCAGCTTCTGCGCGCATGGCTACCTCGCTTCTGGATATAATTGGACAATTGGCCCGCATAGGCATGCGACCTGAGCTGACCAAATCCAGCGGTCAGGCGCGCAAAGGGCTGCGGGCGATTTGCTTCGGGGATAACCGTTAGCGGCGGGGAATTGAGCAGGCGGGTCAGCGTTTCGGCACCGTGTATTTTGCCGGCGACGAGCTCGTACCCCACAATTGCACCGATGCCGACCACAAGCCCGGCGAAAAGCCCGGCAACAAGGATGGCAAGGGGGGGCGCGCCCAGCGCATGATGCGGCATGCTCGATTCGTCGACGACCGAAAAGCGTTCGCCCTTATCTTCGGACTGGAGCGTCACCGAAACCTGGGCGTCGAGCTGTTTTTCGCGCAAGGCTTCATACTGCCGGCGGATATTTTCATATTCGCGCTCGATCATGTTCAACTCATAGGCCGCCTGCGGTGCCTGCGCTGTCCGGCGTTCCATCTCTGCGATGGACTCCACCAGTTCGGCGCGACGCGCGGCAAGCATATTTGTCCGGGCGTGGCTGGCGCTGATTTCGCGTTGAATAACGCTGCTGCCTTGTGATGCCTGCGCTTCGCGCAAAGCCGCGCGTTGTTGCCGCACCGCCGCGCGGGCCGCGATTACTTCCGGATAATTGTCGGCGTAGACCGCTGTAAGCTGGGCGAGGCGCTCTTCCGCCCTGCGCAAGGCATCGACCCCTGGCGGGGTGCGCGTGTCTTCGTCCGCTTGGGCAGCGAGCAGACTTGCCTGCTGTGAAAGGCCCTGCGATTCGGCATCGATCCGCGACACTTCCGCGCGCAGAGCAGAATGCGATTGTGCGCTCATTGCGACATGATCCGGCAAGGCGCCTGCGTAATGTGCTTCGACCTCGCGCCGCTTTTCTTCGAGGCTTCCCAGTTGGCGACGCAATTCATCCGCGCGTCGGCCCAGAAATGCGGCCGTGCCCGTGGCCTGCTCCGTCCGGAAGCGCTTGTCTTCGACCAGGAATGTATCGGTCAATTGACGTGTTACCGCCTGCGCCTTCACCGGATCAAAATAGGTGAAGGATAAGGTGAATGCGATGGTGGAGCCGCCGCCGCCTGGCTGTCCTTCATTGGCGCCCACAAGTTCGACGTTGATCGCCTTGCGGACGATTGCCAACAAATCGTCGATCGGCATGTCTTGCCGTTCGTCGGGGAACAGGTTGTTTTCCTGAACCAGCTGCGAGAGCCGTTCGCGGCTCAATATTTGCTGGCGGATCTTGGCGATCCGCTCGTTCGCGATATGCGCGAGCGGCGAGGCGACAACTGTCGTCGGAATCTGCTGTGAATCGATCAGAAGCGTCGCAGTAGAGCGATATTCGGGTTTCTGGAGAAGGATCGCGGTTGTTGCGACAAGCAGGCCGAGAAGGACCGGCAGAATGACCCATTTGCGCTTACGATAAAGCGCAGCCGCGATCTCTCGAGGATAAATGCCCAGACCTTCCGTGTCCTGGTCGGTGGTCATGTGCCTGCTCCTCGTAGTAATAGACCGATCGAAAATATGAAGGCATCGGCCTTCTCGTTCGCGCGGCGGTTGCGCTGCAGATAGGCCAGGTTCGGAGCGACATAGAGATTGCGTCCGATGCGGTGTTCATAGCCAACTGAACCACGGAAAACGCGCGCCGAGCCATCTTCGCCAGGAAGGCGGGCGCGGCGATAATCGACTTCGGAACGAATGGTCCCGAATTCGGAGATTCGGTGCCTGATCGCCAAACCGACCGAAAATTCGCGCTGCAGGCCGCCCAGACCGCTGACTTCGCTCTGAAGAGCGCTCCGGAGGCAGGCAGACGTGCCGTCTGGCTCGTAGCAAAGGTTGGCGCTGCCGTTAAACCGGGCGCGGCTTTCGCGTGCCAGCGTGACGGGATCGCGCAGCTTCGTCCATTCGACACCGACCTGGGCCCCACCATACCAGAAGGTTGCAAAGCGACGGTTTGCAGTAACGTTGAGCGCGCTGACCGACGTGTCCTCGCTATTGGCGATACGGCTCGACGTGTGATTGCCTTGGACACCAACGGTCAGTTTCTCGCTGAGGCGTTTGTTGAGTCCGACGCCGAAGTCGTAGGCCTTGGTGGTCTCGAGCAAATCGGAATCCGGATATCGCAACCGTTGCCAGCCGCCCTCGCCAGTGATTGTCGTTGTGGCGTTGGGACTCCATGCTACCGAGCCCCGGGCTTCGGCGCTCTCGCGTATGCTGCGGGGATCGACTGCGAAGTCGATGCTTTCAACCAGTGAGTCCGACACAAGATCGCGTCGGTATGACGCCCGACCGCTGACTGTCAGATATTCGTTGCGGCGATGACGGATTTGCAGATCCGAACGTCCGGTGACGAAATTGCCATAGCGCTGTGAATATTGGCGGACGCCAAGTTCGCCCGTGAAATCGATATCGGTGCGTGGATCGATCTGCCATTCGACATGAGGGCGTGCCACCAGCTCGACGGCGCCCGTCGTCTTCTTTTTTTCCGTGGTCAGGAAGGGATTGTCCGACACGAGCACTGACGTATCAACCTCCAACGTTACCGTGGGTTTCGCTTCACTCCGGGCCGCAAGGACAAATGCTGCCGCAACAGCCAATAGTCCGATCGCAAACAGGCGCAGGCTTCCCGAAACACGGTCAGGGGATAACAAGAACATCGCCGCTCAGGAGCATGGGTAGCGGACTGCTCAGCACGCCAGCGTTCATCACGCGGCCGCCTTTGAGAATTGTCGAAAGCTGGACCGGCTCGACCACCTGGCCGTTCGGCGTCTGGCGCAGTATTACGGCGTTCTTGATGTCGGCGAATTCAGCCGTGCCACCTGCGACGCTGAGCGCCTGGAGGATATTGACGGGATTGCCGCTCGTATAGCTTCCCGGCGTGCGAACCTTTCCCACGACGTAGAAGCGCATGCCGGTCGCTTCGCGGACCGATACCGTTACATCGGGAATGGACGAGCGATAATTGACCGAAATGCGCTCGCGAATTTCTGCGGCGATGTCGGAGACGTTGCGGCCGGACGCCTGTACGGTGCCCGCGAGCGGAAACGAGAAGGTGCCATCCGGTTGTACGCGCACGGCGCGCTGCATCCGTTCTTCACCCCAGACGAAAACATCAAGCTCGTCGCCTGCGTTGACCCGATACTGGCTATGGCCTGAAGCCTCGGCGGCAACATTTGCTGCCGCTTCCTGCTGAGCAACTGCCGGGGTCTGGAAGGCCAACCCGGCGCACATGATTACGCCGAAACCCTTCCATACGAGGGCGTTGCAAAGGCTTCCTGATGTTTCGCGGCGTGTTGAGAACACGATTTCGACTCCCCGAACGAATAAGTGGGGAACATCCTAGTTGCCCGGGCCGCCAGCCGAAATTCGCTGATTGCAGTCCTTCCTATGGGGGTGGGATATTTCAGATGCTCTTTATACGCTGGAGGGCAACACGCCGGCGCCAGTCCCATTGGGTATATTCGGAAGGGATTTCGCCTAGCAGAATTGAACGATCATATCTGCATAATGCGGCGCGGCTCGCAGGCATTTGGTCGGCGCGTCGGATCCCGCCCTGCAAGAAGGTTCGCCGCCTTGGCAACGTTGCCCGCCTCGCCACCCTCGTCAGAATTTATGGACCTCGACGCAGGCGTCTTCATGGACATCGCCTTTGCGCGCATGGCCATGCCGTCTGTTATCAGGATGGTCGGCGAGCGGCAGGAAGGTGCTCCCTTCGCCTACGTGGTCACGCCGAATGTCGACCATGTCGTCCGGTTGCAACGCATCCGGTCCGACTTGTGGCCGGTTTACCGGTCGGCATGGGCGACATTGTGCGACAGCAAGATCCTCGCGATCCTCGCCCGCGGAATGGGGGTGACATTGCCCGTGATACCGGGCAGCGATTTGACGCAGCAAATTTTCGAGCATGTGGTCAAGCCAGCAGACAAGATCGCCATCATCGGCAGCAACGCCGACCTGATCGCCGGGCTCGCCGACCTTTATGGACTGAAAAAAGTTCATCACTACGACCCGCCGATGGGGTTCATCAAGGATCCCGTCGAAGTGACGCGAGCCGTGAGGTTCATCGTCGAGACACGCGCGCGCTATTGCTTCCTGGCCGTCGGATCACCGCAGCAGGAAATATTGGCTTATCGTGTGAAGCAAGCGGGCGGCGCGCGCGGTATAGGCTTTTGTGTCGGGGCGAGCCTCGATTTCCTGACCGGCGTTCAGAAACGCGCGCCGCTATTTATGCGTCTGCTGGCAATGGAGTGGCTGCATCGGCTGTTATCCGACCCGGCCCGAATGTGGCGCAGATATTTATATGACGGCCCCGGTATCTTCCAGATCGCCCGCGACTGGAAGCGCGGCGCCCGGTCGTGAAGTGGCGCAGTATCAGCAATCGCGCCGCCACGCGCATCATTCTCGCATTGTCGTTCAT
>Ga0247823_10004660_pt1 | contig 10964 bp, 12 predicted proteins | sample 13C_PalmiticAcid_2_FD_192426 | JGI IMG/M metagenome (GOLD analysis project Ga0247823, IMG submission 192426) | Soil microbial communities from agricultural site in Penn Yan, New York, United States - 13C_PalmiticAcid_Day30 | ecosystem: Environmental > Terrestrial > Soil > Agricultural land...
GGCATGAACGTCACCGTGGATGACACCCTGACCAGCCAGTTCCGCACCGGTCGCTTCGTCCGCGCCGAGGTCTCACCCGGCCCGCACACCATCGCCGGCCGCCTGGCCGCGCAGATCGGCGGCACCGACAAGCTCCATCAGGTGACTTTGGCCCCCGGCGAATGCGTCCTGCTCGATGCCAAGCTCGACATGGGCGCGCTCCAGTCGAAACTGGTCTTCCTCGAAACCCGCGATCCGGCCGAGGCCCGCGCCAAGCTGGCAAAGCTCAAGCTCGTCGAATGGAAGGCCACCCCGACCGCGGCCTGAGCCGGAGCGAATTCGAACGCGGCGACTGCGGCGGATTGTCCACAGCTTTCGCCGCACGACCTTGCCTTTCGCCCCTCGACGCGGCCGCCTGATGGTCCCTAGAACGGGGCAGCAGAGGGGAGACGCAAATGGCCTGGAACACGCGCAAGCCGGCGGGCTCGGAGAAGTCGCTCGAGCCGCATCACCAGCTGAAGCGCACGCTTTCCTGGCCGCACCTGGTCGCGCTCGGGGTCGGCGCCATCGTCGGCACCGGTATCCTCACCCTGATCGGCGTCGGCGCCGCCAAGGCGGGACCGTCCGTCATCCTCTCCTTCGCCATCGCCGGGCTGATCTGTGCCGCCGCGGCGCTCGCTTATGCCGAAATGGCGACGATGATCCCCGCCTCGGGCTCCGCCTACACCTACACCTATGTCGTCATCGGCGAATTGCTCGCCTGGATCATCGGCTGGAGCCTGATCCTCGAATATTCCCTCGTCGTCAGCGCCGTCGCGGTCGGCTGGGCCGAATATGCCAATGGCTTCCTCGAAGGGCTGGGGGCGGGGCTCCCCGCCGCGCTCTCCGGCGGCCCGCATGCGGGCGGCATCGTCAATCTGCCGGCCGTGTTCATCGTGGTCGTCGTCGCCGGGCTGCTGATCCTCGGCACGCGCGAGAGCGCGACCCTGAACGCGGTGCTGGTGGTGGTGAAGATCATTGCCCTGATCGTCTTCGTCGCGGTCGCCGGGCCTTTCTTCGATCCCGCCAATTTCGACCCGTTCATGCCGCATGGCTTCCCCAAATCCGGGCCTTCCGGCTCGGAAGTTGGCGTCATGGCGGCAGCGGCGATCATCTTCTTCGCTTTCTACGGCTTCGACGCGATCGCCACCGCGGCGGAGGAAGCCAAGAATCCCGGCCGGGACCTGGCCATCGGTATCATCGGCTCGATGGTGATCTGCGTGATCATCTACATGGCCGTCGCCGCAGCCGCGATCGGCGCCATTTCCTACCTCAGCTTCGCCGACAGCGGCGAGCCGCTCGCCTTGATCCTGCGCGAGCTCGATCAGCCCTGGGCCGCGCGCTATCTGGCCGTCTCGGCGGTGATCGCCCTGCCGACCGTCATCCTGGCCTTCTTCTACGGCCAGAGCCGCATCTTCTTCGTCATGGCACGCGACGGGATGCTGCCGCGCGGGCTGGCGCGGGTCTCGGGCCGCGGCTCGCCGACTCGGATCACCATTTTCACCGCAATCATCGTGGCGATCCTGGCTGGCCTGATGCCGCTCGGCGAACTGGCGGCTTTGGCCAATGCCGGCACGCTCACGGCTTTCGCGGCCGTCGCCTTGTGCATGCTGATCATGCGCCGCCGCGCACCGGACACGCCCCGCACCTTCAAGACGCCCTTGCCGTGGCTGGTGGGAATCATCGCGATCGGCGGCTGCGGCTATCTGTTCTACAGCCTGCCGGGCACGACCCAGCTCTACTTCCTGATCGCCCACATCGTCGGGCTCGGCCTCTATTTCGCTTATGGCTACACCCGCAGCGTGGCGGGCCGGGCGGAAGCGACGGCAGGGTAGGGCTCAGGCCGGGCTGAACGCGCCCGTCGCGGGATCGAGCACGTGGAGCGCCCCGTCGGCGATGGCGAAATAGGCGCCGTGCAGCTTCAAACGCCCATCGGCGACGCGTTCCCGCACCCACGGGAAGGTCATGAGGTTCGTCAGCGACACGCGCACGCCCTCATGCTCCATCGCCCGCACCGCGTCGGGGCCCAGCTCGGGATAGTCGCGGCGCACCCGCTCGCGGGCCTCGTCCAGCATCTCGACCCAATGCGCGATGAAATGGCCGGCGCCGGAGGTCGCACCGGCGAATTGTCCGGTCAGCGCCGCCGCGCAGCCGCCGCAGGAGCCGTGGCCCATCACCACCAATTCCTGGACCTGGAGCTGCGTCACCGCGAATTCCAGCGCGGCTGAGACGCCATGATAATTCTGGTCCGGCTCGAACGGCGGCACCAAATTGGCGACGTTGCGGACGACGAACATCTCGCCCGGCCGCGCATCGAAGATCTGGCTGGGGTCCACCCGGCTGTCGGAGCAGGCGATCACCATCACCGCCGGGCTCTGCCCCTCGGCCAGCTCCGCCCAGCGCGCGCGCTCCTCGCGCCATTCGCTGTCACGGAAGCGGCGATAGCCGTCGATCAGATCTGCAAAGCCGGTCATGTCGCGTCCGCTAAGAGGGAAGGGCGGGGGTGGCAAGAGCGCGCGCCAATCGCTATCTCGCCGCCATGAGCGAGGCAGACCCGATCATTTCCGTCCCGAAACAGCGCAAGCCCGATTGGATTCGCGTGAAGGCACCGATCGGAGTCGCGTTCAGCGAGACCAAGCAGCTGATGCGCCGCCTGAACCTGGCCACCGTGTGCGAGGAGGCCGCCTGTCCGAACATCGGCGAGTGCTGGACCAAGAAGCACGCCACGGTGATGATCCTGGGCGACACCTGCACACGGGCCTGCGCCTTCTGCAACGTGAAGACCGGTATGCCGCGCGCGGTGGATCCGCTCGAGCCCGAGCATGTCGCCGTCGCCGCGGCGGAACTGGGCCTCAGCCACATCGTCATCACCTCGGTCGATCGCGACGATCTGCCCGATGGCGGCGCCTCGCAATTCGTGAAGGTGATCCAGGCCCTGCGCCGCAACACCCCGAACACCACGATCGAGATCCTGACCCCCGACTTCCGCAACAAGGCGCAGGCGGCGGTCGAATCGATCGTGGAGGCGCGCCCCGACGTCTACAATCACAATCTGGAGACGGTGCCGCGGCTCTATCCGACGATCCGCCCCGGCGCGCGCTACTACGCTTCGCTCCGCCTGCTGGAGAGCGTAAAAAGGCACGATCCGACCATCTTCACCAAGTCCGGCATCATGACCGGGCTCGGCGAGCAGCGCCTGGAAGTCCATCAGGTGATGGACGACATGCGCTCGGCCGACATCGATTTCCTGACCATGGGCCAATATCTGCAGCCCACGCCGCGTCATGCGAAGGTCGAGGAATTCGTCAGTCCGCAGGCGTTCAAGGCCTATGGCGCCATCGCCCGCGCCAAGGGCTTCCTGCTCGTCGCCGCGAGTCCGCTGACCCGCTCCAGCTATCATGCTGGCGACGATTTCGAGAAAATGCGCGCGGCCCGCGAGGCCAAGCTCGGCAAGGCGGCAGCGGCGGCCTGACATGCCGAAGCATAGCGAAACCCGGCACTTACCCTACACGCCGGAGCAATTGTTCGATCTGGTCGCGGACGTGCGCCGCTATCCCGAATTCCTGCCTTGGGTGGTCGCCGTGCGGGTGCGCGCGGACAGCGAGGCCGAGATGGTCGCGGACCTCGCCGTCGGCTTCAAGGCGCTGAAAGAGACTTTCACCAGCCGCGTGATCAAGCAGCGGCCCGGCGAAATTGAGATCGATTATGTGGAAGGGCCACTCAAGTACCTCCACAACAACTGGAAATTCGAAAGCGACGGGCAGGGCGGGACGAACATCCACTTCACCGTGGACTTCGCCTTCAAGAGCCGGATGTTCGAAATACTGGCCGGTCAGATGTTCGACCGCGCATTACGCAAGATGATCGGCGCCTTCTGCGACCGGGCTCACGCCCTCTACAGCGTCGATCCCGGCATCAGCAGCTCGAGCGCACACAAGGCCGCCTGAAGCCGCACCCCACCGCGGCCAAGATCGCCGAAATCCTTGCGGTCGGCGACGATCTCCTCCGGATCCGCCCCCCGCCGCGCTCGCGCGAACACCACGGTGCCGACCGGCTTCTTCTCGGTCCCGCCACCCGGTCCGGCGACTCCGGTGATCGCCACCGAGACATCGGCCTCGGCCCTGGCCAGCGCCAATTGGGCCATGTTCCAGGCGGTTGCGACCGATACCGCGCCGAACGTCTCAAGCACGTCCTGGCTCACGCCAAGCAGCGACATTTTCGCTTCGTTCGAATAGGTTACGAAGCCACCTTCGAACACATCCGAGCTTCCCGGAATCTCGGTCAAGGCCGCCGCGACCAGCCCGCCGGTGCAGCTTTCCGCCACCGCGATCTTGCGGCCCGCTTCCCGGTTGGCGTCCACCACCTTGCGCGCCAGCTCGACCAGTTCGGCCGGCAGCACGCTATCGCGATGATCGTGGGCAGGCGGCTCGGTGGCCATCAGTCTCGTTCCTCCACCCGCACGGTCGCAACGGCCTGTGCGGCGATGCCCTCGCCGCGACCGGTAAAGCCCAGCCGCTCCGTCGTCGTCGCCTTGACGCTAACCCTCGTCAGCGGCAGCCGCAACAATTCCCCGATCCGCGCCCGCATCGCCTCGCGGTGCGGCCCGATCTTCGGGGCTTCGCAGATGATCGTAACATCCACATGCTCGATCGCGCCGCCGGCCTGCTCGACCAAAGTGCGCGCATGTTCGAGGAACAGCGGGGAGGGGGCACCCTTCCACTGCGGATCGCTCGGCGGGAAATGATCGCCAATGTCGCCCGCCGCGATCGCCCCGAGCAGGGCATCGGTCAGCGCATGCAGCGCCACATCGGCATCGCTATGCCCTTTGAGTGCGCGCCCGTGTGGGATCTGGATGCCCCCGATCCAGACATGATCGCCCGGCTCGAAGGCGTGAACGTCGAACCCCATGCCGGTCCGCACCGTGGTCCGCGTCGCGAGCAGCGCTTCGGCGCGCGCCCAATCCGCGCTGGTCGTCAATTTCTCCAGCATCGCATCACCCTCGACTGCGGCAATGCTCACGCCAGCGGCGCGCAGATAGGCGCTTTCATCCGTCGGCACCCCGTCGCCCCAGGCCTCGATCGCCGCCCGCAGCGCGGCCAGCCCGAACGCCTGTGGCGTCTGCACCCGCGCCACCTGATCCCGGTCGAGCCGTTCGCCAAGCGCCGCATCGTCGAGCCGCGTCAGCGTATCCGCCACGGCCAGCACTGGCACTGCACCGTCATGGCTGGCGAGGGCATCAAGCAGGCGATCGATCACCTCGGGCGGGCAGAAGGGCCGTGCCGCATCGTGGATCAGAATGATCGTCGCGCCGGCGGGGAGGGCGTTCAGCCCGTTCACGACCGACAGCGCCCGTTCCTCGGCCCCAATGATCGGCTCTCCCACGTCAAGCCCATCCAGTGCCGCGCGCGCCAGGTCCTCCTGGCCCGCGCCGATCACCACCCGCACGGCATCGATCCGCTTGTGCGCCAGCAACGGCTCCACCGCCCGCCGAAGGACGGCTTTCCCCGCCAATGATAGATATTGCTTGGGAACGGCGCCACCCAGCCGCTCACCGCGGCCGGCGGCGACGATCAGGGCGACGACTTCAGGTGCGTTGGGAACAGCCACGGACATGGCCGCGCCTTATCGACGTCCGGCCATGGGGGCCAGCGTCAGCAGCGGTACGTTCAGCTCGCGCGCGAACGCCGGGCCGCGCGTTCCTGCTGGCGCTCGGCCGCACGGGCCTCGCGCGCCGCCTGGGCGGCCTCCGCATGCTCCAGCGCCCGCATCTCGGACGTCGGCGTATCGGCGATCACGTGGATGATCTCGCCCATCTTCGTGGCCCCGAACAGCAGCCGCGAAAATTCCATCGGCAGGCGCACGCAGCCATGCGAGGCCGGATAGCCCGGGATCACGCCGGCATGGAGCGCCACACCGTCCCAGGTCAGCCGCTGCATGTTCGGCATCGGCGCATTGTCATAGATGTTCGAGAAATGGTCCCGGTTCTTCTGCAGGATCGGAAAGGTGCCGGTGGGCGTGCGATGCGTGGCGCGGCCGGTCGACACCGTCGAGACGGCGACTAGGCGGCGGTCGCGGAACACATAGGCGCGCTGCGCCGAGAGGCTGACGACGATCGACATCGGCCCGCTCTGCACATGATCGGCCTTCCACACGAAGCGGCCGGGGCGGAGCGCGGACGCCTCCGCCTCGATCTGCCTGCCGATCCGGCGGTCCTCGACGGCGACGCGGTGCGTCTCGACCGCCTGATCGACGAAGCTCTGGATGGCGCCGGGGTCGGCGGTCTCGGCCACGGCCTGCAAGGTGGCGCGCGACGCAGTGGGAGAAGCGGCGGGATCGGCATCCGGCGTCGCCGCGCCAGCCCGTCCAATCGCGGATGCCGCCGGCGCAAAGCCCACCACCAGAGCGATGAGCGAGAAGCGACCTATCTGACGCAACGCATTCGACATAACAGGACCCCTCCCCAGGTCACAGCATCGAAGCTCCAGCGAGCTAAACTATTTGCCAAATCTCCAACAAAACATTGGCACTACAAGACAAATTCGATCCTGAGGGACACAAGCCCCATGCCAGTCCTTGAAACCGGCGGGACATTTCTTCCCCACGTGCGATGAACGGTATCATAACGGCGACGGTTTGAGGGCAGATTTCTGCGCATCACCGGTATTCCCGTCGGTTACTGTCACTCAAAAGCGACGCCACCGCCGTAACGATAATGAAGAAAAGGGCGGCCCCGGTCTCCCCACCGGGACCGCCCAGCCGTCAGCGCGCGCTCGCCATCTGCGTGTTGCGCGCGCCGCCGGTAGCGAAAGCGAGCGCATCTGCAGCGGACGGGGGCGTGTCCGCGACGATGTGCACGCTGCCGCCCATGCTCGTGGTGCCGAACAGCAGCCGCGAGAATTCCATCGGCAACCGGATGCAGCCGTGGCTGGCCGGGTAACCGGGCAGGGCGCCGGCATGGAGCGCGATCCCGCCCCAGGTCAGCCGCTGCATGTTGGGCATCGGCGCATTGTTGTAGAGGTTGGAGAAGTGCCGGCGGTTCTTTTGCAGGATCGTGAAGCTGCCGGTCGGGGTGCGGTGCCCGCGCATGCCCGTCGAGACCGTGGTCACGCCGATCAGCTTGCTGGCGCGATAGACATAGGCCTTCTGCGCCGCGATGCTGACCACGACGACCACTTCGCCGCTCTGCTGCCGCTCCGGCATCCACAGGAACTCACCAGGAGTCAGCGCTTCAGCGCGCGCCTCGAGCTCGGCCGCTTCGCGCACCGCCGCCTGATGGCGCTCGGCCGCGGCGTGCAGTTCCTGCGCGACCGCCGCGGAGAAGGCGTCCTGCGCCTCGTTCTGCTGCGTCACCGGGGCGCTGACATTGTCCTGGCCGACCGCAGACGCGACCGGGGCGATGGCGAGGAGCAAAGCGATCGCGCTGGCTCCCATGAATTTGCGTGACTTGGTCATCGTTCTTGCCTCCCATTCGTGCCGGCTCGATCCCGGCTTGCGAGACCCATTTGCCATTGGCCGGGGAGGGGATTGAGCGCGCGGCGACGGGAATGGCGCGCGGTTCGTCGGACCGACCGGAAGGCGATTCCGCGCGACGAAAGCGCCTCGGGGAGGCTCTAGTGCTGCAGTTTCGTCGTGTGAGACGCGGTCTTGGCCGCCTCAGGGCTCAGCGCGAGGCGGATTCGCCCGCGACGCTCTGCACATAAGCCAGCGCGCCGATCGCCGACGGCGGCGACTCGCCGATGATGTGCACCCGCCCGCCCATCTGCGTCGCGCTGAACAAATGGTTGGAAAAGGCCATCGGCAGACGGATGCAGCCATGGCTGGCCGGATGGCCGGGGATCGCTCCGGCGTGCAGCGCAATCCCGTCCCAGGTCAGCCGCTGCATGTTCGGCATCGGCGCATTGTCATAGAGGCTGGAGAAGTGCGTGCGGCGCTTTTGCAGGATAGTGAAGCTGCCGGTCGGGGTCGGATGGCTGTCCATGCCGGTCGAAACAGTGCTCACCCCGATCAGGGTGCCGCCGCGATAGACATAGGCCATCTGCTCGGCGAGGCTGACCACGATCACCACCGCGCCATTGGCCTGCCGCTCGGGCATCCACAGGAAGCGGCCGGGCCGCAACGCGGTGACGCGGCTCTCGAGCGTGGCATCCTCGGTGATACTGCCGCCGGCCTCGGCACTGGCGGTCGCCAGATTTGCCTCCTCGGAGGCCAGCCGCGTCGGCACGAAGGCGTCGCGGTTCCAATTGTCGTTCGACATGCTCTCGGGCTGGCGCGAGGGCCGTCCGTTCGCCGCATCGTGGATCAGCTGCTGCGCGGCACTGCGCGGCGGCTCGGCGGCCTCCTGCGCGAAGGCGGACGCGGGGAGGGCGACGCAGCAGGCGGCCAGCATTGCCCGACCCAATTTGTGCATCAGCCGCATCGAACCACTCCTCAAAACGCCACACGAGTGACCAATCAATGGCCACGCGCGGGCGTCGGTTCCAAATATTATAGTGGCGCAACGACCGAGTCACGGGGGCGAATGCCTTCCGTCATCGCCCCGCCGCGCGTATGTCCGGCCCATGTTCGTCGACAGCCATTGCCACCTGAATTACAAGGGTCTCATCGAGGACCAGCCCGCCGTGCTGGACCGCGCCCGCGCCGCCGGCGTGTCCGCGATGCTCAACATCTCCACCCGCTCGAGCGAATGGGACGCCGTGCTCGCCACCGCCGAGGGCCATGCTGACGTCATGGCGTCGGTCGGCATCCATCCGCACGAGGCGGATCTGCACCCGGACGTCGAGACCGAGACATTGGTCGCCCGCGCCGCGCATTCGAAGGTGATCGGCATCGGCGAGACCGGCCTGGATTATTATTACGACAAGTCCGACCGCGACCGGCAGCGCCAGAGCTTCCGCAGCCACGTCGCGGCTGCGCGCGAAACGGGCCTGCCGCTGATCGTGCACACCCGCGATGCGGAGGACGACACCTGGCAGATCCTCGACGAGGAAATGGGGAAGGGCGCCTATCCGGCCCTGATCCACTGCTTCACCGCCAGCCAGGACTTCGCGAACAAGGTGCTCGGCCTTGGCCTGACCATTTCGATCTCCGGCATCGTCACCTTCAAGAACGCCCGCGACCTGCAGGAGGTGGCGAAAGAAGTGCCCGCCGATCGCCTGCTGATCGAGACGGACTCCCCGTTTCTCGCCCCGGTGCCGCACCGCGGCCGCCCGTGTGAGCCGGCCTTCGTCGCCGACACCGCCCGCTTCCTCGCCACTCTGCGCGGCGAGAGCCTCGGGGAACTCGCGGAGAACACCACACGCAATTTCTATCGCCTCTTCACCAAGGCGAAGCGGTAACCGCGTGAAGGTCCGCATCCTCGGCTGCGGCACCTCGTCCGGGGTGCCCCGGATCGGCAATGACTGGGGCAGTTGCGACCCGGCCGAGCCGAAGAACCGCCGCCGGCGCGTCTCCATCCTCGTCAGTGATGCCGACACGGACATTCTCGTCGACACCGGGCCGGACCTGCGCGAGCAATTGCTCGACGCGAATGTCGCCACCCTCGCTGCCGTGCTCTGGACGCACGAACATGCCGATCATGCCCATGGCCTCGACGATCTGCGCCAGCTCTTCCACAATAGCGGCGCGCCGGTCCCGGCCTATGCCAGCGCCCGCTGCCTGAGGAGCCTCAGCGCCCGCTTCGACTATGTCTTCGAGGGGAAGTGGGGCTATCCCGCCACCGTCGCCGCGCAGATCCTGCCCGATGAACTCACCATCGGCGGCATTTCGGTCGACCATGTCGAGCAGCCGCACGGCAATATCACCAGTACCGGCCTGATCTTCGCACAAAATGGTAAACGGGTCGTTTATTCCACTGATTTCAATGATATGACCGACGAGATGGCCACGGCATTTGAAGACGCCGACCTCTGGATCGTCGATGCCCTCAGGATCAGGCCGCATCCGACCCACAATCATCTCGACCGGACCTTGGCCTATATCGACCAGCTCCGCCCGAAGCGCGCGGTGCTGACCCACATGGACAACAGCATGGACTATGCCTCTTTGCGGCGGCAACTTCCTCCCCATATCGAACCTGGATTCGACGGGATGGAGATCGCGCTGTGAATGAGGGTGGGGACCAGGCGATCCGCGTCATCTATTTGCTCGGCGTGCTGGTGCTGGTGATCAGCGCCTTCGCGGTGCGCCGGGTCAAGCTCGGCACGGCGGTGAAGATGTTCGCCTCCTGGGTACTGATCTTCGCCGCGGCTTTTGTGATCTTCACCTTCAAGGACGATTTCGCCGCTCTGGGCGACCGGCTGTTAGTCTCGGTGCGCGGCGGCGAGACCGTTGCGACCGCGCCGGGCGAAACCCGGGTCCGGCTGGCGCCGGACGGCCATTTCTGGGTCGAGGCGGAGGTGAACGGTCAGCCGGTCCGCTTCCTGGTCGACAGCGGCGCCACCGTGACCAGCATCTCGGCCGACACGGCACAGCGAGTAGGGATCCAGCCTCAGGCCGGCCTGCCGGTCGTCGTCAGCACCGCCAATGGCCTGGTCAACGCCCAGCGCGGCCGCGCCGAGCGGTTGCTGGTGGGCAATATCGAACGGCAGAATGTCGCCGTCCACATTTCCGAGGCCTTTGGCGACATCAACGTGATCGGCATGAATTTCCTGTCCTCGCTGCGCAGCTGGAGCGTGGAAGGGCGAACGCTGATCCTGAAGTCCTGACCTTCCAACTCTGATCAGCATTTTACATAATGTATATTATCGCACTTATGGATGATGCCGTTGAGCGCCCCTGAACCGTCCCCCCTCGACCGTCTGCTCGCCATCATGGTCCGGCTGCGCGACCCGGCGACCGGCTGCGAATGGGACGTTGCCCAGAATTTCGCGACCATCGCCCCTTACACGATCGAGGAAGCCTATGAGGTCGCCGACGCGATCGAGCGCGGCGACATGGACGATCTGAAG
>Ga0247823_10004661_pt1 | contig 10963 bp, 7 predicted proteins | sample 13C_PalmiticAcid_2_FD_192426 | JGI IMG/M metagenome (GOLD analysis project Ga0247823, IMG submission 192426) | Soil microbial communities from agricultural site in Penn Yan, New York, United States - 13C_PalmiticAcid_Day30 | ecosystem: Environmental > Terrestrial > Soil > Agricultural land...
CGCTTCACCGTCCTGATGCGTGGCCATTCCGACCAGCTAGTCGATCGCTATTCGGAGCGGAAGGACCGGAACGAACCTGTCGTCACGCCAGCCGAACTCGCCGGAATTTCGGGAGCGTAGCGCCGTAGATGGCCGTTAGCGGTCAGGCTGCTTTCGATGCAGGGTGCAAGAAAGCGGCCATTCGCTCCGCTGAGAGTTACCGCCTACTCGCGCCTGAAGGGCAGCAGGATAGCGCGCGCCCTGCCCCGCTCGCATGGGATTGATTTCAGTCAGGATGCCAATCCTTGCTCGGACGGACAATGGCCTTAGCGGATGCCGAGAATGACACTTTTCGGGCCGGCGAGTTTGGCGTCACCAAAGGAGAAGAGCGGCCTTTGGGGACTTGATAAACTTCAGGCTCGCCCAGTCCGGATGACGCAGCGAAAGCCGATATGACCGGAGGATGTATCGATGGTCTGCGGATGGCGAGCAGCAGGCCGATAGCGCTGGCAATAATTTTCAGCGCATAGATGCGACCCACCCTTCAACACTTTTCGCCCAAGCCTGACGCCGGGCGTTGTCGGATCGAAACTTTCGCGCAGGGCGCCACCGCGCGGATTTGCGATCGTGCAGCATGCGCCCGGCGTTCGTTTGGTACGCCGCCCGGGGGCAGCGTACCAATCCGCTGTCCATTCCCAGACATTGCCGATCATGTCGTAAAGCCCGAAATCATTGGGCAGGTAGCTCCCTGCCGGCGAGGTACGCTCCCATCCATCTATCATCAGATTCGAAACGGGAAACAGGCCCTGCCAATAGTTGGCCAGCATGGCGCCCCCGGGGGCCAGTTCGTCTCCCCACGCATAGTCGCGCCCGTCGTGTCCGCCGCGCGCGGCATATTCCCATTCGGCCTCGGTCGGCAGCGTCTTGCCGGCCCATTCGGCATAGGCTGCGGCATCCGAATAGCTGACATGGACCACCGGATGATCTTCAATTCCCTCGATTGTGCTGTCAGGGCCTGTCGGATGACGCCAGTTCGCACCGGCCCGGAATTGCCACCAGACGGAAACATCGTCGAGGCTCACGAGGCGGCGAGGCGGCTCGAACACCAGCGACCCCGGCACCGCGAGCGCCATGTCCATACCCGGATAGTCGCAGGGCGCGGGTGCCGTCTCTGCGGTCGTGCGATATCCGGTGGCCGCAACGAACGCCGCGAACGACCGGTTTGTCACCGGCAATGCGTCGATCCAGAAGCCGTCCACGCGCACCTCGCGTACCGGCGCTTCCTCGGGGTAGAATCTGTCCGAGCCCATGCGGAATTGACCGCCGTCGAGACAGATCATGCCCGCGCAACGATCAGGCAAGGCGGGCGGCCCCGCGCTCATGCGAGCGACCGCCCTTCGCGATTGCCGAAGGCAGATTTGCCCATCAATCTCTCCAGCGGCGCTCTTTCATCATCACGCCGATCGCCGGTCCGAGCCTTTCGGCATTTTCACCGATCGCAAAGCGATACTCCCCTGCCGGGATCGTCCAGCCATCGCCGCTCCAGTCGGCGAGCAGGCGCGGATCGATCGTCATTGTCACTTTCTTCTCCGCTCGCGGTTCGAGTTCGACCCGCTGGAACCCCACCAGCCGCTGCACCGATTTGCCGCCGCGCGAGACGAGGTAGAGCTGCGCAACCGTGGCACCCGCCCGGTGGCCGGTGTTCCGGACGGTGAGGCTGGCGGCCGCGCCGTCGGTCCGGAGCCCATCCGCAGCAAACCGTGTGTAGGAAAGGCCGTGACCGAAGGGAAAGAGCGTCTTGATCCCGTGCCGTGCATTCCAGCGATAGCCGACATCCGACCCTTCGTTCATCCGCACCGTGACACGCGTATGTTCGGCTGTGCCATAGCCGGGGATCGCCGGGCGCGGCAGCGTTTCAGTGGTCCCGGGAAAGCTGACCGGCAGGCGGCCCGAGGGATTGACCTTGCCGGTAAGCACATCCGCGATCGCCGCGGCGCCCTCCTGTCCGGGATACCAGGCCGCGACGATCGCCTTGACCTTGTCGCGCCAGGGCATGGCGACCGGATTGCCGGTCTCGAGCACGACGATGGTGTTGGGATTGGCCGCTACCGTCGCCTCGACGATCGCGTCCTGATTGCCGGGGAGCGACAGGTCCGGAGAGTCGAAACCTTCGGCCTCATATTTGCTGACGAAGACGATCGCGACGTCCGAGCGAGCGGCGAGCGCGGCGGCGTCCTGCGGATAGAGGCCCGGGTCGAAACCGATGGACGCCTTGGGCAAGGCCTCCTTCAGAGCCGCGAGCGGGGCGCCCGCGAACCAGCGCTCGACCCGCCACGCGCCGATCGATCCTTCGCCCCCGCCGACGGGCACCGACGCCGCCCAGCCGCGTGGCGGCAGCCCCTGCGACGATCCGCCGCCCGAAAGCACGCCGACATGCGCATTCCGGCCGATCACCGCGACCGACGCGACATTGGCGGCAAGCGGCAGGGCCCCGCCGTCGTTCTTGAGCAGCACGATCCCCTGCTCGGCGATCCGCCGCGCAACATCAGCGTGCGCTGCCATGTCCACCGCCGGCGCTGGACCCGCGTCCACCAGTCCATTCGCCTTCATCGAACGCAGGATGCGGCGTACCATGTCGGACAATCGGCCGCGCGAAAGGCTGCCGTCGGCGAGATTGGACCTCAGCGGTGCATCGAACCAGACCTGTTTGTCGAGTTGCTCGCCCGCCTGCTGGTCGAGGCCCCTGACCGCGAAATCGGAGCCCGACACCGCGCCCCAGTCGGACATGACCCAGCCCTTGTAACGCCAGTCCTTCTTGAGGACGGTGTTGATCAGATGATCGTTACCGCACGCCTTCTCGCCGTTGACTAGGTTATAGGCGCACATGACCGAACCGGGCTGCCCGCGCTCGATCGCGATCTGGAACGCGAGCAGGTCGCTTTCGCGGTGCGCCGACTCGTCGATCTCTGCATTCCATGTGTGGCGGTTGGTCTCGTTCGAATTGAGGGAGAAATGCTTCACCGTCGACACGACGCCCGCCGACTGCGCTCCCCGCACGGCGGCCGCGCCCATGACACCCGACAGCAGCGGGTCTTCGGATATATATTCGAAATTACGCCCGTTGCGGGGATCGCGGACCAGATTGATGCCGCCGCCGAGCAGCACGTTAAACCCCTTGGCACGCGCTTCGCTCGCCACCGCCTGCGCCCCCGCGAAAGCAAGGTCGGGGTTGAAGCTCGCGCCGATCGCGAGACCGGCGGGCAAGGCGGTCGCGGAATCTCCCTTGCGGATGCCGAAGGGGTTGGTGACGCCGAGGCTGGCATCGGTCGCGCGTTGCGATGGAATGCCGAGCCGCGGCACGCCTGCGACATAGCCCGCGCCCGGTATGACGTCCTTCGGCCATTTCGCCTGCAGTTCGGGATTGGCATAGGGACCGATCGGAATCGGCATGAAGCCGTGCAGCAACGAAAAGCGCTCGTCATCGGTCATCTGCGCTTCGACCTGCGCCGCCCAGTCGTCGGCCGCATTGTTGTTCACCGGCACATTCTGTTCCCTGGCTTCGATCGTCATCGACATACTCGCCAAACCGATCGCCAAAGCGGTTGCCACCCCATATCGCCCTCGCATGATCCATTCTCCCCTGTATTTTCCATTGATTGGCGACGCCTTGGTCAATTTTTCGCGCGGTCTATCGCCGCCAGCCGGGCCTCGACGGCGGCGATCTTCTCGTCGGTAATCGCGCCCGCCGAATAGGGCTGCAGCTGCCGAAGGCTCATCGACTTAAACTGTTCGAATGCGGGATGCGCGACGAGCGTCGGCATTTCCGCATCAAGGATCGCCTTCCCGGCCGGATCGGCAATGATCGCCTCGATCGGCGAATCGACGGAAAGCGGAGGGGCCGCCGCCGGGGACGTCTCGCCTTGCAGGTCCGCGGCAGGCGCCTTGTCCTGCGCCAATGCAGGCGTCGGCATCAACAAGGCTGCTGCCAGAAAAATTCTCATATCGCTCTCCTTGCTACCAATGCCGCCGCGACGAACAGGGGCAACGTCCCTTCTCCCTTCTAAAGAAATGACAAGCTTGTCAATGATCAGAAATTGCCTATAGCGATACGGCAAGGAGAGAAGGAGGCGGCGATGGACCGTAGACGGCTTTTGACAACGGCGCTCGGGGGCGCGGCTTGCGCCCTGGTCGCCCCTCATGGCTGGGCGAAGATCCGGCGTCCGCCCAATTTCATCGTCATACAGTGCGACGACATGGGTTATGGCGATTGGGGAACCGCCGCGAGGGGTGCGATCAGGACGCCGAATCTCGACCGCATGGCCCGGCAGGGCACCGTGCTGACCGACTTTTATGCCGGTGCCAATATCTGCACGCCGTCGCGCGCGGCGATGCTCACCGGCCGCTATGCGATCCGCACCGGACTGGGCCATGGCGTCATTCTTGCCCAGGACAAACGCATCCTTCCCACAAGCGAGAAGACCATCGCGTCCGCGCTCGCGCCCGCATATCGCAGCGCACTGATCGGCAAATGGCACCTCGGCCATACCGGTCCCGACTGGCTGCCGACGCGACACGGTTTCGACTATTATTACGGCATTCCCTACAGTCATGACATGAAACCGCTCGCGCTCTTCGAGGCGCGCGGGCCAGGCGAAGCGACGAGCGCGCCATCCGACATCGCGACGTTGCAGCAGCAGTTCTGCGAGAAGGCGCTCGCTTTCATCGAGGCCAACCGCGACCGCCCCTTCTTCCTCGACCTCGCGCTCAGCGCGCCGCATCTGCCGGCAGTGCCGCATCCCGACTTTAAGGGAAAATCCGCGGCTGGCGCCTACGGCGACGTCGTCGAGGAGATCGACTCGATCGTCGGGCGGCTGCTGAGGCGTCTCGGCGACCTCGGCCTTTCCCGCGACACGCTGGTCGTCTTCACCTCGGACAACGGGCCCTGGTTCGAAGGTGCGACGGGCGGACTTCGCCAGCGCAAGGGCGGCGCCGGTTATGATGGCGGGTACCGGGTTCCCGCGATCGCCTGGCGCCCGGGGATCGTCCCCGCGGGCCGTCGGAGCAACGCGATCGGCATGAGTATCGATTTCCTGCCGACCTTCTGCGCGATGGCGGGCCTCGAACCGCCGCCGGGCGTTACCCTCGATGGCCGCGACCTGTCGAACACGCTTCTTCGCGGCGCGCCGAGCCCGCACGACGGGCTGCTGCTGTTTAACGACGAGGATGTCGTCGCGATCCGCACGCAGCGCTGGAAGCTCGTCGCGGCGGACTATTACCGCAACTATCTGCTCGACCTGCCATCGCGCGGCTATCCCCAGCTCTATGATATGGAGCGGGATCCCGGCGAAAGCTACAGTGTAGCGGACCGTCACCCCGAGGTCGTGGCCGATCTGACGGCACGCATGAATGCCGCACGGGTGGCGCTTGCCCCGCTCCGCACCCAGCCCTCGGCGATCATCGGCATGCGCCCGCCCGCCCCGGCAGCGCCGCCAACTCCGACTGATTGAGCCCCGAACGCGGCGGCGACGACGGCAGGATCAGGCCGGTGCCGTGCTTTCACGCACCACCAGTTCGATGTCGAGCCGGCGCCCGGTCGCCTCGAGACCGCCGCCGCCCTGGGCGCCGAGCAGCATATCGGCGGCGGTCGCCCCGATCTGCTCGAGGGGCTGACGGATCGTCGTCAGCGACGGCGAAACGACGGTCGCGATCTGGATATCGTCGAACCCGGTAACCGACAGATCCTGCGGCACCTTGAGGCCGCGCCGTGCCGCCGCGGACAGGACGCCGGCAGCCATTATGTCGTTCGCGGCCACGATCGCGGTCGGGCGCTTGCGCGCGCCGAGCAGCTCGTCGCCGCAGCGCTGCCCCGATGCGAAGGTGAAATCGCCGTAGACGATACGGCTGTCGGGGACCGGCAGCCCGGCCTCCGCCATCGCATCGAGAAACCCGTCGCGCCGGAACCGCGGCGCCCGCATGGTCGAGGGCATCGGCCCGCCAAGAAAGGCGATCTCGCGATGCCCGAGCTCGATCAGATGGCGCGTTATCTCGAAGCCGCCGCGGCGCTCGTCGACGAATACGCTCGCACCGCGATCGGGTTCGACCCCGGGCGAGACGCGCACGAACGGCACATTCAGCCGCTCGAGCCGCTCGACAATCGCGATATCGTTCGACTGCGGCGGCACAAGGATCACTCCGTCGAGCCGCGCGCGGCGCACCGTCCGCTCGATCAGCGCCGGGATTTCCCGTTGTCCAGGCTCGATCGGCTCGGCTGCGAGCAGATAGTCCCGGTCGCGACAGCGGCGCGCCGCCCCGAGCTGAATGCCCGTGATATAACTCGACAGTTGCGGGAAGAAGAACAGGCCGAGCAGCAACGAGCGGTCGCTCGCCATACGCCGCGCCCCGGCATTGGGAATATAATCGAGCTCGCGCATAGCCGCGCGGACGCGCTCGCGCACCGCCTCGCGAACATTGGGCTCGGCATTCATCACGCGCGACACCGTCTTGATGGACACCCCGGCCCGCTCCGCCACGTCGTGGATTGTGACCCCCAAGCCGGCTCTCCGTTACTTTTCCTCTTTGCCGGCTTCCGAGACGTGCGCGGACAAGGCGGAATCCCCTATCGTCCGGTCGAGGAAGGCTGTCAACGCGGCCATGGCCTGGTCGAGAATCCGGCTTTGCTGCGCGGCATCCCGGGCACGAAGACCATGCCCCGCATCTTTCACGATGCGAAGCTCGACATCGTTCCCGGCGGCGCGAAGCGCCGCGTCGAACTGCTGCGACTGGGCAAGGGGAACGATCGCATCATGGTCGCCGTGTATGATCTGGAATGGCGGCGCGCCCGGGAAAACCCGTGCAACCGGGCTCGCGGCCCTGAGCCGATCCGCCCCGCAGTTCATCTCTCCCGTGCAGCCCAGATAGGCCATCGAGAGGCGGCCCGCTTCGATGCTTGCGGGACCGAACCAGTCGGCCGCCGCCTGAACGCAGCCCCCGTCCTCGCCCTTCCCGGCCTTTTCGGCCAGATCGCCGCAGCTCAACGCGAGCGTGGAGGCGATCGTCCCGCCGGCCGACGATCCCCAAATCGCGACCCGACCGGGATCTATGCCGTATTCGTCGGCGTGATCGCGCAGCCACGCAACCGCGGCCTTCGCATCCTGTATCTGCGCAGGGAAAAAGGCCTTCGGCGAAAGGCGATATTCCATCGAAGCCACGACATAGCCCTTCGCCGCCAGCGCGGCGAGCCGGGCCGGAAAATCACTTGCCGCACCCATCATGCGGCGGTGGCCCTGGATGAAGCCCCCGCCATGCACGAAAAGAACCGCAGGGCGCCTAGGCTTGCGCTCGGGCGGCAGATAGAGGTCGAGAGCCAGTTTCTCGCCATCGACCTCCCTGTAGGTGACCGAATCCAGAGTCCGCACGCCGCCAGGGTAGGAGGCCGCGAGAGACGGCATTTCCTTCCCCCCCTGACAGGAGGCCGCCGCGGGCAGCGCGAGAAGCAGCAGGGCGGGAAGGAGCCGGCGCATCAGAAACGATAGTCGATCGTTGCGCCGAGGTAGCGATCGGCGTTGCGCGGACGCAGCGCGAACGTGTCAAGCAACGTCAGATTGGCGGGGGTCAGGGCGCCGCTCGTCATGCCGGTATAATAGTTCGTGTCGAACAGATTCTTGACATAGACGGTCACGCCGAAGCCGCGGTCGGGCTGCCGGATGCCGAGCGACAGGTCGACAATGGCATAGCCGTCCTGCTGCAGAAGCGGATCCTGCTCGAGCGCGAAGCCCTGATCGCTCTGGAACGACAGATCGGCCTGCACGAAACCGTCGAGACGGCTGCCGAGCGACCGCTCGTAGCGCGGGGAAAGGTTTACGCGCCATTTCGGCGATGCGGGAAGGGCCCCGCCGCGCACGTCCTGGGTCGGCCCGCTGGTCAACAAGGCCCCCGCATTGTTACGATACTGATATCGATAGCAGCTGTTGACCGGGCGCGTGCCGCCCAGCCCAACGACGAGCGCGCCGGGCTGGAATTGCTGGGGACAGTTGAGCCCGTCGATGTCGAAGCTGTTGTCGGCATATGTCAGCGCCGCCGTCAGCGAAAATTCCCGCGAGGGCCGGAAGCTCGCCTCGATTTCGAAACCCTTGGTACGCGAGGATCCCGCGTTGGTCTGCACAAAGGACACGACGCCGTTCAGCGGATCGGAGCGATTGGCCTGGACCTGAAGATTGGTGTAGTCGGCAAGGAAGGCCGCGACCGCGATGCTGAACTTTCCATCCGCGGTGCGCCCCTTGAAGCCGATCTCGTAAGCGTCGACATGTTCGGGGAGAACGGGCGCCTGCCCGGCAAAATCAGCGGTGATCTCGGTGTTGAGACCAAGGCCCTTATAACCGCGCGTGTAAGTGCCATAGGCTTGGGCATAGCGGCTGAACTCATATTGGAGCCCTGCCTTGCCGGTCACCGCGGTGTCGTGAGCCGATACTCCCGCACGCACGCTGGGGGTGCCGCTGAAAAACTGGTCGCCGGGCACGAGGACGCCAAGCCGCTCGCCATCAACCGAAATCTTCTCATACTGGACCCGCAGGCCACCGATTGCTTTCAGGCCACCGACGAGCTTGAGTTCGGCTTGGCCAAATCCCGCGATGCTCTCGTTGGAAAGATCCGCATCGCTGGCAAGCGATTGATAGACGGGCGTCGCGCAGGGTTGCCCGACGATACCGGTCGCGCAGACCGCGCGGCGGCGCGAGAAGTAGCGGTCGACCGAAACGTTCGAATAGAAGCCGCCGATCACATAGGTCAGCGGACCGCCACCGCTCGAGGCGAGACGGAGCTCCTGCGTGAAATTCTTGATGCGCGTATCGCCATAGTTGAGATCGAATTGCGCCGACGATGCGGGGCTGATGAAGATCGGCTGCGTATAAGCGAAGCTGTCGACCTCCTGATTCTGGATGAGGTGGTATTTCTGAAGGGCGGTGATCGAGGTCAGCGTGACCGCGCCCAGATCGAGATCGGCCTGCAGCGAATAGGTCTGCTGGTCCGATTCTGCATAGGTCAGGTCGTTGTTCCAGACTTCGTCATTGTCCGGACCCGGCGTGATGGGTCCCGTCACGAGCGAACGCAGCGGATTGCCGACTTTCACGAGCACGCTCTGGCAACAATTCGCATCGCTCTTGCGATAATCCCCCGCAAGCAGGAGGGTCAGCCGGTCGGTAGGCCGCCATTCGAGTTTGCCGCGCACACCCCAGCTCTTCGTCCGGTTTGCGTCGTCGCCGGTCAGGACGTTACGGATGTTGCCGCCGATGTCATTGTAATAGCCGGTGACGCGAAAGCCGAGCGTGTCTCCGAGCGGCGCGGAGATAGTGCCGCTGGCCCGATATTCGTCCATCTCGGCAACGCTCACGCTCGCGCGACCCTCAAGATCGCGCGAGGGCCGCGCCGTGACGACGCTGATAACGCCCGCGGTCGCATTTTTTCCGAACAGCGTTCCTTGCGGCCCGCGCAGCACCTCGACCCGCTCGATGTCGGCAAAATCGGTGAAATTCTGCGCCTGACGCGCGCTGACGACGCCATCGACGACGAGCGCGACCGACGATTCCGTCCCGAGGCCGAACAGCGACGTTCCAACACCGCGAATGCGAAAGCTGCTCGCGACCGGGTTCGCCGCCTGCTGGAAGGTGAGCGACGGCACCGCCTGCACAAGACCGCTCGTATCGCTGATCTGGCGCGCTGCAAGCGCGTCGCCGGTGACCGCCGTGACTGCGAGCGGCACGTCCTGCAGACGCTCGCTGCGCTTCTGCGCGGTCACGACGATTTCGGACGCGTCGTCCTGCACCGCTTCGGCGCCCGAATCATTTTCCTGCGCCGCCGCGGGCGCGATCGCAAAGGCCGCTCCTACCCCCGCCATCAGCGCCAGTTTCGAGATATTTCGCATAGTCCCTCCTCCCCGTTCGCCGCCCGGCTGCCTCGCGGCCCCTTGCGATCGTTTCGATTCCGCAGGCTCATCTATCTCAAGTCCGTATAATTGACAAGCTTGTCATTTTTGGACAAAACGGGGCGAGCAGCGGCGCATGGGCGCCAGCGCTGGCCGGGAGAGAGACATGCGCCTGAAAAACTATCTACTGGCTGCGGCGATCGCGCTCGCGCCGCTATCGGCCGCAGCGCCGGCAACAGCTTCGGCGAAGGCAGCGAAAGCCGCAGCGCCGCGCAACATCATCTTCATTCTTGTCGACGATCTTCGCTACGATGGTCTCGGTTTCCTGCAGCCGCAGATCAGGACCCCCAATATCGACCGGCTCGCCCGCCAAGGCAGCTATTTCCCCAACACGCTCGTTACATCGTCGCTGTGCAGCCCGAGCCGCGCGACGATTCTCACCGGGCAGACCGCGCGCAATCACCAGGTCGTCGACAACACCAACTCGTCGGAGAAAGGGCTGGTCTTTTTTCCGGCCTATCTGCAACAGCGCGGCTACCAAACCGCCTTTGTCGGAAAATGGCATATGGGGAACGACACCGATTCCCCGCGTCCCGGCTTCGACAAATGGGTCAGTTTCCAGGGCCAGGGCAGCTACTGGCCGACCGGCGACCTTCCGCCCGCCGCCGTCCGCGCGGGCGCAACCCACAGTTTCAATGTCGATGGCAGGAAGGTCTCGCAGAAGGGCTATATGACCGACGAGCTGGGCCGCTATGCGCTCGACTGGCTGGAGAAGGAACGCGATCCGGCGAAGCCCTTCTTCCTCTACCTCAGCCACAAGGCCGTCCACTCGGACCCGCTGCCGCCGCCACGCTACGAACATCAGTATGACAAGGTGGATTTCGCCCTGCCGGCGAGCGCCGCAAACACGCCCGAAAATTACAAGGGCAAACCCATGTGGGTCTACAATCAGCGAAACAGCTGGCACGGCATCGACTTCTTCTACAATTCCGACATGAAAATGACCGAGTATCTGCGGAGCTATTATGCAACGCTGTCGGCGGTCGACGATGGCGTCGGGCAAATCCT
>Ga0247823_10004662_pt1 | contig 10962 bp, 10 predicted proteins | sample 13C_PalmiticAcid_2_FD_192426 | JGI IMG/M metagenome (GOLD analysis project Ga0247823, IMG submission 192426) | Soil microbial communities from agricultural site in Penn Yan, New York, United States - 13C_PalmiticAcid_Day30 | ecosystem: Environmental > Terrestrial > Soil > Agricultural land...
TGCGGGTGGCGAGCGAGGAGGCGTACCACTTCTCGCTGCTGCGCGAGCACCTGCAGTCGCTCGGTCACGACTACGGCGACTTCGACGCCCACGACGGCCTGTGGCAGATGACCCAGCGCACGGCCCATGACGTCACGGCCCGCATGGCCCTCGTGCCCCGCACGCTCGAGGCGCGCGGCCTCGACGCCACGCCGCCGCTGCAGGCCAAGTTCGCGAAGGCCGGCGACCACCGGGCGGTGGAGATCCTGGCGATCATCCTGCGCGACGAGGTGGGCCACGTCGCCATCGGCAACCACTGGTACCGCTGGCTGTGCCGCCGCGACGGCCTCGACCCGATCGCGCACTACGCGGTGCTGGCCGCGCGCCACGAGGCGCCGAAGCTGCGGCCGCCGTTCAACCTCGATGCACGGGCCGCCGCCGGCTTCAGCCCGGAAGAGATCGCCTTCCTCACCGCACCGGCCTGATCAGGACGGACGCACGTCCATCTCCCCGCGCACCGCGTACCGGTGCGCCAGCCCGACCGGGTTGAGCACGGTGTCCCGGTAGATGCGGAAGGCCACGTACTGGCCGGCGGGCTGCAGCCAGCGTTCCTTCTGCGCGTCGACGAGGTTCCACCGGCCGTCGAAGTACACCTCGGCCCAGTTGTGATAGTCCGCGGCCCGCAGCACGGCGTTGCGGTCCGTGTCGTGCCCGCCCACCATGCGCGCCGGGATGCCGTTGGCCCGTGCGAGGGCCGTGACCAGGTAGGCGTACTCGGTGCAGTCGCCGCGCCGGCGGGCCAGCGCGTCCGCCGCCCCGCGGTCCTCCGGCACGTAGCCGGCATACGCGAGTTGGCCGCGCACCCAGTCGTAGATCGCCCGCACCGTGCCGGCCGGCGCGGGCCGCCGCAGCAGTGCGGCCAGCGCCTGCACGGCGGGATCCTCGACCTCGATGAAACGTTCGCTGCGAAGCCAGGGACCGGGGTCGGCGAGCGGGGTCTCCCGCGGCAGGTCCTGCATCGTGAGGTCCGCCGTGACCGACACCACGCGGCGCCCGAGCGCCGGCAGGTGGGGCACGCGCACCTCGACGATCGCATGGCCCAGCGCATCGCGCGTCAGCGTCCAGGGCACGGACAGGCGCACCGCGTCGAGGGTCTGCACGGGTGTTTCGGCCGCCGGCACGTAGAGCCACACGGCCTGGTCCGCAAGGTCGCGCGACAGCGGGTTGACGAGCTCGAAGCTCCACCGCAACTGGCGGCGCACCACCTCTTCCGCCCGAACACGCGGCGCCGCGGCCCACGCGCACACGGCGGCCGGCAACACGCGCAGGCAAACGCGGCGGGTGCGGTTCACAGCCCGCATGCCGGCTTGCGCGGGCCGCGCGCCTGGGCCGCCCACACCGTCTTCTGCTGCACCATCTGGCGCAGGTAGGTCGAATCGTTCCCGGTGTAGACCAGCACGGGCACCGGATGGAGCGCCTCGCGCAGGCGCGCCACCGCATCCTCCCCGTCCTCCGGCGCGGCCGCCAGCACCACGGCCGACAGGTGCGCGGCCTTGTGGTCGCGCCGCCAGCGTTTCACGGCCGCGCGCGCGGCATCGGGGGTCAGCGCGGGCAACTCGACGGCCTCGGGCAGCGGCTTGCGCAGCCCGGCCTGGCGCGCGGACACCAGCACGACGTTGCCGTCGAACTGGCTTTCGGCCCACAGCTCCGCCGCGGTCAGCGACCAGGACGGCACCTCGCCGGCGCGGACCGCCACCGGCCAGTTGGGCACGCCACCCTGCAACACGCGCACGCGGGCGAGGCCCTGGGCGAGCAGCGCGCCGCAGGCCTCGTACAGCTCGCGCTCCATCCGGCCGTTGCCGAGCAGCACCACGGTCTTGTCCTGCAGGAAGGCCTTGGTGCGCACGGCCGACAGCGGCATCGTCATGGTGGCGAGGCCCTCCGGCAGCGGCGCGGGCGAGGCGCGCACGTCGACCAGCACGGTGCGCGGGTCGCCGCGCAACGCGTCGAGCTGCGAGGGCGTCACGGCACACGCCGCGTCGCGGCGCGCCGCGGCCGCAGGAGACGTCCCGGCCGTGCCCGCCACCACGTCCTCGCGCTTGCACACCGACGACACCGGGTTGATGCCCTTGAGTGCCTCGGGCATGGTGCCGCCCGGCGCAACACCGGCCCACGCCGGCGCGGCCGCCAGCGCGCACAGGGATGCCACCAGCACGCGCCTCATGGCTTCAGCCCCAGCGCACCACTGGCGGAGAGCCCGGGCCACGGTGTGCCCGCGGAGGCTGCCAGCCCCGGCACCGGAGACGACGCCCCCGGCAGTGCGGGATCGGCCGCGCCCCGCTGCATCAGGTCGGAGGGATAGGTGAATTTCCATTCGTGGTACGCCTGCTTGCCGGCAAAGCCGGCGTCCTCGGCCTCGAAGGCCCCTTGCTTGATCGGAACGGCATCGGAGCGCGAGTGCACGCCGACCACACGCCCGGCCACGCGCAGGAGCACCCAGTCCGGCTTGCCGGTCATCGGGTCGACGAACACCTTGCGCAGGTGCCGGCGCCCGCCGCTGACCCGCTTGTCGAACAGCAGGTCCTCGAGGCTCGCCGGGTACTCGCGGCGCCCCATCGGCATCGCCTCGTGGTAGCGGCCGATCGCGACACGGAACTGCCGTCCGATGGCGAGCAGCTCCGCCTCGCGGTCCCTTCGCACCGAAGTCGAATGGATCTCCCAGGCGAAGCCCACGCTCATGCCGAGCAACGCCACGAGCAGCAGCACCCAGAGGTACGAGAAGCCGCGCTGGGCGCTACAGCGCGTCATACCGCCGGCCGTCCTTCAGCTGGCCCTGGGCGCCGCTGCGCACGTCCCCCACGCCCGTGGTGCCGGCCTCGCGCGGCGGCACCAGCACCCAGGTGGCGGCCGACTCGGTGACCGGGTCGGCTGGCACCGCACGCAGGTACTTCGCTTCCACCAGCTCGTCCAGCGTCTCCGGGTAGCGGCCGGTGTCGGCGCGGAACTTGTCGAGCGTGGTGCGCAGCACGTGCAGGTTCTCCTGCAGCGCCACCTCCTTCGAGCGGTTGAGCGAGCCGAAGTAGCGTGGCACCGCGATGGTCAGCAGCAGCGCGATGATCGACATCACGACCAGCAGCTCGATCAGCGTGAACCCGCGGGAGCGTCGAACCATCGCGGTCACCATTGCCGGTACGGCACGTTGTTGAGCCCCGCGCCGCCGGCACGGGAGAACACGTCGAACACGTCCGCGCCCTCCTGCGGGTCGTCGGGCGGCGAGGCGTAGCTGCGCAGGCCCCACGTGGCCGAGGCCTTGGCCTGGACGTCGGGGTCCATCGGATCGCGCGGGAGGCTGCGCAGGAAGTAGAGCTTCTGCTTGACCGGGCTGCGCTGGTCCGGCACGCCCTCGACCAGTTCGTCGAGGGTCTTCGGATAGCCGCTGTCGCCGATCTTCTGCTGGATGCGGCCCTGGTCCGACGCCCGCTTGTAGGCGTCGAGCCCGTCGCGGATCTGGATCAGCGCGCGGCGCAGGTCACGCTCCTTCTCGCGGCGTGCGTTGATCTCCACCAGCGGCACGGCCACCATCACGAGCACGGCCATGATCGCGAGCGTCATCATCAGCTCGACGAACGTGAAGCCGCGCACGCGGTGGAGGCGGGCCGCACGGGTCATGGCGTGATGCGCACGAGCCGCTCCACCGGCAGCGCCACCGGCGCGGCCGGTGCGGGCTCCGGCGAGGCCGACAGCAGCTGGATGCGCGCGCCCGGTCCGGTCGTGGGCTTGAGCGCCTTGAAGGTGACCATCACGACGGCGCCCGAGCCGTTCACGCCGGCGTCCGCGCCCGAGGGGTTCTGGCGCACCGCGGCCACGAACACCTTGCCCTGCGCCGCGTCGACCCGGTGGCTGAACTGCACCGCGCCATTGCCCTGCTTGAAGAATCCGCCCTCCTGCACCTGGGCGACCTGCAGCGCCTGGGGGTCGAAGCCGATCAGCATCGGCAACCCGCGCAGCGCGGCCTGGCTGTTGACCTGCAGCACGGCGGTGAACTGCTCGCCCGCCTTGACCTCGGCCGGGGACTGCCACACGAGCGCCGGGGCGGGACCGCTGCCGGCGGCCGGAGCCGGGGCCGCCGCCGCGGGGGCCACGGGAGCCTTCGGCGCGGGCGCCGCGGTGGCCGGGGCCGGCGTGCCCGCCACGACAGGCGTGGCGGCCGCGGGCGCGCGGGCCGCACCGGACGCCGCGGGGTCCACCGGCTCCACGACGCTCAGCCGCAGCGACTCCGCGCCGATGCTGGTTTCCGTGCCGGACTCGAACTCCGCCTCGAACAGGTCGGGCCGGCGGTTGGAGCGCACCACACGCGGCGTGATGGACAGCAGGATCTCGCTGCGCTGCGTGTCGTCCTTCTGGCTGCCGAACAGGCGGCCGAGCACCGGCATCTCGCCGAGGCCCGGCACCTTGTTGGCGGTGCGCCGGTCCTCGTCGCTGATCAGGCCGGCGAGCACCTGGGTCTCGCCGTCCTTGAGCCGCAGGACCGTGTTGGCCCCACGCGTGCCGATCTGGTAGGCGAGCGTGCCGGACTTGCTGACCACCTCGCGCACGAGGGTCGACACCTCGAGGTTGACCTTGATGGCGACCTCGGCGTCGAGGTAGATCATGGGCTCCACCTCGAGCTTCAGGCCCACGTCGATGTAGTTGACTGTCTCCGAGATGTAGCTCGCGTTGGTGGCCGGCGACGTGGTGGTGGTGATGATGGGAACGCGGTCACCGATCAGCACCTTGGCCTTGTCCTTGTTGCGCACGCGGATGCGCGGGTTGGCCAGCACGTTGGCGTCCTGGTCTTCCTTGCGCGCGTTGATGATCATGTTGCCCACGCCCACCTGCGTGGTGGCCGCGGTGAGGTTGCGCAGCGCCTCCAGGGTCAGCGGGCTGCCGGCGGTCACCAGCGGCGACAGGGTCATCTGGCTCGGCCACTGCACGCCCAGCTCGAGCAGGCGCGAGCGCTTGACCTCGAGCACCTCCACCTCGAGCATCACCTCGGGGTCGCTCAGGTCCTGCAGCGCGACGATGCGCTCGGCCATGCGGATGGCCTCCGGCGTGTCGCGCATGATGAGGATGCCGAGCCGTTCGTCGATCGCCATGTCCTTCGTCTTGACGATGGTCTTGATGGTGTTCGACACCGCCTTCACGTCCGCGTTGGTCAGGTAGAAGGTGCGCACCGACAGCGTCTGGTACTCCTTGAGCTTCTGCGGCGTGCCGGGGTAGATCAGGATCGCGTTGTCGTTGAGCACCTTCTGCTCGAGCTGGTTCGTCACCAGCACGAGGCGCACGGCGTCCTCGATCGACGTGTTCTTCGCGAGGATGGTCACCTTGATGTCGGGGCGCAGGTCCTTGTCGAAGTAGAAGTTCAGGCCCGAGACCTTCGCGATCACGTCGAACACCGACTTGAGCGGCGCGTCGCGGAACTCGAGCGTGATGGGCTTGCGGTACGTGGCCGCCAGCTGCGCGCCCGGCCGCCGCTGGCGCGAACGCACTTCGTCGATGCGCGCCTTCAGCTGCTGCGCGTCCTTGCGCGTCGGGTCTTCCACGAGCACGGCCCGCAGCTTGGCGTCGGCCTCGGCGAGGTCGGGTGCGCCGCCCCGCTTGAACGCGGCGTCGGCATCGCTCACCGCCTGGCGGTGGCGGCGTTCCATCACCACATTGTCGAGGCCCTGCTTCGCCATGGCGTTGTGCGGGTCGAGCTGGCGCGCCTGGCCGTACGCCTTCTCGGCCTCCGTGATGCGCCCTTCGTGGAGCGCCAGTTCGCCCGACGAGATCAAGCGGCTCACGACGAGCGCGCGCTGGTTCGCGAGCGCGATGCGGTACTCGGCGTTGCGCGGCTGCGCCGCCACCGCCTCTTCCAGCTTGACGAGCGCCTGGTCGGTCTTGCCCTCGCGGATCAGGGCCTGACCGTCGCGGTAGGCCTCGGCCCCGGCGCAGCCGGCCAGCACGGCGGCAGCCAGCAGCACGGCGCAAGCCGCGCCGCGGCGCGCGCGTGCGAGGTGGGGGAAGGTCGCCGCCTGGAGGCCGGCCGGCCGGAAAAACTTCATGTGTGCGTTCTCAGCTGGTGCCACCCACGTCGAGGGTCTGCGTCTGGTTGGTCGGCAGGTGCGTCAGGGTCAGCAGGTTCCCCTGGACGCTCTCCACCTTGTACTGTTCGGCGATGGTGTCCCCGACACGCACCACGATGCCCCGCTCGTTGTGCTGCAGGAAGAACACGGTGGTGCCGTCTTCCTCGTAGCGGCCGATCGCGCGGAACGGCAGCGGCGGCACCTGCGGTGCGGCGGGCCCCTGGATCACCGGTGCCACGGGTTCGGCCTTGGCCACCGGTGCGTCGACCTGCCACGCGCCTGGCGCGAACAGGGCTTCGGCGCGGTCGTCGGCGTCGCCGTCGCGGGCGCGGATCTCGAGCACCTCGGCCGCGGCACCGCCCTTCCCTGCGGGCCGCACGGGCGCGGGCACCTGCACGGTGTCCCGTGCGGGCCGCTCGGCCAGCATCACCCCGCCGTCCGCGGCCGGGTCGGGCGAGAAGTACGCGGCGGCGAGTGTCGCGACCAGCGCGAGGCCCAGCAGCAGGTGCTTGCGGTGGAGCTTGCGGCTCATGGCGTGCTCCGTGCGGACGTGGCCCGCGGCAGCTGCGCCAGCACGACCCACTGCAGGCGCGCCTCGACCTCGGCGGCGTCGACCTGGGGGCGCTGGAACTGCACGCTCTCGAGCCCGAGCGACGGGTGCGCGCGCAGCGCCGCGTCGACGAAGCGGTGCACCGCACGCCACTCGCCCCGCACCGGCAGGCTCATCCGGTAGCGCAGGAAGCCGCCTTCGGCATCGACCTGAGGCCGGTATTCCCCACGGGCCACGACGAGCCGTTCGGACTCGGCCAGCGCGATCAGGTCCTGCACCTGCGTGGGCAGGTCGTCGTGCGGCAGCAGCCGGGTGTCGAAACGCTGCAGGCGGTCGCGGGCATCCGGCGGCGCCTCGCGCACCACGGCGGCCATCGCCACGGGCCGGTCGAGCCAGCGCTGCTGCGCTCCGGCCGCCGCGATGGCCTCGTGGCGTGCGAGCGCCCAGGCACCGACCGCCAGCACCATCGCCGCGGCCAGCAGCACGCCCCAGGCGCCCGCGCGCCGCAAGGCACGCCGGCTTTCCCAGGCGATGGCGGCGGCCAGGCCGCCGAGGTTCAGGGCGCCCATGTGGCCTCCACGGTGAAGCGGTACGGGTGCGCGGGGTTCGACTGCTGCACCTCGTGGCGCGTCAGGTAGGCCTGCGCGATGGGCGGCCGGTCGGCGATCAGCGCGACGTACCGGGACATCTCCGCGCCCGAGCGCGCCTCGGCCACCACCTTCAGCGTGGCACCACCGTCGGGCAGCGCGCTGGCGCCCGACACGTCGACGCTCAGCAACGCCACCCGCAGGTCCTTCGGCACCTGCAGCGCCCCGATGAGCGCGGCCACCGGCATGTTGAGTTCGCGGATGGCCGTGTTGACGGACCGCACGCGCGCGAGTTCCTCGCGGCCGAGCCCCGCGGCGGGGCGCACCTCGGCCAGGCGGCGGGACGGGTCGTCCTGCTCGCGGCGAGCGATCTCCTGCCCCAGCCGCCAATGGTCGTGCGCGTCCTTCGCGAACGCCCCGGCCAGCAGGAGCAGCACCACGGCGGCGGCTTTCATGAACAGCGGTGTGCCCCGCCCCGCCCCGTTCACCACGTCGAGGGACGACGGACCGGTCTCGGCAGCGAGCGCGAGCCACGGCGGCACCGCCTGTTCGTCCGGCAGTGCGACCTCGGTGACCGGCATGGGCCAGGCCGCGGCGGCGTCCGCCGCGCGCAGGCCCCGCACCACCGGCGCCTCGGCCAGCCACGGCTGGCGCAGGCCGGCGCGGTCCCACAGCACGCGGAGCGATGCGGCTTCGTCGGGCCCGAGGGACCGGGCCATCACGTCCACCGGCGAACGGGCGCCCTGCACCACGAGCACGGCGCCCGGCAGCCACACCACCAGCGGTGCACCGGCCGGCACCTGGCGCTGCCGCGCCGCGTGGCGCCAGGCCGCATCGGACAACGGGCGCACCGACCGCAGCGGACCTCCCGCGGCCTGGGCCACCCGGCCCAGCGCGGCCAGCAGGCCCGCCCCGTAGGCGACCGCGCGGCGCGGCGCACGGTACGGGCCGTCGTCGATCCGCACCGTGTCGTCGGCCTGCACGTCGAAGCCCGCCGCTTCGAGCTGCGTGCGCGCGAACGCCTCGGCGGCATCGGCGCGACCGAGGCCGTCGCTCCAGGGCAGGCGGCACCCGGCGAGCCAGCCGTCGTCGAGCAGCACCCTCACGCCGCCCTTCCAGGCCGTGTCCGAAGGCCACTCGCGCGCGAGCGTGTCGCACGCGGCGAGCAGCGACGAGGGCGACCCCGGGTCCACCGGCAGCACCTTGAGCGTGTCGGGCACCCAGCGGCCGGCCCGGCGCACCGCCACCATCAGCGTGTTCCCGGCCGCGACGACGAACCACTCAGCCTGCGACACGGGCCACCTCCTCGAGCGTCGTCTCGCCGCGCGCGACCCAGTCGAGCGCCGTGGCGAGCACCGGGCGCAGGCCCATGCCGGCGGCACGTTCCTTGAGCGCGGAGATGGGTGCACGGCCGGCGATCAACTCGCGCATGGCGTCGTCGAGCACGAGCACCTCGGCCACCGCCTTGCGGCCCTTGTAGCCCGCGCCGCGGCAGTGGCCGCAGCCCGCGCCGGCCCGGAAGGTCCAGCCGCGGACCCGGTCGGCATCGAGCCCCGCCGCCTCCAGTTCCTCGGCCGAGGGTTCCACCGGCCGCGCGCAATGGGGGCAGTTCATGCGCAGCAGGCGCTGCGCCACCACGCCGTTGAGCGCGGCCGCGAAGCTGTAGGCATCGACCCCCATGTGGACGAACCGCCCCACCACGTCGAACACGTTGTTCGCGTGCACCGTGGTGAACACGAGGTGGCCCGTGAGCGCCGCCTGCACGGCGATCTGCGCCGTCTCGTTGTCGCGGATCTCGCCCACCATGATCTTGTCGGGGTCGTGCCGGAGGATGGAGCGCAGGCCGCGCGCGAAGGTGAGCCCCTTCTTCTCGTTCACCGGGATCTGCAGCACCCGCGGCAGGCGGTACTCGACCGGGTCCTCGATGGTCACGATCTTGTCGCGGCCGGTGTGGATCTCGGTGATGGCGCCGTACAGCGTGGTGGTCTTGCCCGACCCCGTGGGGCCGGTGACCAGCAGCATGCCGTGCGGCTTGGCGGCGAGCCGCCGCACCTGCGTCATCGTGTGGGCGTCGAGCCCCAGGTGGTCGAGCCGCAGCGACTTCGCCTGCTCGGTGAGGGACTGCCGGTCGAGCAGGCGCAGCACCGCATCCTCGCCGAAGATGTTGGGCATCACGGACACGCGGAAGTCGATCTCGCGGCCGTTGACACGCACCTTGAACCGCCCGTCCTGCGGCGTGCGGCGCTCGGCGATGTCGAGTTCGGCCATCACCTTGATGCGCGACACCACCTGCTCGGCCATCTGGTCGCCGTGCACCTGCGTGATGGGCACGAGCACGCCGTCGATGCGGTAGCTCACGTGCAGGCAGCCGGCATCGCACTCGAGGTGGATGTCGCTCGCCTGCAGCTTGAGCGCGTCGTAGATGGTGGAGTTGACGAGCTTGACCACGGGGCTCGCGTCGTCGCTGATGGTGGACAGCGTGATGACGGCGGCCACCTCCTCGTCGCCCGCCGTGGCGGCCTCGCCCTCGAAGCCGTCCATGGCGCGGAGCTGGCGCTCCTGCTGCGTGAACGACGCCTGCAGGTCGTCGGGGTGGGCGAACGCGATCACCGGCGGCGCCGGCTGCGGGCCCAGGCGGCGCAGCGCCCAGTCCTCGAGTTCGTCGTCGAACGGGTCGCCGAGCACGACGTGCCGGCGGCCGTCCGCATCGCGGGCCACGAGCACGCCCCGCGCCACGCACTCCGGGTACGTGATGCGCTCGAACTCGGGCACCAGCGCCTGCAGCTCGCGCATGCCCGCATGGACGCACCCCGCGCGGCGGGCCAGCGCCTGCATCAGCACGTCGGGGGTCCAGCCGGTCACCTGCGCGAGTGCGGCGAGCAGGCGCAGCTCGCCCTGGGCCGCGAGCGTGCGGGCGCTGGCCAGCAGCTCGGGCGTCAGCGCATCCGGCGTGGGGTCGAAGGCGACGGCGTTCATTGCAGGCTTCCCGCCAGATCGAAGATCGGCATGTACATCAGGACCACCACGGTGCCGATCACGATGCCGATGACGGCCATCAGCACGGGCTCCAGCAGCTTCGACGCCCAGTCGATCCAGCGCGCGAAATCGTCGTCCTGGAAGCGGGCGGTGCGTTCGAGCATCTCGGCCAGCTGGCCCGAGCGCTCGCCCACCTTGATCAGCGATTCGGCCACGGGGCTCGCGAGGCCGGCGGCCAGCAGCGCGGCCGACAGGCTCTGGCCCTGCTCCACCGCCAGGCGGCTCTGCGCGAGGCGCTCGCGCTGCGCCGGCGACACGAGGCCGGTCACCATGCCCATCGCACGCGGCAGCGCGATGCCGGCGGCGAGCAACAGGCTGACCGCGCGGTAGAAGCGGGCGAGCCGGAACTCCGCCGCGCGCTGTTCGATGCCGGGCAGGCGCAGGGCTTGGTCCAGCAGCCGCTGGCGCCACCGGGGCTGGCTCATGGCCCAGCCCGACAGCACGATCACGCCCAGCACCGCGCCCCCCACCGCGAGCCAGTGGTCGTGCACACCCTGCCCGAACGCGAGCAGCAAACGCGACAGCCACGGCATCTCGCGGCCAGCGGACTCGTACACCGACGAGAAGCGCGGCACAACATAGCCCAGCAGGAACAGCGTGACGAAGCCGCCCACCACCAGCAGCATCACCGGGTAGATGGCGGCCGAGACGAGCTTCTTGCGCAGCGTCTCGAACTGCAGCTGGTACGCGATGTACCGCGCGAGCG
>Ga0247823_10004663_pt1 | contig 10961 bp, 4 predicted proteins | sample 13C_PalmiticAcid_2_FD_192426 | JGI IMG/M metagenome (GOLD analysis project Ga0247823, IMG submission 192426) | Soil microbial communities from agricultural site in Penn Yan, New York, United States - 13C_PalmiticAcid_Day30 | ecosystem: Environmental > Terrestrial > Soil > Agricultural land...
GGTATGAGGAGGATGATAACGTTAAGCTGATCGTGATCAAAACGCCCACGGAAAACAACTCCTTCAACGACAGCGACGCCTACTATATCACCATCCCTATCAGTATCATCCTCACCCACAATCAGATCGTGACCGTCAACTCCTTCGAGAACGGCGCCATCAAAAAATTCCTGCACACTTTCCAGAACCGTCACCCGGACAACCGGAAGATGATGGTGCTGAAGATCTTTGAAAAGATCATCCAGACCTACATGGAGAATCTGAAAGAGATCAACCAGCGCAGGAACCAGGTTGAACAACAACTCTACGCAGCCAACAGGAATGAAGAACTCCTGCAACTGATGCGGATACAAAAAAGTATGGTCTATTTTGTTACAGCACTCCGTTCCAACGAAATGCTGCTGATGAAGATCGAACGCACCAACTTCCTGGCCCTGAACGAAACAGAAAAGGAATTCCTGCAGGATCTGATCGTAGACAATTCACAGGCCCTTGAAATGGCGAATATCTATACGAACATCCTCAGCAGTACGCTGGATGCCTTCGCCAGTATCATTGCCAATAACCAGAACCAGGTACTGAAACGCCTGGCCGTGATCACCATCGTTCTCACCGTACCCGTACTGGTAGCCAGTATCTACGGCATGAACGTGCCTATCCCCTACTCCAATTCGCCTTTCGCATTTTATATCCCGGTATTTTTATCGCTAGCTATTTCACTCGTGATCGGCTACTTCTTCCTGAAGAAAAAACTATTCTAACACATGCAACAGTTCAATGTCAGAGTATATGGTATCCTGCTCAGCCCGGATAAAGATATTTTGGTAGCAGACGAACTGATCAAAGGGAATTACTACACCAAATTCCCCGGCGGCGGTATGGAATTCGGAGAAGGTACGCGCGATTGCCTCAAACGCGAGTTCAAAGAGGAAATGGACCTCGATGTAAAAGTCACAGATCATATCTACACCACTGATTTCTTCCAGATCAGTTATTTCAAACCCGAAGACCAGATCATCTCCATCTATTATTTTGTGGAAGCCCTGGAGCCAATCAGAACACCCATCCGCAGCACCGAATTTGAATTCGATGCCGCACAGATGGCCATCTACAAGGAACGCGGAGAAACAGAAGCATTCCGGTATATCAACCTGGAGAAATTCACAGAAGAAAGCGTAACCCTTCCCATCGATAAGGTGGTGGCTAAGATGATAAAAGAACAACTCTCCCGGTAAAAAGAATGGCCGGCTTCAACAGCCAGCCATTACAATCTTTATCTTAAGAGCCAGATTATTTAGGATCCAGCATTTTGTTCAGCCTGTCAGCCATATCTTCCAAATGATAACGGGTAAGCTTATCCGCAGTTACCGGGATCGCTGCCTTGATCTCATTCCTCAAAGACCTCATAGTGGCCCTGTAAATGGAGAAAGCATCTCCTGTCTCATTGATCGGCGCAGGCAACCCGAATGCTGAAGCCAGCGCACTCACTGCACTGGAACCGGAACGCGTTTGCACAGGATTGAAGATCCTTTCAACCCTGATGATATAATCCTTTTGCAGATTACGGCGATATACATCTATCGGTTTGCGTGCCGCTACTTCACTCCACACGATATTCTTCAGGTCTGTGATATATTCCGTAGCAGTATAAGCAACACCACCTTCCGCTTCTGCCGTGATCAGCTTATCGATCAAACGGCCATCGAACAACTTATTCATCGCCTGGTCCTGCAGCCTGCCGATCATCACTACACCATCAACACCAATCTTACCGGTAATGTCTTTATTGAGTAACCAGGATGGAGTTGTAAAGAGATTTTTCTTCAGCCATTCCATCGCCTCTTTCTGACGCTCTCTTGAAACACGCTCATACACCGGACCAGCCTGCTCAACACGCTTGGGCGTTTCCATCACACCACCGATATTCTTCACCACATGACCCACATAACGGCCGAACTGCCCGGTCACCTGACCATACATGGCAGCCAGGTTCTCATAGCCATCATTCGGAGTGATCGTCCATTTCGGTAATTCAGGCAGTATGCGCTGCAGGTTCTTGATGCCATAAGTACCCGCCAGCATTGCATTATCGCCCAGGTCCTCATTCTGTGATCTGGGATCATCCCGGTTGGTCTCCGTACCAAACCAGAGACGCTTATTGCTTTGCTTTTCTGTGGTGAGCTTGCCCAGCATCGCCGTTTCTTCTTCGAGCGATTTACCAGTCCACCTGTAGCCCCATTCAATAGCCCAGTTATCGTAATCACCGATGCGCGGGAATATCCCACGCTCTGAAATATTATCCTCAGGCTGCGCTACATAATTGAAACGCGCATAATCCATGATACTCGGTGTATGTCCATTCTCCTCCACCCACTTCTTGTTGCGCAGGTTCTCTACAGGCACTGTTGAACTGGATCCGAAATTGTGACGGAGGCCCAGTGTATGCCCTACTTCATGGGAAGACACAAAGCGGATCAGCTGTCCCATCAGTTCATCATCGAACGGCACTTTCCTCGCGCGCGGATCGATGGCCGCTGCCTGCACCATATACCAGTTGCGAAGCAATTCCATCACATTATGGTACCAGTTGATATGCGTTTCAAGGATCTCGCCCGAGCGGGGATCTGCTGTACTGGGACCGCTTGCATTGGCTACGGAAGATGGCTTGTAAACGATCACTGAATTACGTGCATCGTCCATGCTCCAGCTTGGATCTTCTTCAGGCGTGGGCGCCGCTTTGGCGATGATCGCATTTTTGAATCCGGCTTTCTCGAAGGCCTTCTGCCAGTCGTTCACACCCTGGATAAGATAAGGCACCCATTTCTTTGGAGTGGCCGGATCGATATAAATAACGATGGGCTTCTGCGGCTCCACCAGTTCTCCTTTCCTGTAACGCTCTACATCTTCTGGCTTTGGTTCCAGTCTCCAGCGCTTGGCCAGAACCAGCTCCTTGATGCCCTGCGGGTTCTGATCGAAGTCTGTATACCCCACTGCAAAGTATCCTACACGGGGATCGAAATATCTTGGCTGCATGGGCTTTTCAGGCAGCACCACAATGGAAGTAGTGAGCTCCACAGTAGCATTGCCCGATGCGGACTCGCCTGCACGTGCATAGGTCTTCACCGTTCTGATATTGGTATTGAGCGGAAAGGAACTCACACCGGCGATATATGATTTGTCTGCCTGGAAACCACCGAGCTTCCAGTTCTTTTTCTGGTTATTGTCGAAATGAAGCACATCATTGTCTCCCGCGATATAATCAGTGAAGTCTATCACAATGCCATTGGAGTCGGACGACTGCGCTTTGATATCGAAGCCGGCCGCGATGGGCTGCATATTGGAGCGTGTGACTGCCGAGTACATGTCGCGCGTGGAATCAGCGGAGAACTCGGAAAAACTTTTCTTTACCAGGAAGAGTTTATTGTTGGGACCGCGTTGAAAGCTGATCACATTGGCATTCACAGCATCGCCGGCGTAGCCCGACATAGAGCCAGTACTGCGCAGATCGGCACCAGCTTTTGCCACGCGGGTCATGAAGAGGAAATCCCTGCTGAGCATGCCTTCGGGGATCTCTATCAGGTACCTGTCGTCAATTTTATGGACCAGGAAAAGTCCGCGTTCGGTCTTTGCTTTTGCTGTAACTACCTCGTTGTAGGGCTTGAGGCCGGATTTAACCACGGGAGGCGTGGCGGAGGGTTTGCCTGCTGTATCTGCGGATCCGGTATTCCGGCCGTTCTTCTGCGCCATCGCCAGGGTTCCGGCGGAGAGCAGTAAACCAGTGCAGATCCAGGGTTTCAGGCTGAGGGATCTTGTCATCTTAAAAATATTAAGTTTTCAATAGAGAACGGAGTGTGATTGGGCACACTCTGATTAAAGGCGGCAAGTTAAAATTTTTCCGCACTGCCACAGCCTTAAATGCTGCGAACAACCATAGTATTGGCAAAACTTTACATGAGCGGTAAATCAGGGGCATAAAAAAATCCCGGCGGAACTGGCAGATTCCGGCCGGGAAACATATCAACAGGAACATGTTTTAACGCATCATCATCGTTTGCGGCTTCTGTTCCACCGGCAAGGTCACAGTGAACACAGAACCTACATTGGGCGTGCTTTCCGCACTGATAAATCCATGATGCTTCTCCACTATCTTCTTGCAGAGCGCCAGGCCAATGCCCGTTCCCTCATAATCCTTATTCACATGCAAACGCCGGAACATATCGAACACCTGCTCCGCATACACCTGGTCAAACCCGATACCATTGTCTTCAATGGTGATCCGGCAATAACCGATCTCGGCAACAGTTGCCTGCTTCGGAGCACCTGCCTGAATATTTCGTATATAGATCACCGGTAGCACATCTTTACGACTGTATTTAAGCGCATTCCCGATCAGGTTGAAAAAGAGCGGACGGATCAGTCCGGGATTCACATCTATCTGGGGGAACACTTCAACATTGATCACGGCCTGCTTCTCCTGCACTGTACTGTCAAGATCCACCAGCACTTCCTGTATGATCTGGTTGAGATCGCTCCGTACAAAATTCTCCTTCTCATCACTCACGCGGGAGAAGGCCAGGATATCCTTGATCAGGGTCTGCATCCGCTCCGCCGCATTCTGGATACGGCTGATATAGGTCTTCGCTTCGCTGTCAAGCTGATCTTTGAACTTCATCCCCAGCAGATCACCGAAGGTGCGGATCTTACGCAGCGGCTCCTGCAGATCATGCGAGGCCATGAAAGCAAAACGGTCCAGCTCCCTGTTGGCCGTTTCCAGCAGATGGATATTCTGCATCAGCTGCTGGTTGAGCTGCGTCACCATTTCTTCGGAAGCACGGCGCTCATTGATCTCCATCTCCAGGCTGCGGTTGATGGCTTTGAGTTTCTGCTCCTGCACCAGTAACTGGTGGTTCTTGCGATAGAGGTCCACAAACACGCCCACCTTGGCCCTGAGCAATGCGGGGTTCACGGGCTTGTAGATATAATCAACGGCGCCTGTGCGGTAACCTTTGAAAACATTCTCCTCCCCGTAATTATTGGCGGTGATAAAGATGATGGGAATATGACGGAGCTTGTCCCGCTCATAGATGAGCTCTGCCGTCTCAAACCCGTTGAGATTGGGCATTTTCACATCCATGAGGATCAGGGCAAAATCATGTTCGTTCAGCAGGATCTTGAGCGCCTGCCTGCCGGAGCTTGCCTTTACAAACTGGTAGCCATCCGGTTCAAGGATGGTCTCCATTGAAAAAAGCGAATCTTCCCTGTCGTCTACTAATAATATTTTGGAATGCATGAAGGCTTTTTGGTAGAGAATCAAAATTATTTATAAAACCACACACGCATCAGGCTCAGCAACTGGTCCATCTTCAGGGGCTTGGTGATGTAATCGGAAGCCCCTGCTTCTATACATTTCTGCCGGTCCCCTTTCATGGCCTTGGCCGTTACGGCAATGATCGGAAGCAGGTTGTTCTTATGTTCCCTCCTGATCTTCTGCATCGTTTCATAGCCGTCCATTTCAGGCATCATGATATCCATCAGTACCATATCCACCTTTGGTTGTTCTTCGCGGATCACCTGTATCGCTTCTTTTCCACTCTCTGCCGTGATCACATTTATATTATAACGTTCAAATACTGTTGTTAGTGCAAAAAGGTTGCGCACATCATCATCCACTACCAGTATATTCTTGCCCGTGAGGATATCTTCTTTCAGCCGCACATGTTCTATCACCCTGCGTTTCTCCGGCATCAGGTCCTTGTGATTGATATGCAGATGGCTCACCGCTTCTTCCAGCAGATGCTCCAGGGAATCGACACCCTTCGTCAATACCGCACTGGACGAGATATTGAGCTGGTTGATCTCCTTCTTGTTGAAATCCTTTGCTGAGTAAATGATCAGCGGAGTATTGCGGTGCTTGATCTCATTCACCTTATTCACCAGGTCCATACCCGCCATATCCGGCAATGAATAATCAAGGATGATGCAATCAAAGGCCTGCTCTGCAATACTGCGGACAGCATCCTTTGCCGTAGCAGCGATCCTCACCTGCAGGGAATCGCTTTCCAGCATCTTCACTATCTGCGAGCTGTCCAGCTCATTGTCTTCCACCACCAGGATACTTCTCACTCCTTTATTATGGAAGCTGATGATATCATTGAAGAGATCATGCAGCGCTTCATTATCCAGCGGCTTCAGCAGGAAGCTGCGCGCACCACGTTTCAATGCCAGCTGCTTGTTCTCCTCACCGGAGATGAGGTGAATGGGAATATGACGGTAGTTGAGATCATTGCGGAGGAGCTCCAGTACTTTCCAGCCACTGGTATCGGGCAGTTTCACATCCAGGGTAATGGCGATGGGCAGGAAGCGGTTGAGGAACTCGAACACTTCCAGGTAATTGGTGGCCACAATGGCTTTGAGCCCCACTTCATGCGCCTTCTCGATGATGATCTTGCCGAAGCGGAGATCATCTTCCACCACCAGCACCACCTTATCACTGGGCTGGATATGGTTCCTGTCGTCACCCGCATCATTGATCATCTCGTTGATGATGGCCATATTACTATTCTCGCTGGATTCCGACACTGCATGGATATTGCTGAACAGTGCATCGATCCTGCTTTTCTCAGGCACTAACTGTGAAGCATAAGCGCTCACAAAATCCGGCGTTTCTCTCACTACAATTCCTTCGATATTATGCACGGGCAGGAAGAGTGTGAAAGTACTGCCCCTGGTCACTTCCGATTCCAGCTCGATGGTTCCTCCGAGCAGTTCGGCCAGACCACGGCTGATACTCAACCCAAGACCAGTACCGCCGTACTTCCGGCTGGTAGAACCTTCCGCCTGCTGGAAGGCCTCGAAGATGATGTTTTGCTTTTCCGGAGGGATACCGATACCGGTATCGCTGATGGCGAATGCCACTACCCTTCCGGCGTTATCGAGACGGAAATTGTTGCCTGTTTTCCAGTTGCGCTTGGCCTCGTAGATCTTCAGTTTCACTTCACCCTTCTCCGTAAACTTGAAGGAGTTGGAGAGCAGGTTCTTGAGGATCTGGTTGAGGCGCTGCAGATCGGTTTCCATGAATTCCGGCAGCGTGGTATCCGTTTCAATGAGGAAGCGGAGATGCTTGGCTTCAGAGATTGGCTTGAAGGTGGTTTCCACGAACATGGCGATCTCTGCAAAACGAACGGGAGAGATATTCGCCGTGATGAAACCGGATTCGATCTTGGAGAGATCGAGGATATCATTGATCAGTTGAATTAAGTCATCACCACAGGAGTGGATGGTCTTGGCGTAGCGGATCTGTTTCTCAGACAGGTTGCCTTCCACGTTCTCATAGAGTTGCTGTGCCAGGATGAGCAGTGAGTTCAGCGGTGTACGCAGCTCATGGCTCATATTGGCAAGGAACTCTGATTTGTATTTGGAAGTGAGCGCCAGCTGCTCTGCTTTTTCTTCCAGCGAGAGACGCGCTTCTTCCACCTCACGGTTCTTCGCTTCCACTTCGTTCTTCTGCTTCACAAGCAGCAGCGCCTTGTCCTGCAGCTCATCATTCGTTCTTCTCAATTCTTCCTGCTGGATCTTGAGCTCACCGGCGAGCGACTGCGATTGCATCAGCAGCTCTTCCGTTCTGGAGTTGGCTTCGATAGTGTTCAACACGATGCCGATACTCTCTGTGAGCTGACTGAGGAAGTCGAGGTGCGTTGCACTGAACTTCTCCAGCGAGGCCAGTTCGATCACCGCTTTCACGTTGTTCTCGAAGAGGGCCGGCAGGATGATGAGATTGGTTGGTTTCGTTTTACCGAGCGCCGAGCTGATCTTGATATAATTGCCCGGGATATTATGAAGGATGATCCTTTCTTTTTCAAATGCCACCTGGCCAACAAGCCCTTCGCCGATGGCAAACTCTGTGGGGATATTCTTGTCTGACCTGTAGCCGTAAGCCGCAAAGAGATGGAGCCTCATTTCTGAATCTTCATCATCCTGCTTCAGAATGTAGAAGGCGCCATAGTGCGCCTGCACTACCTGCGCCAGCTCGGAGAGGATACGCTGCGCCACCGTTTTCAGATCCCGCTGCCCCTGCAACATCTGTCCGAACTGCGCCAGGTTTGATTTCAGCCAGTCCTGGTCCTGGTTACGCTGCGTGGTTTCCCGCAGGTTGCTGATCATCTGGTTGATGGTATCTTTCAATGATTCCACCTCACCTTTCGCTTCCACGCGGATGGTTCGTGTAAGGTCACCCTTTGTTACCGCCGATGCCACTTCCGCGATGGAGCGCACCTGCGTGGTAAGGTTCTGCGCCAGCTGGTTCACGTTCTCCGTAAGGTTCTTCCAGATACCGGAAGCCCCGGGCACCGATGCCTGTCCGCCGAGCTTTCCTTCCACACCCACTTCACGCGCCACGTTGGTCACCTGGTCTGCGAAGGTGGCTAGGGTATCGATCATTTCATTGATGGTATCGATGAGCTGCGCCACTTCACCGCGTGATACGATGGCGAGCTTTTGTTTTAAGTTTCCATTGGCAACGGAGGTCACCACCTTGGCGATACCCCGCACCTGGTTGGTGAGGTTGGAGGCCATCATGTTCACCGAGTCCGTAAGATCCTTCCAGGTACCTGCAACGCCACGCACTTCTGCCTGGCCACCGAGCTTACCTTCCGTACCTACTTCACGCGCCACACGGGTAACCTCAAACGCAAATGAGTTCAGCTGTTCCACCATGGTATTGATGGTGTTCTTCAGATCGAGGATCTCTCCTTTCACGTCGATGGCCACGGTCTTCGACAAGTCGCCCGAAGCCACGGCCTTGGTCACTTCCGCGATGTTCCGCACCTGGGCGGTGAGGTTACCGGTCATGGAGTTCACGGAGTCTGTAAGATCCTTCCAGGTACCGGCCACACCGGGTACGAAGGCCTGTCCGCCGAGCTTTCCATCGGTACCTACTTCACGCGCCACCCGTGTTACTTCGGAGGCGAAGGCGCGGAGCTGATCCACCATGGTATTGAGCGTTTCTTTCAGCTGCAGGATCTCACCGCGTACGTCCACCGTGATCTTCTTACTCATATCACCGTTAGCCACGGCGATGGCCACTTCCGCGATGTTCCGCACCTGGGCGGTGAGGTTGCCAGCCATCTGGTTCACAGAATCGGTAAGATCCTTCCAGGTACCGGCAACGCCCGGCACGTTGGCCTGGCCACCAAGCTTTCCATCCGTTCCTACTTCACGCGCCACGCGCGTTACTTCGGAAGCGAAGCCGCGCAGCTGGTCCACCATGGTATTGATCGTATTCTTGAGCTCTAAGATCTCTCCTTTCACGTCTACACCGATCTTACGGCTGAGGTCACCATTGGCAACCGCCGTGGTCACTTCCGCGATGTTCCGCACCTGCGAGGTAAGGTTACTCGCCATCTTGTTCACGTTATCGGTAAGGTCTTTCCAGATACCGGCCACACCGGGTACATCGGCCTGTCCGCCCAGCTTTCCTTCCGAGCCCACTTCACGCGCAACACGCGTTACTTCTGAGCCGAAAGCGTTGAGCTGGTCCACCATCGTATTGATGGTGTTCTTCAATTCGAGGATCTCACCCCGCACGTCCACGGTGATCTTACGGCTAAGGTCACCCTTCGCCACCGCCGTGGTCACTTCCGCGATGTTCCGCACCTGTGAGGTGAGGTTGCTCGCCATCTTATTTACAGAATTCGTTAAGTCTTTCCAGGTGCCGGCCACGCCAGGTACGTCTGCCTGACCGCCGAGCTTTCCTTCGGAACCCACTTCCCGCGCCACCCGCGTTACTTCGGAACCGAATGAATTGAGCTGATCCACCATGGTGTTGATGGTGTTCTTCAGCTCAAGGATCTCTCCCTTCACATCCACCGTGATCTTACGGCTAAGGTCACCCTTCGCCACCGCTGTGGTCACTTCCGCGATGTTCCGCACCTGGCCCGTCAGGTTACTGGCCATTTGGTTCACGGAGTCCGTCAGGTTCTTCCAGGTACCGGCCACGCCCTTCACCTGCGCCTGCCCACCCAGCTTTCCTTCCGTTCCCACTTCAAGCGCCACACGGGTCACCTCCATGGAGAAGAGGTTCAGCTGCTCCACCATGTCGTTCACCTCTTTGGCGATGCGCGCAAACTCTCCCTTGAGCACATAACCACCGATCTCCAGTGGCATACGCTGCATCAGGTCACCCTTGGCCACCGAGCTGATCACATGCGCGATCTCGATGGTGGGCATTACCAGGTCAGATATGAGGAGGTTGAGACTTTCCATGCCCGCGCGCCAGCTGCCTTTTGCATTGGGCAGTTCAATACGCTGCGTGAGCTTACCCTGCTTACCGATTGTACTACCGGCACGGGTGAACTCATAGGTCATCTGCTCGTTGAGGGAAATTATTTCGTTGAGGGTATCACAGATCTTCTTGTCGCGGCCACTCAGCCCATTGCCCATCCGTACACTGAAATTCCCATTGCGTACTTCAGTCAGCACTTTGAGGAGTGCATCATGGTCCAGGCCTTCACGGACTTTGGCAGTACCATTGGTGGAATTGATTTTTTTGCCGGAAGGCTTTTTCGGGGATCGCAGGACAGGGTTTTCACTAACAGCCGCTTTCCGGACTGTGGAGGTTTTTGGCCGGGCCATATTGAGACTAGGTTTATGAGCAATCAATTTTTCTGTTCCTAATTGCGGTGAAAACCATGCCAGAATTGCATTTCAGCTGAAGTGCACATCCCTGCTGCACCTTGCATTTCAGGACTTATCAACATAAAATGCGACTGTTGCTAATTTTCCTCTATCCGGGTAAATATTTCCACATTATGTAAAACCCTGGCATCTGATTTTAAAGGATATCTTAAACATGAAAGCTATGAAAACGAATACCACACACCAACAACCGAAACCCAAACAACCCAGTCCTTCCGTGAAAAGGCCGGAGAATAAAGACAATCTCGACAGCCGTATCAATGAAGAAC
>Ga0247823_10004664_pt1 | contig 10961 bp, 9 predicted proteins | sample 13C_PalmiticAcid_2_FD_192426 | JGI IMG/M metagenome (GOLD analysis project Ga0247823, IMG submission 192426) | Soil microbial communities from agricultural site in Penn Yan, New York, United States - 13C_PalmiticAcid_Day30 | ecosystem: Environmental > Terrestrial > Soil > Agricultural land...
CAGCGCGCGCGCGCTGTGCTCACCGCCAACCGGGTCGCGACACCGGGGTCGGCGCAGGTGACGAAGGGGCTGGTGGCGGGCAGCGGATCCGGCCGGACCTTCACCGCCGACGCAACGGGCAACGCGGTCCGCGTCACCGCCACCTATCCCAACCCCAGCTACTTCCTGCGCGCGCTGGGCCTGCGCTTCGACGACGCCCGGGTCAGCGCGGTCGCGGGACAGCGCAATCTGGGCGCGATCTCGATCGGATCGGGCGTGGCGTCGCTCGACAACGGGCTGGTCAACGGCCTGACCCGCGGCCTCACCGGATCGAGCGTCGGGTTGTCGCTGGTCAGCTATCAGGGCCTGGCGAACGCCGAGATTAGCCTGTTCACCTTTCTCGACGCAATTGCGGTGCGCGCCAATCTGGGCGCGATGACCTATCAGCAATTGCTGACCCACAAGGTCGAGCTGCCCGCACTGCTGCGCGCGCTGGACGATGTGAGCGGCGGTCAGGGGCTTGGCGCCGTGGCGTCGGGGATCACCGGGACGCCGCGATCGATCCGGATCGGCGATCTGATCGGCCTCGACATGGCCGGCGCGGGATCGACCGGAAGCGGCGGCGCATCGGCGCTGCTGGCCAAGGTCCGCGCGAGCGAGATGCTCGGCGCTATGCTCTCGGTCGCCAATCGCGATCATATTGTCGCGCTCGACCTTGCCGGAAGCATCCCCGGACTCGGCGGGCTGCGCGCCGAGATCAAGATCGGCGAGTCGATGCAGTCGAGCCCGTGGATGGCGGTCAACGATCGCGGCGGGATCGAGGTGAGCACGGCGCAGGCACGGATCAATCTGGTGGCCGAGGTCGGGCCGCTGCTGGGACTTGGCGTCAGGCTGCCGCTTGCCGTCGAGGTGGCACCGGCGCGCGCGATCCTCGATGCCGTGCCCTGCGCCCCGCGCGATACCGCCGCGGTGCGTGCCCGCGCCGGGGTCGCGCGGCTCGCCATCGCCGATCTGGCCGTCACCGACCCGATCCCCGCGAGCGCCGCCGCGCTCAGGCCCGCTCCGCTGATCCGCGCGCCGCTGATCTCGGTGGACGCGAAGGCGTTGGGCGCGCTCGAAGCGTCGGACTGGCAGCCGCTCAGCTTCACCAAGGCGGAGATCGCCGCGCGTCAGACCAAGGCGATCGCGACCACCGACGGACTCTCCAACCTGGTCGGCACGACGCTGGCCTCGACGGATATCGACGTGAGCCTGCTTGGCCTCGGGCTCGGTATCGGCCTTCCCGGCGAGGGCCAGATCGCGGCACGCCTGCTCCAGACCGCGCCCGCGCTGGAGACGGCACTTTTCCAGCTGCTCGGCGTCGCGGGACTCAGCATCGGCACGGCGCATGTCCGAGTCGACGGCTATCGCTGCGGCAAGCCAGTGCTGATGGTATGAGCGGCAGCGAGGATAGCGACCCGCTCGGCCGGGTCCATCTCTGCGACATCCGCCTCCTTCGCGAGCGAGCGCGTGAGGAATGGCGGCAGGGGCGGCAGGCTGACACCGAGCGCGCGCGGCGAACGCATACTGAGATGGCGGAGCATTACGAGATGGTCGCCGAACTGCTCGAGGCGAAAGCGGGGCTGGCTCGCCCCACGCCCGGCGCCTCGCTGCGGCGGATGCTCACGCGGTTGCTGCCACGCTGAGCGGGCTTGGGTTTTCCGCAGCTTCCGGTCTAGGGTGCGGGCCGCATGACCCGCTTCACCGTCAACAACCAGCCCGTTCAATACAAGCTCGACGCCAGCACCCCGCTGCTCTGGGCGCTGCGCGACGCATCGAACCTGACCGGCACCAAATATGGCTGCGGCAGCGGCGATTGCGGCGCGTGCACCGTCGATATCGACGGCGCGGCGGTTCGGTCGTGCCAGGTGACGATCGGCGCGATCGAAGGCAGCTTCGTCACCACGATCGAGGGGCTGGCGGAGAATCGCGCCCATCCGGTGCAGCGCGCCTTTCTGGCCGCCAATGTCGGCCAGTGCGGCTATTGCATCCCGGGCATGGTGATGGCGGCATCGGCGCTGCTGCGGAAGAACCGCAATCCTTCGGACGAGGAGATCGCGGCGGCGATCACCAACCTGTGCCGCTGCGGCATCTATCCCCGGCTGATCGAGGCCGTCGGCCGCGCGGCGCGGCTGGCGCGGGGCGAGGAGGACAGCGGCCCGGAAGAGCCCGACGATCAGGCGCCCGCGATCGAAACCGAACGGTGAATCCTTTCGCAATGCTGTCAGCCCAATTCAGACGCGTGTCAGCCGACTCGGTGCATTGACGGGTTATTCTGAACGCCGGCGCTCTGCCGGAGCGGAGGACCGAGATGAAGAAGTTTGTTCTGGCCGCCCTGATCGGTGCGACCATCCTGACCCCCACCATGGCGATCGCGCAGGAACGCGGCCAATGGCGCGGCCGTGGCGGCGGCGAGGCTCGCGAGCAGCGTCAGCCGCGTGCAGAACGCCCGCAAACGCAGCAGCGCGAACAATTCCGCGCCCAGCGCGAGCAGTACCGTGCGCAGCGTCAGCAGCAGGCGCAGCAGCCGCAACAGCAACAGCAGTTCCAGCGCCCGCAGCGCCAGGACGGCGCGACGCAGCAATGGCGTCAGGAGCGTCGCGACGACCGCCAGGGCTCCCGTCAGGAACGGCGTGAGGACCGCCGCGACTGGCGTCAGGGTCAGACCACGCCGCAGCAGTTCCGCCGCGACCGTGGCGATGACCGCCAAGACTTCCGTCAGGATCGCCGCGATGACCGGCGCGACTGGCGTCAGGACCGCCGCGGCGACCGCAACGACTGGCAGCGCGACCGCCGCGATAGCGACTGGCGCAACCGGGGCGACAACCGCAACTGGAACCGCAGCTGGCGGCAGGATCGCCGCTACGACTGGGGCGACTATCGCACCCGCAACCGGAACATCTACCGGCTGCCGCGCTACTACGCCCCGCGGGGATGGAACTATGGCTATCAGCGCTTCTCGATCGGGCTGACGCTGGGCGCGATGCTGTTCTCGTCGAACTACTGGATCAACGACCCGTTCTACTATCGCCTGCCCCCGGCCTACGGCCCGTATCGCTGGGTGCGCTATTACAACGACGCGTTGCTGGTGGATATCTACACCGGCGAAGTGGTGGACGTCGAATACGACATCTTCTGGTAAGACCGTCACAGATCGTCACGCGCGGAGGCCCGGCCGGCAACGGCCGGGCCTCTTGCGTTTCACGGCGCCCTCGGCAAGTTGGCGAGCGATGAGCATTTTCTCGAAACCGAAACAGGGCGGCGCCTCGATCGCCCGTGCGCGTGCCGGACAGAAGATCACGACGCGCCTCGAAGCCAATCCGGCCGTCCGCAAGGCGAAGCTCGATGCAGCCCAGCTTTATTACTATGCTGGTTTTCTGAGCGACGCCGAGTGCGACACGCTGATGCGGCTGATCGACACCAACCGCCGCCCCTCGACACTACTGGCGGCATCTGAAGATCCCAATTTCCGCACCAGCGAGAGCTGCGACCTCGATCGCTGGTCGCCCGAGGTGCGCCCGCTCGACGAGCGAATGGCCAATTTGCTGGGTGTTCCGCCCGAACATGGCGAGACGATGCAGGGCCAGCGCTATGCCCCCGGCCAGCAGTTCCGTCCGCACTACGACTGGTTCAGCGAGAATCAGGAATATTGGACGGCGATGAAGGCGTCGGGCGGCCAGCGCACCTGGACGACGATGATCTACCTCAACGACGTCGAGGAAGGCGGCGCGACCTGGTTCCCGCAGGCCGGCATCCGTGTGATGCCCAAGCGCGGATTGCTGCTCGCCTGGAACAATATGAAGCCCGACGGCGCGCCCAACCCCGCGACGCTGCACGAGGGCAGCCCCGTGGTGAAGGGCACCAAATACATCATCACCAAATGGTTCAGGGAGTTCCCCTGGATCAACATGCCGATCAAGACATATTGATGGAATTCGGCACAATCAAAACCTAAAGCAGCATCCCGTCGCCGCCGCTGCGCAGCGCGAGAACGCGGCCGATCGTGTCGAACAGCGCGTCCATTGCCACCGGCTTGAACAATACCTCGTCCGCGCCGGCGGTCATGCAGCGTTCGCGCAGGTCGACAGCGGTATCGGCGGTGACGACGATAATCGGCAGTTCCGCTTTGGCGTCACCGCGTGCGCGGATGCGTTCGATCGCCTCGATTCCGTCCATGCCGGGCATGCGCAGATCGACCAGAACGACATCGAAATCCTCGGCGCCGATCCGGCGCAACCCCTCTTCGGCGTGCTCGGCTTCGGCCATGGACGCGCCGGCCACGTCGAGCATGTCGCGAACGACACGCCGGTTCATCGGGTCGTCTTCAATAAACAGGATATTCATGTGCGGGCAGTGCCCATCTCGTTGGCGTCGCGGAGAGAGGATATCATATGTCCGCTATCGTCTTAAGCCGCTTGTGACACAAGCCGGGTTGCGGTGGACGCTGCACAATTTTCTTGGCGGCCGGCGACCAGCGCCTCGACGAGCGCGGCACCTGCCACCGGCTTGGTAACAACGGTATCGACCCCGGCTTCCTTGAGCTGAGCGAGCATCGCTTCGTCGGGTTTGACCCACAGCACCGCGACGCGCGCGCCGCGCTCCTTCGCAGCCTTGGCCAGATCGGTCAGGATCGCGACCGCATCCTCGCCCGCGGCCTTGAGCGTCGCCTCTTCGGCGAGCAGCAGCACCGGACCCGCTGCGGGCAGCAATCCAAGCGCCTCATCGGGAGTCGCGGCGAACTGGACCGCGGCGAATTGCGGCTCCAGCAGCGTGCGCAGCATGCCGCGCGCAATCGGGTTGCGATCGAGCACCACCACCGGCTCGCCCGAGCCGCCCGCCGCAGTTGCAGCGTCGGGAGCGGCAACCTCGATCAGCGGCAGATCGACGGTGAAGGTCGTCCCCTCCCCCTCAACGCTCGCGACCGCGACGTCGCCGTTCAGCGCACGCGCGAGGTTACGGACGATGGCCAAGCCAAGGCCGGTGCCGCCGAACTTGCGCGTGGTGCCCGCATCGACCTGACGGAAGGATTCGAAGATCTCCTCGTGCTTCTCCGCCGGGATGCCGATTCCGCTGTCCGACACCGCGATGCGAAGCCGCCCGTCCATCGCCGCAGCCTTGACCGCGACGCTGCCCTTCTCGGTGAATTTGAGCGCGTTCGAGAGCAGATTGAACAGCATCTGGCGCAGGCGGCCGGAATCGGTCTCGACCCAGAGCGGCGCGCCTTCCAGCTCGAGCTTGAAGTCCAGCCCTTTGCCGCGCGCCTGCTCCTCCCACATGCGGGTGACGTCGCGCAGCATCGCGTGCAGATCGGTTGCGGCCATCTCGACCGTCAAATTGCCGGTCTCCATCTTCGCGACGTCGAGGATATCGTCGACCAGCGCGCGCATCGTCATGCCCGCGCCATGGACGATCCCCAGCCGGTCGCGCGTCTGCGCCGGGACCGAAGGATCGCGCAGCATGATCTGGGTCATGCCGAGGATACCGTTCAGCGGTGTGCGGATCTCGTGGCTGGTGGTCGCGAGGAACTCGGTCTTGGCCTTCAGTGCCTTTTCCAGCGCAACGTTGGTTTGGTTGAGCTCGGTATTCGCGGCGCGCACCTGATTGCGGCTGCGGCGGATCGTGAACAGGCCGATGCTGAGCAGCGTGATGATGATCAGCGTCGCGCCGCCGACACCCAACAGCAGCGTGCGCTGGAACGCCGCTTCGCGCCGCGCTTCCTCGGCCTTCAGGTTCGCGATGCGCAGTTCCTGATTCGCATAGTCGAACCGCGCCGCCATCAGCGCCATGTTGGTCGAAGTCGCAAGCTGCGCAGCCTCGTCGCCCAGCTTGCGGACGCGCTCCAGATGCGGGAGCGCCAACGCGCCATCACCCAGCTTGCTATAGATGTTGTAGGCGGTCAGGTGGGCGTCGCGATAGGCGATCGGCGTGTCCGCCAGCTCCACGCCGGCAAAGCTGCGTTCGATCAGCGAACGGGCTCGATCGAGCCGCCCGCGGTGAAAGGCCGAGTCCGCCGATATCGCCAGCAATTGCGCTTCGGGGCCCCTGCCACCGCTACGGCGCACGATCGCCATCGCTTCACCAATTGCCGCATCAGCTTCGTCGAGCTTGCCTTCGGAGATCAATGAGCGCGCCAGATTCGCCAGAATTGGCGGCAGCATCGGCTCGCTATTCAACCCGCGGGCCAGCGCCAGCGCGCGGCGATACTGGGCCGATGCTTCCGCGTCCCGCTCCAGCCGCAACAGCACGTTGCCGCGATTGTTGAAGAGGAACAGCGACAGGCGCGGATCGCCCTCATAGACCTCGGCGGCCTGGCGGAAATATTTGTCCGCGCTCGCGAAGTCATTGGCCTGGGTATAGAGCGTGGCGATCGTCTGGAGCGTGATCGACTGGCTGCGCTTCTCGCCCACCGCACCGAAGATGCTGAATGCCTCCTGTAGCGAAGCCAGCGCTTCAGCCGGCCGCAGCTGCGCCTGCTGCACTCCCGCACGCGCCAGCAGCAGGTCGCCGCGCAGCTTGCTCGGTTCGGGATAGGCACTGATCAGCCGCAATGCGCGCGCGATCCGTGGGGCAGCCGCCTTTGCGTCGCGCGAGCGGATCAGCGCTTCGCTTTGCAACCACAATGCGGTCGCGATGGCCGTGGCCTGCGCGCGCGGATCCGTAATGGTGCCCGCACGGCGCTCCGCTTCGCCCGCAAGCTTGAGCGCCTCGTCCGGCTCAGCGATCATCGCCGCCTTGGCGCGGTCGATCAGCGTGTCGGCAGCGCGCTGTTGTGCGATTGCCGGCCCGGACAGGGTCAGCGTCAATGCCGCGGCGATGATGAGCAGCCGGCGCATCAGCCGCTCTTGCGCCAGAAACCCTCTGGCCGCGCAAAGGTGGGCCGGATTGCCGACGCAGCCTTGTGCCCTTCCTCGTCGAGGAAGCGGATAAAGGCGTCGAGCGCGATCGGGCGGCTGATCAGGAAGCCCTGAACCATGTCGCAACCCATCACGCTGAGCAGCGCCAGCGCGGCCGGGGTTTCCACGCCCTCCGCAGTCACTTCCATCTCAAGCGCGTGCGCCAGATCGATGGTCGAGCGGACGATCAACGGGTCGCGGTTGCTGCTGGTGAGCTGCATCACGAACATCTTGTCGATCTTGAGCTCGGCGGCGGGGAGCTGTTTCAGATAGGCGAGCGACGACAGGCCCGCACCGTAATCGTCGATGGCGAGCGGGATGCCGATGTCCGAGAAGGACTGGAGGTGGCGGATCGCGATGTCCGGATCGCGGATCACCGCGGTCTCGGTAATCTCGAAGCCGATCTTCGCGCCCGATTCGCGGATGATGCGGCACGCCTCGGTGACGAAGGCGGCGTCGGCGAGCAACACGCCCGAAATATTGATGAACACCGGCATGTCGTGCCCGTGTGCGGCGAGCACCTGCTGATCGGCAATCACCTGACGCAGCGTCCAGAGCGTCAGCCCGGAAATCTCGCCGCCTTCCTCCGCCGCCGCGATGAAATCGCCCGGCAGGATCAGCCCGCGAACCGGGTGGCGCCAGCGCACCAGCGCCTCGGCACCGGTGACCGCTTCTTTCCGGACGTGCACCTTCGGCTGATATTGCAGGAACAGCTGACCGGAGGCGATCGCGCGCGGCAGCTCGCGAATCAGCGCCAGGCGATCGAACGCAATGTCGGTCTGCGACAGATCAAGCGTCACGATCCGCGATTCCGCCTTGGCCTGCGCCAGCGCCGATTCAGCCGCTTCGGTCAGCCGAACATCGTCATCCTCAATCGCCGGTGCGGCTGCGACTCCCCAGCGAAGTTGAATCACATGACGTTCACCGTCGAGATCGACGGCGCGGGTAAATTCACGCGACAGCCGCTCGACCACCGCGCTCGCCGACTCGGCGCAATCGGCCTCGAACGCGATTTCGAGCAGCGCACGGCCCGCCGGAGCAAGGCGAAGGTCGGGTTCGATCCGCCCGATATGCTCCGCGAGATCGCGCACCAGCGTGTCGGCACGCGGCCGCCCCAGGTGACGGCGAAGCGATTGAAAATTGGCGATTTCACACAGCGACAGCGCGCGCCAGAGGCCCGTTGCCGGACCATGGTCCCCTTCGCGCCGCACCACTGCGGACCGGCTGCGCGGCAGCGCGATCGACGCGGGCACGTCGAGTCTGGCCGGCAGGGCGCCTTCCACCGGCAAGGGCGGGATCGTGGCAGCGGCGGGTTCGACACGCTCGGACATCAGGTCCGCGAATAACCTGCACTCTTGAAGGAACTCTTAAGGACGAAACGACCGCCGCGGGCATGCGTGTCGCAACACCCCGCTCCACCACCTTGATTCAGAGTTAATTTTCGATTAAGTATTCGACCGTGCGCTTTATGTGCACGATGGGAGAAAATGAATGTTCGATTTCCTTTTTCGGGAAACCTACGGCGAAGATCTTCGTCCCTGGTAACCCCGGATAGCCCGGGTGGGCGGCGCCGCGGATCCTCCGTGGCTCTCGACCCGTCCGGGCTCTCTTCATGAAAATGGAAGGCGCGCGTCCCGCGGGATTGCGCGCTTTTTCGTGCCAGTTATCCGGCTGTTACCCCTTGTGGGGGATTGGCGGCCCCTTGCCGTGATCTATTGTTGCGTTAAGAGCGCGAACGTTCAGCGAAAGGGCTTTTAGCGTGCGCATTGCGATGATCGGCACTGGCTATGTGGGCCTCGTTTCCGGGGCGTGTTTCTCCGATTTCGGGCATGATGTGGTGTGCGTGGACAAGGACGCGCGCAAGATCGAGCTGCTGCATCAGAATGTGATGCCGATCTATGAGCCCGGACTTGCCGAGCTGGTCGCGTCGAATGTCGATGCGGGACGGCTGTCGTTCACCACCGACCTGGTCGAGGGGGTGAAGGGCGCCGACGCGGTGTTCATCGCGGTCGGCACGCCCAGCCGCCGCGGCGACGGCCATGCGGACCTGTCCTATGTCTTTGCCGCCGCCGAAGAGATCGTCGCCGCGCTGGACGGACCGGCGGTGATCGTCACCAAATCCACCGTGCCGGTGGGCACCGGGGACGAGGTGGAGCGGATCGTCGAGCGGATCGCGCCGGACAAGGGCATCAAGGTCGTCTCCAACCCCGAATTCCTGCGCGAAGGCGCGGCGATCGAGGACTTCAAGCGTCCCGACCGCGTCGTCGTGGGCAGCGAGGATGAGGGCGCGAGCGACGTGATGCGCGGCATCTATCGCCCGCTGTCGCTCAACCAGTCGGCACCGGTGATGTTTACCGGCCGCCGCACTGCCGAACTGATCAAATACGCCGCCAACGCATTCCTGGCGGTCAAGATCACCTTCATCAACGAAATCGCCGATTTGTGCGAACAGGTCGGCGCGGACGTGCAGGAGGTGTCGCGCGGCATCGGCATGGACAACCGCATCGGCCGCAAGTTCCTGAACGCTGGCCCCGGCTATGGCGGATCGTGCTTCCCCAAGGACACGCTGGCGCTGCTCAAGACCGCCGACGACAATGAGACGCCGCTGCGCATCGTCGAGGCGACGGTGCAGGTCAACGACCAGCGCAAGCGCGCGATGGGCCGCAAGGTCATCAAGGCGATGGGCGGCGAAGTGCGCGGCAAGACCGTCGCGATCCTGGGCCTGACCTTCAAGCCCAACACCGACGACATGCGCGACGCACCGTCGATCGCGATCATCCAGACGCTTCAGGACGCGGGCGCGACCGTGAAGGCGTTCGATCCCGAAGGCGTCGAGCAGGCCAAGCTGGTGATCAAGGATGTCGAGTTCTCCGCCAGCCCCTATGCCGCCGCCGAGGGGGCGGACGCGCTGGTGATCGTCACCGAATGGGACGAGTTCCGCGCACTGGACTTGAACCGGATGAAGACGCTGCTCAATCAGCCGCTGCTGATCGATCTGCGCAACATCTACCCTGCAGCCGAAACGGAACGCGCCGGCTTCCGGATCGTCGGCATCGGCAAGCCGCAGCGCAACGGCAACGCCTGATCGATTTCGCCTGTCCTCATTCCGAAAGATGCGGCCTGTACTGATGCCGTATCCAAGGCGAAGGATTGGCGACATCATGAACATCGTTCAGCTCGCGCGCTGCGCGTTCGGCACTCACGCGCGCGATCGTACTTCAGTCCGCCTCGGCTCGCACTGGCCCCACGGCCGCTGCAAGGGCTGTGGCGCGCCGATGGTGAAGGGGCCGGACGGCTGGAAGCTCGAAGGCAAGCACGCCGCATGACGCGCGCCCGTCCCCGCCCCTGACTGGAGCGGCCTAAACTTTATCTAGATCGCAGCACGCCGTTCGTGTGACTAGATCGGCGGCCATGCAGTCGCTTACCCATCTTGCCCGGCTAGAGGCCGAGAGCATCCATATCATGCGCGAGGTCGTGGCCGAGGCGGAGCGTCCCGTGATGCTCTATTCGATCGGCAAGGACAGCGCGGTGATGCTCCACCTCGCCAAGAAGGCCTTCTACCCCGCCCCGCCGCCCTTTCCGCTGCTCCATGTCGATACGACGTGGAAGTTCCGCGACATGTACGCGCTGCGCGACCGCGCCGCGCGCGAGGCGGGGATGGAATTGCTCGTCCACCGCAACCCCGAAGCCGAAGCACGCGGGATCAACCCGTTCGACCATGGCGGGCTGCACACCGACATGTGGAAGACCGAGGGCTTGAAGCAGGCGCTCGACAAATACGGCTTCGACGCGGCGTTCGGCGGCGCGCGGCGCGACGAGGAGAAGAGCCGTGCCAAGGAGCGCGTGTTCAGCTTCCGCTCCGCCAGCCACCGCTGGGATCCCAAGGCGCAGCGGCCCGAGCTGTGGCGGCTGTACAATGCGCGCAAGGCCAAGGGCGAGAGCATGCGCGTGTTCCCGATCTCCAACTGGACCGAGCTCGACATCTGGCAGTACATCCGCGCGGAAGGGATCGAGATCGTTCCCCTCTATTTCGCCGCGCCGCGCCCGACG
>Ga0247823_10004665_pt1 | contig 10959 bp, 12 predicted proteins | sample 13C_PalmiticAcid_2_FD_192426 | JGI IMG/M metagenome (GOLD analysis project Ga0247823, IMG submission 192426) | Soil microbial communities from agricultural site in Penn Yan, New York, United States - 13C_PalmiticAcid_Day30 | ecosystem: Environmental > Terrestrial > Soil > Agricultural land...
CCCGCTGACGTGAAGCACGAGTGGTTTGTGATTGACGCGACCGACAAGGTCCTCGGACGAGTTGCCAGTGAAGTGGCTCTCCGACTGCGCGGCAAGCACAAGGCCATCTACACGCCTCACGTCGACACGGGTGACTACATCGTCATCATCAACGCAGCCAAGCTGCGCGTGACCGGCACCAAGTCCACCGACAAGATGTACTACCGCCACTCGGGCTTCCCGGGCGGTATCTACTCGACCAACTTCCGCGACATGCAGGCCAAGCACCCCGGCCGCGCGCTCGAGAAGGCCGTCAAGGGCATGCTGCCCAAGGGTCCTCTGGGCTACGCCATGATCAAGAAGCTCAAGGTCTACGGCGGCGCGGAGCACCCGCACACCGCCCAACAGCCGCAAACGCTGGACATCTAAGGAGCCCTGAATGATTGGTGAATGGAACAACGGCACCGGCCGTCGCAAATCCAGCGTCGCCCGCGTGTTCCTCAAAAAGGGCAGCGGCAAGATCACGGTCAATGGCAAGGAAATCCAGGCCTACTTCGGCCGCGAGACCTCCATCATGATCGCCAAGCAGCCCCTGCTGCTGACCAACCACGCCGAGACCTTCGACGTGCAGGTCAACGTGCATGGCGGCGGCGAGTCGGGCCAGGCCGGCGCGGTGCGCCACGGCATCACCCGCGCGCTGATTGACTACGACGCGAGTCTCAAGTCGCAGCTGTCGCAAGCCGGCTTCGTCACGCGCGACGCCCGCGAAGTCGAACGCAAGAAAGTCGGTCTGCGCTCCGCGCGGCGCCGCAAGCAGTTCAGCAAGCGCTGATCGCCTCGCGAACGACCCCCAGAAACCGCCTGCAAGTCCGCTTGGGGCGGTTTCTGCTTTCTGGGTCCCGTTTTCTTTTGCTTGCAGTTTGAAAGGTTTGCATGCGATTGCGCTTCGGACGTCGACGCTGGAAGGCCGGGGCCCCGCGCATGTCGGTGCGCAGCGCGCTGCCCTGGCCCCTGCGCTGGCTCGGGGCGGCGGTCATGCTGGGGCTGTGCGGCGCGCTGGCGTTGTGGGCCTTCGAATTCGGCAAGGACATCGCGGGTCTGGACCGCGATGCGCGTGAGGAACTCGAACGCTTGCGCGCCGAGGTGGTCACCTTGCGTGCCGATCTCGCGGCCCTCAGTTCGGAGGATCACACCGCCCAAAGCCGGCTCACGACCGAGCGGTCGCTGCAGGAGCAACTGCGCATGCAGATCCGCCAGCTCGAGGCGGACAACCAGGCCCTGCGCAATGACCTCGGCTTCTTCGAGCGGCTGATTCCCGCGGGCGGCGACGCACTAGCCATTCGCGGCCTGCAGGCGGAACGCCTGTCGGCCACACAGTGGCGTTGGCAGGTTCTGATGATCCAGGCGGCGCGCAACGCGCCAGACTTCAAGGGTGCGCTGGAAATCAGTTTCACCGGCACGCTGGCCGGCAAACCCTGGTCGGCGAAGCACGCGCCGGCGCCCCAGCCGGTGCTCGTCAAAGGCTATCTGCGGCAGGAAGGCGTTGTTGATCTGCCTGCCCAGGCCGTTGTAAAAACCGTCACCGCCAAGCTGCTTCAAGGCAGCGCGGTGCGGTCCGTTCAGACTTTCGATCCCTGATCGAGGGTCGTCGACAGGAGATTGCGCATGTTCGCCAACAAGGCCAAGCAGCCACCGATCAAGAGCTTGATCGCGCAGGGCACCCGAATTCAGGGCGACCTGCTGTTCGCAGAAGGGCTTCGTATCGATGGCGAAGTCGTGGGCAATGTGCGAGCGGTGGACGGTGCCAGCCTGCTCATCGTGAGCGAGGTGGCTTCGGTCCAGGGCTCCATCGAGGCGGACCACGTGATCATCAACGGCCACGTCAAGGGCCCGGTGATGGCGCGCAAGCTGCTGGAGTTGCAGCCCAAGGCGGACATCAAGGGCGATGTGTCCTACTGCGCGATCGAGATGCACCAGGGGGCTACCGTCGAGGGGCAGTTGCGCCCCATGGCGAGCGATGGCGCCGAGGAAAAGCCCACACTGAAACTGGCGGCAAACGATCGCTGAACGGCATACCCGAGCGCCGTACCGTACCATTCGCGGTATTGCGGGCTTACCGCCCGTCCCTACGAGAGGAATCCCCATGAGTGCCGTGGCCGAAAACATCCAGACCGACATGCCCGCGCCGCTGGTCTTCACCGACAGCGCCGCCGCCAAGGTGGCTGAACTGGTGGCTGAAGAGGGCAACCCCGACCTGAAGCTGCGCGTCTTCGTGCAGGGCGGGGGCTGCTCGGGCTTCCAGTACGGCTTTACCTTCGACGAGGTCGTTAACGACGACGACACCGCGATGAGCAAGAACGGCGTCACCCTGCTGATCGACGCCATGAGCTACCAATACCTCGTGGGCGCCGAGATCGACTACAAGGAAGATCTGCAGGGCGCGCAGTTCGTGATCAAGAACCCCAATGCCACCACCACCTGCGGCTGCGGGTCGAGCTTCAGCACTTGAGGTTTGGTCACAGGACATAAAAAAGGGAGCCAGCGGCTCCCTTTTTTGTTTGGAGGGGCCCCCGATGGGCCACCGGTTCAGTCGGCGCTGGCCAGCGCCTGTTGCAGGCGGCCGGCGGCCGCGAGCTCCTGTCGCTGGGCCTGAGCGACCTGGTTGAACGCGCCGCGCAGACCCTCGGGGAGCTTGATGGCCTCACTCTGGCGGGCGATCACCAGCGGGTCGCGGTGCTCGCCGTTGTCGCGGAATTCGAAGTGCAGGTGCGGGCCGGTGGACATGCCGGTGGAGCCGACGTTGCCGATGAACTCACCCTGGCTCACGCGCTGGCCCTTGCGCACACCGATGCGGCTGAGGTGTGCGAAGACGGTCATCTGGTTGTTTCGGTGGCTCACGTAGATGACGTTGCCGTAGCCGCGCTGCACGCCGGCGAATTCGATGACGCCGTCGGCGATGGTGCGCACCGGCGTGCCGGTGGGTGCGGCGTAGTCCACGCCCAGGTGCGCGCGCTGGCGGCCGAGCACCGGGTGGAAGCGCATGCCGTAGCCGCTGCTGACACGCGAGAACTCCAGCGGCGAAGACAGGAAGTAGCGGCGCTTGCTGTCGCCGTTGAAGGCGTAGTAGCCGCCCTTGACGCCGGGCGCCTCGAACCACACCGCTTCGTGCGGGCGGCCGTTGTTGACGAACTGAGCCGACAGGATGCGGCCGGTCTTCATCGGCTCGCCCTCGGCGCTGAGGATCTCGTAGACCACCTGGAAGCGGTCGCCCTTGCGCAGGTCGCGGCGGAAGTCGATGTCGCTGGCGAACATCTCGGCCAACTGCACGGCCACGGCGTCGGGGATGCCCGCCGCGTCGGTGGAGGCGAACAGTGAGCTCTGGATCTCGCCGCTGGCCAGGCGCGAGGACGCTTCCATGTGGCCGGGCTCCAGGCGGGCGTTCAGGCCTTCGGCACCGCGTTCCACCACCAGGCGCACGAAGCCGCGCTCGTTCTTCGGATCGGCCCAGCGGGCCGTCAGGCGCTGCAGGGCCTGCTGGGGGGTGGACTCGGCGTGCACCAGGCGGCCCTGACGCGAAGCCAGCAGTTGGCGCGCCAGGGGGTTGCGGGCCAGGAAGGCCTGGGCTTCGCTGTCGTTCACGCCCAGGCGCAGCAGCAGTGATTGGGGGGTGTCGTCGGCGCGCGTGGTGTCGCTGCGGTACAGCGTCCAGGGTTGGGGATCGGCGAGCACCGGGCGGGCGCCGGGCGGCAGTTCGGCGCTGGCGGGAATAGCGGCGTACAGCGGCGTGGCGGCCACCGGCAGGGCTTCCACGATTTCGCGCACGGGCAGGTCGGCGGCGTCAGGCGCCAAAGGGGCGATGCCGAAGGCCGTGACGCCAGTACCCAGTAGAAGGATGCCGATGCCACCCATGATGCGGCGCGGGTGGCGGGAGAGGGATTCAACGGTCTGTTGGCCCAGTTGGGCCGCAGCGTGCAGGGTCTGGCGTATCAAGATCGGTCATCCATGAAAGGGCCGGTGAGGGCAGCGGAGCCACACACCGGCATCCAGGGAGTGAGCGGGCAGCGACGCGAGAGTTCACGCCACGGGCCGGGCTTTACGTTGGTCCGAATGCTTGTGCAAAAAGCACGCCAACTAAAATCCGGCGACAACCGGCAAGTGTAGCGAGCTGGCGACGCGCTCCCATCGGAACAAACACGTATGAATAACGGCTTATCTTTTCCTCCCTTGTCGGAAAGCTCCCCCAGCGGCACCGAGGCCCTGACGGACGGCGTGCGGCACGCTTTGGCCGTCACGCGGCGGGGCTGCGAAGAATTGATCCCCGAGGCGGACTGGGCGCAAAAATTGTCACGTGCCGAGCGCACCGGAACGCCCTTGCGCATCAAGCTGGGCCTGGACCCGACGGCGCCGGACATCCACATCGGCCACACCGTGGTGCTGAACAAGATGCGCCAGCTCCAGGACCTGGGGCATACAGTCATTTTTCTTATCGGCGACTTCACCAGCCTGATCGGTGACCCCTCGGGCCGCAACAGCACGCGCCCGCCGCTCACGCCCGAGCAGATCAAGGCCAACGCCGAGACCTACTACAAGCAGGCCAGCCTGGTGCTGGACCCGGCGAAGACCGAGATTCGCTACAACAGCGAATGGAGCCTGCCGCTGGGGTCGATGGGCATGATCCAGCTCGCGGCCAAGTACACGGTGGCGCGCATGATGGAGCGCAACGACTTCCACCAGCGCTTCACGGCCGGCACGCCCATCAGCGTGCACGAGTTCCTGTACCCGCTGATGCAGGGCTACGACTCGGTGGCGCTCAAGAGCGACCTGGAGCTGGGCGGCACCGACCAGAAGTTCAACCTGCTGATGGGCCGCCACCTGCAGGCCGAGTACGGCCAGGAGCCGCAGTGCATCCTGACCATGCCGCTGCTGGAGGGCCTGGACGGCGTGGACAAGATGTCCAAGTCGAAGAACAACTACATCGGCATCACCGAGGACGCCAACAGCATGTTCGCCAAGGTGCTGAGCGTCTCCGACACGCTGATGTGGCGCTGGTACACGCTGCTGTCCTTCCAGTCGATGGAAGCCATCGAGGCGCTGAAGCAGGAAGTGGCCGCTGGCCGCAACCCCAAGGACGCGAAGGTGATGCTGGCCAAGGAGATCACCACGCGCTTCCACAGCGCGGCGGCGGCCGACGCGGCCGAGCAGGACTTCATCAACCGCTCCAAGGGCGGCGTGCCGGACGAGATCCCCGAGGTCTCGCTGTCGGGCGCGCCGCTGGGCATCGCGGCCCTGCTCAAATCGGCGGGCCTGGCGCCGTCGAGCAGCGAGGCCAACCGCCTCATCGACGGCGGCGGGGTGCGCGTCGATGGCGCGGTGGTGAGCGACAAGGGCCTGAAGCTGGCCGCCGGCACCTACGTGGTGCAGGTGGGCAAGCGCAAGTTCGCGCGCGTGGCGTTGGCTTGAGACCGATCCGGCGCCGGGCCGCCCCCAAGCCGGATCAGCCCCCTCGGGGGGCAGCGACCCGCGCAGCGGTGGAGCGTGGGGGTCATGCTCAGCGGGCCCCGGCTTTCTCCAGCATGGCGACCATGGCCGCGTAGCCGCGCGAGCGGGCCAGCGCCAGTGGCGTGTGACCACTGCGGTCGGCCAACTGCAGGTTCGCGCCGGCGTCGATCAAGGCCTTGAGCGTGGCCTGGTGGCGCGACCCGCCATCGCCGAGCACGATGGACTCGATGGTGGCCGTCCAGTGCAGGTTGTTCACGTGGTCCAGCGGCGCGCCGGCCGCGATGAGCTGCTTCACCACGCCCTCATGCCCCAGGTGCGCCGCCGCGATCAGCGCGGTGCCGTCGTAGCGGCTGGTCACCAGCTTCGCGCTCGCGCCGCCGGCCAGCAGGATGCGCAGCGTCGCTTCGTCGTCGGCCACCGAGGCGATGGTGACGGCGTCGTAGCGGCCGTGCTCCAGCGCCGCGTGGTTAGCGCCGGCCTTCAACAGCGCCTGCACCGCCTCGCGCTGGCGCGCGAAGGTGGCCACGTGCAGCGGCGTGCGGCCGGCGCCGTCGGTGGTGTCGATGGCCGCGCCCGATTGCAGCAAGCGGGTAATGGCGGCCACGTCGCCGCGCTGCGCCGCGGCGTGCAGACCCTGGTAGGCCGCGGCCTCGCCGGGCGAGGGCGCCACCTGGGCCCGCACGGCCCCCGCGAACGCGGTGGCCACGGCCATCAGCAGCAGCGCGCGCCGCTTCATTGCAGGGCCGCCTTCACCTGTTCCAGTGCGGCCATGGCGCACTGCTCGTCCAGGTGGCCGCCGGGGGCGCCGCCCACGCCCACGGCGCCGATCACCTCGTTGCCCGCGCGCACCGGCACGCCGCCGCCGAGCAGCAGGTAGCCAGGGATGTCCTTCAGGTTGGCCGCGGCGGGGTTCTTCTGCGAGGCCTCCATCATGGCCAGGGTGGTGTTGCGCGCGGAGGCCGAGGTGTAGGCCTTCAGGCGGCTGGCCTCCAGGGTGTGCGGGCCGGCGCTGTCGGCGCGCTGCACGGCGCGCACGTTGCCAGCGCGGTCCACCACGGTGGCCGTCACGTTGTGGCCGTTGGCGCTGCAGGCGGCCACGGTGGCGGCGGCGATCTGGTTGGCCAGCGCCAGCGAGACGTTGCGCTCGCTGAGGACAGCGCCACTGCCCGGGGTCTGTGCCTGGGCGAGGGCGCAGGCGCCGATGAGTGCGACGGCCAGGGTGGCGCGGATGGGGGTGTTCATGAGCGGGTCTCCGTTGGGGCGTTGCGGTTCGATCAACCGTGTCCGCACTGTAGGAATCGCGCCCTGCGCGCGCCATTCGCGCGGCTACGCGCGGCGCTCCGTAGAACTACGCGGTGCCCGGCGCGTTCACCAGCGCCGCGTAGCCGCGCACGAGCTGGGCGAGCGAGTCCGCGCCGAGCTTCTCGAACACGTGGGCGCGGTGCGTTTCCACGGTGCGCGGCGACAGATCGAGCGCGCGCGCGATGGCCTTGTTGCTCAGGCCCTCGATGATCCGCGCCAGCACCTCGCGCTCGCGCGGTGAGAGCTGCTGCAGACGCTCTCGCGCGGCGCGGTCGGTCTGCGTGCGCTGGCGCAGGTGCACGTGCTGGCGCACGGCCTGCTGCAAGGCCTCGATCAGGGCCTCGTCGTCCACCGGCTTTTCCAGGAACTCGGCCGCGCCGGCCTTGAAGGCGCGGCGGCACATGTCCACCGTGCCGTGGCCGGTGAGCATGATCACCGGCTGGTCCACGCCCTCGGCCACCAGGGTGTCCAGCACGCTCAGGCCGCTGATGCCGGGCATGCGCACGTCGAGCACGATGGCGCCGATGCCCTCACGCTCGAAACCCGCGAGGAAGGCGCGCGGGTCGGCCCAGGCCACCACGCGCAGGCCCACGGTGCCGATCAGCAGGGCCAGGCTCTCGCGCACCGCCTCGTCGTCGTCGATGAGGTGCACGGTGGGGGAAAGGGCGTCGCTGGCGGTGTTCATGGCGGGGAGCCGGTGTCGAGCGGCAGGTTCAGCGAGAACTGCGCGCCGCCGCCGGGTGCGGCGCCCGCGCTCAGCCGCCCGCCCTGCGCCTGCGCCAGCGATTCGCTCAGCGTGAGACCGAGGCCGAGCCCGCCCTCGCGGGTGCTGAAGAAAGGTTCGAACAGGCGCGACAGCACCTCGGGCGGCAGGCCCGGGCCGGTGTCGGCCACGTCGAGCACGGCGCGTTCGCCCTCGCGGCGCACGGACAGGCGCAGTTCGCGCGGGCCCTCGGCCTGGCGGTCCATGGCCTGCAGCGCGTTGGCGATCAGGTTGTGCACGATCTGATCGATCGCGACCGGATCGGCCCGCACCACCGCGGGGTCGTTCGCGAGCCAGCGCACGGTCACGCCGCGCCGGTCGATTTCGGGCTGCAGCAGGTGCAGGGCCTCGCGCACGCAAGCTCCGAGGTCGAGCGCCTGGCTCGCCGCCGCGCCGGCTGGGGGTTCGAGGCCGCGCCGCAAACGCGCCAGCACCTCCGCCGCGCGGCGCGCCTGCGCACCGGCGCGGCCCATGGCCTCGCGCGCGGTGTCCAGCGCGGGCGGCTCGTCGGCCAGCAGGCGCTGCGCGGCCTGGGTGCTGGCCAGTACGGCGGTCAGTGGTTGGTTCAGCTCGTGCGCCAGGCCGGCCGCGAACTCGCCCATGGCGTTGAGCCGGCCGAGCTGGCCCAGCCGCAGCAGGGCCTCGGCGCGCTGGCGTGCCTCGCGCAGGCGCAGCGCGTGCGCCAGCAGGGCCAGGCCGGCCAGCACGGCCACCACCCACGCGGCCATGCCCAGCCAGGGCAGTTCGCCCCAACCAACCCAGCGCGTGGCCACCGCGTGAAAGGGCTGGCTCTCGGCGGCCACCCCCTTGTCGAAGTCGAATCGCCAGCCGCGATCGAGTGGGCGGCCCGCTTGGAGTGGGAGCGACTGCCCGTTCCACTGCAAGGCCACGCGCACCGGGCTGCTCGCGCGGTCCATGGGCCAGTCGGCTTCGGGCACGAGGCCGTCGAGCGCGATCACCAGCGCGTAGGCGCCGTCGCCCGCGCCCAGCACCAGCGTGTAGCGGCCGCTGGCCAGATCGCCCTCGGCCATGGCTGCGCGGCCGCTGACGCGTGAAGCCGCCTCGGCGCGCGCCAGTGTGGCATCGGCCCAGGTGCCACCGGGGGCGCGCGCCAGCACGCTCAACAGGCGCGGGTGGATGGCGCTCAACCGCGGCAGCGCCTCGCTGCGTTCGGGCTCGAGCAGGGCCAGGGTCGCGAGCACCGCGTCGTGCTGCACCACCTGCTGGCTCAGCAGCCGGTGCACGATGCGCGCATCGGTCTCGAAGACGGCACGCTGCGCCTCCAGGCCGCGCTGCGCGATGAGCCACGCACCCAGCAGCGACAGGACCAGGCCTGCCGCGATCCAGCCCAGCCGGGACGTCCACGCGGATTGCATGGCGGCGATTCTGCAACGTCTGATGAACCATGGTTCAGCGGCCCTGCGCCACAATCCCGCGCGTGACCACCCCGCTGCTCGACCGACTCACGCCGCGCCGCCTGCTTCAGGCCTCGATCGCGGTGGCTCTGCTCACCATCGGCCTGAAGACCGCGGCCTGGTGGCTCACCGGCTCGGTCGGCTTGCTGTCCGACGCGCTGGAGGCGCTGGTCAACCTCGCCGGCGCCAGCTTCGGCCTGCTCATGGTCACCATCGCCGCGCGCCCGGCCGATCACGACCACCCCTATGGCCACCACAAGGCCGAGTACTTCTCCTCGGGATTCGAGGGCGTGCTCATCGTGGTCGCGGCCGTGGCCATCATCTGGGCGGCCGTCGCCCGGCTGCTGGAGCCCCAGCCGCTGCAACAACTCGACCTGGGCCTGCTGCTCACCCTGCTGAGCACCGCGCTCAACGCGGCCCTGGCCACGGTGATGCTGCGCGCCTCGCGTCGGCACCGCTCGGTCGCGCTGGAAGGCGACGCGCGCCACCTGTTCACCGACGTCTGGACCTCGGTCGGTGTGGTCGTGGGCATTGCGCTCGTGGGGTTCACGGAATGGCTGTGGCTCGATCCGGTGGTCGCCATCCTGGTGGCATTGAACATCCTGCGCGAGGGTGTTCGCCTGGTCTGGCGCGCCGCGCAGGGCCTCATGGACGAGGCGCTCGACCCCGATCTGCAGGCCACCATCGAACGCACGCTGGCGGGCTTCGCCGCCGCCCGGTTCGACCACATCAGCACGCGCAAGGCCGGCCAGCGCCGCTTCGTGGACCTGCACATGCACCTGCCTGCCGCCTGGCCGCTGGGCCGCGCCGCCGCGCTGCGCGCCGAGGTGGAGCAGGCGCTGATGCAGGCCGTGCCCGGCCTGCGCGCCAGCATCCAGTTGCTGCCCACCAACGTGGAGGCGCTGGCCATCGAACAAGACGAAAAGGAACCCATGTGATCGCCTTGTTGCAACGCGTGAGCCAGGCCCGTGTCGACATCGCGGGCCAGACCGTGGGCGCCATCGGCCCCGGCCTGCTGGTGCTGGTGTGCGCCGAGCCCGTCGACACCGAGGCCCTGGGCCTGAAGCTGCTCAACAAGATCTTGAAGCTGCGCATCTTTGCTGACGACGCGGGCAAGATGAACCGCAGCGTGCAGGACGTGGGCGGCGGCCTGCTCATCGTCAGCCAGTTCACCCTGGCGGCCGACACCACCGGCGGAAACCGCCCCGGCTTCACCAACGCCGCGCCGCCCACGCTCGGCGAATCGCTCTACGATGCCTTCGTGGCCGCCGCGCGCGCCGCGCACCCCCAGGTGGCCACCGGACGCTTCGGCGCCGACATGCAGGTGCACCTGGTGAACGACGGGCCGGTGACGATTCCGATGCGCTTGACGGCCTGACGCAGCGCCGCGCCATCAGGAGGAACGCATGACGATCCCATCGAATTCCCCGACGCCCGAGCCCGAAGCCCGCGCCCACCTCGTCACGGGTGCCCTGCAGGCCGCGCTGGCCTATGCCCTGTACGTGACCACCCGCCATGGCGTCTGGCCCGCCACCGAGGCCGCGGCCTTCGTGCCGCTGTTCCTGCTCATGGCGCTCGCGCCGCTGGGCTTCTACCTGGCCAGCGCCGCCCCGCTGCGCCGCCGCGTGGCCATTGCATTGGGCGTTGGCGCCGTGGCCCTGGCCATTGGCGCGTACCACGGGCTCACCGTTAGCGGGCTGGCGGCCAACGGGCCCACGCCCGGGCCCTTTCGCGAGGACGACTACCTCATGCCCACCTTCGTGCTGGGCTTGGCGCTGATGATTGCCGTGCCCGCCGCCGCCGTGGCGCGCGAGGGGCGCGTGCGCTACGAGCCCTGGTTCGACGCGCTGCTGCACAACACGCTGCTGCTCGCTCAGGGCGCGCTCGTCACCGGCCTGTTCTGGCTGGTGATGTTCAGCGCGGCGGCGCTGTTCAAGCTCGTGCGCCTGCCCATCCTGAGCGAACTCATCGAGCGCGGCGAGTTCTGGATTCCCGCCACCG
>Ga0247823_10004666_pt1 | contig 10958 bp, 4 predicted proteins | sample 13C_PalmiticAcid_2_FD_192426 | JGI IMG/M metagenome (GOLD analysis project Ga0247823, IMG submission 192426) | Soil microbial communities from agricultural site in Penn Yan, New York, United States - 13C_PalmiticAcid_Day30 | ecosystem: Environmental > Terrestrial > Soil > Agricultural land...
GTTCCACATCCATGCTGGTGATGCTGACCAGGTTGGCGAGGCCTCTGTTACGTCTTTCTGTATTCAGGAATGCCAGCGCTTTTGCGGGATCAGTTTCGGTTTCAGCCAGGATCAGGTACAGTTCTGATTTCCGGATCAGGGGTTGAACAAAACGCCAGTTCTGAACCTGTTGGGCGGGAGCGAACTTGTAAAAGGTTCTGTATGATTTGCCATTTCCGGTGAGCCATGTTTGTACAACGCGGTAATCCTGCATCAATCCTTCGTACACTTCATTGAAACGGACTGCATCAGGCACCATGATGTTCATGTCAATTTGTGCCGGACTGAAGTATAGATCATAGTTGATGTAGAGGAAGGGATTGTGTGCGCCAAAAAGGATTTCGTTGGAAAATACCCTGTCAGGGTTGGAAGGATTGTTGACTGCATCGGGCGTTGTCCATGGAAACCATTTCTCACCGTCTGTAAGAATGGATTGAGCGATGGTATGTGCTTCTGTTTTTTTGCCCTGCCATATGTATGCGCGTGCCAGTAATGCTCTTACCGCGTAAAAGTTCAATCGCTGATTACGTGCGCCGGAGTAGAAATCCTTGCTGAAAACGATGCCGTTGCTGATAACGGGATCACTGGCCAGTAGGGTTGATGCTTCCGTGAGATCGGCGATCACTTTATCCATTACCTGACTTGCAGGAAGCAGGGGTTGCATCTTTCCATCAGCCACTGTGTAATAAGGAATGGAAGTCTTATTGCTGCCGTCCGAATACACTGGACCGAACAGTCTCAGCATATCGAAGTGGAGCAAGGCGCGGATGGCGATGGCTTCTCCTTTTAACTGCCGACCGTTTGGTTCGGAAATCACCCTGCCTTCAACGCTTTTGTCGATCTTCGAGAGAAACACATTGGTGGAAAGGATGGTGCCATATGCTTTTCTCCAGATGCTATCGAAAAGCAATTGCATGGGCTCCGCCTCGTAATAATAATATTGGAGAGGGGCAAGATTCCTTCTCCCCTGCAAATCATACACAGGCTTGTACCGTTGGGCCATCATTTCTACCATGGTTGAGCTCAGGTAAGAACCGTACAGTTCAGTGGAGGCCAGGTCAAGATAAAGGCCGTTGAATGCCTGTTGAAGCGCTGCCTCATTATTATACACCTGGGTTTCTGTGTAAGTGGTCTCCGGCTGTACGTCCAGATATTTTTTACAGCTGCCCAGCAGTAGCAAACCGCTCAGTAAAAATAGTATGGGACATCTGTTATTCATATTCGTATAGTTTGAATTAGAATGAAATATTGATTGACATGGAAGCTGTTCTTGCAAACGGATATTCAAGTCCTCTCTCCGTTTGAACAGTTTCTACGCGGAAGATGTCGTTCAGAATGAAATTCACGCTGATGGCTTGCATGCTTAGTTTTCTTATCCAGCCGGCACTGCTTCTCCATCCGAGATTGATTGACTCGCCGATGAGGTGGCTGTCTTTTTGCACATAGCGGGAACTCATCGGGCTGGTGGAGAATGCAGATATGGATGTGAACTCCGCAACATCGCCTGGTTTCTGCCACCTGTTGTAGAGCGCGCGTTTGTCGAGGTTCGGGCGAACGGTCACTATTGCAAAACTGCCCGGGTTGCCACCTGTGTTCTCTACTTTATTGTAGAGGGCGCTGTTGAAAACATAGCCACCGATCCTGTAACGGGCACTGATTCCGAATGTGAAATCTTTCCAGGCAAAAGAGTTGGTGATAACACCTTCGAATTTGGGACGGAGATTTCCAACGCGTATGATATCCGCAGGGTCATAAATGTTAGTTACCGTGCCATCCTTCTTCTGGAACAATTCCCTGCCGGTGGCAGGATCGATACCCAGTGATTCCACTGCCCATATATCATCCGGACTGTAACCGTCATAGTACCTGGCCAGTCCATTGCTTTCCTGTTCTTCCTTGTTCAGTGATTCGAGCCTGTTGGAGAAGCCGTTGTAAGTACTGTTGTTCTTCACTGCACTCACACCGATGGTCCAGATGATCCTTTTCTCCAGGTTGTAGATGGGAGAGTAGCGGAGATTGACATTCCACCCTTCCGTGGTGAGGGTGCCGATATTGATCACATAACTATTGTTCAGTGCTACGGAAGAAGGCAGTGTTCCCTGTGCGCCCACCGATAATGGATCGGTCAGCTTCCTGAAGTATTCAACCGAGCCACTGATACGGCTGTTGAGGAGTGAGAAATCCAGTCCATAACTTCCATTGAGGGTCTTTGACCATTCCAGGTTGGGACTTCCCAGCGAAAGGAGGCCAAGGCCCTGTCCGAAATAGTTGCTGGTGGTAGACTGATAAGCATAGGTTGATACAGAGGTGAAATTACCCAGGTTCTGATTACCTGAATATCCTAAGTTGGCCCTCAGCCTCAGGCTGTTGATCCAGGTGTAATTTTGGAGGAAGGCTTCGCGGTTGAGGTTCCAGGTAACACCTGCCGAGTAGAAAGGTTTGTATCTTTTGTTGCTGCCGAAAGCGCTGGCGCCACTGAGGGTATATACGAGGTCAACACCGTACCTGTTGTCATACATGTAGTTGACACTTGACATGAGGCCTGTACCGCGACTGATGATCTTGCTGGCAGAGGGTTTGGTAGCCTGCGCATATCCGTAGGAGTATGACGGGTTGCCATTGGTTCCGTAAGGGAAACCTACTGCTATGAACCCTACTCCTTCAGTGGTAGTGCTTTCTATCTGTCCGCGTAAGTTGGCGCTTAGCCTTCCTCTGCCGATCATTTGGCCGTAGGCCAATGACAGGTAAGCATTCATACTTTTTGTTTCTACGCTTGAGTTGGTGTAGCTGCCTTTCTTATTGGCCTCAACCCCGGAGAACATGGTATTATCCGGCGGAATGAACACTACAGCATCTGAATTGCCGATGGTGTTCTGAATGCCACCTTCAAGCTGGAGGTCCCTGAGGATGGTGAAAATACCTCTGAGGTTATTGGTGAAGGAGAAACTCCTGTTTCGGTTAATGCTGAAGAGGGAAGCATTGTAGAGTGGGTTGATCTCTGAAGTGTCATAAACAGGATCGAGCTGCCTGTTGATGAACCCATTCGCATCCGTTTTCCTGTAATAGGGATTGGTGGCTGCGAAGGTGGCGAAATTGCCGTATGGGGATTCTACACCTTTGGCTCCCTGGATCATGGCGTTTTCCGTGATGTTCAATCGGCCTTTGCGGTAATTGATCATGATATTACCACCCCAGTTCTCTCTGGATGAACCCTTCATTGCACCTTCTTTTTTGCTGTAAGTGCCGCCGGCATTGAAGGAGAGATCAGTATTGCCTCCATTTAACTGCAATGAATGTCTTTGCCCGAATCCTGTTTGAACAGGTTCGTGTAACCAGTATGTGTTCACACCGCGTGCAACATCCGCCAAACGCGCAGCATTGCGTGCTTCGATGGCCCATGCATTGGCATCCCCACTCCTGTAAGAGGAAGTCAGTTGTTCCCACCTGAGTTTCTCTGAAGCATCCATCAGGTTGTAACTGGAAAGATCAGGAAGTTCTGCACTGAAGTCGCCTGTATAGCTTGCCTGCATTTTGCCGGGCACAGGGCGTTTGGTTTCCACTACCACTACACCATTGGCAGACTTGGAGCCATAGAGCGCAGTGGAAGCAGCATCTTTCAGGATGGTGATCTTCGCAATGCGGTTCATATCCAGGTCGTAGATGGTTTGTAATGTTGTTTCAAATCCATCGAGGATGAACAGTGGTTGGTTGGGATCTGCGCTGAACTGGTCATTCAGATTGGCATTGGTGAGCGTGGTCCTGCCACGGATCTCGATAGTGGGCAGCCTGTTGGGATTGGAACCTGCCAGGTTATTTTCTACGATGATGAATGATGGATCAAGTGTTTTCAAACTCTGCAAGGCATTCTTTGTTCCCACGGCGCGGAGCTCTGCGCCTGTGAAAACAGTGGCGGCCCCGGAAAAACTTTCTTTGTTCCTGGAGAGAACGCCGAGGTTGATCACTACTTCTGTGAGAACGGCACGTGCGGGGTTGAGGGCGATGATAAATATACCGTTCGGTATTTTCCGGACACTTCCTGCTTTTAGCAGGGTGGTGGTTTCTGGGCTCATGCGCGACAGCGCCTGTACAGATATTTCAATGGTTTGAAAGCCTACTGAAGAGATCACCAGTATGGCATCGGGCTTAACATCTCCCAGGTTGAAATTACCATTGGGGTCGGCAACCACAGCATAGGGCGCTCCTTTGACGCCAATAGTGGCTGACACCAGCTTCTCTTTTGTTTCGGCATTGATCACCACGCCGGCAATGGGAATAAAATTGCGGTCAGACTGAAAGAGCACGATGGGTGTGTAGGCCTTTGCGGCTGCAGGTCTCTCCGACAGGATGATGGTGTTGCCCGCGATCTTGTAAGTGAATGGCTGGTCAATCACCACTTTGTCGAGGAAAACCGTCAGCTGCATGTTCTGTGCAGTGATGGTCACTCTTTTGGCACTGTCGAGGAATTCAGATTTTCCCCAAACAAGATAGCCCGTTTGTTTTTCGATAACGTTGAAGATCTCTCTAACAGTGAGATTCTTTCCGCTCACCGAAACGGTCTGTGATGTTGATGCAGCAGCAACATGCATTAATGAAATCAACATCAGAAAGGAGGTCATTCTCATAATTCGCAGCATTTGGCCTGGTAACCGGAATGCTGCAGAGCGGTTTTTCCAGTGAGCATTTTCAGCCTTGAGGGTGCAGGGGTTTGACTGAGCGTGCACAGGGGAGCCGGCTGCAGCCAGATCGCTCCGGCTACAATAAGCAGTTTTTTGCATAAATTGCAATGTTTGGTTTAGAAAAGTGTATCAGTCTACATTTGATCAGCCAGACAAATACGGCCGGGAGTGCTTCAGACACTTCCGGTTTTTTGTTGGTTGACCGCGATCATTGAATTTTCACGGCTATAGCTTCGTTGATATATCTGTTGTCAGGGCATGATCACCAGCTTCCTGTCTTCCATGCGGAAGTGGAGACCAAAACCTTTCAGGGCAGCAAGTACTGTTGAGAGGTCGAGCTTTCTGCTCATCTTGCCGAAGAAGTGCACATCGGGCACATCGCCTTCATACACCACATCGATATCGTACCATCTTTCCAACTGACGCATCATTTCTTTGAGGCCCATTCCTTCAAAGTTGAAGAGCCCGTTCTTCCAGGCCATCACTTTACTGAGGTCAGGGTTGCCGATCAGCCCGAGCTGACCGTCCTTCAATTGCGTTTGTTGTCCAGGTTGCAGGAGAACCTTGTCTGATACGGGTTCTGAAGCATTGCCCTTTGATACGCGGATGCGTCCGCTCAGCAGGGTGGTACTGATCTGTGGTTCGTCTGTATAGGCATTTACATTGAAACTGGTGCCCAGCACTTCGACTTCAGCTTTGTTGTTTATGTTAACGAGGAAAGGTTTGTTCTTGTCGGTGGCCACTTCAAAATAGGCTTCTCCATTGATCTCCACGCGGCGTGTATCACCTGTGAAAGTAACGGGATAGCGGATGGAACTGGCTGCGTTGAGCCATACCCTGGTGCCATCAGGCAACTGCAGCCGGAACTGCCGGCCCTTGGGCGTGCTCATGGAATTGTAGGATGGTGCGCCGGAGTGACGGCTTTTTCCATAGTTGAGCTCTCCGTTCTGTAAAACCACTTCTACACCACTTTGGTTGGAGACGAGACCATTCCCTAAACTGTCCAGCAAAATGGTTGACCCGTCTGCCAGGGTAAGGATGGCGCCTTCCTGTCCGGGCCCTATCATGGTCACACTGGCAGTAGGTGGGGGAGGTGCAACTTCTTTGTTGCTGATGCTCCAAAGCCATGCTCCCGTTCCCAGCAGTACGGCCACAGAAGCCGCTGCCAGCCAGCGTTTGCGGATACTTCGGACCGGAGTGGCTGCCTGGATCTCTTCATCGGGCATGGGCCTTCCGGCGCGTACTTTTTCATAGATCATGGTCCAGTCAGGATCGGCATGCACTGGTTGCCCGGCAGCCTGCTGCTCCAGCAACTCCGATACAAAGTTGTTGAAGGGCGTCTCGTCTGCGGCGCCGGCCATCCACTCAGTGAGTTCGGTCAGCTCCGCTTCGGTGGCGGTTCGTTGGGAGTAGCGCTCCAGCAATTGTACTATGCGATCCTTCGGTGTTTCCATAATCAGTCTATAGTTAAATGGGAAAGAGGAAAGGTTGTACTATGAAAAATGGAAAAATATTTTCCGGAAATTTCTATTTGACAAAAATCACGGAGAAAAGGATCACTGGATGGATCCCGGGATGATGCTCTTTCAGTACGCGCATGCCTTCGGCCAGCAGGTTACGTACCGTATTGGGTGAAATGCCCAGCTGTTCCGCAGCTTCCTTCCTGCTCAGGCCGTGCTGACGGATCAGCCTGAACACTTTCAGCTGGGCGGGAGTAAGGTGTTTGAGTGATTCTTCTATCATGGCCAGTTGGGCTTCCTGCCTGAGCTTGTTGTTCAGCCCTTCATCGGATACCTGCTGCTCATAGTACTGTATGATAGAACCCTGCGCCTTACGCTGGTTGGCTATAAAGCGGAAATAACCAAAGAGAACGTTCTGAAAAATTTTATAGAGATAGCCTTTGGGGTATTGAATGTCGCGGAGGAAAGTCCTTTTTTCCCAGATCCGGATAAAAGTTTCCTGCACCACTTCCTCGGCCACGTCCTTTGAGCCGGTGAGCTGTAAACAGGTGTGGTAGAACATGCTGCGGTATTGTTCAAACAGTTGCCGGAAGGCGCTTTCATCACCTTCGGCTATCCGCAAAAGCATTTCCCTTTCTTCGTATGGTTGGTTAGTCAACAAGTTGCTATCTAATGAGGCCCTGACCGCAAACTATAATAAAATTACCAATTTATGAACGGATCAACTTGGAGAGGGCGGCAAAGAAAAGAGAAAAAAACAGATTTCCGGAAGCTGACCACCCCGCCAGCGGTAGCAGGAAACCATCTGATCTGATTGCGCCTGGCCGCAATGTTTCAATTATCCATCTCCGTTATAGAATGGCAGATAATATCCTGGCCGGATCAGGTTTTTCCACCGCTGTTCCGGCCCCTGGTTTACGTAAAAGGCCATATTCTGGGATAACCGGCGGATGAATCCTTCTTTTTCAACGTCTCAATAAACGATCTTCACCAACTTAACTAAAATGCTTCCAAAACACATGCGAATTATCTGCTCTGTAATACTGTTGCTGCTTGTTACAACAGTATTTGCTCAACAAACCCCGGTCACCAAAGCCAACTACCAGCAGGCCGCCCGTTTTGCGCCCCGCAAACTCAGTAAGCTGATCTTCAGTACCAGTGTAGATCCTCACTGGCTCAAGAAAAGCGAACGCTTCTGGTATACCTTCGAGACCACTTCCGGCAGGAACTGGTACATTGTTGACCCGGTCAAAGGAGAAAAGAAAAAATTATTCGATAACGCCGATATGGCCGCCAGGCTCACCCGCATCGTGAAAGATCCCTTCGATGCACAGCACCTGTTAATCGACAGCATGCGATTCGTAAGGGATGAGAACTGGATCCAGTTTGAAGTGAAAAGCACGGCCGACCTGGTTAAAAAAGATACTGCCGCACCTCCTGCAAAAGGCAAAGGCCCCGGTACGCCGCCCGCTAAAGAAAAGAAGATCTTCTACTTCGAATACAATATCAATACCGGCGAACTGATAGAGCTCTCTGAATTCAAAAAGCCCAAACGCAAACCCATGTGGGCGAATATCTCTCCCGATGGAAATATCATTCTCTTTGGCAAGAACTTCAACCTCTACTGGATGGACAGGGCAAATTATGAGAAGGCGCTGAAGAAGGAAGACGACAGCACCATCGTGGAGCATGCCATCACCACTGATGGCGTTGAATATTTCAGCTATCATTCTTCTGGTGGTATGATGGGCAATGAGAACAATGTGGAGAAGGAAGCGAATAAGAATAAACGTAAATCTGCCTTTGCCAGGTGGTCGCCCGACAGCAAACATTTTGCACTGATCCGTTCAGACAGCCGCAAGGTGAAGGACCTCTGGGTGATCAACTCGCTCAGCGATCCGCGCCCCACACTGGAAACTTACAAGTACCAGATGGCAGGCGAGAAAGAAGCCCCCGAAGACCATCTCTATCTATTCGACGCCGTTGCCAAAACCGGAAAGGAAATGCAAGTGGCGCTCTTCAAGGATCAGAACCTGAATATCTGGGCGGACGTCGACAGTGCCAGCAGCCGTGATGATGACTGGCGCCCCTCCAGGTGGCTCGGCACCAATGATCAATTGTGGTTCACCCGTACGGGCCGCGATCTGAAGAAGGTGGATGTTTGTCGCGTTGATATCAATACCGGCACTGTAAAAACCGTGATAGAAGAGCGTTTCAATACTTATATCGAAATGCGCAGGATCGGACTGGTGAACAATGGCAAGGAACTGATCCACTGGAGCGAGCGCGATGGCTGGGCCCATTTCTATCTCTATGATGAAAATGGCAACCTGAAGAACCAGATCACTTCCGGAACCTGGCACGCAGAGAATATCCTTGGCATCGATGATAAGAAGAGGATACTGTATTTCTCAGGCAATGGAAGGGAAGCCAATGAAGATCCTTATTACCTGCACGCTTATCGCGTGAACTTCGATGGCTCCGGACTGAAACTGCTCAACCCCGGAGAATTTGAGCATGCCATGACCATCAACGATCCCAATACATATTTCGTAGACAATTATTCCAGGGTGAATACAGTTCCCAAATCCACACTCTATGCCACGGATGGCAGGAAAGTGATGGACCTGGAAACAGCTGATCTTTCTTCACTCATGTCTACCGGTTTCAAATTCCCTGAGCCATTCAAAGTGAAAGCCGATGATGGTATCACAGATATCTACGGTGTGCTATACAAGCCGATGGATTTCGATTCCACTAAAAAATACCCGGTGATCGAGTACGTATATCCCGGCCCCCAGACGGAAGCGGTGAACAAGTCTTTCGGCCGTAGTATGGACCGTACAGACAGGCTGGCGAATCTTGGTTTCATTGTGGTTACAGTTGGGAACCGCGGAGGCCACCCGGCACGCAGCAAATGGTATCATAACTATGGCTATGGCAATCTCCGTGATTATGGACTGGCGGATAAAAAAGCTGCAGCTGAACAACTGGCTGACCGCTATCCCTGGTTCGATGTGAATCGTGTAGGTATTCACGGGCATTCCGGTGGCGGCTTCATGAGCACGGCTGCCATGCTGGTGTATCCTGAATTCTTCAAAGTGGCGGTGTCTTCAGCAGGTAACCACGATAACTCCGTATACAACCGCTGGTGGAGTGAACAACACCATGGTGTGCAGGAAGTGATCGGAGAGAAGGATACCACATTCGTTTATAATATTGAAAAGAACCAGGACCTGGCGAAGAACCTGAAAGGCCGCCTGATGCTGGCGCATGGCGATATCGATAACAATGTGCACCCGGCAGGTTCCATCCGCGTGGCCAATGCACTGATCAAGGCCAACAAACGTTTCGATCTGTTAATGTTGCCAGGTCAACGCCATGGTTTCGGAGATATGACTGAATATTTCTTCTGGAGAATGGCGGATTATTTTACGAAATACCTGATGGGAGATGATACGGAAAGACCGGTTGATATCAATGAGATCAACAAGGAGATAGAGCAGGGTGGAATGAAAGGCGGTGCCGGTGGAAGAAGAGGACCTGAAGATTATTAGTAATTGCCTTCGATCATAATTGTGAATGACTGTACAGAAAATAAAACAGCCCCTTCAACCGAAGGGGCTGTTTGTTTAGGGCAGGTTAACGGGTAGATGAGTACGGATTATAGTTTGTTGTTGCAGGCTGCTCCAGCATTTCCAGCACATGTTCATTGTTGATGAGCAGCATGCCATGCCTGTCGTTGGAAATTCCTTCCGCGATCCTGTAAGTATATTTCGGGATATGCGTTTGCATTTCAGTGGGCATGTACCTGAACTGCACCTGCTGCTGTTCAGCCTGCAATGCATGCCCCACTTCCGTGATATGGGTGGATATAATGAAGCGGCAGGCAGTGTATTTCATCAACAGCTGAATGATGAGCAACGTAGCGTCATGTGCATCTTTCACGTTAGTGCCTTTGAAGAGCTCGTCGAAGATCACCAGCAATTGTTTGCCTGCTGCCAGGTCTTCCGCCACTTTCTTTACGCGCATCACTTCTGCGTAATAATGACTGTATCCCTTGCTTAAATTATCAGGTACGTTGATACTGGTGTACATACCTTCCATCACTGAAAATTCCATCCGGGCCGCAGGTACCGGTAGTCCCATATGGGCGAGGTAGCAGCAGATGCCGACGGTTTTCATGATCGTCGACTTGCCGGCCATATTTGCACCGGTAAGAAAAATGAGATGCTGCTGTTCATCCATGCTGATGTCATTGGGGATGGCTTTAGCGATGGATGGATGCCAGGCGTGCTTCAAACTCATCTTCTGGTTTGCACGTGGCCATGCAATGGCGCGGGTGAATCCTTTCTCTTTGGCCACTGCGGCGATGCTCAGCCAGCAATCGAGCTGGTGGAGGAATACCATCAACTGTTCCAGGTCTGCATGCAGGCTGCCGGCGAGTAAGGTCTCATAACGCAAAGCCCGTCTCCATTGCAATTGATCGATGTCTGTAAAAGAGATGGCCGGGATCTTCTCAAGCACCTGCAGGAAATATTCTCTTTTTTTGCGGATCATCTCAGGAGCATTGTCAGCCCGGTTCCCTTGCAGGAATGCATGCACCTGTGAAAGTCCTTTCAAAGTTTGCCTGATGCCTTCCATGGAAGCAAGAAATGCTTCCTGCATACCCAGGAGAAAACGGAAGCGGCGCAGATAGCCGCGGTACAGGATGGTGGAACGCGGCATGCCTGCTGTCCGCAGGTATCCCCACATGGGCGCAAAGGTTTCATTGCTGAGCGGG
>Ga0247823_10004667_pt1 | contig 10956 bp, 8 predicted proteins | sample 13C_PalmiticAcid_2_FD_192426 | JGI IMG/M metagenome (GOLD analysis project Ga0247823, IMG submission 192426) | Soil microbial communities from agricultural site in Penn Yan, New York, United States - 13C_PalmiticAcid_Day30 | ecosystem: Environmental > Terrestrial > Soil > Agricultural land...
GCGATGACCCGGCGCGGCATCACGCTGACCAACACGTCCGACGTGCTGCTCGACGACGTGGCGGACATGGCTCTGCTGCTCATGCTCGCCGCCCGCCGCCGGCTGGTCGTCGGCGATCGCTACGTTCGCTCCGGCGACTGGGGACGCAAGGGCATGATGCCGCTAACGACGTCCACGGCCGGCAAGAAAGCCGGCATCGTTGGGCTCGGTCGCATTGGCCTTGCCATTGCAAAGCGATGCGAGGCGGTCGGCATGACGATCGGCTACTATGGTCGTTCGCGAAAACCCGGCAATGACTTCGCCTATTTCGGCGATGTGGTGAAGCTGGCGGACTGGGCTGATGTGTTGCTGGTCGCCACGCCTGGCGGTCCGGAAACGGAAGGTCTGATCTCGTCTGCCGTGCTTGACGCGCTCGGCCCGAGCGGCAGCATCGTCAATGTCTCGCGCGGCACGGTCGTGGACGAGCCGGCCCTGATCCGCGCGTTGCAGGAGGGGCGCATCGCCTCCGGCGGGCTTGATGTCTATCTTGACGAGCCCAATCCGGATCCCGCTTTCGCCGCGCTCGAAAATGCGGTGCTCTATCCGCACCATGCCAGCGGCACGGAAGAGACGCGCGATCGCATGGCGCAGCTCGTCATCGACAACCTTGCCGCGTTCTTTGCCGGCAAGCCACTTTTGACGCCGGTCAACGCGCCGGTTCAGGCAAAATAGTGCGGAAACTCGGCGCGCAGGTCTTCAACCTTGGAGACCGTGCGGCTGAGGTGATCGCGAATGGCTTCGACGGCGCCGCTCTCGTTTCCGGCGGCGATCGCCTCCACGATGGCGCGATGCCCTTCCAGAATGTTCAGGATCTTGCCCGTTTCCGGCAAATGAAGCCGGCGGATGCGTTCGAGATGCCCCGAGCGCTCGCGTATCAGCTGGTGCAGGCCGCTGCGCTTGACGCCGGCAAACAGAGTCTGGTGGAACAGCTCGTCGAGTTCCTGGAAGATGGCCAGCTGTTCGGGATCGTCCGCGACGGCTTCCTGCATCTTGATGATGGAACGCGCGCGCATGACGGTCGGCGAATCGGGCTCGAGCGCCAGGCGGCGGCAAACCTCGGTCTCCAGCGCCACGCGCAGAAAATGCGCCTCGTAGATCTGCGGCACATCGATGCGCGTCACCACTGTGCGCGACTGCGGATAGATCCGGATCAGCCCTTCCTGTTTGAGAAGCTGCATCGCCTCTCGGATCGGCGTCTGACTGACCTCGTAGGTCTCCGTCAGTTCTGTGCGCGACAACGTGGTGTCCGGCGGCAGCTGGATCGTGATGATGCGTTTGCGCAGATCGTCATAGACGCGCTGGACGGTGCTTCCCGTCACCGCGGGAAAACCAGGGGCCGTAAGGCCAAAAGTCTGGGCAAGCGATGTGTTCATCGTGGACGTCCTTTCCATCAGTGTTAGCCGTGTCGCTGCTCATACACAAGAATAGAAATATAAGTGTTGATATAGATGTAAAACTAAAATATTAGTATTCGTGTTGAGGCACGGCGGGAGCGGCGGCGGAAGGAGATGAGTATGACCGGGAGGAAGACCTACGAAGAGCTGCGATCGGCGCGCTGGATGCTGCCGGACGACCAGCGGTCGTTTGGCCACCGTTCGCGCACGATGCAGATGGGTTATGCACCGGAAGACTGGCAGGGCAGGCCGATTATTGCCATCATCAACACCTGGTCCGATGCGCAGCCCTGCCACATGCATTTTCGCGAGCGCGTCGAGTGGGTGAAGCGCGGCATCCTGCAGGAGGGCGGCTTCCCGATGGAGCTTCCGGCCCTCTCGCTGTCGGAAAATTTCGTCAAACCGACCACTATGCTCTACCGCAACATGCTGGCGATGGAGACGGAGGAGCTTCTGCGCTCGCATCCCATCGACGGCGCGGTGCTGATGGGGGGGTGCGACAAGACCACGCCGGCGCTCGTCATGGGTGCGGTCTCCATGGGAATTCCGTTCATCTACCTGCCGGCCGGCCCGATGCTGCGCGGCAACTACGCTGGTAAGGCCCTCGGTTCTGGCACGGATGGCTTCAAATACTGGGATGAGCGCCGCGCCGGCACGATCTCGAAGGAAGAGTGGCAGGGCATCGAGGGCGGCATCGCCCGCAGCTACGGCCATTGCATGACCATGGGCACGGCCTCCACCATGACCGCCATCGCCGAGGCCATGGGCTTGACCCTGCCGGGCGCCTCTTCCATACCGGCGGCCGACGCCAACCACCAGCGCATGTCCGCCGCCTGCGGCCGGCGCATCGTCGAAATGGTCTGGGAAGACCTGACGCCGGGCCGGATTATCACGCAGGCCGCCGTCAACAATGCCGTGACGGTCGCCATGGCGACGGGCTGTTCGACCAATGCCATCATCCATCTCATCGCCATGGCCCGCCGTGCGGGCGTCGCGCTGGAACTCGATGATCTCGACCGCATCGGCCGCACCACGCCGGTCATTGCCAACATCCGGCCGTCCGGCACCGCCTATCTGATGGAAGACTTCTTCTATGCCGGCGGCCTGCGTGCCCTGATGAAGCAGCTCGGCGACAAGCTCGATCCGACCGCGATCACGGTTACCGGCAAGCCGCTGGTCGAAGGGCTCGATACGGTGAAGGTCTGGAATGACGATGTCATCCGGCCCTTGTCCAACCCAGTCTACCACGAAGGCTCGCTGGCCGTTCTCAAGGGAAATCTTGCGCCCGATGGTGCCGTCATCAAGCCCGCGGCCTGCGATCCCAAGTTTCACCGCCATCGCGGCCCGGCGCTTGTCGCCGACAGCTATGCCGAGATGAAGAAGATCATCGACGATCCGGACTATCCGCTCACGCCGGAGACGGTGCTTGTCCTGCGCAATGCCGGCCCGCAGGGTGGCCCCGGCATGCCGGAATGGGGCATGATCCCGATGCCGAAGGCGCTGCTGAAACTCGGCCTGCGCGACATGGTGCGCATTTCCGATGCTCGTATGTCGGGCACCAGCTTCGGCGCCTGCGTGCTGCATGCCTCGCCGGAAGCCTTCGTTGGCGGGCCACTGGCACTGCTGAAGACGGGCGACATTGTCGAGCTCGATATTCCCGGCCGTAGCCTCAACATGCTGGTTTCCGAGAAGGAACTGGCAGAGCGGCAGGCCGCCTGGCAGGCGCCGACACCCCGCTACGAGCGCGGCTATGGCTTCATGTTCAACAAGCATATCGAACAGGCCGACAAGGGCTGCGACTTCGATTTCCTGAAAACCGATTTCGGCGGCAAGACGCCGGAACCGGCCATCAATTGAGGAGGAAAACCGTGTTCAAGCCAGACGTCCGCGTCATTCCCGCCCAGCCGCCGAAGGCCGGCTTTGCCGCAGGACCTGCCAAACAGGACGCGATACGCTCCGTCACGCTCTCGCTGGCCTACCTGCCGCTGGCGCGGCCGATCAGCGATGCCAAGGTTCTGACAGGCCGGCAGAAGCCGCTGACCGAGGTGGCGTTCCTCTTTTGCGAGATCACCTCGGAAGCCGGCCACAGCGGCCTCGGCTTCAGCTACTCAAAGCGCGCCGGCGGGCCGGGCCTTTATGCCCATGCCTGCGAGATCGCGGAGAATCTCATCGGCGAGGACCCCAACGATACCGCCCGGCTGTGGGACAAGCTCTGCTGGGCCGGCGCCTCCGTTGGCCGTTCAGGCATCGCGACGCAGGCCATCGCCGCCATGGACATCTGCCTCTGGGACCTGAAGGCCAAACGCGCCGGCCTGCCACTGGCCAAGCTGCTCGGTGCCCATCGTGATAGCGTTGCCTGCTACAACACGTCCGGCGGTTTCCTGTCGTCGAGCGTGGAGGAAATCTGCGCCGCGATCGACCGCTCGGTCGCTGCCGGCATCGGTGGCATCAAGATCAAGGTCGGCCAGCCCGACCCGATGGAAGACCTTCGGCGCCTCGATGCCATCACCAGCCATCTCGGTGGTCGCACCCCGCTGATGGTGGATGCCAACCAGCAATGGGACCGCACGACGGCGCTGCGCTTCGGCCGCCTCGTCGAGCCGCTCAATCTCGAATGGATCGAGGAGCCGCTCGATGCCTACGACGCCGAAGGCCACGCAGCCCTCGCGCGGGAACTGGCAACGCCCATCGCCACTGGCGAGATGCTGGCGAGCGCCGAAGAGCACATGGCGCTTATTCGTGCCGACGCAGTCGACTTCATCCAGCCCGATGCGCCGCGCGTCGGCGGCATTACGCCGTTTCTGCGCATCTGCGCGCAGGCGGAAGCAAAGCGCATGCGCCTTGCGCCGCATTTCGCCATGGAAATCCACCTGCACCTCGCTGCCGCCTATGCGCACGAGCCGTGGGTGGAGCATTTCGACTGGCTTGCACCGCTTTTCAACGAGGAACTGGAAATCCGCGATGGCCGCATGATCGTGCCGGGCCGGCCTGGTCTCGGCTGCAGCCTGACCGGCAAGGCACGCGACTGGACCTTAGAGACACGCCGGATCGGCGATTGAGGAGAAGAGATGAAACCCGAAACCCGTGACAAGCTGATGGGCGTCTCCGTCGCGACCCTGTGCTCCGCGCTCTACAAGCGCGGCCTCCGCAACCAGACGATCCAGGATGTCCGCCCCATTCGGTCGAAGGGCCGCAACATGGTCGGCCCGGCCTTCACGCTGCGCTACATGCCGGCCCGCGAAGACCGCAATCCGATGTCGGTCTTCCGCGATCCGAAGCACCCGCAGCGCGTGGCGATCGAAACCTGCCCGGAAGGCGCGGTTCTCGTGATGGACAGCCGCAAGGACCCGCGCGCCGCCTCCGCCGGTGACATTCTCATCACGCGGCTAATGGTCCGCGGCGGAGCCGGCATCGTCACCGATGGCGGCTTCCGCGATGCGGCAACGATCGGCGATCTCGATATCCCCGCCTACCACAACCGCCCGTCCAGCCCGACAAACCTGACCCTGCACGAGGCAATCGACATCAACGTGCCGATCGGCTGCGGCGATGTCGCGGTCTTCCCCGGCGATGTGGTCGTGGGTGACGATGACAGCGTCATCATCATCCCGGCGGAAATTGCCGACGAAATCGCCGACGAAGCCGTCGAGATGACCGCATACGAGGATTTCGTCGTCGAGCGGGTGAAGGGCGGACATACGATCATCGGTCTCTACCCGGCGACCGACGAGAGCAATCTCTCGCTCTTTGCCGAATGGCGGGCGGCGAACGGCCGCTAGGGCCGCTCGTCACATCACAGCACGAACAGCATTGGGGCTGGAGCGCATGTTCCGGCCGGGAGAAGACGCATGCCCTGGAAACCCTCTGGAAAACATCTTGTCGCGGGCGAATGGATCGGCGGAGACACGACATTCCGCTCGGAGCCGGCCCATGCCGAGGCTCATGATTTCGCCATCGGCACGGTCGCGCTCGTCGAGCGCGCATGTGCCGCCGCGCAAGCGGCCTTTCCTGCCTATGCCGGGACAAGTCGTGCCGTTCGCGCCGATTTTCTCGATGCGATCGCCGACGAGATAGAAGCGCGCGCCGAGGCGATCACGCATATCGGAACGCAGGAGACCGGCCTGCCGGAAGCCCGGCTCAATGGCGAGCGCGGCCGCACGACAGGCCAGTTGCGTCTGTTCGCCGATCACATCCGCAAGGGTGCGCATCTCGATCTGCGCACGGATACGGCGCAGCCGGACCGCCAGCCGGCAGCGCGCACGGAAATCCGCCTCATGCAGCGTCCCATCGGCCCGGTGGCCGTCTTCGGCGCCTCCAATTTCCCGCTCGCCTTCTCGACGGCCGGCGGGGACACGGCTGCTGCCCTCGCTGCCGGCTGCCCGGTCGTGGTCAAAGGACACTCGGCCCATCCCGGTACCGGCGAGATCGTCGCCGAGGCGGTTGCGGCGGCCATCCGGCGAACTGGCATACCGGCCGGTGTCTTCAGCCTCATTCAGGGCGGGCGGCGCGATGTCGGCACCGCGCTCGTCACCCATCCGGCGATCAAGGCTGTCGGTTTCACCGGATCGCTCGCAGGCGGACGTGCGCTTTTCGATCTTTGCGCACAGCGGCCTGAGCCGATCCCGTTCTTCGGCGAACTCGGCAGCGTAAATCCGATGTTCCTGTTGCCCTGTGCCCTTGCCGCACGCGCGGACGCCCTCGGCGCCGGCTGGGCAACCTCGCTCACCATGGGCGCCGGCCAGTTCTGCACCAATCCGGGCATTGCCATCGTTCCGGATGGTGCGGATGCTGATGCCTTCCTGAATGCCGCGAAGGTGGCGCTGGAAAAGGTGCCAGCCCAGACCATGCTGACCCCGGGCATCGCCTCGGCCTATCGCGATGGCGTCAAGCGCATGAGCGTGCGCAATGCCGTCTCTCATGTCCTTTCAACCGACAGCCCGGAGCGCAGCGCCGGACCCAATCTGTTCGAGACGACCGGTGCCGCCTGGCTTGTCGATCATGCGCTCGGCGAGGAGGTTTTCGGTCCGCTCGGCCTCGTCGTCCGCGCCGGTTCGACGGATGAGATGCTGACGCTGGCAGGCAGCCTTGCCGGCCAGTTGACGGCGACGATCCACATGGACGACGCGGACCTGCCGCTGGCGCAGGCGCTGCTGCCGATCCTCGAGACGAAGGCGGGGCGTGTTCTCGTTAATGGCTTCCCGACCGGTGTTGAGGTGGTCGATGCCATGGTCCACGGCGGCCCCTATCCCGCGTCCACCAATTTCGGCGCCACCAGCGTTGGCACGCTCTCGATCCGCAGGTTCCTGCGGCCCGTCGCCTATCAGAACTTTCCCGCCGCTCTTCTGCCCGAAGACCTGCGCAACTGATCCAAAGGAGAACACCATGATCGCCCCGAACGACCTGCGCGAAATCATACGCAACGGCCTCCTGTCCTTCCCGGTCACGCCCTTCGATACCGAAGATCGCTTTGCCGCAAAGCCCTTCGCCGCGCATCTGGAATGGCTCTCGTCCTATTCGGTCGCCGGCCTCATCGTCGCTGGTGGTACGGGTGAACTCTTCTCGCTGACGCCGGGCGAGGTGGTCGAGGTCGTCAAGACGGCGCGGGCCGTTGCGGGCGACGCGCCGGTGATCGCCGGCTGCGGTTATGGCACGCGCATTGCCTGCGACATGGCCCGCGAGATCGAGGCAGCCGGCGGCGACGGCATCCTGCTCCTGCCGCATTACCTCACCGAAGCCCCGCCGGAAGGCATTGCAGAGCGCGTGCGCGCTGTGTGCAAGGCGACCAACATGGCGGTCATCGTCTACAATCGCGGCCAGGCCCGCATTTCCGCCGACCAACTGGCGAAGCTGGCAGACGAATGCCCGAATCTCATCGGTTTCAAGGACGGCACCGGCGACATCGACACGGTCCGCCGCGTCACCGTCACGCTCGGTGATCGCCTCTCCTATATCGGCGGCATGCCGACGCATGAGCTGTTCGCCCAGGCCTATCGCGGCGCAGGCATGCCGACCTATTCCTCGGCGGTGTTCAATTTCGTGCCGGAAACCGCCCTGAAATTCCACGGCGCCTTCCTCGCCGGCGACGATGCCACCTGCGAGCAGATGCTGCGCGATTTCTACTATCCCTTCGCGAAGATCCGCGACCGCAAGCAGGGCTATGCCGTGGCCGCGATCAAGGCGGGCGTGCGTCTTCGCGGCTTTGATACCGGCCCGGTCCGCGCGCCACTCGTCGATCTGAACGAGGAGGAAGTGGAGATGATGCAAAAGCTGATCGAGTCGGCGAAATGAGCCCGATCGATCTGCGGCAGGCACTCGGCGGCATATCCGGCATTCTCGTCACGCCGTTCGATGCGGACGACAGGATTGTGCCGGGTAGGCTGCGGCAGATCCTCGACCGCGCCCTTGCCGCCGGCCTGCATGTCCCGGTGGTGAACGGCAATACCGGCGAGTTCTATGCGCTGACGATCGAAGAGGCCGAGGCCATGGCCGGGGAGGTCTGCGCGCTTGTCGCTGGACGCGCGCCGGTTCTTGCCGGCGTCGGGCGGTCGGTCAAGGAGGCGAGCCGCCTTTCCCGGTCGGCCCGGTCGGCCGGTGCTGCGGGGCTCATGGTGCACCAGCCGCCGGATCCCTTCGCATCGCCGCGCGGAATGGCCGACTATGTCGAGCAGGTCGCGGACGCGGCAGACGGCCTGCCGCTGATGCTCTATCTGCGCAACGATGCGATCGGAACCGCCACCATCGCCCGGCTCTGCGCCATTCCCGGCGTCGTCGGTGTGAAATGGGCGACGCCCAATCCGCTGAAGCTTGCCGAGGCCATGGCGGCCTGTGATCCCGGGATCCTTTGGGTCGGCGGGCTGGCGGAGGTCTGGGCGCCCGCCCTTTATGCGGTCGGCGCGCGCGGTTTCACCTCCGGCCTCGTCAATATCTGGCCGGAGCGATCCATCGCCATTCATGCCGCTCTGGAAGCCGGCGACTACGCAATCGCGCGTGATCTCATTGCCGACATGGCGCCGTTCGAGGCCGTGCGCGCGATGGAGCTGAACGGCACGAATGTCACGGGCGTGAAGGCCGCTCTCGCAGCCATGGGCAATGACTGCGGACCGACACGTCCGCCTGCTTCCTGGCCGCTAACCTCGGACCAGCAGGCGACGCTTCAGCAGTTCCTGCGCAACAACCACCTCATCGACGCTTGAAATAGGGGGCAAACTGGAATATTAGTATTCATGTGTATCAGAGTGATCCCGCAGTTCGGAGGAGAATTGCCGCCGGATCGTTGTCTTGATCTTGAGGTCTGATTTTCATCATTGAAAAGTGCATCCGGACGGATGCGAAGGAGGAGACCGAAATGAAACTCCGTATGGCAGCTGCCTGCCTTTCCACCACCATTCTCGCGCTTGGCGCCATCCCGGCGAACGCGCAGGATACGAACAAGAACGTCACAATCGTGCTGGCCGAAACGGTCGACGTCGTCGAGCCCTGCATGGCGGCCCGGCAGGATGTCGGCCGCGTCATTTCCGAGAACGTCAACGAGATGCTCGTCGAGTTCGACTATGTGAACGGCGGCCTGAAACCGCGTCTGGCAACGGAATGGTCGCAGGTCGACGACGACACCTGGGAATTCAAGCTACGCCCCGGCGTGAAGTGGCACGACGGCAAGGAATTCACCGCCAAGGATGTGCAGTTCACTATCGAGCGCAACAAGAATCCCAAGTTCAGCTGTGAGGTCGGCGGCAAGTATTTCGGCGGCACCGAATTCAGCTTCGAAAGCCCGGATGCTCATACGATCCGCATCACGACCAAGCCGGCGCAGCCGATCCTGCCGCTGCTGATGACGGTCATGCCGGTCGAATCCGCCGAGGCGACCCCGGCCGACGAATTTACCCGCAACCCGGTCGGCACCGGTCCCTACACGTTTGCGGGCTGGGAGGTCGGCCAGTCGATCACGCTGAAGCGCAATGCCGATTACTGGGGCGAGCAGCCGGCTGTGGAAGAGGCGAAGTATCTATTCCGCTCCGACAGCGCCGTGGCTGCGGCCATGGTTGATGCCGGGGAAGCCGACATCGTGCCGTCGATCGCTCTACAGGACGCAACGAACAAGGAGACCGACTTCGCCTATCCGAATTCGGAAACCACGTCCCTGCGCATCGACACGCGCGAGGCGCCGACGAACGACCGGCGCATTCGCGAGGCGTTGAACCTTGCGATCGACCGCGAGGCGATGCTCGGCACCCTGTTCCCGGAGCAGGCGCAGATCGCCACCCAGCTCGTCGTGCCGACGACGATCGGCTACAATGCCGATATTCCGAAATGGCCCTATGATCCGGAAAAGGCCAAGCAGCTGATCGAGGAGGCCAAGGCCGCCGGCGTGCCGGTGGACAAACAGATCCGCATCATCGGCCGCAACGGCCAGTATCCGAATGCGACCGAAGTCATGGAGGCGATGATGGCCATGTTCCAGGAAGTCGGCCTCAACGTGAAGCTGGACATGTACGATGTTTCCGTCTGGAACAACTACTTCGTCTCGCCCTTTGTCGCCGATTCCGGTGCAACGCTGACCCAGTCGCAGCATGACAACGCGACCGGCGACCCCGTTTTCACCGCCTTCGTCAAGTATGCCTCGACCGGCAGCCACTCCATGGTCCGTGATCCGGCCGTGGATGCGCTGATCGAAAAGGCAACGACGTCAACGGGTGACGAGCGCACGAAGCTCTGGAAGGATCTGTTCGCCAAGGTGAACGAGGAGATCATCGCTGACATTCCGATGTTCCACATGGTCGGCTTCACCCGCGTCTCGCCGCGGCTGGATTTTAAGCCGACGATCGCGACGAACTCCGAGCTGCAGCTCTCGCAGATCAAGTTCAAGTAACCCACGCCTGCGAGCCGGTTCGCGCCGGCTCGCATTTCCCTACCTGACAGAACGGACGTCCCATGCCCCTGATCGATGCCGATGCCCTGAAAGACTTCGCCCGCACCATGCTGACCGCCGTCGGCATGGAGGATGACAAGTCGGATGCAACTGCCGCCATCCTCGTGGAAGGCGACATGATCGGGCATGAGACGCATGGTGTCGGTCTGCTGCACTGGTACCTTGAGGCACTCGAGGAAGGGTCGATGGCAAAGTCGGGCAGCTATGACATCGTCTCCGACCGCGGCAGCACCTTCGTCTGGGACGGCAATCTCCTCCCCGGTGCCTGGCTGCTGACGAAAGCGCTCGATCAGGCCTGCGAGCGGGTCGCCCAACATGGCATCGTCGCCGCTGCCATCCGCAACTGCCATCACACCTGCGCTCTGTCGGCCTTCATGCGACAGGTCACTGAGCGCGGCTATATCGTTCAGCTCTCCGTTTCGAATCCCGGCGCGGCGCGCGTTGCGCCCTATGGCGGTACCCGTCCGCTGTTGACGCCGAACCCCATGGCCGCGGGGTATCCGACCTCCGGCGATCCGATCCTAATCGACGTTTCCTGCTCTATAACAACAACGACTATGACGCAGCAGCTAGCAAAGCGCGGCGAAAAATTTCCCG
>Ga0247823_10004668_pt1 | contig 10953 bp, 15 predicted proteins | sample 13C_PalmiticAcid_2_FD_192426 | JGI IMG/M metagenome (GOLD analysis project Ga0247823, IMG submission 192426) | Soil microbial communities from agricultural site in Penn Yan, New York, United States - 13C_PalmiticAcid_Day30 | ecosystem: Environmental > Terrestrial > Soil > Agricultural land...
CGCAGCACGAAAGGCATTCCATGGTCCCCCGCTATTCCCGCCCCGCCATGACCGCGATCTGGTCGCCCGAAACCCGCTTCGGCATCTGGTTCGAGATCGAGGCGCACGCGACCGAGGCGCTGGCCGACCTGGGCGTCGTGCCCAAGAGCGCGGCCAAAGCGCTGTGGGACTGGTGGGCGACCAAGCCCGCAATCGACGTCGCCGCCATCGACGCGATCGAGGCCGTCACCAAGCATGACGTGATCGCGTTCCTGACCTGGGTCGCCGAGAATGTCGGCGACGAAGCGCGCTTCATGCATCAGGGCATGACCAGCTCCGACGTGCTCGACACCTGCCTTTCGGTCCAGCTCGTCCGCGCGTCGGACATCCTGCTCGACGACCTCGACCAGCTGCTCGATGTGCTCAAGCGCCGCGCATACGAACACAAGCTGACCCCCACCATCGGCCGCAGCCACGGCATCCATGCCGAACCGGTGACCTTCGGCCTCAAGATGGCCGAAGCCTATGCCGAGTTCGCGCGCAACAAGGCGCGCCTGCTCGCGGCCCGCGCGGACATTGCCACCTGCGCCATTTCCGGCGCGGTCGGCACCTTCGCCAATATCGATCCGCGCGTCGAAGCGCATGTCGCCGACAAGCTCGGCCTTGCGGTCGAGCCTGTGTCGACTCAGGTGATCCCGCGCGATCGCCATGCGATGTTCTTCGCGACGCTCGGCGTGATCGCCAGCTCGATCGAACGTCTCGCGGTCGAAGTCCGCCACCTCCAGCGCACCGAAGTTCTGGAGGCCGAGGAATATTTCTCGCCCGGCCAGAAGGGCAGCTCGGCGATGCCGCACAAGCGCAACCCGGTGCTGACCGAGAACCTCACCGGCCTCGCCCGCATGGTGCGCAGCGCGACGATCCCCGCGATGGAGAATGTCGCGCTGTGGCACGAGCGCGATATCTCGCACTCCTCGGTCGAACGGTACATCGGCCCCGACGCGACGATCACGCTCGACTTCGCGCTCGCGCGCCTCACCGGGGTGATCGACAAGCTGCTGGTCTATCCGGTGCGGATGCAGAAGAATCTCGACCGGATGGGCGGCCTCGTCCACTCGCAGCGCGTGCTGCTGGCGCTGACGCAGGCCGGCGTGTCGCGTGAGGACAGCTATCGCCTGGTCCAGCGCAACGCGATGAAGGTGTGGGAGAGCGACGGCGAGCTGTCGCTGCTCGAACTGCTCAAGGCCGATGCCGAGGTCACCGCGGCACTGTCGGCGCAGGAGATCGAGGAGAAGTTCGACCTCGATTACCACTTCCGCCAGGTCGACACGATCTTCGCCCGGGTGTTCGGGGAGTAGTTCCGGATCCGGCGTTGCCGGATCACCCCACCAGCCCGCTCCCCCACCCGGCCACCCATAGGATACTGGCGTTGGGTGGCCGGGTGGAGGAACGGGCCGGTGCGGCCACGGTTCGGGTGACCGAACCAAACAATTGACCTCGCCGCCGGTTAGTGTGACGCTCCTGTAACACAATGGGAGACCGGCGATGGCCAAGGCGAAGAAGAGCAAGTCCACCAAGGCGGGCAAGCTGCCCAAGTCCGTCGCCGGGATCGAGCTGCCCAAGGAACTGCGCAAGCAGGGCGCCAAGCTGCTCGACCTGATCAAGAACCCGATGGTCGGCGATCTCGTCGCCGCGGGCCTCGTCGCGCTCGCCGCCAATGTCCGCAACCAGGGCAAGACGACTGACGACGCCGGCGACGCGGGCAAGGCGAAGGACAAGACCACCACCGCCGAGGCGCTGGGCAAGACCGCCGCGACGCTCGCCACCGTGGTCGCGGCGCGCGCCGCCGAGAAGATCACCAGCAAGCTCGCCGAGCGCCCCGCTCCACCGCCCGCATCCACCGCAGCGGCCACCGCCCCGGCCCGCGCACCGGCCAAGGCGCCAGCCAAGCCAGCGGCCAAGCCGAAGACCACCGCACCTGCCGCAAAGACACCGGCAAAGCCCAAGCCCGCCGCGCCACTCAAGGCCGGTGCGACCCGCAAGGCTCCCACCCGCAAGCCAGCGGCGCGCAAACCCGCGCCCAAGCCCGCAAGCTGAGGCCCGGCGCGCGATGGGCGCGGTCGAGATCATCGGGCTGGCCGCCAGCATCAGCCTGCTCGCGGGCTGGCGGCTCTACCTCTGCGTCTTCGCCGTCGGCCTCGCCATGCACACCGGCTGGGTCGAACTTCCGCAACAGCTCAAGGCGCTCGACGTCCTCGCCAACCCCTGGGTAATCGGCATCGCGGGCTTCGGCGCGGTCGCGGAGTTCTTTGCCGACAAGGTCATGTGGCTCGATTCGGCATGGGACGCGGTCCACACGCTGGTGCGCCCGGTCGGCGGCGCGCTGCTCGCGCTGGCGATCGTCGATCCCTCCGACCCCGCCTGGCAGGTGATGGCGCTGCTGCTCGGCGGCAGCGCATCGCTGCTGACCCATGGCGCCAAGGCGAGCGGCCGCGCCGTGGTCAATGCCAGTCCGGAGCCGGTGAGCAACGCGGTCGTCTCGACCGGCGAAGACATTCTCACCGGCGGGCTGCTCGTCCTGGCGCTCGCCAACCCGGTCGCCGCGGTGGTGATCGCGGTGCTGATCCTCGCCGCGACGATCACCGCGCTTGTGCTGTTGCGGCGGTGGCTGCGCAAGGTGCTGCCACCCAAACCCGCCAAGCCGGCCTAGCCGAACAACTCGCCCAGAAAGTCCTGCATTGCCCGCCAGCTACGGCGGTCGGCGGCTTCGTCGTAGCCAAAGCCCGGTCGCGGGGACCCTTTCATGCTCGGATCGCTGAAGGCATGTCCGGCATTGCCGTAGCCGTGGAGTTGCCAGTCGGCGCCCGCTTCCGTCAGTTCCGCAGCCAGCGCGGTCACCGCCGCGGGCGGGGCGAGCGGGTCGTCCCAGCCGTGACAGATCAGCAGCCTGGCAGCGATCGGCCTGGGATAGTCATAGCCCGGCGGATCGAAGATGCCGTGGAACGCGACCACGCCCAGCACGCCGCCTGAACGGGCCAGGTCGATCACCGACTTGCCGCCGAAACAATAGCCGATCGCCGCAGTCTTCGCCGGATCGACCTGTGGCAGCGCCTTCAGCGCCGCGACGCCGGCGTGCAGCCGGTCGCGCAACAGCGCACGGTCGGCGTTGAGTTCATCCATATAGAGCGTCGGCTTCGGCGATTCGCGCGTGGTGCGCTTGCCCTGACCATAGGTGTCGGCGACGAACCCGACATAGCCCAGCGCCGCCAGCCGGTCGGCGACCACGCGGTCCTGCTCCTTCTCGCCCAACACGTTAGGAACGATCATCACGCCGGGCCGGGGCGCATCCCATGCCGGGTCGAACGCCGCCACACCCTCGAACGGACCACCCGGCCCGTCATACACGATGGTTTGCCTTTCGATCGCCATGACCATCCTCCGTTGCCCTATGCGCGTCATCCGCTAAGGACGCGGGCAAATTCCCGCAAGGAGTCGCCCATGCCCACGCTCGTCCTGATCCGCCACGGCCAGTCTGCCTGGAATTTGGAAAACCGCTTCACCGGCTGGTGGGACGTCGATCTGACCGAGCAGGGCGTCAAGGAAGCCTGGGCGGCAGGCGAGCTGATGAAGGAAAAGGGTCTCGACTTCGACCTGACCTTCACCAGCTTCCAGAGCCGCGCGATCAAGACGCTCAACCTCGCGCTCGAGGCGATGGGGCGGCTGTGGCTGCCGACCGAAAAGAGCTGGAAATTGAACGAGCGCCATTATGGCGGCCTCACCGGCCTCGACAAAGCGGAGACCGCGGCGAAGCATGGCGACGATCAGGTCAAGATCTGGCGCCGCAGCTTCGACATCCCGCCCCCGCTGCCCGAGGAAGGATCGCCCTGGGACCTCGCCAAGGACGTCCGCTACAAGGGCATCCCGATCCCGCAGACCGAGAGCCTCAAGGACACGATCGAGCGCGTGCTGCCCTATTGGGAGGAGCGGATCGCACCCGAGCTCAAGGCCGGCAAGCGGGTGCTGATCGCGGCGCACGGCAACTCGCTGCGGGCGCTGGTCAAGCATCTGTCGGGCATCTCGGACGACGAGATCGCCAGCCTCGAGATCCCGACCGGCCAGCCGATCGTCTATGAACTCGCCGACGACCTGACGGCGATCGACCGCTATTACCTCAACGAGCGCTGAGGCATCCCGACCGTACCCGTCATCCCGGCACAAGGCCGGGGTGACGGTTGGGAAAGCCTGCGCCCCGCCCTCACACCAGCGTGTGGGTCAGCGTGATCTCGGCGTTGAGCACCTTCGATACCGGGCAATTGGCCTCGGCGTCCTTCGCCAGCTTCTCGAACTCGGCCGGGTCGATGCCGGGGATCGACGCGGTGAGCGTCAGGTCCGAACGGGTGATCGCAAAACCGCCGTCCTTCTGCTCGAGCTTGATCGCGGCCTTGGTTTCCAGCGTACCTTCGGAATAGCCGGCGCGGGCAAGGCCGAAGCTCAGCGCCATGGTGAAGCAGCCGGCATGCGCGGCTGCGATCAGCTCCTCCGGATTGGTCCCCGGCTCATCCTCGAAACGGGTGTTGAAGCCGTAAAACTGGTCGGTCATCACGCCCGACTGGGTGGTGATCGCACCCTTCCCTTCCTTGCCGAAGCCGGAGTAACGGGCGGTGGCGGTGCGGGTGGTCATGGGAACATCTCCTCGTTGCAACACGTTCGATTCGATTGCGTAACGCCGGGATAGCGCAAGGTGTCCCGCTTTGCGCGCCGAGGATTACCGATTAGAGAAATCGAAATCGCATGCAGAACCCTGCCGTCCTTTCCCGCCCATTCTTCGAACAGAAGAGCCGTGCCTTCTGGCTGCTCCAGGGAGCGGGCTGGGGCGGCTACCTCATGCTGCGCGCGGTTTCGAACTTCTCCAACCGCACCTTCAGCTTCGAGGATCTGATCCGCGTCACGATCGAAGCGATCGTCGGCTATTGCCTGACGCTGCTGCTGTCGGCGCTCTACGGCTATTTCCGCCGCCTGCCTCGAATCACCGGCATTCTGGCGACAGTCGCGACGCTGGCCGGCGCGACCTTGGTCTATGCCGTGCTCACCGCCTTCACCGTTTCGGTGATGCGCGGCGATCCGGGGATCGAGATTCCGCTGGTTCTGGGCAGCCTGTTCCTCAACTTCACCGTGCTGGCGGGCTGGTCCGCGCTCTACTTCGGAATCAACTTCTATCTGATCGTCGAGGATCAGATCGACCGCATGGAGATGCTGGAAAGTCAGGCATCGTCGGCCCAGCTCGCGATGCTGCGCTATCAGCTCAATCCTCATTTCCTGTTCAACACGCTGAACTCGATCTCGACGCTCGTCCTGCTCAAGCAGACCGACCGCGCCAATGCGATGCTCGCACGGCTGTCCAACTTCCTGCGCTACACGCTCGCCAACGAGCCGACCGCGCATGTCACGGTGGCGCAGGAGGTGGAGACGCTGAAACTCTATCTCGAGATCGAGAAGATGCGGTTCGAGGACCGGCTGAAGCCCGTATTCGATATCGATCCGCGCGTAGTGAAGGCACGCCTGCCCTCGCTGCTGCTCCAGCCGCTGGTCGAGAATGCAATCAAATATGCAGTCACCCCGCAGGAGGAAGGCGCCGAAATCGCCGTCGCGGCTCGGCTCACCGGCGATCGGGTGCAGATCACCGTATCGGACACCGGACCGGGATTGATCGAGGGCAAGAACCGGCCAAGCCTTTCAACCGGGGTCGGGCTTACCAATATAAGGGAACGTCTGGCACAAGCCTTCGGGCCGGATCATCGGTTCGAGGCACGGTCGATCCCCGGCGGGGGCTTCCGCGTCGAGATCGAAATTCCGTTCCAGGTCGAGGAGCAAGCCAAGGAAGCAGCCTGACCGGAACCGCGCCGTAACGAGCTCGTTTTGAGATCCAAAGGCAGGGGATTGTTGGCAGCGCGCCGGGGGCATCGGCGCGGCGCCGGATGAGAGTAAGAGGAATCATGACGATCCGCACCATCCTGGTCGATGACGAACCCCTGGCGATCCAGGGCCTCGAGCTGCGGCTCCAGACCCATGAAGATGTCGAGATCATCGACAAATGCCAGAACGGGCGCGAGGCGATCCGCGCCATCAAAACGCACAAGCCCGATCTCGTTTTCCTCGATATCCAGATGCCCGGCTTCGACGGCTTCTCGGTCGTCCAGGGACTGATGGAGGTCGAACCACCGCTGTTCGTGTTCGTCACCGCCTATTCGGATCACGCCATCCGCGCGTTCGAAGCGAATGCGATGGACTATCTCATGAAGCCGGTCGACGAGGCCCGCCTTGCCGACACGCTCGAGCGCGTGCGCCAGCGCCTGACCGAAAAGCGCGGCGTCGAAGAGGTCGAGAAGCTCAAGGAAGTCCTCGCCGAAGTCGCGCCGGACGCGGCCGAGGAGCTTGCCTCCGGCGACACTGCGGAGGTCGCGTCGAATCGCTACGAGAAGCTGATCAACATCAAGGATCGCGGCCAGATCTTCCGCGTCGATGTCGATACGATCGAGGTGGTCGAAGCCGCCGGCGATTACATGTGCATCAAGACCGCGGACAACACGCTGGTGCTGCGCGAGACGATGAAGGATCTGGAGAAGCGTCTCGATCCGCGCCGCTTCCAGCGCGTCCACCGTTCGACCATCGTCAATCTCGACCAGGTCAAGCAGGTCAAGCCGCACACCAATGGCGAATGCTTCCTGGTCCTCGATTCGGGATCGCAGGTGAAGGTCAGCCGCTCCTATCGCGACGTGGTGGCGCGCTTCGTCCACTGACGGAGCTTCGCCGGACGGTCGTTTGTCGGCAAGAAACGGGATTGTTCCCCCTTCGTTCCGGCAGTAGAACTGCCGGAAACAGGAGGAATCGATGACCGCGAAGTTCGATCGTTTCGCCGCGCTGCACGTCGCCCGCGCGCCGCTGATACTGTTCAATATCTGGGATGCCGGATCGGCCAGGGCCGTCGCCGCGGCGGGCGCACAGGCGCTCGCCACCGGCAGCGCCTCGGTCGCCGGGGCCAATGGCTTCGGCGATGGCGAGGCGGTACCGCTCGACCTGGTGCTCGACAATGCCGCACGGATCGCCGCCGCGGTCGATGTGCCGGTGTCGATCGATTTCGAGGGCGGCTACGCGGTCGAGCCCGCCGCAGTGGCGGCGAATGTCGTGCGCCTCGCCGCGACCGGTGCGGTCGGCTGCAATTTCGAGGATCAGGTGGTCGGTGGCGAAGGGATCCACCCTTGCGCCTTCCAGGCCGAACGGATTGCCGCGATTCGCGCCGCCGTTGGCCCCGCCTTCTTCATCAATGCCCGCACCGACATCTTCCTGCAGGCCAAGGCAGATACGCATGACGAAGCGAAGGTCGATGCCGCGATCGCCCGCGCCCATGCTTTTGCCAAGGCGGGGGCAAGCGGCTTTTTCGTCCCCGGCCTTGCCAATCTGGAGCTGCTGGCGCGCGTCTGCTGGGAATCGCCGCTGCCGGTGAACTTCATGGCCTTCCCCGGCGCACCCGATGCGAAGGCGGTCGCCGACGCGGGCGTCGCACGGATCAGCCACGGGCCATTCCCCTGGCGTGCGGCGATCAAGGGGCTGGAAGACGCGGCGCGGACGGCGTTGGGCGGATAGACCGCAACCCGGACCATCATCCCGGCACAGGGCCGGGATGACGGAAGAAGGTCAGGCTTCGTCCGAAGCCTCTGCTTCTTCCGCGGTCTCGAACCACGCCTCGACCGGGCCGTTGAGCTTGATCGTCAGCGGATTGCCCTTGCGGTCGATCTTCTTGCCAAGCTGCACGCGGATCCAGCCTTCGGAAACGCAATATTCCTCGACGTCCCGGCGCTCATTGCCCTTGAAACGGATGCCGATGCCGCGCTGCAGAAGCGTCTGGTCGAAATGGGGGCTCTTCGGGTTGACCGAGAGCCGGTCGGGAGGAGTGTCGCTCATAGGCGCCGTCCCTAAACAAAAGCGGCGCGGGAATAAACCCGCGCCGCCCTTCCTGTCGCTGTGCTTGGGATCAGCGGCAGTAGCGCACCTTCACCCGGCGCCCGGCATAGGGGTCGTACACCCGGCGGACCGAACAGCCGCGCCAACCGCGCTGCTCGTAGTGGCGGTAGTAATAGCCATCGCGCGGGTAATAGCCCCGGTTCTGATAATAGGGCCGATCGTAGTCGTAATAATTGCGGTCGTAGTCGTAGTAGCGACGATCGTAATTGTCGTAGTAGCGGTCGCGATAGCGATCCCGGCCCGAACCCGCGATCGCCGCGCCGATCACGACGCCGGCAATGCCTGCCGCCACGGCCACGCCGGTATTGTCGCGGTCGCGGTGACGATAGCGCTGCGCCTCCGCCGGCGCGGCCGCGGTGAGCGCGGTGGCGCCAAGCGTCAGCCCGAGCACCGCTTTGGTGATGGTCTGCATGACTTCCTCCTCGTGCAAAGCTGCACCTCTCGACGCCGGAAACGCATATGCGGGCGTCTTGGATGCAAATTGCCCGAGTCGATCTGAACTATCGCAGAATCACATGTTCACTTGCGGTTTAGGGAGGTTTGCGTTTTGAAGGCCGCGCCGGCCCGCTCCCCCATCCGGCCACCCATGGAATACTGGCGTCGGCCCCGGTCGGCGCACGCCGACACAAAGCAAAAAGGAATCTCTCCATGAACCTCTGGCTGATGAAGTCCGAACCCGACGTTTTCAGCTGGGATGACCTGGTCCGTGACGGCAAGACCGAATGGGACGGGGTGCGCAACTACACCGCCGCCGGAAACCTGCGCGCGATGAAGGTCGGCGACCGAGCCTTCTTCTATCACAGCAATATCGGGCTTCAGATCGTCGGCATCATGGAAGTGAGCCGCGAGGCAAAGCCCGATGGCGAGGGTAAGCACTGGGTCTCGGTCGAAATGAAACCGGTCGAACCGCTGACCAATCCGGTGACACTCAAGCAGGTGAAGGCTGAACCGAAGCTCGCCGAGATGGAGCTCGTCAAATTCTCCCGCCTCTCGGTCGGCAAGGTCACACCGGACGAGTGGAAGCAGGTTATCGACATGTCGAAGCCGTAACGACCTACCAACGGGTTCCCCTCGCGACTCCTCGTCGCTAGGGAAGATGCTTAATGCCCGCCGACGACCCCGTGATCGCCGGCCGCTTCGACGGTCTGGAGCATCGTTTCCCGGTTCGTGTCTATTTCGAGGACACGGACCTGTCGGGGGTGGTCTATCACGCCAATTATCTGCGCTTCATGGAGCGTGCGCGATCGGACATGCTGCGCCTGGCCGGCATCGACCAGCGCGCAGCACATGAGGCGGGCGAAGGCGCCTATGCCGTCACACGGATGCAACTCCGCTTTGCTGCACCCGCCAGGCTCGATGACGCGTTGACCGTCGTCAGCCGGCTGGTCCGCGTGCGCGCGGCGTCCGTCGACATTCAGCAACGAGTCATGCGGCACGACGAATTGCTGGTTCAGGCAGAGGTCGAAGCCGCGTTCGTGGCGCCCAACGGGCGTCCGCGGCGGCAACCGGCTCATTGGGTGGACGCGTTCGTGCCGCTTATCATGATAGGGAATTGAGCGACACATGGACTGGTTTGTGAATACCGACGCCGCGACCCTGTCGCCGCTGGGCCTGTTCATTCAGGCCGACTGGGTGGTGAAGGCGGTGATGGTGGGCCTGCTGCTCGCCAGCATCTGGACCTGGGGCATCATCTTCTCGCTGCGCGGACGCATCGCTGCTGCGCGCAAGTCGACCGATGCGTTCGAGCGCGACTATCGCAAGAGCGACGATATCGACGTCTTCTACCGGATGCACGGCGATGCCGCTCATCCGGTCGCGCGCGTCTTCGCCGCCGGCGTCACCGAATGGCGCCGCTCGACCGGCGGCCGCGCGCTCGACAAGGAGGGCACACGCGAACGCCTCGCCACGACGATGGGCGCCGCGGTGGCGCATGAGATCGACAAGCTCTCCGATCGTCTCAACATTCTCGCCACCGTCGGATCGGTCGCCCCGTTCGTCGGCCTGTTCGGCACCGTCTGGGGCATCATGCGCAGCTTCACCGCGATCGCCAGCGAGCAGAACACCTCGCTCGCCGTGGTCGCGCCAGGCATCGCCGAGGCGCTGTTCGCCACCGCGATCGGCCTGTTCGCCGCGATCCCCGCGGTGATCGCATACAACCGCTTCAGCCACGGCATCAACAAGGTGGAGGCTCATCTCAACCGCTTCGCCGACGGCTTCCACGCAACGCTCAGCCGCCAGCTCGATGGCGGGCCGTCCAACGGCAAGCCAGGCTTCTGATGGCGGTCCAGCTTCCTTCTGCCCGCGGCAAGGGCCGGCGCGCGCCGATGGCGGACATCAACGTTACGCCGCTGGTCGACGTGATGCTGGTGCTCCTCATCATCTTCATGGTGACCGCACCGTTGCTTACGGCCGGGGTTCAGGTGAACCTGCCCGAAAGCCGCGCCAAGCCGCTCGACCAGGATGCCAAGCCGGTCCAGATCTCGATCGACCAGCAGGGCAAGCTCTACCTCGACAACAGCGAAGTCACCGAGGAAGGCCTGCCCGCGCTGCTCGAGGAAATCTCGACCCAGCGTGGCGAGGACAAGCCGCAGGTGTTCCTGCGTGCCGACCTGCGCCTTGAATATGGCAAGGTCATGCGCGTGATGGGCGAATTGAACCGCGTCGGCCTCAACAAGGTGTCGCTGGTGACCACACCGGTGGACGGCAGCTGATGGCGCTGGCGATCGACCGTCGCGAGGGAACCGGACTTGGCCTGGCGGTGCTGGGTCATGTGATTCTGTTCGGCCTGCTGACGGTCGGCTTCCTCGCCACGCCTAATCCCGCGAAGCTCGAGCCGACCCCCATCGAAATCTCGCTGACCGATGAGGTGGCGCTGAAGAGCGAGGCGCCGGTGATCAATCGCGAGGCGCCGGCCGAGCGCCTCGCCGAAGTCCCCGCCCCGCCCGAACCGGTCACGCC
>Ga0247823_10004669_pt1 | contig 10953 bp, 8 predicted proteins | sample 13C_PalmiticAcid_2_FD_192426 | JGI IMG/M metagenome (GOLD analysis project Ga0247823, IMG submission 192426) | Soil microbial communities from agricultural site in Penn Yan, New York, United States - 13C_PalmiticAcid_Day30 | ecosystem: Environmental > Terrestrial > Soil > Agricultural land...
GCGCGACCACAAGGTGAAGGTCGAACGACTCGGCACCCTGCCGGGCGGCGAGGGCTACAAGCTCACGAAGCTCCGCTACGAGGCGCTGCCGGGGTTCTGGGTGCCGGCCCTGCTCTACGAGCCGGAGAAGTTCGCCGGCAAGGTGCCGGTCGTCCTGAACGTCAACGGCCACGACGGTGTCGGCAAGGCGGCGCCGTACAAACAGGTCCGCTGCGTCAATCTCGCCCGCAAGGGGCTGATCGCGCTGAACGTCGAGTGGGTCGGCATGGGCCAACTCCGCGGCGACGGGTTCAACCACGCGAAGATGAACCAGCTCGACCTGTGCGGCACCAGCGGCCTCGCCCCGTTCTACCTGAACATGTACCGCGGGATCGACGTGCTGCTGGCCCACCCGAACGGCGACCCGACGCGGGTCGCCGTCACCGGTCTCTCCGGCGGCGGCTGGCAGACCATCGTCCTCAGTTCGCTCGACACCCGGGTGACGCTCACGAATCCCGTTGCCGGGTACTCCAGCTTCCGCACCCGCGCCCGGCACCCGAAGGACCTCGGCGACTCCGAGCAGACACCGACCGACCTCGCCGTGTACGCGGACTACGCCACCCTAACGGCCATGATGGCCCCGCGCCCGACACTGCTCACCAACAACGCCACCGACAACTGTTGCTTCGAGTCCGGCTACACCCTGCCGCCCTTGCTGCGGGCCGCGGAGCCGGCGTTCCGGCTGTTCGGTCGGGCCGACGCCCTGCGGTCGCACGTCAACCACGACCCCGGCGATCACAACTACGGCCGCGACAACCGGGAGGCGTTCTACCGCATGATCGGCGACTTCTTCTACCCGGGTGAGAAGTTCGATGCGAAGGAGATCCCAAGCGACGACGAGGCGAAGAAGCCGCCCGAGTTGACCATCGAGTTACCGGAGGGAAACAAAGACTTCCACACACTGGCAAGGGACATCGCCGCGAAGCTGCCGAACGTCCCGGCGATCCCGGACGACCGCGCCGGCGTCGAGAAGTGGCAGACGACACTGCGCGAGAAGCTTCGTTCCGTGGTGAAGTACAAGGAGTTCGCAGTCCGGCCCGAGCCGAATGGGACCGAGACCGTCGGCGACGTGACCGTCACCTACCGCCGGCTGCGGATCGGTAACGACTGGACCGTGCCGGCGGTGGAACTGGCCCGCGGCACGCCGAAGCGGACGGCGGTTGTGCTCGCAGACGGAGGCCGGAAGGCGGCCGCGGCGAAGGCCGCCGCGCTGCTGGCGGACGGATACCGGGTCATTGCCATCGACCCGCTCGGCGTCGGCGAGGCCCGGATGATCCACCCCGCCGGCGACCAGCGCGAGCCGAAGTTCGACCGCGACGAACTCTACGCACTCCTGCTGTCCACCATCGGCGACCGGTTGCTGGGCCTCCAGGCGTCGCAGACGGCGGCCGTCTGCCGGTGGGCTGTCGCGGAGTACAATGCCGGGCCGGTGCGGCTGGTCGCGGTCGGCCCGCGGGTGTCGTTGGCCGTGCTGGTTGCCGCCGGGCTGGAACAGAAGGCCATCGGATCGGTCGAGGCGTCGAACCTGCCGGGTAGTCTGAAGGAGGCGATCGAGCGGAACCGGTCGTACAACGAATCGCCAGAGGTCTTCTGTTTCGGACTCCTGGAGGCGGCGGACGTGCCGCAACTGGCAAGCCTGTGCGCCCCGCGACCGCTGAGCGTGACCGACGCCGGGGAGCGTGCGAGGAAAGAACTGGCCGGGCTGAAGGCGGTCTACTCCGCCCTGGGCACCGAGCACGACCCGTTGAAATAACCCCACCGAGGCTCGCGAGGTGATCGAGAACCGTTCGTGTTGCCCGAACAGTACCGGAGCCGCCACCATCTGGTTCGCGGCCATGCTGCTCGGCCTTGCGCTACCCCTGATTGCCGTGGCCCAGCCCGGCACGCCGCCCCGGTTCGTAGCCCACACGACCGATCCGAAGCCGGTCAGCGGCCGACTTGCCTCCCTGTCGGACGGCTGGTCCGTCGCGCTGGACGAGCCGGCCGCGACCATCCCCACGGGCACGCTCGTCAGCCTCCGGCGTGAGGGCCAGCCGCTACCGCCCTGGCCTCACGGGCCGATGATCGTCCTGACCAACGGGGACCGTGTCCGCGGCGAGGTGGTCGGCGGCGACACCCGCGTCGCTCGCTTCACCCCCGCCCACCGGGACGACCCGAAGCCGTGGACGGTCCCGCTCACCGCCCTGGCCGCCGTGTGGGTGACTTCACCGCCGGCCGACACGCCGCCGGACCCGGCCGCCTACCCGTGGGCCGACGGGCCGCGACGCCGCGACGCCGTCCTGCTCCGCAACGGCGACGTCGTCCGCGGCACCGTCGAGGGGTTCGCCGCCGACCCGCCGGCCGTTCGTGTCAAGGCCGCGGGCGAGCCCGCCTCGACCACGCTTCCGCTCTCCCGCGTGGCGGCGGTCGCGTTCGACCCGGTGCTGGCGCGGGCACGCAAACCAAAAGGCCCCTACGCCCGACTCGTGACCGCGGACGGTTCCCGGCTCTCACTCGCCGCGGCGACCGCGGACACGGCTACCCTGAAAGGGACGACCACCTTCGGGACCGCGGTCGAGTTGCCGGTCGCAGACGTGATCGCGCTCGATGTGCTCCAGGGTCAGGCGACGTACCTGTCCGATCTGAAGCCGAAAAAGGCGTCAGTCGAGTCGTTCAACGGGCTGGCGTGGCCGTGGGCAGCCGACCGGACGGTCAAGGGGAACCCGCTGCGGCACGGCCCGCAGACATTCGACAAGGGGCTGGGCACCCACCCGCGGACCACCCTCATCTACGACCTGGGCGGTAAGTATCGCCGGTTCGAGGCACTGGTCGGGCTGGACCCTGTTACCGGCCGTCGTGGGGCTGTCGAGGTCCGGGTGCTAGTTGATGGCCGTGTGGCAGTTTCCGCCGACCTGACCGCAGGTACAGCCCCCTTCCCCGTCGCGGTGGACGTGGCGAAGGCGAAGGAGTTGATGCTAGTGGTGGACTACGGCCCCGCTGGGGACGTGCAGTGCGACGTGAACTGGTGCGACGCCCGGCTGATCGAATAACGCAAAAAGAAGAGGTCCGGTCCCCTCTTCTTTTTGCGATTTGCGTTGCCCGCGGCGGGCTAGCGCTTGCTGAACTGGGTGCCGCGGCGGGCACCGCGGAGGCCGTACTTCTTCCGCTCCTTCATGCGGCTGTCGCGGGTCAGGTAGCCGCTGTCGCGGAGCTTCTTGACCATGCCAATGTTGGAATCCTCGGCCACGGCCGCCCCGTCGGCGCTGGGGGTCGGCTGGGCCGCGGCCGGCTTCTCCACCCGCCGCGACCGGACCGCGGTGATGTTGCCCACCGTGAATCGCTTCTGCTCGTCGGCCGGGCTGAACATGGTCTTGATCGCCCGGGCCAGCCCCTGGCTGATCGCACCGGCCTGACCGGTGACGCCGCCGCCGTGGACCTTCACCAGCACGTCCAACCGGTTGGCCATGTCGGTGACCAGCATCGGCCCGAGGACGGCCCCGCGGTCCTTGTCCTGGGTGAAGTAGTCGTCCAGCGGCCGGCCGTTGACCTCGATGCGGCCCTTGCCCTCGGCGACCCGCACCCGGGCCACGGCGGTCTTCCGCCGGCCGGTCCCCAGGTAGTACGTCCGGGCTTCCTTCTTCTCGGCCATGATGGGTCTGTCCCTTTGCCGTTATGCTTGCGGCTTGTATTCGACGGGCTGCTGGGCCTGATGTTCGTGGGACGGCCCGGCGTAGAGCTTCAGCTTGGTGATCTGCTTGTACGCGAGCGGGCCGCGGGGCATCATTCGCTTGACGGCCAGTCGGATGATCTCAGTCGGCTTCTTGTCTCGCATCTCCTTGGCCGGAATGATCTTCTGGCCGCCGGTGTAGTGCGAGTAGGTCTGGTACGACTTGTCGTCCCACTTCTTGCCGGTGAACTTCACCTTCTCCGCGTTCACGACGATCACGAAATCGCCGGTGTCGCAGTGAGGCGTGTATTCCGGCTTGTGCTTGCCGCGCAACAGGTTGGCGATGGTAACGGCCAGCCGGCCGACGACCTGGTCCGTGGCGTCGATGACGAACCACTGGTGCTTGGCCGTCTGTGCGTTGGCCATGAACGTGGACATGACGGCAATCTTCCTACTACGAAGCTCGGCTGACGAATCCGTAAGATTGCTATCGTAAAACGAAGCCGAAAATCGTCAAGGGCGGGACAGGGGAAAGTTCCGCCACCCGGCAACGAACCACCCAGTAGCGGGGCCTGTCCCCGCTATAACGGAGGCCCAACGGATGAGCACCCAGACGCCCGTGCGAGATTACCTCGACTCGGTCAACGAGCCCCGGCACCCGTTCGGGCTGCCACTGGGCAGCGTCCGGGGGTTCATGTCCCTGCTGATCTGCACGTTCTTCTGGCTGGTGCTCCTGTGGCCGGGCGAGCAGATCGTTCGGCCGCTCCTGGGGCACTTCTTCCTACTGGCGCTGGTGCTGATGGCGTTCGCGTCCTCGCCCAGCCCGCGGACAGAAGACGACCCCTCGCCGTTCTTGCCGTGGCTTCTGCGGGTGTTGTTCGTCGGCGGTAGTGTCGCGGTGGTTTTGTACTGCCTGTTCCAGCACCCAGATCGGTTGCAGACCCGACTGACCCCGGACCCGGACGAGTTCAAGAACTGGTGGGGGCCGTTCCTGGCGACCATGTCGGTCGGGTTTGCGGCCGGGCTGTTCGTCCGGTTCGTACTCGGCCGGGACCACCCGCTGTTCCGCACCTTCCGGGCGTGGTTGTCGGTGGTCGCGCTGGTGATGCTGGCGCTGGAGATCGGCCTGTTCGTGATGTTCACCACCTCGGAGAACCGGCAGGCGGCGGACTTCCTGCGGTACTGGCAGGCGGTCGAGTTGGCGTTCGTCTCGGCGTACTTCGGCACGCGGGCATAGAGAAGTTACAAGTTAAAAGTTCAAAGTGAAAAGTTGAAGACCGATTGTTGTCTTCAACTTTTCACTTTGAACTTTTAACTTGTAACTATCTGACGAGACCCCGCGCCCGCAGGTAGCCCAGCACCAGCCGCTCGAACGGTACCTGCGTCGTGGTGAACAGGTACGACATCCCCCGCCGGGTGCAAAAGCCGCTCAGCGAGGCGCGAAAGGCACTGAGCGTCTGCCGGTAGCGCTCCAGCAATGGTGCGCTCACCGTCACTTCCGCCTCATCGCCATCTTCCACGTCCGTCAGCTTCAGGTCGCCGCTGTACGGCGGATCGACCTCCTCCGGGGCCAGCACCTGGATCGCGTAGACGTCCAGGCTGCGTGTCGCCAGGTATCGCAGCCCGTCCTCGAAGCCACCCTTGTCCAGGAAGTCGCTGAGAACCACCGCGACCCCCTGCCCCTTCGCCCGGAGCGTGAACGACCGCAGCGACCGGTTGAAGTCCCCCCCGTCGCCCGGCCGGACCCCTTCGAGAAACTTCATCATCCGCCACAGGCTCGGCCGCCCGCGGTAGACCGGGGACCGGACCGGCTCGCCGGACCCGATCGCCTCGATCGTGACCCGGTCCATGTTCACCAGCCCAACGAACCCCAGCGCCGCCGCTACCTGCTGGGCGTAGCGCAGTTTCGTCGGGTTGCCGAAGTCCATCGACCGGCTGTTGTCCACCAGCAGGTAGACTTGCAGGTCTTCCTCTTCGAGGAACAGCCGCAGGAACAGCTTTTCCAGCCGGCCGAACAGGTTCCAGTCGAGGAACCGCAAGTCGTCGCCCACCGAGTAGGGGCGGAAGTCGGCGAACTCCGAGCCGCGGCCCTTGCGCTTGCTGAGCCGGTCGCCCTTCATCCGCCCGGCGAGAACCTTCTTCGAGACGAGTTCCAACGCCTCCAGCCGACGGAGGAACTCCGACGACAGGAGCGGGGTGTCGGCCGCGGGTTCGGTCGGGACGGTGGACATGGCACGTGTACCTTACTCGATCGCCACTTTTTCGACGACGGCCCCGCCCTTGCGTTCCGCGGGGCGTTTCCTCGCCCGGGCCATCAGCCACGCCGTCGGGCCGAGCACCAGGGCTGTGCCGAGCAACTCCGGCGCGTCGAAACTCTTCCAGCCGGCGGCGGCCTCGAACGCCATCACCATGACCACCTGGGATAGCCCGACCACTGCCACCTTGGTCGCGGAACCACGACTGAACGCCAGGGTGAGAAACACCTGCCCGACGGTGGCCGTCGCCCCGACGCCGAGCAGCCGCCAAAACACATCCCAGTCGGCCGCCCGCCCGAGGCCGACCTGTCGGTCGAAGACGAAATACGCCGCCCCACAAAAGAGTGTCGAGACGGCCGAAAAGTGGACGACGATACCCAGCGACGACACCCCCCGCAGCCGGTTGAGCCCGAGCATGGCGACGGCCGTGAACAGCGACGCCCCCAGGGCCGCCCACGCAGCAAGCGGGAACCCGTCCAGGTGCGGCTTCTGGGTCAACGCGACCCCGGCCACCGCACACACGACCGCCCCCCACACTCCGGCCGACGGCCGCTCCCCGGCCATCGGCCAGGACAACAGCGCCACCCACACCGGGAAGGTGTTCGTTAGGGTCAGCACTTCAGAAGCGGGCAGGTGCGTGAGGGCGTAGAACGTGGCCACCATGCTGCAACTGCCGGCGACGCTGCGAACCCACAGGATGCCGGGGCGGAAGAAGACCAGTCGGGCGCCGGTGGCGACCGCAGTGATGAGCGCGAACAGGGTGGCCAGTCCGCTGCGGGCGACGGCCACCACCTGCCAGTCGCACTCCTCCGGGCCGACCGAATGGGCCAGCAGGGCCATCAGGCTGAACCAGAAGCAACCGGACAGCATCCAGACGTACGGCATCGTCCCCGAAGTGGGCATGAGGGCACCTTACGGACGGGCTGTCGGGTCGTCCCCTGGGACCGCGGCCGTCCCGGCCGCACTTACCACCCGAGTCAGGGGCATCCTGCTTGTCCAGGAAAGCTCTCGCCTGTGGTAGCAAGAGCGGCCGGGACGGCCGCGGTCCCAGGGCTGACTTGCGTATGATGCAGTGGGTCCACAGTGGGTCCGGTCCAGGGGAGGTGCGCGATGTTACCGTCCGGGGTGTGGCGCGGGTTCTGGGAGCAGGAGGGCTACGGCCGGCAGCCAATGGAGGCGTTCGAGTTGCACTTTCGTGGTGAGCTGGCGACCGGCCACGGTCGGGACGTGGTCGGGCGGTTCACCTTCCACGGAGAGTTCGACGAGAAGTCTGGCCGGGTCATGCTGATCAAACAGTACCTCGGCCGACACCAGGTCCTCTACGACGGCCGGCCGGACGGCGAGGGGTCGATCCTCGGGAAGTGGACGATCACCGAGTCATTCGTCGGGCGCGAGTACGTGACGGTGGGGCCGTTCGTCCTCAGCCCCGACCTGCCACGGCCGACCGGAGACGAGCCGATTATCGAGATCAAGAAGTAGGCGAACGGCCGGCGTAAGCCGGCCGGTGGAGATATACCCGCACCAGCCGGCTTACGCCGGCCGTTCGCCAGTTCGTCGTGTCAGTCCTCCCGCCGGCGGTCGTAGCCCCGGCCGCCGCGATCGCGGCCGCCGCCGTCGCCGCGGATCATCCGCGGCGGCGGACCGCCGTAGAGTCGCACGTCGTTGCCGTTGGAGTCCTGACAGCGGACGTCCAGCATGTCGGGTGAGACGCCGAACTGGCCCTGGATCTGCACCTCCATCTTGGCCTTCTCCTCCAGGGCCGCGATCTCCCGCCGCTTGCGGTTGAGCAGATAGAAGGCCACGTCCGCGTGGACGGTCAGCGTCACCAGCGTGACCGAAGGCGACCGGTGGGCGGCCAGCTGCAGCAGCCGCATCACCTCGATCCCCATCGTCTCGTTCGCCTTGACGTACCCGGTCCCCTTGCAGTGCGGGCAGTCGTTGAAGATCCGCTTCTTGAGCGACGGCTGGATCCGCTGCCGGGTCATCTCGATGATGCCGAACTGGCTGATCCGCAGGATCTTCGTCCGCGCCCGGTCGCGCTTCAGGGCGTCGCGCATCGCGTTCTCGACCCGCCGGCGGTGGTCCGGGTCGCGCATGTCGATGAAGTCGTTGACGATCACCCCGCCCAGGTCGCGCAGGCGCAGTTGCCGGGCGATCTCCTTGGCCGCCAGCATGTTCATCCGGTACGCCGTCTCCTCGGCGTTGTTGTCCGCCCGGAAGGTGCCGCTGTTCACGTCGATCGCGACCAGCGCCTCGGTCTGCTCGATGATGATCGATCCGCCCTGCGGGAGGTCGATCCGCTTCTGGTTAATCTTCTGGATCTCGTCGTCGATCCGGTAGCGGTGGAACAGCGGCTCGCTCTCGGCGAAGTAGCGGATGCGGCTGGCGAACCGGGGCATGACGATCTGCAGGAACTCACTGGCATGGGCGAAGGCGGTCGGCTCGTCCACCCAGATGGTGTCGATGTCGTTCGTGAAGATGTCCCGGATGGTCCGCGTGATCATGTCCGACTCGCGGTAGATCTCGACCGGGGCGGGCATCTTCTTGATCCGCCGGGCCACAACCTGCCAGAGCCGCAGCAGGTAGGCCAGGTCGTTGCGCAGCTCGGTCTCGTTGCGGTCGATGGCGGCGGTTCGGACGATGAACCCGACGCCCTCGGGCGGGTTCAACCCGGTCATGATGTCGCGGAGCCGACGGCGCGCGTCCTGGTCCTCGATCTTGCGGGACACGCCGACCCGATTGAGACTGGGCATCAGCACGAGATACCGGCCGGCGATGCTGATGAACGTGCTGAGGGTCGGCCCCTTGGTACCGATCCCTTCCTTGATGACCTGGACGATCACCTCCTGACCGCGCTTGAAGATCTCCTGAATCGGCGGCCGGGTGAACCCACGGTCTCGTGGGCCGCCGGGCCGGCCTCCCCGGTCGTTGCCACCCTCGCGCCGCCGGCCCCGGGGCCGTCCGCGGACGCGGCCGCGGCCGCGGCCAAAATCGCCACCCTCCTCATCGAAGTCGCGCCGCGGTGGCGGGGCGAACTCGTCTTCCTCAGCTTCCGCCTCACCGTGGTCGGTCGCCAGTTCCACGACCTCGGCCTCGCCCTCCGACTCCACCTCAGCAAAGCCCTCGGAATCATCGAGGTCAGAGGAGGAGTCCGTCTCGCCGTTTGCGAAGCGGTCGTTGGACCCCTCCACGTCGAAGTCATCCGCCAGTCCGCCCTCGAAGAACGGCCGGATCTCTGGCTCGTCTTCGCTGGTCCGTCGCTCGGCGCCGGGCATGGGCCGCGGCTGGCCGTCGGCCGGCTCCTCACCGGCCGCCTGGTCCTCGGTCGGCTCCGTCCCTTCGGCCGGCTCCTCGGCCTTCTTGCGGCCGCGGCGGGGAGATTTGGGCTTGGACTTCGGCTCCGCGTCCTTGGCCTCGGCCGCGTCGGGGCTGTCCGGCTCCTCGGTCTTCTTCGCACGCGACCGCGATCGACCCCGCGATTTCTGCTTGGCAGGAGCTTCACCCTCGTCGGCCTCGGTCCCGGGCAGCGGCGGCGGTTCCACCGCGGCCTGGGCCTCGACCGACTCCGGCTCATCGGAAATGATTCCAGCCCCGAAGTCTTCGTCTTCGGCCGGGTCAGCGACGACTGGAGGCCGCTCGACCGGCGCACGGCGGGTCGCACGAGGCAGGGGCGGCGGGGTCGGCTCGAGTTCCTCCGGCTGCTCCCGGGCCGCGGGCGGTGCCGGAGGAGCTTCGTCAAACAGCCCCTCGCCAAAACCCTCGTCTTCCGGCTCGGGGTAGCCCACTGGGGCCTCGGCCGGCTGCTCGTCCGTCACGGTGTATGACGACTCAGGGGACGTAACCCGCGGCCCCCGGCGGTCGCGGTCGCCGCGGCCCCGTCCGCGGTCCTTGCGGTCGCCGCGGTCGGAGCCCTGGCGCGGCCCGCCGTCACCGGCCTCGGCCTCCATCTGGGCCAGCGCGTCCTTGGAAAGCAGGTGCTTGTAGTAGACCGGGTCCACGTCCGAGACGTGGAGGAATCCATTGCGACCGATACCAAAGTCCACGAACACCGCCTGAATCGACGGCTCGATGTTGACGATCCGCCCCTTGTAGATGTTGCCGACGTAGCTCTCCTGGCTGGACCGCTCGACGTAGAGCTCCTCCAACACTCCATCTTCGACGATCGCGATCCGGCACTCCTCCGGTTGGAGGACGTTAATCAGCATCTCTTTCTTCATCGGGATCCCTTGCGAGGATGATGACCTGGCGCCGCGGTCGGCGCCGGAATACGAAATGCCCCCGCCGCGCGGCGGGGGGCGTGTGCTCACTCCACGACCGGACCGTTCGGGGACAGGCCCCACTCGGCCGGTCGGCCACCGTCTTCGTCCGCGGCGTCCGCCGGGACGTGTTCCAGGGGTGCCGTCTCGGGCGGCCCCGCCGGGGGGGCGTCGGCCGCGCCCGGCGGCACCTCGTCGTGTATCTCCAGGTCCGTCCGCTCGGGCACCGCGCCGGAGTCCAGCACGTCGCCCAGCCCGAGCAACTGAATCAACTCGTCGGCACGAGCGGTGCCGGTCGAGGTCACCCACAGGTCGAGTTCGACCGCGTCGGCCGTGGTGGTGATGTCGCGGATGTACGGGCGGACGTTGACGCGCCGCGGCTTCGGACGCAACCGGTCGGCCCACACCTTGTCCGCCGATAACAGCCCGGCCACGGACGGGCCGAGTAACTCGCACCGACCCGGCGGCAACGGCATCCGGTAGACCGCGCGGCGCGGGACGGCGGTCGCGGCCATCTCGACCACCTTCGCGGCGGAGAACGTCAGCCCGGCCGGGGCGTGCTGGTTGAGCCGGGCGCGCAGTTCGTCGGCGTCGTGGGGGCAGGTCAGTTCGAGTTCGACGACCTCGTTGAGGCCGACGACACCCAGAGGCAGGGAGAGGGCGAAGACGAGCCGCGGGGTGGGGTGGAAGCCGCCGGTGGACTTGAACGGGACGTCGGCCCGCCGGAGCAGTCGCTCGGCGGACCGCATAAGGTCGT
>Ga0247823_10004670_pt1 | contig 10952 bp, 8 predicted proteins | sample 13C_PalmiticAcid_2_FD_192426 | JGI IMG/M metagenome (GOLD analysis project Ga0247823, IMG submission 192426) | Soil microbial communities from agricultural site in Penn Yan, New York, United States - 13C_PalmiticAcid_Day30 | ecosystem: Environmental > Terrestrial > Soil > Agricultural land...
CACTTCGACTCGCTCGTCCCCGCGATTTCGAACGGTCTCGCCAGCACGGACGGCACGGTCCGGCAGGCGGCCTCCGCGATCCTGACCCGCGTCCCCGGCGAGACCTACGGTAAGATTGCCGACGCAACAGTCCGTCGCGGTTGGCAGGCGACGGTCCCGCTCGCCGAGGGACTCGCTCGCCGCAAAGACAAATTTTCGCCCTACGCCGCCGAGATCGGAACGCGGATCCTGACGAGCGACTTCAGCCCCGCGATGCGGAAGGAAGCGGCCCGCCTCCTCCAGATCGCTCTCGGCGATCTCGTTCCGGAAGAGGAAGGATTCCCCGAGGTCTTCCAGGGGTATGCCAGCCGGATCGATCTCTCGGAGAATGCAAAGGAAGTCGGCGCCCTGCAGATCATGTTGGGGCAGGCATTCCCGACCGGTATCGAAGCGGTCGACGAAGAGCTCGGCCGCGTGATCGCCATGCTCCAGCCGAACGACCCCGAACTGCTCGGCAAGGTCCTCGCCAAGATCACGAGAGACTCCTCGCCGATCGCCGACATCCACTACCTGATCGTCGCGGCCCGGATCCCTTCGCCCCGCAATGACATGCACCGGCAGCAGATTGCCCAGGGCGTCCTGGCCCTCGAGTCGAAGATTGAACAGCGCAAACTCGTCCAGGACAGCGGGTGGGACGACCGGATGATCGAGCTCTTCGACACCCTGGTCGAGCTCGATCCGCCGCTCGGAACGGCGGTGGTCGAACATCCGCTGTTCGGCAAGCCGGGACACGTCCAGTTCGTCGGCGATGTCCCAACCGAGGTGTTCGAGAGGGCGGTCAATGCCTATGTGAAGCAGGTCGAAGCGAATCCCGAGTTTCCGCTGAACGGAGACATCATCTTCCTCTTCGCCGCAACCGGGCTTCCCAAGCCGATGGAGATCGTCCGCTCCAAGTTCGACGATCTCTCGTTGCGGCCGGCGATCATCGCGTCCCTTTCGGAGCATCCGTCCGAAGCGGACCGGGAGTTGTTCGTGAGCGCGATGGAATCCGCTCCGGTCGACATGCTGACGGAGTGTGCCAAGGCGATCGCGCTTCTCAGCCCAGGGAACGCCGAGCGGCAGAGGGAGAACGTGATGCTTCTCCGCGTGCTGCGGCGGCTCGGCAACGACGGTCCGGATCGTGAAGTCCGGGACCAGGTGGCGGAACTCCTGCGGATCAGCACCGGCCAGGACTTCGGCTACAAGAACGGCCTCGACGGTCAGCCGCAGACCGACGTCATCGGCCGCTGGACGGCGTACATCCAAGAGAAGTATTCGGAGGAATACGCCCGGCAGTCGGGGGCCCCGACCGAAGACGTGAACCATCTCAATACGTTGCTGGCTCAGGTCCCGTGGGAATCGGGAGACGCCGCCCGCGGCCAGAAGCTCTTTACGACCCGCGCCTGCATCCAGTGCCACGGTACGCGGACGGCTCTCGGGCCCGACCTGCGCGGTGCCGCCACGCGGTTCTCGAAGCAGGATCTCTTCACGGCGATCGCTTTCCCCAGCCGCGACGTTTCACCGCGGTACCAGCAGACGATGGTTGTTACGACCGAGGGGAAGACGTTCACCGGGATGGTGGTCTACGAGGCGATTGATGCGGTGGTTCTCCGCAACGCGGCGAACATGACGTCGCGGGTCGAGAAGAAGGAGATCGAGCAGCGGCGAGACCTCAGTACGTCGATCATGCCGAATGGTCTCCTGCAGGGGCTTCAGCCGACGGATCTTGCCGATCTTTACGCGTATCTCCGCAGTCAGAGTGCGCCGGAGGTCCATGCGGAAGTGCCGGCCGGGGAGACCAAGTAGAAAGTAGCGCCGACCGACGCCATTTGTCCTTCGGGTCCAGGGGGCACCCTGGTGGGGAGTGCAGAGGGGCCTGTGTTGTTTTTTGGGCCCTTTGCCCGCCGGAGGCCGTCTCGTCGGGAGGTTTCTGAAGGAGGGCGTGTCAAAGCGCGGACACGGTGCCGTATGCCCCCTCACCAACCCGCGGGGATTGCAAACCCAGCGGCATCGGGTGAGGGAGTCCTCAATGCCAGTCCCATAAAGGGGACATCCGTCGTGTCCCACGGTTCCTCACAGGAGTGTCTCCGGCGGCAAGGGGGCCTGTGTTGTTTTTTGGCCCCTTGACCCCAAGCTGCCGTGGCACGTTGGGTTTGAGCTATCAGAGCAGCATCGGCAGGGACGCGGTTTCGCGATCCGCTCCGCTTCCCTATCCTCGACCCTCCGCCGCACGCAGCGCTTCGAGGAACCACCGATGCCCCCACTCCGCCCCCTGGGACAGACCAACCTCCACGTCACGCCCATCGCCATGGGCTGCTGGCCGATCTCCGGAGTGACCAGCGTCGACGTCACGCGGGAAGCCAGCCTTGCGACCGTCGCTGCCGCTTACGACGCGGGAATCAACTTCTTCGACACCGCCTACTGCTACGGCTACGAGGGCGAAAGCGAACAGATGGTCGGAGAGGTCCTCCGATCCCACCGCGACAAAGTCGTGATCGCGACCAAAGGCGGGATCCACTGGGGGCCCGACCGCAAGCAGGTCCGCGACGGCCGCCCGGAGACCCTCCTCAAGGAATGCGACGAAAGCCTCCGCCGCCTCGGGACCGACTACATCGACCTCTACTACCTCCACGGCCCCGACCCCGAAACCGCCGTCGGCAAGTCGGCCGAGGCCATGGCCCGGCTCCTCGCCAGCGGAAAGATCCGCGCAGCCGGTGTCTCAAATCTCTCTACGATCGCGCAGTACGAGGAGTTCCACTCCGTCTGCCCCATCACGGCGGACCAGCCGCACTACAACATGCTCCAGCGGGAAATCGAGGCGGAGCGGCTTCCCTGGTGCCGCGCGCACAAAGTTTCGGTCAACGTCTACTGGCCCCTCATGAAGGGAATGCTGGCGGGGAAACTCCGGCGGGACCATGTCTGGGATCCCAAGGACGGCCGCCAGAAGTACCCGATCTTCGTAGGCCAGGAGTGGGACAGGAACCACGACTTCGTCGATCGCCTCCGGCCCATCGCGGAGCGAGCCGGCCGAACAGTCGGCCAGCTCGCCGTTGCCTGGACGATCCAGCGGCCGGGGATCACGGCGGCCCTGTGCGGGGCGAAGCGGCCGGAGCAGATCGAAGAGATCGCCGCCGCCATGACCTGGACCCTGACCGCCGAAGACCTCGCGGAAATCGACGCCGCGATCCGCGATCGCGGGGAGGTCGCCTCACGTCCGGCCGTCCGATAGCGGCCCATCGTCGGAAATGCGGCTCACGCGGTGTTTGCGAGTCGGCTGTGCAGCTTTGAAGCGAGAGCAGAAATCCCCGCCGAATCCTCCAGCCGAGCGAGCGGCTCGGCGGGAAGCTGACCGAGACCGTGTCCGGCTCCCCACACCGCTCCCGCCATGGCGGCGATCGTGTCGACATCGCCCCCGAGCGCCAGAGCGAACCGGATCAGGTCGAGGTACGGCGCGTCCCAGAACCGAAACGCCACGTAGAGAGCGGTGACAACCGACTCCTGGGCCGAGATCCGGTTTCCCAGCTCCCGCAACACGGCGCGGCGATCGACGTCCGCTGCCGACTCGAGCCAGCGTCGCGCCACTGTAAGACGCGTCGTAAAGGGCTCGAGCCGTGCGGCAGACGCGGCCTCTTCGAAGATCTCGGGCCGTGTGCGCCCCTGAAGGGCGGCACGCGTTGCAGTGGCCAGCAGGACCGCCCCTTCGATCCCGAGCGGATGGGCGTGCGTGACCTTGGCCGAAAGCCGGATCGCCGCGTCGAACTCGTCAGGCCGACTGGCGTAAAAGAGTCCGATGACCGGAGCCCGCATCGCCGCCCCGTTGCCGAACGATCCCGATGGATAGACCGAGCGGTTCGCACTTCGCCAATCCGCGCCGCGGGCGATCCGCTTCAGCACGCGGGCCGCGCCGGGACCGTACCCTCGACTCCAGCGGTAACTCGCCGCGAAACGCCGCGCCAGATCGTCCGGATCGAGGGACCCTCTGGCGAGCAGCGACTCGGCGAGATCGATCGACATCTGCGTGTCGTCGGTCCATCGCATCTCTCCGCCGCTCGTCCTGCCGATCACCCTCCAGAAGGTCCGTTCCAGCAGGCCTCCCTCGCAGGGGGCGCCGAGCGCGTCCCCCAGCGCCAGTCCCAGGAGACACCCTTTGACCCGATCGAGCGTCACGGACATGGGCCGTCTCCTCTGGGCGAGAGGAAGATCAGTGCCGACGCCGGCCGGCGGGCTTCGTCTCCGGTTCCCCTTCGAACCGGCGGCCGGTCGTATGGACGAAGACGTCTTCGAGCGTCGGCTTCCCGAGCGTGATCGACTGGATGTCGTCCGGAAATCCGAGGACAAGGTCCCGCAGCAGCTCATGCCCGCGGGCGTGCTCAATCCGGAGCGAGTGCCCCAGCGACTGCGGCTGGACGCCGAAGCGGTCTGCGATCGCCGTGGAGAGCCTCGCACCATCCTCTCCCGGCCGAAGCGGGATCGTGAGGCAGTCCGCCCCGATGCTCGAACGCAAGTCGTCCGGGCTGCCGAGAGCGACGAGTTTCCCCCGGTCGAGGATCCCCAGCCGGTCGCAGCGGTCCGCCTCTTCCATCAAGTGCGTCGTGACGAGGACCGTCGTTCCGTCCCGGCGAAGCTGACCGAAGACCTCCCACATGTCGAGCCGCGCGCTGACGTCGAGCCCGGTGCTCGGCTCATCAAGAATCAGAAGCCGCGGACGATGGAGGAGCGACTTGGCGATCTCGACCCGCCGCTTGAGCCCTCCCGACAGTGTCTCGGTCTTGTCCCGGCGGCGGTCCGCGAGCTTGAGCTGCCCGAGGACCTCTTCGATCCGTCCTTCGAGCATCACCCCGGTCAGCCCGTAAAGCCGCCCCTGATGGACGAGGTTCTCGCCGACTGTCAGCTTGGGATCGAGGCTGGGGGACTGGAACGTCACCCCGATCATCCGGCGGACCGCGTCCGCCTGCTGCCGGATGTCCTGGCCGAAGATCCCGATCGTCCCCGACTGAAGTGGAAGGATCGTGCAGAGAAGACGAAAGAGCGTCGTCTTGCCGCCGCCGTTGGGGCCGAGGAGACCGAAGATCTCGCCGGACCGGACGACGAACGACACTGCGTCGAGAGCCAGCCGCTCCCCGTAACGATGGGAGACAGCGTCGATGCGGACGGCGTCTGTGCTGGAACGATCGGTCTCAGGAGCCGGCATGGCTCGATCTCACTTCCGGCCCGGAACTCCGACCCCGTCCGCAATTCCACTCAGTGTCCCGGCTTGTCGGCCGGCGCGGCGGAATGGCCGTCGTGAGCGTGCTCCGCCTCGGCGTGCGGCGCTCCGAACTCGATGCCGTGCGCCTTGTCGTACTCGCGGACCTGGGGGACGTCGTAGGTGTAGTAGTGGAGGCCGATGTCCGGCGTGAGGGCGATCATCAGCCCGACCGCCAGGATCGCCGTCGGCAACAGGATGACGAACTTCCAGCCCCCCTCGAACTTGAGGTGCATAAAGTAGGTCATGACGAACATCGCCTTCGCCGTCGCCACCGCCAGCACGAGGAACGTCACGATGTAGCCGTTGAGCGGCACCAGGTCGAACACGACCGAGAGCGCCGTGCAGACGAGGAGCGCGACGAAGATCGCGAAGTAGTTGACGTGGTGAGCGTCATGCGGGTGCGTCGCTTCGGCGTGTGCGTCCGACATGGGAGTCCTGCGAAATTCGATTGGCAGCGGAGTGGGAAGTGCGAAGCGGACGGATTACATCGCGTGCCCGAGGCTGCCCGGGACGATGTACAGGAGCGGGAACAGGAAGATCCACACGAGGTCGACGAAGTGCCAGTACAGGCCGCTGTTCTCGACCCAGTCGGTCCACCGCTCGTCGAGCGTGGAAGTGAGCGGCCGGGCGAACAGGATCATCCCGACGATGACGTGGATGGCGTGGAAGCCGGTCATCAGGAAGTAGCACGAGGCGAAGAGGTTCCCGTAGGGAATGATCTTCTGGTCGTGGTACATCTGGGCCTGGATGTCGATCACGTTGTTCGGGAGGTGATGGATCCGCTCTTCGACCTGCTCCGGCGTGAGTTTGTTCGCCGAGAGGTCGGTCCGGAGCGTTTCGAGCTGCACACGAAGCTCGCGCCAGGCGTCGATCGTCTGGACTGTCACCGACTTGGGATCGGCTTTCAGCGCCTCCTCGCGGCGCTTCTCCAGCTCTTTCTCCTTCTCGTAGGGAAGCTGGCGGCCGGGGACGATCTTGTCGAGCTCCTTGTTGAGGACGGTCTCGAACTCCCGGGCCCGGTTGTTCATGAGCTGGAACTGGTTCTCGGCAATCCGCCCCGGAAGGATGTTGTGGTCGAACTTCCCTTTGTACTCGACTCCCTTGATCCCCAGGAACACGCACGCGAGAGCGAACGTGTAGGTCAGGAACTTGCGGGCTTTCACGAAGTCCCGGAGCCCCATCGCCTCGTGGGCCACGACGACGAAGTAGCTCGACAGAATCAGCACGAAGGTGTTGATGCCGCCGAGGGCGATGTTGATGTGCGTCACCTCGGTGCTCGTCGGCCAGCCGGGCGAGCCGAAGAAGCAGACGATGTACGTCCCGATGAACGCCGTGAAGAACATGATCTCGGTGCCGAGGAACAGCCACATCCCGAGCTTCGAGTTCGGGATGGGAATCCCCATCTTCATGGCCGGCGTGTGATTGGCGTGAGACATGAGCTGCTTCGCAGAAGTATTCAGGGGGCAAGTATCCAGTATCAGTCAGAGGGCGCTCTTGGATTGCTCTTACCGATACTTGATACCTGAGACTTGATACTTCCCCTTTTTTAGTTGAGCCGCCACAGGTGGTCGGCGGTCAGGACAACAAGGACGACGGGCAGATAAACGAGTGACGTCTTGAGGAGCCGGCGGGCCGAAGAGGTCTCGGGCTGCCAGGCGAACCGGATCGAATCGATGAGATACCAGACGCCGAGCGCCAGGGCGGTCGCGGCGTACACGGAACCGGCCAGTCCCCACCAGCGGAGGAGGAGGCTGCACGGGATCAGGACGGCGGCGTAACCGACGGCGATCAGTCCCACGACGGCGGGATGCCCATTGGCGGGGAGCATCTTGAGTCCCGCCCGGCGGTATTGGTCCTGGTAGATCCAGGCGATCGCCAGGAAGTGCGGGAACTGCCAGGTGAAGAGCAGGACAAAGAGCGTCAGCGCCGACATGTCGAGTGGCTGCCCCGAAGCGACCCACCCCAGGACCGGAGGCATCGCGCCGGGAACGGCTCCGATGACCGTACAGAGGGGCGAATACCGCTTCAGCGGCGTGTAGAGGCCGACGTAGGCCGCGGTCGTCGCGACGGTCAGGAAGGCCGTCAGGCCGTTGACGAACAGGAGGAGCGTGATGGTGCTGAGGGCCGAGCAGGCCAGTCCGTAGGTCCATGCTTCGGCGAGAGAGAGCTGACCGCTCGGGAGCGGCCGCTCGGCGGTCCGCGGCATCCGCGCGTCGGTCGTGACCTCGAGGCACTGGTTCAGGACGCTCGACGCGATTGCGCCGAGTCCGACCCCGACGAGCGCCATGGCAAACTGCCCCCAGTTCCAGACCGCCTCCACGCCAAGCGCGAAACCGACCGCCACGGCGACGACCGCCATGAAACCGATCCGCAGCTTCGACAGCCGGACGTATGCGGCAATTCGACCCGCCTCCGCGGTCAGAGCCGGAGAGACCGTCAGGACGGTCGGAGAGGGGGACAACGTGGACTGACTCATCGGGTTCCTCCTGGCGACGGGAGGAACGCGGGGGGATTCCAAACCGGCTGCGGACAACAGGCACTCACGCGAAAAACACGGACAAGGTGAACGGCGGCGGCGGCCAGGGTCTGCATCCCGACGACGGCGTGGGCCGTCCGGTGCAGGACCTGAGCGATCGAATCGGCGGTGGCGACATACCCGGTCCAGGGGAATCCCCACTTGAGGACCCACGCTCCGGCCCCGAGGACAACTTGAAGCGAAGCGACGGCCAGGAGCATCCAGCCGGAACGGCGGATCCACTGCACTCCGCTCCGCTGCGAGACGAAGGTGTTGGCCAGGATCAGGCCCCAGGTCAGGATCCCCATCCCCAGGTGCTCGTGCAATCCCGACCCGTGGTGGCGGATCATCCCGCCCAGGAGGAACTGTCCGGCGATCGCCACGACTGTGAGGACCGCCCACGGCTTGAGGTGTCCCGTCGCTGGCCCGCGTGCATAGCTCTCGGATTCGAGCCATCCTCGGCTTTCCACCGTCGACACGGTCGCCATCAGCGAGAGGACGCAGGCGGCGAAGAAGCCGTGGACCATCGCCAGGCCCCGCTCGTCGAGGACGACGCGGAACCCGCCAAGCAGCCCCTGAACGATCACGCAGCCGAGGACCGCATAGGCCAGCCCCACCACCCACCGCCGCGACTCGCCGCGGTGAATGAGAACGACGAGACCGATCGACCACAGGCCGATCAGCATTCCGGCGAGCCGGTGTCCGTGCTCCAGGAACTTGTCCCAGTTGGACGCAAAGTCCCGGAACCACGGATAGGTGACCATCAGGTACCCATCCGAGTTCGGCCAGTCCCGGAAGGCCATCCCGGCATTCTTAGAGGTTGTCAGCGCCCCGAAGACAAGCGTCACCATCGCCATGCAGCCCGTGGAGAAGGCGTAGCGGTGGAGAAGCGGCTTGTACGGGGCGACGGTCATCAGGGCGAAATGGTCTCGGAAGGATCCAGTGGCAGTATCAAGTCTCAGTCGGAATCAGCATCAATCGCTGACTGATACCTGATACTTGCGACTTCTCCGCCTACGCGTTGACGGGCAACGGCACCGGAGTCGTCTGCGGCACGGTCTTCACCGGCGGAGTCGTCTGCGGCCAGAAGTCTTCGGCCCGGGACGGGTCGGAGTATTCGTAGGGGCCGCGGTAACAGAGCGGCGGAGTTTCGAAGTTGCCGTGTCCGGGAGGCGACGGAGTGTCCCACTCCAAGCCGTTCGAGTCCCACGGGTTCCGCGAGGCGATCGGCCCGAAGAACATGCTGTAGACCATGTTGCCGATCAGCAGGAACTGGGCGAAGCCCATGACGATCGCGCAGATCGTCATGAACTGGTTCATCGGCAAGAGGTGCTCAAGATAGGGGTAGAGGAACGGGTTGGCGTACCGGCGAGGCATCCCCGCGACCCCCAGAAGGTGCATCGGGAAGAAAGTCCCGTTGAACCCCATGAAGCTGAGGGCGAAGTGCCACTGGCCGAGCGTCTCGTTCATCATCCGGCCGAACATCTTGGGGAACCAGTAGACGATCGCCCCGAAGCAGCCGAACAGCGTCGCCCCGAACAGCACGTAGTGGAAGTGGGCCACGATGAAGTAGGTGTCGTGGATGTAGATGTCGACCGGGACGGCCGCCATGAAGATCCCCGACAGACCTCCGACGATGAACATCGAGACGAAAGCGGTCGAGTTCAGCATCACGGTGTTGAACCGGATCCGGCCCCCCCAGATCGTCCCGATCCAGTTGAAGACCTTCACCGCCGAGGGGAGGGCGATCATGATCGTCGAGACCATGAACGTCATCCCGAGGGCCGGGTTCATCCCCGAGGTGAACATGTGGTGGCCCCAGACGATGAAGCCCAGGCCCGCGATGGCCGCCATCGAGTAGACCATCGGCTTGTAGCCGAAGATCGGCTTGCGGCTCATGCAGGCCAGCATGTCCGAGACCATCCCCATCGCCGGCAGCAGCATGATGTACACGGCCGGGTGGGAGTAGAACCAGAACAGGTGCTGCCACAGGAGCGGCTGTCCGCCTCCGACGGTCGGCGCGGCGTTGTTGACGACGAGCCCGGCGGGGATGAAGAAACAGGTCCCGATCAGCCGGTCGGCGACGAGCATGAACCCCGCCGCGGTGAGGACCGGGAGGGCGAATGACTGGAGGATGGCGGTGATGAACATCGACCAGATCGTCAGCGGCATCCGGAAGAGAGTCATCCCCGGGGCCCGCATGTTGATGATCGTCGTCATGTAGTTGACCGAGCCCATCATCGACGAGACCCCGACGAGGGTCACGGCCAGGAGCCACCAGGTCTGGGCCGCTTCCGAACCGGGAGCGGCGCTCTGCAGGGCCGAGAGGACCGGGTACGAGGTCCAGCCCTGCGCGGCCCCGGCATCGATCCCCCCCCGCACGATGAGGGAAGTCGGCAGGATCGCGTTGAGCCAGTCCGGCGCCAGGCCGATCGCCATGGCGAAGCAGAAGATCGCCGGCCACATGAACCAGTAGCTGAGGGCGTTCAGAATCGGGAACGCCATGTCGTCCGCCCCGATCATGAGCGGAATCAGGAAGTTCCCGAACGCCCCCGCCAGGATCGGGATGATCACAAGGAAGATCATCACGGTGGCGTGCATCGTGAAGAGCATCGTGTACGCCTCGGGGGAGATCTGGCCCCCCTGCGCGGCGAACGCGGCGCCGAAGATCGGCATGTTCTCCCACGGGAAGGCGAGCTGCCATCGCACGCCGAGCGCCAGCGCGCCCCCGACCATCAGCATGAAGACCGTGGTCAGGAGGAACTGGATCCCGATCACCTTGTGGTCCGTCGAGAACCGCCACACCTGCTTGAGCAGGGCCAGGCGGTCATCGGGATTGTGGTGATGGACGTGGCCGTGCGCGTGTGCCGCGTCGCCGTGTCCGTGGGTTGCGATGGAACTCATGACATCCTCACTGGGGTTCGAACGGGGAGACAGACGTCGGGCGAATGCGGGGTCGCCCGTCAGTTCTCGCCGCCGGACCCTTCCCGCGGACCGTGGTATTCCTGGTCCGCCTTGAGCTTTTTGAGGTATTTGACAAACGCGTCGTCGTTCTCGGCCACCATCCGGGCCTTCATCTTGTAGTGACCCCACCCGCACAACTCAGCGCACAGCAGCACGTAGTTCGTGCTCTTGTCCGCCTCGAACCAGACGGGAATGACGAGGCCCGGC
>Ga0247823_10004671_pt1 | contig 10951 bp, 14 predicted proteins | sample 13C_PalmiticAcid_2_FD_192426 | JGI IMG/M metagenome (GOLD analysis project Ga0247823, IMG submission 192426) | Soil microbial communities from agricultural site in Penn Yan, New York, United States - 13C_PalmiticAcid_Day30 | ecosystem: Environmental > Terrestrial > Soil > Agricultural land...
CGGGGGGGTGGAGGCCGCATGAGTTGACGTCGTGAGGACGGGGCTGTGCTACATGGGGTGTTGGTGTGTGTGTGTGTGTGTATGACCATGGTTGGGAGTTGGTACTTAGAGGTGCTGGTGTTTGCGTTGCATGGGCTTGGTGTTTAACAGAGGGAACTGTGTACATGTACCAGTTTTGTAGAGTAATGCTGCATATGTATAGTACCTACCTTGGATACTCTCAATGTCTGTCATGTTCTTGCTCACGGTGCTGGGCTCAAGTTGGGTGTCTTGGGTTGACGGCAGATTGCACGAGCGAAATCACTGGGTCTCCAAGTCTCGGCTGGCAGCAATGTCAAGTCCTGTTGCTACCAAGATCCCATAAGGGTAGCCTGCTAAAGAAGACGCAAGTCTCGCGCCTCCATGCGGGCTTCCCAGTCGCGGTTGGTCAAAGCCCCTTTTCTCCCTTCTCCCTCGTCAACACCTCCATCCGATTACCCGCAACTCGCAACCCGCAACTCCCAACCAGAAAACCACGGCAGCACCCCCACCTCCCACACGAAAAACTCCAACGCGGAGAAACAAAAAGGGAGAAAAGGAAACCAGCCCAACGACCAAAACGAAAACCCTCAAGCCTTCTCCACAACAGGCACGACACAAACCCCTCCACTCTTCACACACCGCTCGCACTTCTCCCGCCTGACACACGCCCCCTTCAACTTCTTGCACCGCGCGCAGGCTTTGGCCGGCTTGCCCGACACGGCGGGGTGCTCGTCGTCGGCGCCCGAGCAGGCGACACCCGCGGAGATGCACCGGTCGCAGGCCATGGTGCGCACGCAGCGGGCCTTGGCCTTGCGGCAGGCGGCGCAGGCTTGGTTTTTGCCGAGGCAGGGAGTGAAGGGGGCGTCTTGTTTCTCTTTCTCCTTCTTGGGGGCGTCGAGGTCGTTCTTGGTGGTGGTTTTGGTTTTGGTTGTGGATTTCGGCTTGGTGACGCGGCCCGAGGCGACGCCGCGGGTGGATGCGGTGCCTTTGGTGGTGGTTTTGGTGCTGGCGTTGGTGCTGGCGCCGGTCGGGGAGGTGAGATCGACGGGCTGGTTGGCGGTGCCCTTCGCGGAGGAGGTTTCCTTGACGGGGGCCATTTTGTGTCCTTTGTTGTTTTGTTTTGTGGTTGGCTTGTTTGGGGGGAGAGTGGATGAAAGAGGGCCTGGGAAGTGTTAGGATCGGGGGATGGAGTGGCAAGGAAACGAGGAGATAAAAACTTGCCTTTGTAGTGAGCGGAGTCGCGCGGTCGTTCTGGATAAGAACCTGAAGGTCAAGTGTTGAGACGTGAGTGGCCGACCTTGCAAAGAGATTGTTGGGTCTTGATGTGCTGACTTGAAGAATCAAGCGTTAGCACCCCGGGCTAAAATTGGCGCGCGAGAGGGTTGAGCCAACGGAAGGACCTCGGGGCAGAGAACAAGGCTCCGGCTGGAGGATGGGATGTTGGTTTTCATGTGCTGGTTGAGGAGACGACGGTGGGTTCAAGACTTTTAAAGAAAATACTGGCCTGGCGACCTCGAATGGTCTGATGAGTTGGCTTTGGAGAATGGAGAGTGGGGTCCTTCTTGATGACAGAGAGACAGGCGACCTGTAGAAGAGAAAGGCAAGAGATAATGTTTCAAGACGCGTGGGGGGTTCTGGAGAGGGCAACGGCACCGACCTTGCGCCACGAGGGAGCTCGACTGGCCTAAGAGGCCAAACGGTCTTGGGGTTCTTGGGCGGTCGGCGGCGACAGAGACAGGAAAGGGAGCACAAACCGACGTTGTGTCTTCGTCAAGGTCGGCTTGGGGCTGTTGAGAAGTGAAATCCAAGAGCTGGACCGTCGGGGAGCGGGAAGACAGTCGGGTCGGAGAGTTGGCGGAGAAGGAGAAGAATGAGCTGACGGAAAATGGCGGATGGCAGGAGCAGACTCTTGCGTGGGCCAGAGACGACCGGGGCGTAGGGTTCCTGCCCCGACTGTGCGAACCGCCGGGTAGGCTGAGATGGGATTTCAACCAAGGTTGGCGGCCCGGAATGTTGTCATGCTGCCATAGAACCGGACGATTCACAGGAACATGGGTCGGTCGGGGGAGCCTCTCACGGTATCCCGTGCTTGCCTCCTGGTTCCTTCCACCACTTGTTCCAGTTGGCCCCCTACCAAACTAAGGAGGCATTGCTGCTTGGGAGCCATCGACATTGGGAATCCTCAGATGTTTGAGTCTGCAAGGGGAACAGGATTCGGGGCAGGTGCTCACCAGCTGCTCACCAAATACATCTGGGTTGTGATTATCCAAGGTTGGCTTGTGTGGACGAGTTGATAATGTTACATTATATCTCCAGCTCGTGAATGCAGAATGGTTCAGGGTCTAACCTGTTGCGATCTTTGAGCACCCTTTGTCTTGTTACTTGGAACCAAGATTAACGGTTGGTAATATGCACCGGACTATAAACCCTTCTCTCGCCTCCATCCGTTGTTCATTTAAGCAGTGGAAATGCATTGTATCCACTCTCTACCAGGAGAACAGTAGCGACGTTGCAATCAGACAGGACTGTAAGAGGCGTCTTTGATCCACTCGATGCATACATGGAAGGGTTCATGTTTAATTCGCTACCCAAGCAACGTGATTGGATTGTTGAAGCCTGTGTTATTTGTACCGTAACATAGTTGTTGTGACCAGAAGGGAGTGAACAAAGCTTTGCAATGCTGGGAATAAGACCTTTGTCCTTCGTCTGAACTAGATCATCATGATGAAGGTGTGAAACCCAACTGTTCGTGCACGCTGAGTTGCCATGACAACTCTCGAGTTCCTCTCAGACACCTTGCTTGAGTTGGTTCGTGTGGAATTGCTTCAAGCGTGTCATCTCTGGCTGATACTTTGAATGTTCTCAACTCGTTCAACATTTGTTCTCTCAGACTGTGTTTACAAGGGGCTGCCTGGCCATGTACTCATCCTGGTTGTGTGTATTCGTGTTCGAGCGATCCGCTGGCCCGTTGGATGCAGCCAAGGCTCGGCCAGGTCTCTTGGAAGCAAACTTAATGCCCAGCGAACGTCAACTGCACTCTCGTTGGCATGTGACCTGGCTCGCAAACACTGCTCTGTCGTGCTGAGATGACGTATGTGCTCGTCCCAGTGATCTGGTGTGGGTGGGCTGGACAACGGATGGAAGGGAGCGGGGTCAGGGGAAGAAGAGGGGAAAAGGGGGCGGAGGGGAACGAGTGCGACCCTACTTTTTGAAGAACAAGGAAGAACCATGTGAAAGTAAGCCCAGGCGGAATCTTGGATCTTTGGCTGCCCGTATTGAACAGATCCTCGGGACAGCTCCACCGAAAAGACAAAACTTTCTCGGAGGGTCCGCGCCCGCTCTGCTCAGTCCACCACAAGTGATGTGATGCGGATACGAGCAACAGAAGAAACGCCATCTTCCAGGGCCGGTACCTCCCCACGCCGACAGACTGGAGACGAGTGGGCAAGCCGAACAGACGACTGGGCATTGGTCAGCATCGCGTCATGAGGGGTGAAGCTTGAGTTTGAGGCAGCGGCTGCTGCGGTTGAGCTTAATCAGATAAGGGACCTCATCCCTGAGCCGAGTCACCTCCCACCAATCGAGGGCGGCGCTGAATCTGCGAGAGTTGGCACTAGCGCGTTCCTGGGCGAGGAAAAGGGCGCCAAAGGTGCGAGAATTTGACGCGAACCAACAAGCTATCCATGTGGTGAGTGGGACCCGGGCCCGGATATCGGGACGGCGCACAGCAATACGGCGCTGCCTATCCCTTTTTGAGGAATGCCGTGTGGGAGTCGACCAAGTTTTCTTCGACGTCGCGGGGGGAACTTTGACTTCGTGGACCCTTTGTCGAGCCTCCCTCGGCTCGTGCCGGCTAACAGGGACGTGACTGGTGATGGCTACCTCTCTGGCGCAGCTGGGACTGGCGGTCAGCGCTGGGGCCGCTCGGCGCTATCGTCGAGGGTTGGGCTGTTTGGCGTATCCAATTGCCGTGGCTCACGGGTCGATGGTGCGGGAGTACAAGATATGGCATATTGATGCCCAAAGCTCGGTTCCTCTCCGACGCCGGCGCCCGACGCAGAGGGGGACGGACCCGTTTGTCTTTGTCGAGGGAGCACGAGATCTTTTACAGATCACGGGGCGCGAGATCTTTGCCTTTTGGGTCTGGGCGGGTTGGGAAGAAGTCCTGAGAGAGGAAGCAATCTGGATCCCCCATTTTGGTTGCCGGCTGGTGCAGGCCCCCCTAAAAGAGTCTGCGTTTGCGGGGTCTGAGCCGATCTGGGGTTGCACATGTGGAGGGAGTTCATCTGGCGGGAACCGGTGTGCGCCTCAGTCTCCTGAAACAGTGTTTTGCAGGCGGTCGGCGGCCGTCGTGTTACCCCAATTCCAGCAGCAGGGCTGGACAAAGCAGAGTCGACGGGTAAGTTTCCGCCGGCCGTCGCGCCGTGGCAAAGGGCCCGAGCGAGCGGGCTTTTGAGGTCTGACAGCTCCACGAGAGGAACGAGAGGAGAATGGGTCTGGCCATTCTGGTGCAGTAGGGGTCAGGCCCTTTGCGAGTCCCAGGGTCCCATGGTCTGAATCAGCGACTGGGTTGTTTGTTGGAGGTTGGGGAACACCTGGACGTTTCAGAGGGACCACGAATGCCGATTCCCGGACCCAAAGGCGTGTCTTGCTTGGCTTGAGTCATTTCTGTCGTCTGCCCAAGAGCACCCGAAAGAAACGAAAGCTTGGCAGAGGGTAGCTGTCGAGGAGCTTCCGAGGCAGCGGGCAAGCTGAACTGTCAGCAGTGGCTTCGGAAAGGGGAGCGAAAAGCAGAAACATCGGCCGACTCGCGCCCAACAAGGAAGCTGTATGGAAGGATTCTGCCGTGGTTAGCTGTGATTCTGGCGAGTGCTTGGCCGCCAAACGGGCCGGAGATGACGACAGGTTCACGGGTCGCATCAATAGGGGCTCGCCATGGGCGCCATCCGATGCAACCACCTGCGCGGTATCTCCAATGACGGGGGCCATCCTTGACGGCTGCTTGAACACCCAGCAAGCTGGCGCGGTCACGCCACCATGACCGAGCTGCTGGTTCCATCCGTCGCGGGCATGCGTAGGCACGCACAGGTGTGGTGTGCGCGTGTGGGGTGGGCGTGCTCGCTGGCGGGCTGCCCCTACTGCGCATGCACCCCATGCAGATTAGCGGCCGGGGGCTATGACGACCCAAGAGGGACATCCGGGAACCGAGACCATCTGCCACACGTCCAACGGCGCGCACATGGCCCCCTGGGTTCCACAATGGCTCGAGAGCTCTTGCCAGGCTTCGGCTCCTATTGAGATGGATCCCGTGGGCCGTGAGGATCGTCGCTTACGTCCCGGCGTGGTTGAACGTTAAATAGCTCGCAACCCGCCTGCGGTGTCTGTGCCGTGCCCCTTGGCAGGTTCAGCTGATAGAAACCGGACCAGAGCGAGATACACACACTGCACCACCAAACCCCGAGGTCGAGATCTCCGCGTCAGTAAGCAGGCCGCCCTGAAGTACTCACCACGTTGGAGCCAGAATGTCTAATCCACGCATGCAGGAGCGTCCAGATTCCAGTTGTGTTCGTTTTGTCGGGGCATCCGCATTTTGCAATGGGGGTATGTGCTGGCGCCAACGACCCGCAGCTGTTGCAGCTGGGCTGAGCCGTTCCGCAGTTCGTGTCTGGCGAAGCCGTCCGCATCCGCGGCTCCACGGTGGTCTACAAGGTTGTCGCAGTGAGCAGCAACTTGGTCACCATCCTCGTGTCGAATCCACAGCCAGATGGCCAATATCTGCCCTTCACCCCGACGGCGCTGCAGACGGTAGACGAGTCGCGGCTCGAGAGAGCTGACGACGTCTCTTGAGGCCGGATGGGCCGGGGACTCGGGTCGAATTTCCTTTTCGCGTCTGCTGTTTTGAGGGTATAGAAGCCGGGTGGTGGCATTGTTTGGTTTCATGGAAGCGTGGCGCTGGAGGACTTCTGGTTTGGCAAGTTTGCCTCATCTTCGCACACACCCGTCCTGCGCAGGTCCCGGGAGCTTGGGAGTGCAGCGAGAACTCATAGACGATACCTTATAGAAGAGCACTACCCCAACTGTTAGATTCACCCGGTCCCCGCGCCCATGCATCATATCATGCATCGCCTGCAACCGGCCTTTGCTGGCTCGTCGAGGAACTGCCCATGACGGAGGAGCCAATCCACCATCGGTTTTGCACAACAAACATACCTCGGCCCGTTGCCTCTGCTTGGCGAGGACTTGGAAGTTGAAGGAGAGTAGGAGCCGGACAAAGAAACCTGGAACGGCACAGGAACAGGAAATGGAAATGGAATGGATGGAAGCGGTGTCTCGGCCCGACCCTTCCTGATTCGCATCAAAAACCACTGCTGCTGCCTGAGAGACGGCGGGTGAATTCCGCAACATGCAGTTACGTTCTTGCCGACTGCGACTGCACCTTGCAGCTTCAACACAGCAATTGGAGGAAGGCACGGCACCACGGCAGCCACCCGCCCGCAGTCTGCTGCAATGTTGCTGCAGTTGGCTCCGCCCCCAGGAAACCACTGCATCAATCCCTGGACCATGGACGCAATTCTCCGTCGGGACCAGGCCGGCAGTTCTCTCCCCTCCCCTGCGCCTTTTTCTGGGGAACTGCATACCCCGGATATTCTTCAACCTCCTTGACCCGCCGATGTCTCGGGGGGCCGTCTCGGGGATATGATGACTGACCGACACTGGTTCTTGGCAGAATTTCGCAACAGGAAATAATCACACATCGTTGGTTCATCGCTGTCGGCGCAGGTTGCAGTGTTGCTGGTTTTCATTAGAGGAGCGGGGGATCCAATATACGGGCGATACTGAGAGTCTGGAGAGTCGCGTCACCACACTGCTCCCCATGGCCGAAGCCGATCCCATCAAGATGGACTTTTGGGTGTTTCCCATCTCCAATCTGCTGGAGGAGAGGGCTATCGTCGACGCCATCCCATCCCAGCACGATGGTCCTTTTCTTTGCGTTCACGCTCTCCCTCGGGGCGCTCGTCGTCCCTGCCAGGGCCGGTGTCAAGTACCCAGACTGCGCGAATGGACCGCTCAAGTCCAACCTGGTGTGCGACTCGTCGGCAGCGCCCGAAGCCCGAGCCGCCGCTCTCGTAGCCTCGATGAGCAACAGCGAGAAGCTCGCCAACCTCATCAAGTTGCGTCTCCAGCCGTCTCCTCAGTAACAGCCCACAGACTAACAAATCCTCAGCAATGCGCCCGGCGTTTCAAGGCTCGGTCTCAGCGCGTACCAGTGGTGGAACGAAGCGCTCCACGGAGTGGCCCACAACCGTGGCATCACCTGGGGCGGTCAGTTCAGCGCCGCGACTCAGTTTCCGCAGGCCATCACCAGCGCGGCAGCTTTTGACGACCCCCTGATCGAGAGGATTGGCATCATCATCAGCACCGAGGCACGCGCTTTTGCCAACAACGGACGCGCGCATCTGGACTTTTGGACCCCCAACGTCAACCCCTTTCGCGACCCGCGCTGGGGCAGAGGCCACGAGACGCCGGGAGAAGATGCGTTCCGGAACAAGAAATGGGCCGAGGCTTTTGTCAGGGGCATGCAAGGAACGGGCCCAACACACCGGGTCATCGCCACTTGCAAGCACTTCGCAGCCTACGACCTCGAGAACTCTGGGAGCACGACGCGGTTCAACTTCAACGCCAAGGTGTCGACGCAGGATCTTGCCGAGTATTACCTGCCCCCGTTCCAGCAGTGCGCTCGAGACTCCAAAGTGGGGTCAATAATGTGCAGCTACAACGCCGTCAATGGCGTCCCTGCCTGTGCCAGTTCCTATCTGATGGACACTATTCTCCGAAAGCATTGGAACTGGACCGACCAGAACCAGTACGTCGTGAGCGACTGCGACGCTGTGTACTACCTCGGAAACGCAAACGGCGGCCACCGGTACAAGTCGAGCTATGCCGCAGCTATAGGCGCATCGCTCGAGGCTGGTTGTGACAACATGTGTTGGGCGACGAGCGGCACGACCCCAGATCCTGCCTCAGCCTTCAACGCTAAGCAGTTCAGTCAAGCAGCATTGGACAAGGCGATGTTGCGTCAAATGCAGGGCCTCGTCCGAGCGGGATACTTTGACAGCAGTGGCAGTCTTTACCGCAACCTGGGCGCGGCAGATGTCAATACACAGCTCGCCCGTGACACTGCGCTTTTGGCTGCCGAGGAAGGCATCGTGCTGCTTAAGAACGACGGTACCCTCCCCATGTCGCTCAACGGTTCCAACTTGCAAGTCGCCATGATTGGTTTCTGGGCGAACGCGGCCGACAAGATGCTCGGGGGTTACAGCGGCAGTCCTCCGTTCAACCACGACCCGGTCACAGCTGCCAAGTCGATGGGGATCACGATCAACTACGTCAACGGGCCCCTTTCGCAATCCAACGCCGACACCTCAGCGGCCGTGAACGCAGCACAAAAGTCCAGTGTCGTCATCTTCTTCGGGGGGATCGACAACACGGTTGAGAAGGAGAGCCAAGACAGAACTGGAATTGCGTGGCCGTCCGGGCAGCTGGCTATGATCCAAAAACTCGCCGGGCTCGGCAAGCCCGTGATCGTCGTCAGGATGGGCACGCATGTCGACGACACCCCGCTCCTTAACCTCCCCAACGTCAAGGCTATTTTGTGGGCTGGGTACCCAGGCCAAGATGGCGGCACTGCCGTCATGAACATCATCACTGGTCTTGCCAGCCCCGCCGGAAGGTTGCCTGTTACAGTGTATCCTTCATCATACACGAACCAAGCTCCATACACAAACATGGCGTTGCGTCCTTCGGGCTCGTACCCAGGGCGCACTTACCGCTGGTTCAAGGACGCCGTGTTTCCGTTCGGACATGGCCTGCACTACACAAGGTTTACGGTATCCGTGTCCGAGTTCCCTGCAACTTTCTCCATCTCGGATCTCTTGGCTTCTTGCAACGGTGCTGCAGTGTATCTCGACCTGTGCCCCTTCCCCTCAGTGCCGGTCACCGTCACCAACACCGGCTCACGGACGTCCGACTATGTCGCGCTGGGATTCCTGGCAGGCGATTTTGGGCCAACACCCCAACCCATCAGGACCCTAGCCACGTATAAGAGGCTCTTCGACATCCAACCGGGACAGTCGCAGACTACGAAGCTGGACTGGAAGCTTGAGAGCCTGGCTCGGGTGGACCAGAACGGCAACAGGGTGTTGTATCCTGGGACATACACACTACTGCTCGACCACCCAACCCTGGCAAACATTACGTTCACGCTGACAGGGGAGGCAGCCGTGTTGGACAAGTGGCCGCAACCCCCGGCGTAACGCAGGACATGACTTGGTGGTGTCAGATGTAGGGTTGTTACTATGTTCTAGGACTACCTTATCTATTTGAAATCCATACCCTTACTTCCCCCTGCAATTCTCCGGACTCGTCTGTTCCATCAAAAGTTCATCTACAAGGAAATTCAACCGCAAAACTGCAACTCCCGCAAGACCCAACTGTCAAAAAGCCCAACAGCAAAAGACCCAACTGGCAAAAGGCCCAGCTGCAAAAAGCCCAACTGCGAGATGCCCAACTGCAAGAGACCCAGCTGCAAAAGACCCAACCAACAAAAACCCCACTTGAACTGCCAAAGAAAGCTTGTGCCAAAAGCCCCTGCCCGCGAAGATCCAACCGCCCACGAAATCCGACCAAGAACGAGTGACATACCGGACGAAACATTCCAGTCCGACACCCTGCTTCCAAACTCCACCAACCCACCCTGCAGTCACAGTACACCCGATCCTAAGTCCCTCCCCGCTAAATGTCCTTCATCCGCAGGTCACCATATCGCCGTCCTCGGACCTGGCGACAACGAAGGCGTCCTCAGGCTCAGCGGACTCAGGCTTCGGGCGTCCCAGTCCCTGTGCTGCACATGCCCTCTTCCCCGTCCGGCGCGGACGTTTCCACTGTCGATGACACCCCGGTACTTCTTCAGCCGCAGCTCGGCCATTGCGCCGGCACCGTCGTCGGTCCAGAAGATGCGGTCCTCGGCCCACTTGGCGCCGTCGGGCACTAGCACCACGACGTGGACATCCTTGCCTCTGTGGCGCGTGCCCTTGAGAGGAGCAGTCCCCAGCGAGACGGCTCTCACCCGCTCTCCGTCCTCAGTCTCGACGGATCGTGAAGTGGCTGGCGAGGAGGACAGCTTCTCAATGGTCGACCTGCTGGCGTGAAGTAGGGCGAGAAACTGGGGGATCGTGGCCACGACCCCATCATCCGCTTGCACGGCGAGGTCGAGATGCTCGACAACCCTGGCGGCCCTGCTGCCGTGATGGCAAACCATATCCCTCGCGTCTTCCACCCGCAGCAAACTCCTCTCCCGTCGCCTCGCGTCCCTCCGCCGCGCCTTCCTGCTCATCGTGTTCCTGCCACAGCAGCAACCCTCCTCGAACCCGGCCGCGGTAGCGGTATGCACCTCATGCTCACTCACCCCATCCGCATCCACCCCCCACACCCTCGCAAACGCCGGCTGCCCGCGGCGGGTATGCTGCGCCGTCCACCGGAACCGCCACGTCTCCTTCCCGTACTGCAACACCACCTTCTTCAGCCCGGGGTCGACCCGCATATTGACCAGCACCTGGCGGGGCACATCCTCCATTGCCGCGACCGGCCGCAGGCCCGTCACTTTCCCACCGGCAGAATGCGGATTCAACACGGCCGGCGCCCGCCTCCTCCGCGCCGCCAACCCCGTCGCAGCACGCCCCACGGGATGTTCGTCGACATCCACCTCAAACAGCGTGATGGCCCCGTACTTGTCGTCTTCGCACCACGTCAGCACCGTGAGGTGCCGGCTCCCGCTGCCGCCGACGTACTTGGCCGTGTCGAACAGCTCGCTCTCGAGGATGCCCAGCTCGCGCTGCGACGGCAGCTCCGGGACAGACATGCCCGCAGGAGG
>Ga0247823_10004672_pt1 | contig 10951 bp, 8 predicted proteins | sample 13C_PalmiticAcid_2_FD_192426 | JGI IMG/M metagenome (GOLD analysis project Ga0247823, IMG submission 192426) | Soil microbial communities from agricultural site in Penn Yan, New York, United States - 13C_PalmiticAcid_Day30 | ecosystem: Environmental > Terrestrial > Soil > Agricultural land...
CATTTGCCACGTCCCGTCTGCGACTTGACGTGTCCGACCTCCGCGACGCGCGCCCCGAAGAGCGCGTTGACGAGCGAAGATTTCCCCGCGCCGCGCCGCCCGACGAGGGCGAACGCCGGAGCTCGTTGTTCGAGTAAAATCGTTCTCAGAAGAGCGATCTTCGCACGGAGGTCGGCCACGGTCGCCGCCGGCAGCGGTAGAAACTGAAGCATTTCTTCGACGCGACGAATGCTCTCGGCGATGACTTGGCGCATCTTCGCCTCGTCGTCGTCCTGTTTCTTGTCAGCCATCCCGGTAGAGCATAAGGCGCGATTGATCCATGCGTCAGGCGTACACCTTCTTCCAAGCGGGGCGGTCCTGGACGCGGGAGAACCAGGCCTTGACCGCCGGATAGGCGTCGAGGGAAACGTTGATCATCGCGGCAAAGCCGAGCGTCGGCGAAAGCGAGAGGTCAGCGATACCGAACGACCCGACGAGGTATTCGCGTTTGGTCCCTTGTAGGTGAAGCTCGACGGCGGAGAGGCTCCGGTCCACTTCGCCGCGCGACTCCTCGACCAAGCGCGGGATCCGCTGATCTTCGGGGAGCCGGATCGTGTGCGCGAAGATGCGTGCCATCGCCGGCGAGAGGTGAGACGCGGTCATGAACATCCACCGCGCGACCTCTCCGCGCTCCGCTGCCGTCTCTCCGGCGAAAAGGCGATCCGGGTGCTTCGCCGCGAGGTAGACGAGGATGGCGTTCGACTCCCAGAGCACGACCTTGCCGTCGACCAAGGTAGGCACGCGCGCGGTCGGGTTGAGCTTCCGGTACGCTTCGCTCTTCTGCTGACCGGTCATGAGATCGACCGGCTCGAATCGATACGCCGAGCCGGTCTCTTCGAGGGCGAGCAGCGCGCGGCGGGTGTTCGGGGACATCTGGAAACCGTGGAGCACGATGGTCATGGCGCGCATCATGACATGGTGCAGCACCGTTCGAAGAGGCGAAGCGCCTCAGCGCGAGCACGGCTTTGCTGTTGCATGCACGAGCGCGACATCTATTCTTCGCCGCCTCATGACACGCACGCTGATCAAGGGCGGGACCGTCGTTACCGCGGTCGACACGTACACCGCGGATGTTGCCATCGTGGGCGAGAAGATCGCCGCGATTTTTGGACCGGATGCTGCTCCCGCAGGCCCGTGGGACCGGACGATCGACGCGACAGGCAAGTACATCTTGCCGGGAGGCATCGACGCGCACACGCATCTCGACATGCCGTTCGGCGGCACCACGTCGTCCGACGACTTCGAGACGGGAACGCTCGCGGGCGCTTACGGCGGCACGACGTGCATCGTCGATTTTGCGATCCAATCGAAGGGCGAGCCGCTCCGTCGCGGCCTCGACGCGTGGCATGCAAAGGCCGAAGGGAAGGCGGCATGCGATTACGCCTTCCACATGATCATGACCGACGTGAACGACCAAACGATCCCCGAGATGGGGCAAATCGTCAACGAGGGGGTCACGTCGTTCAAGATGTTCATGGCGTACCCTGGCGTGCTCCACGTCGACGACGGCCAGATCTTCCGGGGCATGCAGCGCGCGACCGAGCTCGGCGCACTCATTTGCATGCACGCCGAAAACGGGATCCCGATCGACATCCTCGTCGCTCAGGCCATCGCCAAGGGGCACACGGCGCCGATTTACCACGCGCTCACGCGTCCCCAGATCGCGGAGGCGGAAGGTACCCATCGCGCTCTCTGCCTCGCCGAAATGGCGGGCGCGCCGGTCTACATCGTTCACCTGTCCGCCGAACGCGCGCTGAAGCAGGTCGTCGAGGCACGCGATCGCGGGCTACCGGCGTATGCGGAGACCTGCCCCCAGTACCTCTTCTGCTCGGAAGAAGATCTCGCCCGGCCCGATTTCGAGGGTGCCAAGTTCGTGTGCACGCCGCCGCTCCGGCCGAAGAGCATGCAGGAAGACCTCTGGCGCGGGCTCAAGACACACGACCTACAGGTCGTTTCGACCGACCACTGCCCGTTCTGTCAGAAAGGCCAGAAGGAGCTCGGCAAGGACAACTTCGCCAAGATTCCGAACGGTATGCCCGGCATCGAGACGCGTCTGTATCTCCTGTGGGATGGAGGTGTGCGTACGGGACGCATCTCGATGAATCGCTTCGTCGAGATCACGTCGACGGCTCCAGCCAAGATCTTCGGCCTCTATCCGCGCAAGGGAACGGTCGCCGTGGGCGCGGATGCCGACCTTTTGGTCTGGGACGGCGAAAAGCGCCACGTCCTCAGCGACAAGACGCTCCACATGCGCGTCGACTATTCGCCGTTCGAGGGGCGCGAGGTGATCGGTGCTCCCACCCACGTTCTGTCACGCGGAAAGGTCATCATCGAGAACGGCTCGCATGTCGGGAAAAAGGGTGACGGACGCTTCGTCCGCCGCGGCACCTTCAACCTGATGTGATTCTCGGTCCTTGGGCTGGCAGTCCGGCTTTACCCGGCAATGGTCGAGCTTGGGGGAGGCGAAATTCGACCCTGCGCTGCTTGTCGAACTCACTTCGAGGCAACAAAATGAACTCGGTCGGCGTCTTTTTGAGCGCCAATGCGTACGAAACGAGGACGGCATAGCGCCGGTCGAGGAGAGTGAGATGAGCGAGCGTTATGTCAGGCCCACAGTCGCCGGGTGGCTTACCCCCACGCTGATTGCGCCCTGGCTTTCCGTCTATGGAGCGGTCACGGCGTTCGCGGCGCTGGGCGTCGACTGGGGCCTCTTCGGCAAGATCGCCGGATGGGCCGTCGGGATGCTCATCGGGAGCGTGTGGGCGTTCGTATTTTGCCTCACGCTCATCCTCGTGGACGTCGCGCTCCTCGCCGTTCGTGTGCGCACGCTCCCGGCGGGCAAGCGCGGGTGGTGGACGACCTTCGTTTCACCGCTCCTGGTTTTCGGCGTCTACGGCATGGCCCCGCCGCACACGTTTTGGCGCCACGGCGCCTGGGGCGTGACCGCGGCGATTGTCGTCCCGATGCTGCTCGTCGCGCTCTTCGTGCGGCTGTTTGGCGGGCAAAAGCCACTCCGCTGAGCTCATCGACACGCGCTGCGTAGATGGAACACATCCGCAGCTCGAACACATGATAAGGCGGCTCCGGGATCGCGGGGCCGCCTTTTCTGCCGTTTGTGTTCCTGAAGCGACTCACCGACGGCGGTGCGATCGTCGCGGGCTGCCCGGTCCCCATTGCGCCACGCGCCGAGTAGCCCCGCATCTCGCGTTGGGGCGGGACAATCGTGTGTGCTGTTCGCGAACGCTCAGAGGCTCCGATGCTCGAACCCTCGAGTTTCCTCGGTTTCGACCGAAAGGTATTGCCGGCGTCACAGTTGAACTCCAGGGAACGGTCGTTGCGTAGCGTGTAGCATGCATCAAAAATCGACCGGGAGGCGGACCGCGTTCGTTTTGGGGTCCGGGATCGCTGGGCTGTCATTGGCGGAGATCCTCTCGCGCAACGGATGGAAGATCACGCTGCTCGACAACGTGATGGAGCTCGGAGGTGATGCTTCCCGCTCGACGCAGAACTGGTTGCACACGGGGTGGCTCTACGCAGGGCTTCCGAGTGCATCTGCGATGCAAGGCTGCGCGACCTCACTCCAGCTCTTCGCGAAGACGTATGGTTCCGTCCTTCCACCCGACGTCGTGAATGTGGTGGCCGACGATACGGGCGTAAAATACCCGTCGTCGCGGTCTGGGTGGTTTTCCGCCGAACGAGTGCATTACGCATTCGCCCTTTCGAGCTACGACCTTTCTCCTTTGCAGAGGCTCGGGTGGAAACACTATCTCGACGCCGTCATCCTCGGGCGCTTGCGCCGCCTCGGCTACGCGACGGAGCCCGTTCGCGATCTGCCCGAGGGGTTGATCCGCCTCATGAACCACTGGGAAGGGGATGAGAACGGTCACACGAAGTACCGGCTGATCCGATCCACGGACGCGCGGATCGACACGAAGCGCGTCCTGTCGTCGCTGTTGCGGATGTTGGGCGAGGACGCGGACGTCGTTCTGGGCGCCGACTGCGAGCTCGTTCGGAACGGCAACCGGACGGCTGTGCGTGTCAACGGAGAGCTGCACGCTCCCGACCTCTGCGTCGTCGCCGCCGGCAAATCGATTCCGCGGCTGCTCGCGCAAATTGGCGCGAACGAGATCGCAGACGACTTCAAATCGATTTCGAGCCCCATCGTGGTCCTCCGGCGCGCGCTCGACTTGCCGAATTTCATCCGGTTTACACCGAACCTTCCGGAGACCATCAACCACATCAAGTTCGATACGGGAGGCGTGGACGTCTCGACGATCGGTTCTTACGATTTTCATCCGGCGGACCAAAAGCCCGACATCAGTCCATTCGTCGAGAAGGTTTGCAAGCGGCTCGCCGTCTCGCCGAGCGAGGTCGTGGGCAGCTATTACGGGACCAAGACGGAGCTCACCGGCAAGCTCGCTCGCCGCTACAACCACGCCGTCGACGCAGTGAACGACAATACGTTCTTCGCCATCGCTGGCAAGTTCTCCCAGTTTCCGCTCCTGGTAAACGAGTTCGCGGGCCGGCTCGGCCTCAGCGTCGACATCGCGAACGACGCCCGTGGAACGCTCGCGATGGAAATCGCGGAGAACGCTCCCGAGCGACTCGTTCACGCTGCCGGGATCGGCCTCGAGCGCGGCGAAGGGCGCGCTGCGTAGCACTCGTTCGAGACCGTTTTCCGCGCTCGGCCATGCACCGAGCCCGTCTGTCTGCGTCTCGCCCCGTTCCGCTTACAGCGCAAACCCAGTTGCGCTGATTGAGTAGCAAAGAAGCGATCCGTGCCAGATCTTGGCAAAGGACCGTGAATTTCGATGCCGACGCCGTCGTGGTCATCGAACTTCACGGTCAATGCAAGTGGGCACCGCATTAGCCATCGAGGTACCAATGCAGATCGTCACGTTTCCATCCGAGCTCGTGGATGCCTACTTGTCCGACGTCCGACGCCTGATGACGACCGGGCAGGTGGCCGAGTGCCGTTTTTACCGTGATGCGGCCGCGGAGTACGTGAGAGGGCGGCTCTCGATTCCCGTGGCCTCGGGAGGCGCCGCGATTTACGTGCTGCTCGCCTACCAAAAGTACGTGAACGACCGACGTGTCGCCATCGTGCAGTCGAACACGATGCGTGCGCTCTACACGGTTCCGTCTCTCCTCGACATGAAGCCGCTCGTCGTCGATTCGAGCTACGACGACTTTTTGGCGATGAAGCCAGAGGCGCTCGAGCGCGCGCTGTCGGATGGCGAAACGCGCCGAAATGCCGTGGTCGTCTACTCGACGATCGGCGGCTATCTCGCGCCGTCGTTCAAGCGAATCGCGGAGGTCTGTCGGCGTGCAAAGGTGCCGCTCGTCGTCGACGCTGCTCACGGCCACTACCTCGACGAACTCGTGGCCGAGGCCGACGTCGACATCGCGTATTCGTTTTACGCGACGAAGATCCTGCCGACCGGGGAGGGCGGGCTCGTCACGACGGGGAACGACGCGGTCCACACCTGGGTGCGACGCTTCTTGATGTACGACCGGTTCGAAAACCAATTGGAGGTCGGTCTCAATTTGCGCGCGGGCGAGCTCACGGCCGTCTTGATCCACCGCCTCATGACGTCGCCCGCGGTCGAAGACCATTTCCGAACCGCGCGTGTCGAAGTGGCCGATCGGTTGATCTCCCAGTGCCGAAAGCACGGCATAAGGTTCCTCGATCCGGCAAATGCTGCGGGCTACAACGGGTACAAGCTCGTCATCGTCGATCCGTACGAGTCCGTTCAGAAGCTCGGCACGGGGCTGACCGAGCACGCGCCTACCTCTCCGGTCTTCGGTACCGACGTGCGTGGCGGGCCGACGCAGCTTCCTCACTGGTGTCCTCCCACGTACCCGTCGCTCAGGTAGGGATCATGATCCAGGCATCCGTTGTCGTTGCAACCTACAACAGGGCCGAACCGCTCGCGCGATTGCTCGCCACGCTGAAAAATCAGTCCGCGCGACGCGACCAGTTCGAGGTGGTGGTCGTTGACGATGGTTCGCAAAAGGACGCGACACCCGTAGCTTCTCGGTTCGCAGACGCGCTCCAGGTCTCCGCCATCCGGCAGGAGAACAGCGGCGTTGCGATCGCGCGCCAGCGCGGGGTCCTGAGGGCGCGCGGGCGTATCATCATTTTTCTCGACGACGACATGCGCGTACCGAGAAACTTCGTCGCCGAACATATCGCGGCGCACGCGGGGCATGACGATCGCGTCGTCATGGGCGAGCTCTTGCCGGACGAAAAGCTCACCGAAATGCCGCTCTTCGAGCGCTTTCACGCGTTTCAGCTCGAGAAGGCGGCACGACGGTATGCGGCCACGGGGACGTTTTCGGGGCACGAGGTCTATTCGGGCAACCTGTCCTTACCCCGCGATTTGTATCTGCGCGCTGGCGGTTTCGACCCCGCGTTCTTCATCGAGGACGTCGAGCTCGGCGTTCGCCTCGAGCGCTTGGGTGCAGAGTTCGTGTTCTCTCGCAAAGCGGCCGCTATCCACGCGTCGGATCACACGTCGCTCGACGGCTGGCTCGATCGGTGTTTCCGCGAAGGACGCGACTGGGTCCGTCTCGCGCGCAAGCATCCTTCCGCGGACGCTGCCAGCCCGTGGAGCTTCGTGGTGAAGGCAAACCCTCTCGCGCGACCGTTCTTTGCTGCTTCGGTGTTCGCTCCGAAAATGGCCCCGCTGCTCGCGCGCACGGCTGTCCGCGGAGCGCTCGCGGCCGACGCTCTCGGATGGAACGGCAAGGTCGCCTCTCTCATGACGCTCGTGTACGGCATCGAGTACTACCGCGGCGTCCGCAAGGAGACCGGCTCGCTCGGCGACGCGATCCGAGCGTATCGCGCGTACCGCCACCGGGCAGAAGCGCCGCGTACTCACCTACCGCGCGAGGACCGGGAACTTGCGGCCGATGATGACCGGCCGTCCGGACCTCGCGTGCGCGGTCCGGAGGCGCGCGCGGCCTTCATGGGGATCGCACGTGACAAGCTGCCGTGGGACACGCTTCCGTGACGCGTGAGGCCGACCCCGTCGCCGACGACGACGAACGCGGCCTGCTCGTCTCCCGTGCTGGCGTGGTTGGCGCCGGGACGCTCCTGTCGCGGGTCCTCGGACTCGGGCGCGACGCCACGATCGCGGCTCTGTTCGACCGCACGCAGACCGATGCGTTCTGGATCGCCTTTACGATCCCGACCGCGCTCAGGCAGCTCTTCGCCGAAGGCGCGACGTTGAGCGCCGTCGTACCGATCCTCACCGGAAAGCTCGCGACCGAAAGCGAGGATAGTGCCAAGGCATTTTATGCCCGGGCGCGGGCCGTCTCGCTTGTCGCGCTCCTGGTCGTCACGCTGCTCGGCGTCGTGTTCGCCGACACGTTGACGGAGACGTTCGCCGCGGGCTTTCGCGCGACTCCAGGACAGTTCGAGCGGACCGCTGAACTTACGCGCGTGGTCTTCCCCTACGTGTTTTTCATGGGGACGGCCGCGATGGGAACGGCCGCGCTCAACGCCAAACGCCGGTTCGCCGTCGCGGCCTTCGCGCCAGGCCTTCTGAATCTGGGGATCATCGCGCTCGCGATTTTTCTCCGGACGCCACTCGAGGTGCGTGGGATCGACACGGTGATCGCGCTTGGGGTCGGAGTGCTCGTGGGCGGAGCCCTCCAGGTCATCGCGCAGCTTCCATCGCTCTACAAGCTCGGCTTCTTGGGCCGACCGATCCTCGACCTCCGCGATCCTGCCGTCCGGGACATGCTGCGGCGGATATTGCCGATGACGTTCGGAATCGGCGTCTACTACATCGATCTGGTGCTGTCGCGGCGCCTCCTCTCGGAGCTCGGCGAAGGCGCGCAAAGCTACTTTTCGTGGGCCATGCGTGTCTGCGATTTCCCGCAGGGCATTTTCGTCATGGCCATTTCGACCGCCGCGCTTCCCTCGCTCGCGACCCTCGCGGCGAAGGGCGATCTCGACGGGCTCGCGAGGACGTACGCCCACGGAATGCGCCTGTCGATGTTCGTCGCGATCCCCGCGAGCGTCGCCCTCGTCGTGCTCGGAGAGCCCCTCGTCGTCCTCTTGTTCCAGCGAGGGCAATTCGATTCGCATGCGGCACACGAGACGGCGCGCTCGCTTGCCTGGCAGGGCGGTGCGATTTTCACGGTTGCGGCCGTGCGCCAGCTCGTGCCGACGCTCTACGCTCTCGGCGATACGCGTACGCCCGTGATCGTCAGCGTGCTCGACAGCGTCGCGTTCATTGCGCTCGCGGTTGGCCTACGACGCCCCTTCGGACACGTAGGTGTCAGCGTCGCGATTTTCGGGTCGACGGTGATCCAGATGGTGCTGCTCTTTTTCGCGCTTCGTCGCCGTCTCGGGACGATTCGCGCGCGCGAAATCGGTCGAGCCTCCGCAGGGATCGTCGTCGCCTCGATCGCGGCTGCGGCGCTTGGCCATGTGTCTGCCGGCGTCGTGAGCGGCTTGTCGTCCGCCTTGGGGCGCGCGCTCCCTGGGCTCGTGGGCGGAATCGTGTTCTCCGCGGCGTATATCGGTGTTCTGCGCATGATCGGGAGTCGAGAGCTCGACGAGCTGACTGCGTCGTTCAAGCGCCGGCTCGGCCGCTCGGCCGCCCCGCCGCTCACGTCGTGAGGTGGTGCCCTTCACGAGCTCGGGGGCGCGACCTAGCTTGCGAAGAACCTCATGCGTGTCCTCCTTCTCGGTGCCGATTACTACGGCACGCTCGCAGCTGCTCGCTGTTACGGCAAAAACGGGATCCGCGTCGCGATGGCCAACGATGGTCTTCGCGCCCGCAGCCTGTACTCGCGTCACGTGCGGGAGAGACTGCAGCATCCGCCATTATCGGAGACCTCGGAGCTACTGAGGTGGCTTGTGGCCTACGGCGAGCGGCATCCCGACACGCTCCTGTACCCACCGAACGACCACCTTGCGTGGCTCTACGCCGCCCATCGCGACCGTCTCGCGAAGGTCTTTCTCACGTATGCCCCCGGCGAGGACACGCTCCTCAGGCTTCTCGACAAGAAGCGTCTGCACGACGCGTGCGCCAAGGTCGGCATCGACGTTCCGAAGACGCACGTGCTCGGCGACACGGGCGTGCGTTCGCCCGTTGTCAGCGAGCTCGGTTGGCCTGTGCTCGTCAAGCCGCGGACGCAGGTGTTCCTCGAAGGAGGCGTCAAGGGATTCATCGCACACGACAAGCGAGAACTCGCGAGCGCTCTCGATCGATTCCGGCGACTCATGCGCTTCGGTCGTGCGCTGAGCGAGCGACATCCGGAGCTCACCGAACCGATGGTGCAGGAGTATCTCACCGCGGCCGAGACGAACATCTTCAGCGTGTCGGGCTTCGTGACCAAGAGCGGCGAGCTCGTCGCACGCGCTGCGATGAAGGTTTTGCAGCGGCCGCGCAAGGTCGGCATCGGTCTCTGCTTCGAAGGCAGGTCCGTGGAAAAATCCCTCACGGACAAGCTCGCCGCCCTATGCAGGTATGTTGGCTATCACGGCTGCTTCGAATCCGAGTTTATCGTGGATAAAAGTCGGCGATTGCTCATCGACTTCAATCCGCGTTTCTATAGCCAAATGGGCTTCGATATCGCACGAGGCCTTTCGCTGCCGATGCTCGTTTGGCATGCAGCACGCGGCGACGAGGCGCGCGTCCGGCAAGAGCTCGCGCGTGCACGTGCGTGGCGAAAGACGGGCGAAGAGGTCTATTGCCATAAAACGATGCTCGACCTCTTGCTCACTCTGCAAGGTTTGTCCGGCGAGATGTCGCGTGACGACGTGGAGCGTTGGCGGCAGTGGTACACGGACCACCAGAGAGCGGTGACCGACGCCGTGCACGATCCGGATGACCTCCTGCCTACCGTGGTCGATACGGCTCAGTGGGCTCTACACTTCGCCAGGCACCCGCGGAGCTTCGTCCGTAGCTTCGTCTTGAATCGCTGATGTGCTCTGCTGCTCCGTCGTGCTCCGCGGAGGGAGCACGACGGGGACGAGCGCGCTCAACGGAAGCGCATGCAGCGGCCGCCCGAGTACGCAGCCTTCGCCTCGGGGCGCTGAATGCGTATGACATTCTCTCCCTTCATCAAGGTCGTGTTCAGCGTGGAGCGCGAGCTGCCATATCCGAGCCCGCGATACTTGAGGGCAAACTTGCCGGTGAACGTCGCACCCGACATATCGAGCGCAGCCTCATTGAGATTGCCATTCAGATCAGCCCAGCCCTCGTCCTCCGGCTTGAGGCGGACGATGTCGACCTGACGGTAGTTCGCGTCGGCGGCCAAGGTCGCGCGCCCCGGAGCCGAGACCTGCCATGCCTTGTCGTGCGTCACGTCGCCTAGATACGGGTAGTAGTAGTTGTGGATGTTGAGCGGGCTCCCAGGGACCGGGAGCTCGTCACCCGCGTCGAAGGTTGCGTTCACGAGTGCGACCGGGGCGCAGCGGCCACCTGTCTGAATCGTGTTGTCGAATTTGTTCGCGAGGAGCTCGCCGTGGTTGTCGTATTGCGTGCCGCATCCGGAAATGTTTCCGAGCGTCTCAGGGGTCTCCGTGACGTAGTCGAGGACTGCATCGGTCGCGAGCTGCCCGCCATCCCACGCGCATAACGCTGCGAGCATCGCGTTGGTGATGCAATTTATCGCTTTGACATCGAGCAGATCTTTCGCCGCGATCCTCTCGCCGGCGTACCCGACGCCGTCTGCGCGTCGGAGCTGCCCGTCTCGCGCGAGGATATCCTCTGGATACCAGTAGGTCGGAAAACCCCACGAGCCGTCGAAGGTACCGCAATTATTGCCGTGAAGATCGACGTATAGCGTCGGTCCAAACTGGTAATCGATGCCGAGATTCTTGATTTGGTCGGATTCGGGCGGAAGAATGACGCCGGGGCCGAATTCTGCGAGCCCGTCTTCGACGCGA
>Ga0247823_10004673_pt1 | contig 10950 bp, 9 predicted proteins | sample 13C_PalmiticAcid_2_FD_192426 | JGI IMG/M metagenome (GOLD analysis project Ga0247823, IMG submission 192426) | Soil microbial communities from agricultural site in Penn Yan, New York, United States - 13C_PalmiticAcid_Day30 | ecosystem: Environmental > Terrestrial > Soil > Agricultural land...
GTTGGGCCCGGTTTGGGGGGTGAGTTCAAGTTGGGGGGTTGGTGATTGTGACATGGTATCTGGTGTTGCGCGGCGGCAGGGCCTGGATTACTTGCTCAACTAACTGTCGGGACGCGGAAAGGTGTCGTTGAGGAGAAGTGCGGAAAATCTGTGCGAGTTAGGGAGCTCTTGACTGAAAGACAGACGTGAACTTATCTCTTGATGATGAGGCACTCGTGGGGGTCGCGGTGGGACTCAATGTCGCTGTGAGAAAAATCGAAAAGTGACGAATCCGCATTTTGGCCGTTCTATTGGCGGTCCATGTGGATTTCGGGAGGATGGGATTTGCGTCTGGCAGGCCGAAACCGTTGCGGATTGGATGCGCCGGGTTATTCGTTGCTGAGGGGGACGTTGTTTGAGAGCTGAAAACCCATCCGCGGGTTGCAATGCAGCTGTGAAGAGGAGCATCGTTCCCGATTTGTGCTTCCGGCAACTTCATTCGGAAAGCTGAGTCTCCAAGGAGTGGGCCAAGGGTCCCAGACTATCGACTTCGGTTAATTTCTAGTTCACAAAATGGAACTCGGCCTGACCCTCACCGCCTACCGAGCTTGATAAGGCGTGTTCGTCCACCACAACTCATCGTCTTCGGGCTAATTAGGCTTTTGCCTCAAGAGCACGAAATTAGCGAACCATGGTTCCCAAGTCTAGGGATAAAGCACAGCGTGATTGTAGTCCTGCCACCTGGTGAAAAGGCTGAAGAAACGGCATTGCCAAAGCAGATGGCTGTTCCGCTACCTGGACAACACGAGTCTCCAGGAGGGTCCTGCTCGTCTCAAGAGCGGAGGCAACGGAAGAGTATTATGGTGTGTGACAGCGTTTGGATTCACATGGCCCGGCAGAAAGTCTCGTCCTCAAACCTGATCTATAGTTGCCGAAACGACCTAGCGAGCCATCTTCCCCTTCCAATCAAACCCCTCCCACCGCAACCCGCCATCCTCATCATGCTCCTCGATCCCCAAATCCAACAGGTCCACCATCCGCCCGACACTCTGCTCCACCATCTCGGCCACGGTCCGCGGGCGCGTGTAAAACGCCATGACGGGCGGAAACACAACAGCCCCCGCGCGCGTCACGGCGAGCATGTTGTCCAGGTGCGCATCAGCCAGCGGCGTCTCGCGCGCAACCAGCACCAGCCGCCGGCGCTCCTTGAGCGTAACGCCCGCCGCGCGCGATATCAGGTCCGCGTCGTAGCCCATGCGCACGGCCGCCAGCGTCTTCATGCTGCAGGGCACGACGACCATGCCGTGCGCGCGGAAGGAGCCCGACGACGGCGGCGCCGAGACGTCCGCGGCCGGGTAGGTGGCCGCCGCGAGGGAGGCTAGGTAGGCCGGGGTGTTGCCCGGGGCGTCGAGCTCGTACTTGAGCGTTGCGGCGCCCCATTTGGACATGATGAGGTGTGTCTCGACGCCAAGCGCTGCTAGGCGGTGGAGGAGGGCCACGGCGAGGGGCGCGCCGGTGGCGCCTGTGACGGCGACGATGATTCGTTTGGGGCGTTTTGTTTTGGTGGCGGGGAGGGCGGTGATAGGGGGGATCGCCGGAGATTGGGAGCTGTAGTGCCTTCGTTTGATAGGGGCTCGCCGCGACTGGGATGAAGAAGTACACAGAGAGGCCAGAAGGCAGACACGAGAGGAGTCGTGTAATAGTCCGCGAGACAGGCGTGCTGGGACGCTGGAGAATGATGTGAAGGACATGCCGGCGTGGGGCAGGGGACGGGTTCAGTGTAAAAGGCTGGACTCGGCAGTGGCTGATCACGGTGGGAAAGCATTCGGTTTTGATATGGCGGAGTAAGTGCAGAATGTATGAGCACGAAGGAAGGCTCCTAACAAGGTGGAATTTGGAACGCCAGAACGCCCCGCCAGGCTGCTCCTCGGCAATGATTTGGCCTCCTCAGCTGCGACTGCGCGTTGTCTGTTGCTGTTGCTGGGTGGCTACGTTGTCCGCCATCTTGCAGGGTTTACAGATGCCAACCAACCACTACGATTGAACGAGTTCCGGTGGAGAAGTCACGTCGCGAATAGCTGCAAGTGGTTGTTTTGCCGTTGCTCCCAAACGGGAAGATCTACCGGATTGGGTGGGTTTGACACCGAAATCCTCGTGTCGCTAGGGTCCCAGTAGAGCACGTTAGTCAGCCCCAGCATTCCTGCTGGCTACTAGAAGACGATGCCTAACAGGTTGCTGCACTACAGCTCCATGGCTTACTCACCACTTGTGTATACGAAGCTCAGGGGGTTGGTCCACCCTGTACAAGGAACTACTTCCTTCCATCCCGGGGTTCACCAGCTGGGACAGGGAGTAAAGTTGCTTCGTTTTGGCGAGCTTGCCTCAGGGAACGCAAGAAGAAGAAATCTTGATCCACCCGAGACCGATCCTTGGAGTTCGCGGATATCTTAGCTTCCTTGGTCGCACACTGTTAGTCATCGGTGGCGTGGGCTACCGGGGCAGGCACACGTGGGAGGTATAATATATCCCGGCGCGAGTGATCGAGCGGGTGGTTGACTTTGTCCAGGTTGGATCAAGCAACCGTCTTTCTCCGGTTTTCCAAACCCGTCCTTTGGAGTCCATTTCCCCATGTTAGCCAGGTCTTTTCCCACCAAGCTCGTTCCCCGTGCGTGTCCCAAGCTTCTGTCGACCAACACCACGGCATACCGCAACGTCGTCACAATGGCTTCTGCTGCTCAGTCTCCCGCAGGAGCTCGCTCTCCATTGCCTCCTCATCTCGAGTTCCGCCGCTTCGTGGAGGCTCTGCGGCAGGACGGTGACCTCGCAGACATCGAAACAGAGGTCGACCCGCACCTCGAGGTTGCTGCCATCATCCGACGCTGCTACGAAAAGCGAGCCAAGGCGCCTCTCTTCAACAAGGTCAAGGGCGCAACCGAGGACGGCCTCTTCCGCATCCTGGGCGCCCCCGGCGGCCTCTCGAGTGACCCAAACTTCCCCTATCGCCGGCTCGCGCGGCACATGGGCCTGCCGCCAGACGCAGGGCTCGGCGGCATCATCGACGCGATGCTGGCGGCCAAGGGCAAGCCCCTGATTGCGCCGGTGACGGTCGAGACGGGGCCGTGCAAGGAGCGGAAGATCCTAGGCGACGACATCGACCTAACCAACCTGCCGTCGCCGCTGCTTAACCGAGCCGACGGCGGCAACTACATCCAGACGCTGGGCGTCAACATCGTGCCGGACGTGGACGGCAAGTGGGTCAACTGGTCGATTGCGCGGGCCATGGTGCACGACAAGACGCGCCTGGTCGGGCTGATCATGAAGCCGCAGCACATCGCGCAGATCTTTGCGCGGTGGAAGGAGACGACGGGCGGGGGCAAGAACCCCGGGGCAGAGGACGGGATTCCCTTCGCCATCGCCATGGGCGCGCCGCCCATCGCGACCATGGCAGCCAGCATGCCCCTGCCCGCGGGCGTGTCCGAGGCCGAGTACGTGGGCGCGCTGTGCGGCGCGCCCCTGGAGCTCGTCAAGTGCGAGACCAACGACCTGCTGGTCCCCTCGACGAGCGAGATCGTCCTCGAGGGCACCATCTCGCTGACCGAGACGGCCAAGGAAGGGCCCTTCGGCGAGATGCACGGGTACAGCTTCCTCGACGAGGCCGACGGCTTGCCGCAGCCCGTCTACAACGTCAAGGCAATCACGTACCGCGAGGGCGCCATCCTGCCCGTGTGCGTCCCCGGCCGCGCCAAGGGCGGCCCCGACGAGACCCACACCATGATCGGCACCCTGGCCGCGGCCGAGATGCGCGAGCAGCTGGTGCGCGCAGGGCTGCCCGTCCTGCAGGTCTTTACCCCCTACGAGACACAGGTGATCTGGGCTGTGGTACAGGTGGACCGCATCCGTTTGCGCGAGATGAAGACCAACGCCAAGGCCCTCTGCACCGCCATCGGCGACGTCGTGTTTCGGCAGAAGTGCGGCATGCAGGTGCACCGGGTGCTTGTCGTGGGCGACGACATCGACCCGTTCGACTTCGCCGGCGATGTGACCTGGGCCTTCGCCACGCGCTGCCGCCCCGCCGAGGACGAGTTTCACTTCGAGGACGTACCTGCCTACCCGCTTGTGCCGTACATGTCGCATGGGCCGGGCACGAAGTTGACGGGTGGCAAGGTCGTCGCCAACTGCCTGCTGCCGGGAGAATATGACTACACTCCGGAGACGCAGGACTGGGTGACGTGCGACTTTGCCAACGGCTACCCCGAGGAGGTCAAGGAGAGGGTTCTGCAGCGGTGGGAGGAGTTTGGGTTGTAGCAACAGTCGCCGGGGCAGCGTGGTGGTATAGTGTCATATACGATAGGGGTTGCCTTGCCTAACTCCCTTAGTTTAATCTCATAATGAGCTCGACATCCCCATTTCGTAATCAAAATAAGCTCTGCTCTTAGATAAAGGAAGCAGATCGAGCCGCCAGACACCATGGTTTCAGTGAACGGCCTTTTCTGACCCGAAGGAGCGTACCTAATCTCAAAAGCAAGTAAGTAAACCAAGGACTTGGGCCAAAGAAGACACCACAGCTCATGAGACGCAAACTCAAGTAACCAATGTGCAGTCTTCGAACCACTGACATCTAACACAGGGACATGTCCCGCATAAACAAGCAATTAAGCACCATACACCAAGCTCGATACACCTACCCAGAGCGCTCGTCCAGCCTACGCCTTCATGGTCATCAGCTCCACCATCGAGTCCACTGACCCAAACGCCGCCCTCAGCCCCACATCCACGGTCCTCTTATACCGCAGCAGGAGCAAGATGCCGCCCGCAAGGACCGGCACGCCGACCAGCCCGACAAAGCCCCTAACCAACATCTTCCCCTGGTGCTCGCTCCGCGCCACCACCTCCGAGTACCGCTCGTTCCCAAAAGACACCCTCGCGTACTTGGTCTGCCAGCCCAGCGACGGCAGGTACTTGGACAGGGCCTCCTCGAGGAACTTGCGCAGGCGGTACGCGGGCGACAGCACCGACGCGCGCATCTCGACGTAGTTCTGCAGCGCCAGGTCGTTGATGGCGTGCGCGTCCGGGATGCGCACGGCCGTGTACTCGGCGAGGGCGCGCTCGCGCGAGGCGGACGCGTCGGCGCCGGCGCTCAGCTCGTCCATGCGGGCGTGCTTGTCGAGGATGTCGAAGAGGATGCGCACGTCCTCGAGCCCGGCGTTCATCCCCTGGCCGTAGAAGGGCACCATGGCGTGGGCGGCGTCGCCGAGGATGACAACCGAGGAGCCGAAGTGGTAGGGGTTGCACTTGATGCTGATGAGCGGGAGGTGCGGGTTGCGGTGGAACGAGGCGATCAGCTCGGCGGGCGGGATCAGGGCGGTCACGCCGGGGAAGTGCTTGTCGAAGAAGGGCGGGATGACGGCGCCAGTGGGGTCGGATTCGAGGTGCTCGAAGAGCGAGGCAGGGGCGAAGAGAGTGCAGGTAAAGGTCCCATCCTGCGACAGTTAGCATGGTGTGACCGGAACGTAGGTGGGGCGGAAGCTGCGTACGTCGCTAGGGATGGCGATAAACATGAACTCCTTGCCTGGCCAGATGTGGAGGTGGTTAGGAGATATCAAAAACTTGGATTTCAAAGCGGCGTCCGGGGCCGTCGTCTTGGGCTGGATCTGGAACTCGCACCACATGGCGTCGATGTACACTTGCTGGTAGTCCATGCGCGTGTATTTCATCAGGTGGTACCTGACGGACGAGTGTGCGCCGTCGGCGCCGAGCATAAGGTCGAAATCGATTTCGACCTCGCGGGACTCTCCCCGTTCCCCGGCCGCGCCGTTACCCCGGACCTCAAACCAGGCCTTGTTCTTCCTGAAGTCTGCTCCTGTGAGCTTGTGGTTGAAGAAGAAGGTGACATTTGGCATCTCCTCCAATATGTCAAGCAGGCGCTTGTTGAGGCCGCCGCGGTCGATGGCAAGGATGGACTGTGACTGACGTCAGCTTCAGGTTTGAAAGTCTGCGGAGGACAAGACGCTTACCCGCCCGTGAACATCATAGTCCTGGGATTCCTCGTAGAGCGCGCCATTCGCCCGTCTCCCGTGGATCATGCGGCCGCGCATCGGGATGGTGGCGCCCATAACATGCTCGATGAGCTTTGGCTGGCCCGCATGGCGCATGGCATTGATGCCGCGCTCGGAGAGAGCCAAGTTAATCGACTTTGTAAAGTTGAGTGGCGTCGTCGAGGGATCCCGAAGATCTGTTGTTGGACATGGTGTCAATATTCGACCAAGCCAGCCACACAAGGTTGGTGGAAGTATGACTCTGGATGTCGACAGAGACTCGAGGACCTGCGGAAAGAGCCAAAAGACTCACCACTGCGCAGCTCGTAAATCTCAACATCATCGCCTCGGTTCGCGGCATACAGCGCGGCAAGAGAGCCGACTGGGCCAGCCCCAACGACGACAATTTTCTGCCTTTTCGCCATTTGTAATTTGCATGAGGGAATTGCAATGTTTTTTTTTACGAGACAGAGGGTTGAATTGGGGGTTGAATCCAACCCAGAGAGACTCAAGGATCCGTCTGTGCCGTCTGCATGGGCTGATCCTGGCACGCTGTCACGGCTAGGATCGGACGGGGCCAGGCTTCCGGGATTCTCGGCTTGGCAGACTGTGAAAAAGCCACACCCTGCTGCTGCTGGGCCTGTTTCAACGCCACAGCCCGCCGCAGGCCAAAAATATTCCCCCAGAGCTCACGAGCCTGTGCGCCATCAACTGCTGTTGGCAAGCCTTCCTCTTGTCGCCCTGAGAAGAAAACCGTCAGCAGTCGCGCAAGGTACATCCACGACGACAAACCGAGCACAGCACCATTTCTCGCGCGATACTCGCAACCCTAGGATCTCTAATTGCTACCCCTCCTCCTCAACCCGACCCACGCATCACCATGGCCGAAGAACCGCCCGCGAAGAAGAAGTGCCTCGGCGTCGACTGCGAAAATGAAGCCAGCTCTCTCCAGTGCCCGAAGTGTCTCAGCTTAGGCATCAAGGACAGCTACTTCTGCTCTCAAGACTGCTTCAAGAAGAATTGGGTACGCCATCCGTTGCCCCTCCCTTGATGCCTCACGCCATCCAAAGACAGCTACTGACGGACATGTCCCCAGGCTACGCACAAGAACACCCACAAGCAAGAGAACAGTATTTTGAGCCACATCTTTCCACCCAAGGTCGTCTCTAAACCAGATCCAGAAACCGGCTACTTCAACCCCTTCCCGACCTTCAACTTCACCGGTTCCTTGCGCCCAGTCTACCCCCTCTCCGCGAAGCGCGAGGTTCCCAAGTCGATCCCGCATCCCGACTACGCCGAAGATGGCATTCCCAAACTCGGCAGGGCACTCGTCAGGTCCAACAAGATCACCCAGCTGGATGCCAAGGCCCAGGACGGCATGCGCAAGGTGTGCCGGTTGGCGAGAGAGGTGCTGGACATCGCAGCGGCTGCCATTCGGCCGGGCATCACGACGGACGAGATTGACGATATTGTGCACAAGGCCTGCATTGAGAGAAACGTGAGGACATCCTGGTATTGTCTTGGCGTTCATCGAGCAGAAGACGCTGACCATTGCGCAGTCCTACCCCTCACCCCTGAACTACAACCACTTCCCGAAGTCGGTATGCACCTCGGTCAACGAGGTCATCTGCCACGGGATACCCGACAAGCGTATTCTGCTCGACGGCGACATCGTCAACCTCGACGTCACGCTGTACCATGAGGGCTACCATGGCGACCTGAACGAGACATACTACGTCGGAGACCGGTCCAAGGCGGATCCCGACACGGTTCGCGTCGTCGAGACCGCGCGCGAGTGCCTCGACGAAGCCATCAAGATGGTCAAGCCCGGCACGTTGTTCCGTGAGTTCGGCAACGCGATCGAGGCCCACGCCAAGGCGAGGAACTGCAGCGTCATCCGCACCTACGTCGGCCATGGCATCAACAGCATCTTCCACTGCCCTCCCAACATCCCCCACTACGCTAAGAACAAGGCGGTTGGCGAGTGCAAGCCCGGCATGACCTTCACCATCGAGCCCATGATCGCGCTCGGCAAGTACAGGGATGTGACGTGGCCCGATAACTGGACCAGCACGACGATCGACGGCAAGAAGACGGCTCAGTTTGGTAAGTTTTCTGCGGCATCCAACATCGGAACGTCACTAATACATCTGCAGAGCATACGCTCTTGGTGACCGAGACAGGTGTAGAGATCCTGACGGCCCGGAAGGCGGACTCTCCTGGCGGCGCGATCCCCATGCCGACAACCAACGGTACGAACTAGAGCGAGAGATAGTAGAAGCCTTAAGTGTCTGCAGTGTCATCGGGTGCGGCAGGTTTCGTGATACCCAGCAGCGGCTTGGCATGATCGTAGACGAATATGATGGCATTTCTCATTCCCGGGTCACCCCCATGCGCTTGGAGTATCTCTCGCTTTATGCAAGGACTCTTCTGATTCTGGAGTTGGAAGACACCTTGAACTTGTGATAGGAAATGTTTGGATTGTCATCAAGATCCCTTGAATAGCCGTGCCCAGATTCCGGCTCCTGCTTTCAACGACCGCAACCAGTCGAGTCCCACTCCCCCCACTCCTCTCTGCCCCTCACCAAGTCCCGGCCCGGCACAAGGGGCTGCTGAAGCTTGGACCACCCGAAAAACCAGCTGTCGAGTCGCGCCCCACTTCCGCTGCGCTGGGCCCGCTGCCAACCACCAACCACCAGGTTAAGAATCCTATCCACAGCCCGTCACCACGTGTGTCGAGCTTCACTCTGCATCTTCCGCCTTTCATCCGCACACGCACGCGAGCGAAATTCCATCTCCGCCCTCTCGCGCAGCTTCCTTGCTCCTCGGCTTCTATCCAACCCGCAGCCAAGCACAGAAAACCCACAATCTGGTCGCCGTCGCCAGGACGATCGCGAACTCGCAAGAACCGTCAACGTCGTCATTCTCCGCATCGCATAACGCAAGCTGTACGTTGCGCGCCTCCGAAGCTTTTCAAGGCGTGTCGGGAATTGCCCAGTCCTAACAACCTTCAAAGATACACTTCTGATATCGCCAAAATGTCGGGCGAGGCGTGGTTATACCTCTTTGCCGTCATTATAAATGCGGTCAACCTCTTCCTCCAGGTGTTCTTCACCATCATGTACAGCGATCTGGAATGGTACGAAATTCCCCGACGACGGACTCAAACATGCGGGTTGGCGTCGCAGATGGTCGAAGACAAGGCAGCTCAGAAACTCTGCTCGCCTTGCTACGTCATCGCCGCTGCTGCCTGCTCCCCTTGTTGACGCGATAATGCTAACCTCGTATGGCACGCAGCGACTACATCAACCCTATCGACCTCTGCAACCGCCTCAACACGTACATCATCCCCGAAGTCGCCGTCCACGGATTCTTGACATTCCTGTTCCTGATCAACGGATACTGGGTTCCGCTGATCCTCAACCTACCTCTGCTTGGATACAACGTGAAGAAGTACGTCGACAGGAACTGCCGGACACGCAGAGCTTGGTGCTGACCGCGTGCAGGATCATTGACAACACGCATCTTTTGGATGCCACCGAGATCTTCCGGAAGCTCAACGTCCACAAGAAGGTGAGAAGGGCATGCCTGGTCCGAGATCGGCGGCAACGGAGCTAACAAGGGCGTTTGCAGGAATCCTTCACCAAGCTTGGCTTCCACCTTGTCCTCTTCTTCTTCTACTTGTACAGCATGATCGTCGCTCTGATCAAGGACGAGGCGCACTAAGCGTCTTCTCGACCGCCTTCGGTCGACCAGCATGGTTCTTCATGAGGCCGCGACTCCGGAGACGCACTGGTACATAATGGCGACCGAGGGACGCAGCGACTCGATCGGCGGCGGGCCCGAGTCAATTTATAGACGGATTCTGGGTGGCGTCGGATGGTCTGTGATGTTGATAATGGCGACATGGGCATGAGTACGACATACACGATGGAGGACGAAGACTATGGTGGGTAATGAACGATCTGGGGCTGGGCTGGGAGAGACGGACAGGGTTCGACACTGGACGGAGGCGTATACCTTTGTTGGCATCGGGATCTGGATACGAATATCGCAAACCTAGACTTCCAGAGCCTCTGCTAGTGCACGGACACACCGCACGGCGGGGTTCACTTTCTATTTCTGCTGGATTGGCGCAGTCATGGGCCGGATTCTTCTGTGGCGTTGGCTGTGGGTTTCTTAGGTCAATACCTGGCTGTAGGACATACTACGGATGTTAGGCGGTTGAGGTGTAGGAAGAGTTGCTGTTCGCAAGTTGTGTTGTTTGCCTGATCTCAAGTCTGGGTCGTACCAGCTACCAGCTCCCGAGGACGATCATTGTGACTTTGACTCGAAATAAGGTTCGGAGTGAAACATTCAACCCAGCCAAACTGGGAGCGCAGACCATCTGTGTTGGCAGATCCCAGAAGCTTGTCTGCCTGCCATGTGGCCCGTGCATAGCCGCCAAGGACCAGAACTTCTTGCTCGGGCTTTATCTTATCGTCCGGAATCCCGATCCGTCACCAACTTAAACTCGCGACTGGATCAACGCGCCAGCATCACCTGCAACACCACACCACACCCAACCAAACCCGAACCACGAACCTACCAAACCCAACAGCGACAAACACCACAAACTCGCCAAAATGCCCGACTTCGGCGACTACCCGCCAAACCTCGCCGTCAAAGACGCCCTCGTCGTCCGCCAGGCCCAGGGCCCCGACCACGCCGTCGTCCCCTACACAGGCGACGACCTCGCGCGCCCGCGCCTCGGGCCCGCCAACCCCTTCCGCGCCGAGTCCTCCACAGCCTTGACACTCGCTTCTGCCTCGGCAGGGTCGTCGACATCCTCCCTCAAGCGCAAAAATGTCCTCACCGGCACCGCCGAGGACACCTTCATCTCGGAGCACACGTTCCGCGCCAAGCACCGCGCCGTGGAGCGGGCGGGCGCCGGGGT